>JAABUY010001615.1_pt1 | contig 29428 bp, 20 predicted proteins | sample 5560271 | NCBI WGS metagenome assembly JAABUY01 (sample SAMN10711886, study PRJNA513374) | rock metagenome | isolation source: Antarctica rocks | place: Antarctica: Victoria Land, University Valley | reverse complement strand
TTGCCGATCCCTGTCCCGCCTCCCGTGATGACGATGTTTTTCCCCTTGGCGGAGAGCTCTGGCCTGGTCGGCGAGATAAACGGGTAAGGCTGGGAGTGCCATGCCTTGGTGAAGGAGACTGGGACAATCTCTTGACCTGGATCTGCCATTGTGGTCGCCTTTAATTCTTGGTTTCGTAGAAGTATGAGAGAGAAGAGAGAGAGAGTGTGTGTATCCGGGGGACAGTTGGTTGCCTGCAAAAAAGTGCTTGACGATTCTGAACTTCTGTCTCTTCTATTTTCTCTTCCTTGGGGGCAATGTTATATATGCCCTATCATTGTCACGGCAACCTCTGGTAAATCTTTAGGGCCCACCCTGATTGAGTAAGCCCATATATTCTATTTCATTTGCGCTAGCGAAACATACTCTTTTAGGCCTAGACTATATGAATGATTTTCTCTTCGGTTGTCACAGAACCTGGACTGGATGCCTGATCATCTTAGCAGAGTACGGAGTAATACGGATGTTCGCAGATAGCGAAACCTACTCTTTTAGGCTTAAACTATATGAATGATTTCTCTCCGGTTGCCACAGAACCTGAACTAGATGCCTTATCATCTTAGCAGAGTACGGAGTAATACGGATATCCGCAGCTAGCGAAACCTACTCTGTTAGGCCTAGACTATATGGATGATTTTCTCTCCAGTTGCCACAGAACCTGAACTACAGTACTGAAACGAGGACGACGTGTCACACGTGCTACTGTTCCTCAAATGAAGCTGCCGCTGAAAGCAAAGCCCCAGTCAAAGAACAGTTTGTCGGTCAATATTAATTTCCGAAATCTTAAATTGTTCGTCAGCATCCTGTATATGCAGATTCTGCCGAGGGAACGAACCTCGAGGATCTAGGCTGATTTGATTTGTTGCATTATCACCCGTCGCAGCCCCACAAACGGAATGTTTCGGAGCCCGTCGTCCAGCAATGAATACGCCGTTTGGCGAGCGGTGGGTAATGTACTGTACTTGGCGACAAGAGCCAAAGGGTGGAGCATGGCAAAGCCGGTGCAGCCAATGAACCTCTTGATCTGCAAGAGGAACAGGGCACAATCGATTACTGCCTGGCAATATACATTGTTGGTTAATGGTGGATGCGGGAACCCAGGGCGTTTCGCGACAGTCAGGATCATTTGAGCCATGGCATAATGGGCCGTGGTCAGAGCCGTCGAAGCATCTTGGTATATTGCATCTCTCGCGGAGGAGCTAGACTGTATGATCTTACTCGGTGAGAGGACCTTTGCCCGGTGCCAAGCCCAGGCGTTGTCAATACTGGAGCCAATACCTTGTAGATAGGGAATACTATCCTTGGCGATTGACAGGTTCGTCGTGACAATGCCGCCGATGAGAATGAGATCGGCGGTCAGCTGATCAGCCGCCTGCTGCGACTCGCGAAATTGTTTCCACAACGTTCTGGTCAAAATATCCATCTGTGGCGCCGCTGCTGGATTGCCGAATGGGGATACGAGGGTCATGAATAACTTGAGAAACCCACGGTCAGCGTTGGATCAAGACAGTGGAAGGAAGAAACACGGACAGTCTGGTTATGAACATGTACAGCAATCTGTCGGAGCAATTGATCTTGCGCAAAATCTGCGGTCGAGGAAGTCAACATTTGCCGAGCAGCGTCCAGGTGGGTGGAGTAGGCTGATGCATTGGTAGCGCACACAGTTTCAAAAATCGACAGGATAACGGACGTGTATATCAAAGTCCGAGTCGGAGTCTTTGAGACATGCGAGATTGCCCTGGAGTGTTGAGACATGGCTTCTCCGTACATTCGAGTGGCCTCTATCACCACCGATCGGTTCCCGGCCACCATACCACAGTAAGCAGTGGCAGTCGCCTGCAAGGAAAGGTCAAGGACTGGACTTCGCTCGCTGTGTGACAAATTTCCCAACTGAAGCAACCATGTATGTCCCGAAAGTGCTTCGATGGCGGAAGAAGCATAGGAGGTGAATTCCGAAATGAACGCCAAAGACAAGATAATCCTAGGTGATGGCTGGAGGACGATAGAGGCTCTGGAGGGAGGGCGGCATTGTGACGGTCCTCGATTGCGCTTGTAGCGCGATGCAACATGTTCGGTTTGGTTGATGATGATAGAGCCCTGCACGGGCCTCGAGCATAATCTGTTGGTAAGGAGACATTGCCGGCAGGACGGCAGTGTGCCATCGCAGCCTATTCGTCTTTGTCGGCACGCTTGGCACCCACAGCTTCGTCGAGGCATGTCATTCAGTAGGATGGCGACGGGCGAGGTCACCAAATTCGTAGGTGGGAAGTTTTTCTAGACATCGAAGTAAGAGTTTGTCAGCAGGATTGGTGAATGCGGCGGGGCGGTGAACATTGTACGGTGCATGATACTTTAGGTACTTGACAGGATTGACCTCCAATCGATTGGGTTCTCCAGATTGACCAATCAGAGAAAGACTGCTTCAGCACCACACTTATTGACCGATGAAATATCCATGCTCTCTATCAATACCCACAATACATATCCCGCGTCGCCATGAAGCCTGCACAGATACTACCTACTCGAACTTAACTCAGCCTGGAAGTTACCTGCGGATGATTTGTCCTGATGCTAATGCAAGGCCCCATGTGCTCACTAAAACAACCGATGCGCGAGGAATGGTAGTCAGAAAACGCGGCCATACGAATATTCTACATGGTCAGCAAATGTTACGCGAGGTCCAACCAGGGGTTCTTACATACGAGTAGATACGGTATTCCCCGTGCCCCCAGTTTAGAATAACGTGTACAAGGTGTGTCTACCCCGAGTCCTGAAAACGTATTCGTGAGCAACCTTACTCACCCCGGAGTAAAGAGTACGCACGAGAATTAGGCGGTTGATACTTTGTCTTTATAGATGTTTGACCCAACTTCTGCCCTTCCTGATCAGTATTTTTTCCTAAATGCACACAGCGAAGATATATAATTTCTTCTGCATCATTCGCCTGCCTTACTAGTGGCACTGTTGAGTCGTAGGACGGGATCAAGCTAGCTTTGCGATATTTGACTGCCCGAGTGCTCCTTACCTCATCCTCGACATCTGACATTAAAGATGAAGTGGCTAGATCTTTCACATGCTTCGTTTCGTATCCTCGTACTTTTTCAAACCATGCTCTTGTTTGGAGATATCTGTTGCAAAAAATTTTGGGTTTCACGTCAAATAGAGATTCGTCAGCCTAAATCCGATATCGATATTCGTTCAACCTGAATTATCCGCAAAGAATAATTGCTGACCTTTATGTGAGTCTCATAAATCCCCTTCTTCGAATAATACGTTATCTGGCCACCTTATAAACTGGGAAACTTGTTTGCCCCTTCCGCTTCAATGGTCTAGTCCACAACTATTGCGGCACTCGCGCGTGCTTTCTGCATATGGGACTGCGTGCCTATTACCAATCATCAGCCGCTTTAATCATGAGATCCATGTAGCATTACATTTACTCCCCTGCGGGTCATACCAAAAAATACCATTTCAACCAGGAGGTCGGTCAACCGCCACTCGATATACTCAAAACAGCTTAACTGTTAAACCAGCCAAAGAAGGCCAAAAATAGCACCTCATCATCCTTTCCCTGACCCGCTTCCCAAACCGCTTAATACTCCCGCATTGTCCTGCAAAACCGTTCTGAAACGTTTAAGTCTGTGTTTATATTTTCAACAGCCAAAGGTATACTTCTTAGGAAATACATCCAATTCGACTGCACACAGGCCTGAGCTTAGGTCAAAACTATGCCCAGATACTTTGTCTCCTATTACCGTAGCCAAACCGAACATTTAGTACACAGGGGCAGAGGGAATTGAGTGGTTTGTTGCAGTTAACGATGGCTCTTAACTGTGCAACGCATGACTAGTCATTTCTGGTGGAAGTGGTTATGTAATGTGCAAATATTCCATGTGCTTTTCTCTTCTCTCAGCCTTCGTGGTTACGACGACTTGTGTCTTCGTCTTTAAGTGAGGAGATAGGTTCGTAGTACAGTAAGGACGACCTCGTTGCTCGATATCTGTAATGAAAGGGGCAATATACGATGTCAGTCTACCTCGTTGGTGCACTGATAGAATAGGGGTGATTGCGATGTTCCTTCAATACTGCTCTTCATACGTACGCGGGATTGTAAGATTGGTCGACTTTACTAATTCAAGACCATAGCAGTTCCGAAGCCTTGTACATCGTTTACCTCTGAATGTTTGCAGCCAACAAGCCCGCCGTTCACTCGATAAGAAATCTATTCAAAACCAAACACGCCCCAACTAGAACAATCGGAGAACCAACGATTGGTTCTCGTACACGTCTCATTTTGCCGGGATTTGCAGGGCTAGTAGAGATTGACACAACTAGTACTGCAAAGGTTGCTTTATTCGAAGGAGTGCTATAGCCAAACGCACGCATAAAGCTTCCGCCAAACGCTTCCGGTTATAAGCGTGGGAGCTAGAGGATTGGTGCTGTTGCCGACTGGAAGAACAGGTGCAAAATTAAGAGTTATAGAGGTCCCTGGATGAAGTTCTGTTTTTGTCAGAGAACACGAGTGCGTCAAGGTGGAGGCGCAGCTTTGATTTCTTTTGAATATGTAACTGTCGCTCCTATTGCGCACTTCCCTTGATAGTATCACGAGCAAAACCTTACGTCTTGTGCATCTATATATTAGTACTCGTCATTCTGACTCGGCTTGGTCGATTCAAGTTTTGGTATAGCCAGCTTTCGAGACTCTAGCTCTTCAATTGAACGAAAGCGGATTGGTGTTGGCTGACTTGATATAAGCCTTAGAAACATTCTTGTTCCTAGTCTAAAGAGAGTATTCTGAACTGAGAGATTGGATATCTATGATGTAGATGCAGTTGCAGATGAAGAAGTAGAGCCACGAGGAAGATAGGCATTGAGACTTTGATATATTCGTACTTAACATGGAAGACATATAAGAGACTGAACCACGCCTTCGTTACTGTTCAATATAGGAAGATGCTGTCCTTCATAGGCCCGACACGATTTTGACGCTCCAAGTATGCTCAAAAGCTTGTGCGTTCTCCTGGATGCCTTCCCGGTTGTTCTAATTGAATGGCTTGAGATTGAGGTAAGTTGCCTAGGCCTTTCCTTTGCCCTCCATACGAGCCCCGCTGGATGCCCCATCCTGGAACCAGCTGAGAGCGGCGGTAAAGGATGAGAGCTGGCTTGTTGTCGCTCAAGTTTTAATATGGGTACATTCTGATTAATTTTTGTATAGAAGAGATTCAGCACTTCTCGAGCCTGCAAGCAGTATATTGACTAAGGCAGGTCCGACAACAAGACCTTCAACATATTCAGTAGAACAACATATCCAATTAGTGAGCTAGTAGCTTTGCAGAGTTACACGAGCACATGCTACGCGGTTAACTCCATATGTTGGTTTGACAATGACCCAACGGTGATAAAGAGGTCTTGCGTCAACGCAGATTTCCATGATCATTTTTCTGCTGTACGAGATTTGTACTGACGTATCTCCACTAGCGTGAAATATGCACGAAGGAATGAAGACCGGACTTAAAGATGGTATCGCCGCAAATGACCTCATGTACTCTCTATGCGAATTTGAGTAGTTAGTACAGCTTTATAAGAGACTGCTCAATCTTCTATCATTGTATTTATATAAAGAGCAAGCCAGATTGCTTCCAATAAAATCTCCTTGTCACGAAGAAGAACCAATAGATACACACGCTACTTTATCACAAATGACTCGGACTTTGCTCACAGGTTAAACTCATATGCTCAGGCCACAATTTTCGTTACGACTAATAGCGAAGAACAGGTGGATCGGGATTTATTGCAGCGCATGTCCTCGATGTTCTAATAGAGCGTGGCCACTCTGTAGTAACGAGCGTACGGTCCCAAAGCAAAGCGAAGGCCATCAAAGACGCACACCCGGGGGTCGGAAAGGAGAAATTAGACTTTGTTATTGTTGAAGACATCGCACAAGAAGGGGCTTTCGACAAGGCGGTCATTTCCAATCCCCCATTCGATACAGTCATCCATACATCTTCGCCATTCCACTTCAATGTCACAGACACTAAGAAAGACCTGCTCGATCCTGCTATTATCGGTACGACGGGGTTGCTGAAGGCGATTAAGAAAAGCGCTCCCAGTGTCAAGCGAGTAGTATGTTGTCTTCTTCCGGAAGGTCGATTATGAAATCTAATCGGCCCTGCAGGTAATCACGTCAAGTTTCGCAGCCATCCTTGATCCGAAACAGCCCACCAGGCCCGGATACGTATACAGTGAAAAAGACTGGAACCCCATCACCGAAGAAGAGGCCATCCAAAACCCAGCCAATGGATACCGCGCAAGCAAGACATTTGCCGAAAGAGCTTCATGGGAGTTTGTGGAAAAGGAGAAGCCGAATTTCACAATCGCTACCGTAATCCTCCATCCACTTGAACCAACCACAAAATCTCCAGCTAACTCTTCACACACAGATGAACCCTCCCCTCGTTCTAGGCCCCATCTTCCACAACCTCCAAACCCTCGACGCCCTCAACACCTCCAACCAGCGCATCAGAGACATCATGACCGGAAAAGCCAAAGAAACCATCCCCGAAACCGGCACCTTCATCTGGGTCGACGTCCGCGATCTCGCCCTCGCCCACGTCAAAGCCGCTGAGCTAGAGGAAGCGGGCGGAAAGAGATTCTTCATCACGGCAGGGTACTTTAGCAATCGCGAGATCGCCACTATTATCCGGAAGAAATTTCCGGAATTGGCGGAGAATGTGCCTGAGTCGGCGAAAGGGGGAGACTATCCGGAAGGAGGTAGGGGTTATTCTGCTGTGCTCTTGAGGGGTTTGATGCTGATTTTCGCTAGGGATCTATAAGTATGATAATTCCCGGTCGATGGAAGTGCTGGGGATCAAGTACCGATCTTTAGAAGAGAGTATCGAGGATACGGTGAAGAGTTTGAAGGCAATAGGAGCGTGAAAACGGTAAGTGTGGAAATAGAATAACATTGTTGGAGATCAAGAACCCATCAAATGCACAACAGAGGTAGATAGATTCTAGCGACTCAAAATCTAGTTTTGTTATCTAAACAACACAACCATCTCTTGACATCCTCGCTTTCGACCTCCCTCCATTTCTCCCACCACATATCCCAATCTCCCAATCATCCATAACACCAATACACTAGACCCCCTTTCATCTTCTCCCCCCAAACTTACCCTCATACACCACCCCTTGCAGCAGCCCCCAGCATCCCCAAACAAGCCCCTCTTCCAAACTCATCCATACATACAACCAACCCCAATATTATCCAAAACCTCCAAACACAATCATCCCAAAACACTACCTTCCCTCCCACCTTCAGAAGTCTCACTACACGATTGAGTTCCAGCAAACGGATGTTAGCCTCCCCACGACGCAACTAGAGCCCCGTTACGGTTTCCGGGTTTTTTTTGGAACATTGATCTGTATTCTAGATAAGAGGGTGATTTCCAAGCTTCTTTCGTAAGGGAAAAGGGTTATACTATGCGGCTTACTACACTGCTTTATTTTTGGGGGGGGAAGAGGAGGGGCGCACAAGAGGGGGGAAACTGGGGAGTGTGTATTTAGAGAAGCCCGTTTTCTCTCTGCGGTGGAAATTATTTGGGGGTTATACTATCTCAACACGTGAAGGTCTAGATGTGTGAATTCTATTTGGGAGTTGTGGATTAGCTCGGGATATCAAACATCTTTCTACAGGTTTGTTGTTAACTTGGTATATTGAGATTTGCATGAAAAAGTTGTATTGAAGAAAATGCAAAATTAGCAATGTGTTACACCTACCTAAATAAAGCCGTTCCAAGCGTGTTCACTAAAGGGTGAAGATGGCCGAGAGCTATAAAACCAACATGCAAAGATCAGCAGATGCTCTGACCTTACGCAAGATCTTGTGAAATTCAGGGTTAGCTGAAGATGACATCTGTTATGTTTATGAACGTGGACATTGGTGAGTTGTGAAATCTTAGGACTCTTTTAAATGCTTATGGAAAGTGTGTAGTCAGCATAACGTACATATGGACTTTGTCAGTGGATGGAACGAAAGGTGTGGCGTCCTGGTCTGCGTGATGCTCTTTGCTGGCTGGAACGAAAGACACAGAATTTTGTCTGCGCTACACTCTACTTTGGCAAGCCTTCTCCATCACGGCCTCGGTAAATCATATCGAGGAGTTTTGCAAACAAGATTTCTCTAGGCTGGACATGATACTTGTGATTTTGAAGCAAGGTATGTGGACAAGGAGCTACGTCTACCCTGGGTAACCACAATGTCTGGTTGCGACTGCGTGCCTTATTGTACTGAGCTTTGTCACACTGACCGATTTGCTCGATGAGTCTGAAGTGGGTCTGTAGTGGGCCTTTTTATCCGCGGCCATGAAATTTTAGTCGCCTCATGGGCTTGGTTTAAAGCTATATTTCAGACACTGTTTCACGGACCTGGACATCACGGCCTTAGAGCTGTGGTTTTGGAGCAAGCCATGATGTTTGCCCGAATGTCTGCGATGTACAATCCAAGCAACGTGCCGTGTTGCACTGGTCTTGTCCCAATAGCCAGTTCCGGAACGTTTCCTTGTTTACTGGATACATGCAGAGATCCTTCGGAGCGTAGGTGGATGTACCGTTTTGAGAGAGGACATTGCTAGGCAAGAGGTTACCCATAACCAGTAGACCAGCCAGACAAGAGGGTCAGTAAAATGCTCTAGCTCTTACAGTTAATAAAATCTGTATTAGTAGAATCGTCCTAAAGCAACAAGATGTAGTGAAATCTGACAGAAACACATAGGGAAAGTGAATATTGGATCATCACATAAACTTGGTCTGCTGCCCAAGGCATCGCAAAGGCTAAGCACCACATGTCCTACCTTTTCGTCTCTCATCCTCCTTCATCTCATATCTTTACGTCAGCGGCAGAGAAAAACGACCAGAAACCACTATCAACCCTGGACATACTTAAAGCGTGGGCAAGTAGTAAGCTCTCTGCTAGCAGGAACCCAATCTCTAGGTAAGCTGTAAACGCGCTTAAGCCTTTCAGATCCTTGAGCTGACCAGATGGTCTCGGAGCCAACATGCCCGAGAAATACTGTAAAGATTGCAATCGCTGGTTCAACAGCCACGAAGCTCTGGAACAGCACATGAAGTTCTCGAGTAAGCATCTGTTCCGATGCGAACCATGTGCTAGAGAGTTTTTCAGCAAAGAAGCACGTGTGGCTCATTGGCAGAAAAATATCTCACATCTGTACACCTATTGCCTCCGGTGCCAGGTCAACTATGCCACTCCCGAAGAGCTGAATTTGCATTATATCAATGGAGCGGCTCACCGGAACACTTATGATGCACGATGCAACATCCATTTCGCGAATTCCCAGGACATGCTTAGGCACAAACAGGCGACCCCGGCGACGCACTTCCTCTGTTTGCCTTGCGGTCTCGACTGCGCCACTTCCGCAGAGCTGACAGCTCATTGGCAAGATAGTGAAATCCATGAGGGGCAGTATGACGCAAGATGCGACTGTCTTTTCGATACCTCGGACGCTAGGATTGCTCATGAGAATGCTTCGCCCAAGCATAACGTATGTCAGCAATGCAGACTCGACTTTCAGGCTCTCTATCTGTTGCAGGAGCATTGGAGGACAACAGAGGTTCATAAGTACACCTATGATAATTTTTGTCGAGTCGACTTTGCGACTCCACAGCTACTTCTTTCCCATAAGAAGGCAGGTGAGGGCAAACACCACGTATGCGAACCGTGTGCGCTTGACCATCGAACTATCGAAGAGCTCAAGGACCACTTGAGGACGGCAGAAGTGCACCGAGGCTCCTTTTGCTCAAAGTGTGAAACACACTTTGACACGGCGAGCAAGCTGAAAGTGGTATGTCTCGCTGAGGAATTTCTTTGAAGCCTTGCTAACAATATCTAGCATACCTTAAGCCATCAGCCAAAGCCTCTGGCATGCTATGGTTGTGTAGAGGGAACGGAATACACTTCTACCGCAACCATGTTCGGGCATTTGGAGAGCGGTTCTTGCTCTGCTGGTTGGACAGTCAGACACATCAACGCCTTGATATGCCAAAGCTCAGGATCGAGCTCATACATCATCGATGAGAGAAAGCCATGGCTTCTTGCGGGCCCACCCAGAACCGAAGCACAAGATTCCGATCAGGACCCAAAGCGGAACAGCTGGAGGTGTCCCTTATGCACAAAGTCATACCTGAGCAAACCGGATCTCACCAGGCATCTCCAGACGCCAGACTGCTACCAAAGCTATCCGAACGTGCTTAAGTGTCCCGAATGCGCTACTGGGTTCACCAAGCTTAGCAAGCTACTCCAGCATGTCGAGACAAACATCTGTTCTGCCAGCGTTGAGGACGGCAGTATTGCAAAGTTGTTGGAGCATATGGAGGCCAATCTCAGCAACACTTCTCAGCAGTTGCGTCTCCTGAATTTTGAATATCGACTCGAATGCGACTTAGTTCAACCTAGGAAGCTGATCGTGAAGGTTGCTTCGATGACGGATCTTATATCGCTGTACCATTGACTTTGAGGTGCTGGAGGTGCTCTGAACTAACATCCTGCTGGGAAGTAGCAGCAGTCATGGCCAAGTTAGCGCGACGTCGATTCTAAATTCCCTTTGACAGAACCCGATGTCTTCCAGTGCGCCTACCTCGCTCGTTACATACGGGCAAGCGAGGCTTTTCTCCAAAAGTAAATTTCAGGGGAACCGTAAAATTCAAGGACGAATATTGCGGCAATCAAGCACTGAAACGACCGAGAACTCCTGTCTAGAAGCACCTTCCGTGGACATAAGCCTGAGTCAAGTCCTATTCGGAAAAAAAGAGATTTGGCACGAGGATTTGCATATCTAATTTCCTTACCTTGTCCGTACCCAGCGTTAATTTGTCTCAAAGATTTCTGCTTCTCACACCACGGCTCTCACTGATCGCCCATCACTGAGAAGCAGGTTAGGAATTCGCCCATACAGCAGAGTCTCCTTAAAAATCTAGTGTCACATGAAATATGGACTATCCCAGTTTAACCACCATCCCCTTAAGATACAAACTGTGAGGCAAAGTGAGAGTTATCTAAGAGATTCATCTTAACGTGGCGGTACAACGCCATGAGCGCTTGTCGCTTAACGCGCCTGTTTCGCAGCACTCAACCAACCAAATCCAGACTTAGGTGTGCTTTTCTTCTTGTTACTGCCATTATATATCTCCCTGGACGTCTCCGCAAATCCTCTCTGTACATCTGTAGCTTAATAGGAGACTAATGTCTAATATCTAGCTGGATTGAAATTTATACAGCTCCGTACAATTCTAGTAAAACTCAATGGTGGCTTTGGCTAGTCGATTCCATGTCACGATTCTCTTCTTGCTATGATCAAGCTGATTACTTAGGGATCGAGTCAGTCGGACACCATTCACTTCTTACGAGCTGCTCCAGGATTGGAAAGGCAATGGCCTTGCAGTATGCGAGACTTAGAGCTTCTCTGATTTGCGCCAAAACCAGACGATAAACCGCATCAGAAGAAATCACATAAACCTCAGTAATATCTCGGCATGAAGCTGAAAACTGTTGGTTGGACTTGGAGACGAACTTGATATACTAGACTGAAAGCTTCACTTGATACCTCAGCAGCATCGTACTATAACTCTATATGCTACGTCCCGAGCGTTGCAGATTGATCTATATTCGTTTGCGTTGGCGGTAGGGCTAATGGTAGACTGGTCCTACTACCTCCTTGTTCTTCATTCGTGGTGCTTGTTCCACCTCTACCCTCTCATCCAAGGATTACTGCTGCACCGATCCTACTTTCTCTTGCGATGGTTAGGATGGCGCTGGGAACGACCGAAGAATAATGGCGAGGGCGACGGATACAGAATCAGAACGTTAGAATACTCGCACAGTGACCTCATTGTCCATGGGGCTATCTCCCTCATTGGCGTTCTGTACAAGTCGAAGGTTGGGGTTGGTATCTGCAGAAAAGGTGGCATTTCAATACCACAACGTCGAATCGGTGATGAGATGTAGAACTAACGAGAGGCAGAATATGGCTGACTTATGATGGGATCGAAAATAACTTCTCCGGAACAATCAACGGAGCCAGGTCAAAACCCGTTGGTATTGGGCGTACTTCAGGCAAAGCAAGTAGGTGGAGCATTGTACGCTCCTTATATTGATAAGGTCACAGACTTTTAATTTCGCAAATCTTTGATGGGCGAGGTTATGACGGATGGAGAAGGAAGTCACACACAGATGGGTATAATCGTGGGCTTTCCAGGAAAGAACACTGGACACTGTTTAAAAGCGTGCCCATTGTTGTACATGAGCGCTGACAAACCCACTTGAAGTGGTACGTACCTTCAGAACCAGTCTATAAAGATGTACTTTGAATATCAGATAGAGCTTTCGCAGGTTACCAACCTGAGAAAAAGGGTTGTTTATGAACAAAAGGATTTGCCAGTGCTGTGGGTCGAACACCGGACACAAGGGGCAAAAAGCTCGGACCGACTCGATGTCAGTCTTCCGAAAACCTCGACTTGAGAAGTTTTACTTTGTTGGTGACATTGACCCTAGTGTAATGGCTGGTCGCATTCAAGTAACCGCATACCACTACACCATAGGTTCTGGCCATGGAGTATAAGGAATTCTCATAAAATATAAACCACCCAATGAGCTTATTCGATACCCAGATCATAATCAAACTCACCGCTTTCATACTATTGCATCCCCCAAGGCACACCACCATGTTGTGTTACATGGTCAACGCGGTCAGCTTCGCTGCGAACTCGTCTACTTCGATCAACTCGACTATACAATTGTCTGCCCTGCCTCTCTACATCAAAGAGTCAATAACGCACTCCGACCGGTTGGAAAGGGCTTCGACCAAATTACTAGCTATATACCCTATTCCTATGGCTGTTACTCTACGAGGACATTGATCACACCTTCCATTATCATCCTCCACTTCGTCAATGTCTTCGAATGCTCATCCTGAATACACGATTCTTGAGTACCAACAGTTATTCGCGTTCGTGGCACTCGGCCAGCACAACGCGTCATGCGACTCTGGTGGACATGGCTTTTTCGCTTCATGGAGCACCAAAAAACAGGACAGTGGCTTGGGGTATACGAGGCTCATGGGTGCAATAAGGATTGATGGACTGCTTGCAAATTTCACATTAGCCAAAGGCTGTATGCGCGAATAGCGATATAAGCCAACGGTCTCTTGATCGATCGGCAGATGATTGTAAGAAGATAGGGCAAATCTGTTATGGCTAGATTGTGGTCTTTGCTGAGCTAACAGCCCTGCTTAGTGTGGCGCCTATCTATCTTGACCGTCTCTATTTGACTCAGACAACAGGAAAGGAATGATCAAGGGAGAGGGAAGACTGTGCAATTCAGAAGCTCCAGGCGTTATATACACAATCCAGAGGTTTTATCCAACAGCTCCAGGCTATTTATCTCCGAGCTCCAGACATCCTGCGCAATCTTGCTACGGACTTGATAATTTCCACCATATCCACGAGCAACCTATCGACTTTTCCCACCCGCCTTTCCCCCAGCGTCCTTGTTATGGTTTGCATTGACCCTCGCAGAGCTGAAAGGCTGCTCGGAAACACCCTCCGCTTCGAAGCGTTCCATCGGCGTCAAACCTTGCGACGTTGGTGTCGGGCAGACAATATTGTTGACTTGTTCTTCAAAGCCAGCTTGTAGGGTACGGTGGCTTTGATTAGAATCATTGCCTTGATCGAAAGTATCTCTATTTTCGACAGTCCCTAGCGGGGGCAACCACGAACCCATTCCTTGCAAGTAAGTCCTGGCTGGGTATTCATGGGCCTGTCTTGTAATGGTGCGATGAGCATGTTCACATCGAGAAAGCCTGGTGTCTGGAGCGTCGACGGCCGTCATTGACGATGCCGACCTGCTCGGTACACAGGTGGCTGAGTTCGACATGGTTTTTCTGCTAAGATAGATGAATATGAGTTAGCGATACTGATATCCGGTACCACTGAGGTGTAAGGTTGTTTTTTTATTAGACATAGAAATAAATGAGCTCTGACCTGGTGCTGTGGCCTTGGCGCTGTTGACTATCTCTAGGGTTCAATGCCGGGGCTCCAATTCAAAGGGATTGCGGAACAAGTACTTATAAGTCGACGAGAGATCGAGATAAACATATATGAAAGCAACAGAAACTCAGGAGGTAGGCTCTGCATCTTATATTTCAATTCGAACCGGCGAAACTTGAGTGGCCTGCAAAAAAACTGCTGCATCCGGGGGCCCAAGACACGTTGAAGACAGGACGGCCAACGACGCCTTTATCGCTAATGGATGGAAAACAACAACAAGAAGTCCATAACGTATCTTGTCTCTCCTTGTTCTTTTCCATGTGCTTCTATCTGCAACGAGGTCAGGAGGGCATTTCCAGACGCGGGAGCGGAATCGCTGCTGTAGAGCATGTCCAATAAACTGTTACCCCTAAAGATATCGAAAACACTTGCCGAAGATTGTACACGAAGCTTTGGAAAGCTCTCGTTTGGTCGTAAGCAGACTCCGGAGAACCACCAGTGATTGCAGAAAGGATTGTCGCGGCAAAGCCGGGTATTGTACCACGACTTCTTGCACCCACTGGTGAACGATTACTGACCTGACACAAACCATTGGCAAGAAGAAGTTGACACTGATGTGTTTGACTAAGGCAGGAGCCAATCACGTCGGCAAATATGACACCGAACTTCTGGATAGGCGGTAAGTGTATGCGTCATGAGGCAGGAGACGCATTACGGCGATTCAATAAGAGGTCCCTGAGGCCAATCGAGTCTTGTATTACCTTGACTGCTGGTGATACTCAGAACGGCATTTCAGTTTTATGAACCCTTTAGCAAGCATCGAAATGTTTTACCACCAGGGGGAAGGCGAAAATCAGCAAAGAAAAACCAGCCTCCTTAAACAGAGCTGTCTACCACGATAAGTGACAGTCCTTTCATTCCGTAGTCAGTAGCCACAGACCCCAGTCTGTTATTGAGTGCACAACTGGTTTCCTAGATTGCCTAATAATATGAGCTTTGATGCAAGTAAGATGACCCTATCTTGCAGTCGTGGTTTATGGCAGGTTCTACCGACTTCCCCTTATGCCTGCTGAACCAATCATTCTATCAACACAGCTTGGATGCCAGGGCAACAAGGCATCAGGCAAACACTCCCTATACCATGTATTTTCAGATTTGTCATGCAATAACATTGGAACATCTCTCTTTTCGCCACAACAGCACACCTTTAGGCTGCGAGGAAAGATCGAACTCCTCATATCATCAAATACTTGGAGCAGACCAATGCAGCAAGCAAGGCGCGGATAACGACAAAGCAGGACCATTGAGCGCGTCCGAAACGCGAGCGTCAGAGTAAACACTGCGGCTCTGGCCACCTCATGAATCTTCCTAGTCGAAGGAGTTTTCCTCAGGTTTTCTGCGTATTCACACAGAACAGGTACTCGAATAGCCTATTGCACGCAGCTCCAAGGTCGTAACCTTCAAGACCTCATGCAAGATTCTGGTATAAATCAATCTTCTATCACAACCTCGAGCAACGATACGCCCCAAACTATGCCCTTCCTGAGTCGCCTTTCCCTGTACGATATTACCAGTTCAATTCATAGAGCAGCAATACACGGAAACAAGGCGTATGGACTCGCTCTCTGATCTGAGACGAGTCTGCTCACCAAAAGCCCCTAATAAGCAGCAAATTCCAAATTACCAGTCATCAATTACTCTACTGATTTAGCTACCTAGGATATTAACTGACAGCGGCATTCCATGTAGTTGTACGCTATGGAACAACAGAATTCTTTCGGCGACCGCACGAATCCACCTCAAAACTATTTACGAATCTATCTGGCTTTTCGGCTGCATCACGAGGCAACCGAGCATCAAGCATTGCCACAATGACTTATATTTTCTCCATCAATCGCCTTCGTCCAGACTTGACCATAATGACTTTGATTGACCTAACGCTCGTAGAATGGATCCTATCAACGACAATCGACTCCTTATCTACAACATACTATTGCTTCAATCATTTCAGCTTTTCGCACAGAGAAAAATTTACTGCAACAAACGCCGCGCAAACTTCAAGAAAATGTTTTGAATATAACGGGAGGTCGGAAAAAAATGCACGGAAAGGCCTACTATCATTGACGGCATGTGGCTTACTTTAAACATGTTTTAGAGAAACAAATATACAGAGGTGCCTGAGGGGGCCGCTGCATCTGCCAAACCTTCATCAAATTAATTAGATGTGTTCAGAAAGACGATTGAGGATGGAGGATCAAAGCTATAACTGTATAGCCCTCTCCTGGTCCGTTGAGGGGTTTTCTTTCTGGAATCTACGAGTTTGAAAGATTATGCCAAGGTTATTGGCTGCTCTTCGGCTTGCCGAAAGAGGTACCATACCCCTCATACAGGGAAATATACAACTCTAATCATCTCCAGATACCGGTACAGTTTCTATCTGATATCCTACGCCCCAAGCACTCCCACCATCATGATTCGCCAGAAGGCCACCCACCCATCAGCCCTTCTGCCCCCTCACCCGACACCCCGCTTACCACAACCCATACACAGCTTATCCCTTCGCCATTTACTACCATCTATCGGCCACCCCATCACCCACAAGAACTATCATCCCGTTTCGTATGTTCTACGCTATTGCAATGCTACGATTGCCATGCCATCCTGCTCTTACACACGAGCTCTAGCCTAAGCCTAAGGTGAGGATGAGAGCGGAAAATGGGAAATAGGATGAAATGCTACAACCAAGACATCAGGACCTGATGGATTCATTGGCGGGATCAGAAACTGCGTATAAGGGATTTGCACGTCTCCACAGGAATAAGGAGGTAGGAAGTGACGGTGGGATGGTGAAGAAAGAACGTCATGGCTCGAAAGAGCCGAACTGTCAAGGATCTCGATTGATGAATGGATACTTTGCAGCTCTCTGGGGCTTGTTGGTTGGGAGAACTGAGGGCATAGTATGAGTTCCGAGTAGGCGCCTCTGTACCAGATGTGGTATTCACTTTTATCATGACTTTACAATACAGTCTCAGGCGAAACTAGGAAAGTGTACTATAGATGTTCGATGAATGAGTACTCGACTATCCATAACCTAATTCAGTTGTTGGATGGTTAGATACGGGAGGTACTACTTTAAACCCTGCAAAAGGCATTATCAATCGACGTTCAGAACAACCAGTCCTCTCGTTGATATTCGTTCGTCTCCCCCACTACAGCAATCGCCGATCAGACGACTCCTTCTAGACGTCAAGTTCACCGCGTTGCAAGTCCTCAGAGCGGTTCTATGAAATTCACACCATAGTGATAGCTTCTTTGAAGCTCCGTCACTTCTCTACACTTCGATGATGTCGTAGCACCTATGGCCAAACCCTTCGAATCTTATTCATTGACGCAGATGTTAAACACATTGTTACTGCGTCGGCATGCGGGCTTGGGTTGTTGAAGCAATATGCGCAAGGGAAAACAGGAGGATGAATGGTAGAAGCGGTGGCGGGAAGTTGGCGGAGCGTACCTTATATCTACATAGTTACAGCGCACACTTGCCAACGCACACTTACTGCGAGGTACTTTAATTTAGATAGAGAATCTCTTTAAAAGCGAAGTATTTGATAGTTGATCTTCGCTGTTCACATTACAATTAATCTGATTCCCTTACTAAAATATCGAAGCAGATTTTTACTTCGTGTTCATACCTTTATCTTTCATCTCAAATATCTGACTCTCTTCTAGACGAGAAATCTCATTCCCGTCATTCAGAAGATCATAGATTAAACTTCTTCATCTTAAGTTCTTCTTCCGCTTCGTTCTCAATTTTTATCGTTTCAATTGCGACTTCGAATCTCTTTTCAGAAGATCAGAGAAAGATCGAAAGAAAGCAAAGAGCACTGTTCATGATCTTTCATCTGAAGGCTCGGGCCCTCGGCTCGTCGTCGTTAGCTTCGATGACAATACAAGAGAAAACTGAATGAGAATCGACTTCGTCAATGTGTCGATCTCTGTTGGAAATAGGGGAGATGGTAATCTCCGCCTTCATAGGGCTAGTAGGGCTGGGGCCCGCTAGTAGAGTTTTCACCTTCCAAACAACAACAACCAAAATATCAATATGCCCCCATATGACCTCGTCTTCTAACAAGCTCATAACACCACATTGAATGCTGCTTCGCAGTCTACTACAAAGAGATCTAAAAAATAAGATAAAGGAAACAAAGTCACAACAGCAAAGGATTATAAAAGCGACGTTTATAGCCGATTACAAGTAGATTGATAGCAGCGAAGATCAACTATCAAATACCCAGCTTTTGCTGAGGTTCTTTATTTAAATCAAGTACCTCGCAGTAAGTGTGCGTCTTTGCGTATAATACAGTACAATAATGTCAGGTTCACTTCCACCTGGGTTTCTACCGTACTAACTGCAGTGCTAGGAAATGACGGTTACGTCAAATCCTCAACGTGGCACGACTTGGATGAAGATGATACGCAGAGCTGCGCGTTTGTAAAGCGTTGGTATACCGGCGTTCGCAGTCTCTTTTGTCTAGTACTCTTGTAGCGGTTTCAGCGAGTCTTATCATCGAGTTCTCATCTTGCCAACATTTGCAATATTACTAACACAGATATGCTTGTTGTACTACGCCGACCTATGATCTTCAGTGTTTACATCTTTTACATTCTCGTTAATCCCACCACAACACTGCTAGTGGCCCAATCCCTTGAATGTGTTGTTACCATTTTATCTTTTGCTCAATCGCACGTTGGAATTTACTGCTGGTTTGATAATTACTAGGTTCGTTGACTGCCCGAGCAAGTCTGTTACCAATGGAAAGCAACGCAGTTTTCAGCTATTGCTGACTCAGAACTTATTGGTTATTGCGATCGTATAATAGGTTAATTACTAATTAATTTGACTAACTAAATAATAGCTATTTACACAATTTAATATATGCGCTGGGAAAGTCAATGGGGAAGTCAACGGGGAAGTTAATGGGGAAGTTAATGGGTAAACTAATGAGGTAGGAAGTCATGAAGGAAGCCATGAAAGGAACCATGAAGGCTGTTCGATAGGAAGCCATGTAGAATGTTCGGTAGAGAGTCACGTAGGAAAGAAGAAAGAAAACCACAACACCATTGTACCAGCGCTGTTAGGAATCGAACCTAATATAATATAATTCTCCAACGACACGACCGCAACCAACAGGCGTCCGCCCCCGGACAAGGAACATTTCGCTTCGCGTCCACAGTGGAGGGTCAGCACGGGTTTCGAACCAACGCACGTCTCGGGGTAACAATTAACAACGGAACTTTTTAATACCTGCGGCTAACAGCGCTGCCAAAGAAGAAAGAAAACCACAACACCATTGTACCAGCGCTGTTAGGAACCGAACCTAATATAATATAATTCTCCAACGACAGTAGGGTGTACGGTAGGACTCATATTTGATGCTCGGTAGAGATCAAATTTGATCCTTGATTGCGAAGCAATTCGAAGCTTGGTAGAGAGTCATGTAGAGAGTCATGTAGAAAGTCATGTAGGAAGTCATGTAGAAATCATGAAGGCTGTTTGATAGAGTCATATTTGATGCTCGATAGGGAACAAATTTGATCCTTGAATGATGAGTAGAATGATGAGTAGAGTGATGAGTAGAGTGACGAGTAGGGTGGTCAGTAGGGTGGCGAGTAGGATGGTCAGTAGGGTGGTCAGTAGAATGGTCAGTCGGAAGGTCGGTAAAAAGGTCAGTAGATAGGTCAGTAGAAAGCTCGATCGGAAGGTCAGTAGAAAGGTCAGTAGAAAGATCAGTAGAAAGATCAGTAGATAGCTCAGTAGAAAGCTCAGTAGAAAGCTCAGTCGATAGCTCAGTCGATAGCTCAGTAGAAAGCTCAGTAGAAAGCTCAGTTTGATAGAGAGTTTGATAGAGCGTTTGGTAGAGAGTTCGATAGAGAATTTGATAGAAAGTTCGATAGAGCGTTTGATTGAGAGTCTGATAGGGAATTTGATAGAGAGTTTGATAGAAAATTTGATAGAGCGTTTGGTAGAGAGTTTGATAGAGCGTTTGGTAGAGCGTTTGATAAAGCGTTTGATAGAGCGTTTGGTAGGGAATTTGAGTGGGCGAGTAGGTAGCGAGTAGGTGAGCGAGTAGATGGTGAGCATGTAGGGTGACGAGTAGAGTGATGAGTAGGGTGGTGAGCATGTAGAATGATGAGCATGTAGAGTGGTGAGTAGAATGATGAGTAGAGTGACGAGTAGAATGACGAGTAGAGTGACGAGTAGAATGACGAGTAGAATGACGAGTAGAATGGCGAGTAGAATGACGAGTAGAATGACGAGTAGGGTGACGAGTAGAGTGGTCAGTAGGATGGTCAGTCGAAAGGTTGGTCGAAAGGTCAGTAGAAAGCTCGGTCGAAAGGTTAGTAGAAAGCTCGATCGGAAGGTCAGTAGAAAGATCAGTAGAAAGCTCAATCGAAAGGTCAGTAGAAAGATCAGTAAGAAGATCAGTAGAAAGATCAGTAGAAAGATCAGTAGAAAGCTCGATCAAAAGATCAGTAGAAAGATCAGTAGAAAGCTCAATCGAAAGGTCAGTAGAAAGATTGTCAGGATCGTGCCTAGATGATACAACCAATGAAGGTCAGGGTTGATAGTGCTTGATCTTTAGAGGTAGCTATAACTGAATATTAAGAATACAGAAGAAGGTTGGTACAAAAGCTTCTATTTATGTAATGTTCAGAGGCTGCGCTAGGCCTGAAAGGGATGTGTTTGTGACATGAAAAGGATGTGATGTAGGTGAACAAGGTGTTGGTGAAAGAAAAGGGTGTTGGGGAAGAAAAAGGGTGTTGGGCCATATCTGGGCCATATCTGGGCCATATCTGGGCCAAACCTGATGCGAATTGATTAGGGCTTCAGCCTTGTTCAGCCTTGGTACGCTCGTAACATTATTCCCCCCTTCGAAAATTCATGTCCGCATGAATGTAGTTCATCTGCTCGCTTTTGTTGATAGTTATTCCGATATTTAGCGCGGTTTGTTTGAATATAGCTTATGGAATTCGTCCAAAACTTTCTCTGAGCCATCGAATTCCCCTTTATCGACATAGTATCATTCGTCGTCTCTATCTAGATCTGTTCATTTGACTTTGTACTGTATTCGGCCTCGATAGCGTCTGAAGTTCAATATATCGTCTATCTTTCAGTGTTCATCGTCTTCGATAGTGATTGACCTGAGTGATTCTGAATGCTGTCCTGATAGAGGATCTTCTGAATACGATCGCAGTAGCTTCGAGCTGAACATCGAATGCAGATGCTTCATGCTGACTGATAGACGAAGATGATAGAAGGTACTCACTTTGACAGTGATTTGATAGAGATTTAGCTGTTTATCTTTCAAATCTTTGCAGAGTCTTGTTGTCTTGACGTTTCTAGAAGATAGTCAAACTCAGTCATCTACTTCATAGATGACGTCTCGTCTATGTTTATTGATCTGAACTTCGATGATCAGCTTCGTCTTTTTCAATTGTTGACGATCGAAGTTCAGTAGCTCTTTCATTCGAATGACAATATCGTCTGCTTTTCTGACTTCAAGTCGTTCACGAGTTGTTTCGTAGTCAGTCGTATCTGAATCGAAACTCATTCGAAGGTGAAATTCTTTATTGAAGTAGAAGAAGATCATTGAAGTGATCGAGAAGATATTGGAATTGTCACTGAACTTCATCATAGATATTCATTTGACTCAATCGTTCTGCATGTAATTGCAGTAGATTTTAAGTTCGCGTTCGACGTCTTGATTGACTCGTTTCGATTGATCGTCGATCTCAGAATGATAAACTGTGAATAGACTAGCTGTGATTCTCAGTCGCTTACAAAGACTTTTTCACATAGTCGATATGAATTGAGAGTTTCTGTTCGAAACAATAGAACTGAATAGATCATGCAGTCGATAGACGTTTCATAGCATGATTCAAATCATTTCTTCGACTGAGATGTCATCGTCTTCTCAATGACAGAAAACATAGTGACGTTCTTTGATGAAACGACATATGATTGTGCAAATAACGTTATAGTCTTCTGACAGAGATAGTTCAGTGATGAAGTTCATAGCTATATCTTTTCAGCGTTTCTGTGAAATCGAGAGAGAATGATGAAGTTCATTGATGCTATCTCTAGAGACTTTGCTTCGCTGACAAGCATGACAGTTTCGAATGTATTGTCGAATAGTAGCTCGATGATCTGATCAATAGTAGAAACGCTGAACTAGATCGATGATTTGTTTATTGTCGAAATGAGAGATTGAAGATTGATCATGCACTTCTTGTAGTAATTTCGTGTGCATGTTCTCAGAGATTCACAGTAGATCTTTCCTAAATAGAACGTCGTCAAGAATTTCGCAGTTCTTCAGTTTAGTGGTATGAAATTTGAGCTTGTTTTCGTTCATAGCTTGTCTATATTCGCTGCAGAGCTCATCTGTTTGATTGATCATTCATACTCGTTGATAGAGATTTGCTTTCAATTCAATAAATAGAACATCGACTCTATCGAGAATCAGAATAGTCTGAAAACGATCTTCAAGACGCTGAGCTGATTCAGAGACGTTCGCTAGAGACATTCTGATTAGAGCATTGACTTTAGTGTTCATTTTGCCTGATCTAAAGATGATCTGAAAGTTGAACTTCAATAGAATGTTCAGATAGTTGACTTGTCGTCGACTCAACTGTTTGTTTTTCATGAAGATCTTCAAAGTCTGATGATCGATGAACATCTGAATGAGTAGTTCAGTGCATTTTAGCTCGAATCGTCAGTGTTCGAAGCATCGAATAATGACTAGCAATTTCTTGTCATAGATGTGATAATTGATTTCAGCGAAAATCATGCTTTTACTGTAGAAGATTATCGAATGAAGAACTCTCTCGTCATGATACTGAGATAGTATTTCACCTTTTACATAGTTCGAAGCATCAGTCTTCAGAATAGCTTGTCGTTTGAGATCGAAGTGACGAAGTACTGAGATCGAGCTGACTTGTTTCTTTAGATTGTCAAAGACTTGAACACAGATCTCGTTTCAAACAAAAGACGTGTTCTTTCTAGTCAGCTGAGTGAACGATTTGACTAGCTTCGAGAAGTTCTTAATGAAACGACGATAGAAGTTAACAAATCTCACGAAGTTCTGAATTTCTTTTAGATTGATCGAAGTGATTCAGCTGACTATGACTGTCACTTTGCTGAGATTCATACGAAGATCTAGTTCTGATACAATGACTTCTAGAAAGACAGTCTCTTCTACATCGAATTCGCACTTTCGAATATCTATCTGCAGTTCAGCTTCGCGTAGTCGACTCAATACTAGTTTGACGTGATTTCTATGTTTCTTTCTCATTTTGCTATATGTTAGAGGCCAGCATAGAGCGAGTCATATGGGTGTAATGTAACGAGTATATAAATGCTAAGGAAGAAAAGTATCTAGAAGGGAAGAGTCGGCTATCTATATGACTCAGGAGAACATAAGCTAACCCTGAATAGAGTTGGCCTCGGAACAATCCTATAGCCTAGCGGCGAGCGGTCGACGATAGTCATCAACATAGTCATCAACATAGTTATCAACATAGCTATCAACATAGATGCGTAGCTAGGATCGTAACATTACTTTCCCCCTTCAACGATTCATGTCCGCATGAATGTATTTTCTTAGCCTTGTGTAGAATCGAAATGCCTATTGTAGCAGGCTCACTATGCGAGGTAGAATGATGCCATTGTAGCAGGCTCACTAGTTGCACATGAACGTATGACCAGGTTCACTGGTGGGTAGAGCGATGAGAGTGAGTAGGTCATCGCATTGACCGTGCCATTGAAGCAGGCTCACTATTTGCACGCGAACGAGTCGGCAGACCGATTCACTGGTTGGTAGAGCGATGTGAGTAGCTGGGTCATCGCATTGACGGAAGGTGTCATTGAAGCAGGCTCACTAGTTGCACGTGAACTCGATGACGGGCCAGGTCCACTGATAGATAGGGCGATGAGGGTGGGTAGGTCATCGCATTGAGGGTGTCGTTGAAGCAGGCTCACTGGGGTTTCGGTATAGGAACAAGCTCAAAGGTTTGCTTGTTGCCGAAGGCATTATCGTGCCATTGTAGCAGGCTCACTAGTTGCACATGAACGGGTAGGCGGACCGGTTCACTGGTGGGTAGAGCGATGAGAGTAGGTGGGTCATCGCATTGACGATGGGTGCCATTGAAGCAGGCTCACTGTTGAGGTTTGCTCATCGAGGTAGAGACTTCACGCAGTCCTTGACTGACCTCTTTGATTGCTCTTTGGGGTAGAGACTTCACGCAGTCATAGACTGGCCTCGTTTGATTGTTCAACAAATTCGAAGAATCTCTTGCGAATCTGAATGAACGATTAATCCGCTGATCTTTGATCTAGCCGGATGGTTTCGATCGTTTGTTTATACTCGCTGATCAGCGCACGAGTTCGAATCTTTTGTTTATCCTCGCTGAATCAGCTCACGAGGGGAGGAAGATGAGTGCTGCTGACGATTGCAAGCCGGCTAGACCAAATGTCGATAGTGGGTTGAAGGATCGACAGAAGCACTCGGGGGTCGATGCAGATTATTTCACTTCGCCTGTAACGAAGGAGCATTTATATAATGTTAGGGGCCAGCATAGAGCGAGTCATATGGATGTAATGTAACGAGTATATAAATGCTAAGAAAGGAAAGTATCTAGAAGAGAAGAGCCGACTATCTATATGACTCAGGAGAACATAAGCTAACCCTGAATAGGGTTGGCCTCGGAACAATCCTATAGCCTAGCGGCGAGCGGCCGGCGATAGTCATCAACATAGTCATCAACATAGCTATCAACATAGCTACCAACATAGGTGCGTAGCTAGGATCGTAACACTATAGATGAGAATGTCATCTAGATAGACTTGACAAAAGTCGTTCAGAAAGTTTCATAGAACGTCATTCATATATTGCTGAAAGAAGATCGATTCGTTAGTCAGTTTGAATGATAGCATCTTGTATTTATATGCTTCTAAAGCAGTAATAAAAGTGATGTAATTCTCGCTATCGAGATGCATTCAAAGTTTGTTGAACGCTGATATGATGTTCAATCTAGTCAGATGCTTGCAACTCACTATTTTATCAATGATCTCGTCTATCAGCGATAGAGAATATCTATTTCTTTTGAAAATGACATTTAGCTTTTGATAGTTCATGCAGAATCGAAGATCTTCATTTGCTTTGAGAGCGAATAGAACGAAGAAGAAATAGAGAGTCTGACTAGAAGTGATGAATTTCTTTGACAGATTCTCGTTTAAGTACTTCTTTACTTTCAGAAGTTTGACAGAGAACATTTGATAGATTCGACAGCGAAAAGACGTTGAATCACTGATGAGCTCGATTTTATGATCGTAGAAGCAATGAGAAAATAGTTTATTCGATTGAGCTCGATCAAAAACATCTAGAAACTCATGATATTTCGATGACAGCTTTGCTGTAATATCTTTCAAATTCTGAGTCGTTTCATCGATTGAAGAGACGTTTAGAGCGTTCAAATCACTCTGAGTATTGTACGCGATTTCTCTATTGATGTTCGTCATGAATAGAGCAAAGACTTCGATCTTGTTCTTCTTTGAACGATTCAACAGCGTTTTGAACAAAGCTGCGTCTATGCTTCGAATCGAGAATGACTCTTTTCGAATGAATCGTTTGAGCATCATAGAGATCTTAGTCTGAGTGATTGAAGAAGACGAAGTTGACTGCGATCAACTTGAGTGCTTTGAATTGAGAAGAATCGAAAAAATCGAAATAGAAGTATTCAATTGATTCGAAAAAACAATGACGTCGTTTCACATATTCAATAATATTTCGTTTTTGTTCATTCAGAACTTATTCAATATGACTTCATGATGATCGATATCAGCTATCAGCATTGATACAGTCAATTTCTTATGACTTTCGATGATGAGATTGAGTAGAATTTTATGAGTGATGATCTTCTTAGATATCTTTTCATCATAATCTTTTATTAGCTTCTCTTTTGCCAGTGATATAGATTGAATTTCCAGTTTCTCGCATACTTTATCAACTAGATTAGAATGTATGATCATGTAAATGACTGAATCACTGTCTATTAGAGAACGAAGACTGAAAGATCGATTCTGAGAGATGAGATGAGCGTCAATTAGAAACGACTTTTCAAAGTAATTTTCTTTCGATAGAATTTCATCTAGTTTGCACAAAGATATAATCTCTATTTCTTCGATGACTTTTGAAGAGATGACTAGTTTTTTGAATCGAAATTCAAATCGAAATCGAAGCGATCATATTCATTGTTCACTGCATTGATTCTAGTAGATCGATCGAAGCACTCTTTAGAGCTATGATCTGATTTATGACATATGAAACAGCTTTCGACTAGAATGTCTGCTTCTTTGACGCTAGTTAAAATCGCGTCACACGACTTTAGCTGATCAGACTTTGAATGATCGACTGACTAAGTGACAACAGTCGCTCTATGAAAGATAGTCTTAGAAAGATCATTGACGCGTTTGATCTTGTTCTTGATCTCTCGAATGACTCGCTGATCATTATTCAAATGAATCAGATAGAAACGAATTTCTTTTAGAGAATCAGATTGAACTAGTTGATCTACTCAAACGAATCGAAGACGAGAGTGTATTTTATCTTTCAGATCAGCGATCAGTTGCTTCTCGTGATAGTTTAGATAGAAAGATAGATGTTGAAACTGAGTATAAAATTCACTGAATTTCTTGAATTCTTGAATCAAGTTGTAGTATTCTCTACGAAAGTTGACTTTCTTATTCGAGTCATTGAACAACTGAGCTAGCTTTTTCAAAAGATCGTCGACGATCTTATAGAGATTGACACAGTCACGTTCGCGTCTAGCTTGAATGATCTCAGCTGCGTCATCGAATAATCTAGAATGTATATAGTTCAATTTGACTCGTTCATTAGAAAAGAGATCGACGTTGATCTCTAGTTTATTCTGAATTTTTCCGTATCAGTTCTCTCAAGTAGAGTTCTTTTCATCAGTAAACAGCGAAGAATCAGGTATTTTTTGAGATCTAGAACGCTCAGAGTAGATGAAATCAGAAGAAGTGTTTTCTTTAGCTTGAAGTCTAGTCTTCAACTCTTTGATTTCGTCTTCTTGTTGTTTATCTAACTCGTAGAGTCGATCTGTTTCTTCATCAAGAGCTAGACTTCGAGCCTTTCAGATTTCGTAGAACACGAAGAGTATTATCGTTTCAGCGAATGATTCGTCATCTTCATGAATGAATGATGCAGCACTTGATGATTTCGTTCGTGATTTCGATGAATCAGCATCAGAAGTTTGAGAGAAACGATTTCGAAATTCTTCGAAACGCTCTTCAGTAGACGAACGGCTAGACATGATGAGGTTTGTTTGAAAGAGAGTCGAACGAATGACGATGTTCGACGATTTGAAAAAGAAAGGCGTATAGAGTGATGTTTAATCTTCAACAAAGAAGATGAGGTTTGTTTGTTGATTGATTTGATTGATTCTCTAGCAAACAACGAAGGTTCTTTATCATTGAATCTATCGATCGGTTTGATTCTTGAGCAATTCACGAAGATTCTTTATCGTGATCCTTATAATCGGGTGAACTTTGCGTACTTAATGAGCGGTAAGTAGTCTAGCAATTCAAACAGTCTCGCCGTTGATTCTATTCAACCCTCTAGTGTTGTTCTATCTTTCGATTATCGTCAATCATCAGGTAAACGGATTTCTTTAGACTCGTTCTGCCTAGACGAGTATGTTGAATGGGTAATGAGATCAGTATCGTGTGATTAACGGATTCTTAATATAATGTCAGAACCGTGCCTAGATGATACAATCAATGAAGGTCAGGGTTGATAGTGCTTGATCTTTAGAGGTAGCTATAACTGAATATTAAGAATACAGAAGAAGGTTGGTACAAAAGCTTCTATTTATGTAATGTTCAGAGGCTGCGCTAGGCCTGAAAGGGATGTGTTTGTGACACGGGAAGGATGTGATGTAGGTGAACAAGATGTTGGTGAAAGAAAAGGGTGTTGAGGAAGGAAAAGGGTGTTGGGCCATATCTGGGCCATATCTGGGCCAAACCTGATGCGAATTGATTAGGGCTTCAGCCTTGTTCAGCCTTGGTACGCTCGTAACAAAGATCAGTAAGAAGATCAGTAGAAAGATCAGTAGAAAGATCAGTAAAAAGATCAGTAAAAAGCTCAGCAGAAAGATCAGTAGAAAGTTCGATATCGAGTCATGAAGAGTGCATTCTATTGAGTCAGTTAGCATTATTTCGTACGAAATAGAAAGTAGAAACTGTTCTACGAAGAAAGAAAGAAGTGAAAAGAAGTAAATACTCTGAATCTTCTGAATTTCCTAGCGTCGATCTTCGGCTGAAAGCGAAGATTACTAATCACAGAGGTAACAGTACTGTTCTCAAGCCATGTAGAAAGCATTGTTTGAAGCACTGTTTGACGTGTTTTATGCGTTCGATCGACGCGTTTGATAGAGCGTTTGGTAGGGAGTTTGATATGGCGTTTGGTAGAGAGTTTGGTAGGGAGTTTGGTAGAGCGTTTGGTAGGGAATTTGGCAGGGCGTTTGGTAGAGAGATTGGTAGGGCGAGTAGGTGAGCGAGTAGGTGGGCGAGTAGGTGGGCGAGTAGGGTGGTGAGTAGGTGGGCGAGTAGATGAACGAGTAGATGGGCGAGTAGATGGGCGAGTAGGTGAGCGAGTAGATGAGCGAGTAGGTGAGCGAGTAGATGAACGAGTAGGTGAGCGAGTAGATGAACGAGTAGGTGAGCGAGTAGATGAGCGAGTAGATGGGCGAGTAGGTGAGTAGGTGAGCGAGTAGGTGAGCGAGTAGATGAACGAGTAGGTGAGCGAGTACCTAGGTGAGCCGAACTTCATTGAAAATTGATCTCTAACTGTAATAGGTTTAGCTTCCGTGATCTCTAACTGTAACAGGTTTAGCTTCACGATAGCTTCCGTGACCTTGGAAAAAGAGCCAACCGTTTTACAAAGAATCGAAATAAGGTTTTCGCAGGCTAGTGATGTGGCGTCAAAATCAGTCGGTAGAAGCAACTGCGTTGCTAATCATTTGAATTCATCCTAATACTTTTCGTTTACCTAAAGGACTTATGTACCGTCTGCTTTCACCCACAATCTCCTCTCTAAGACTGCTACTCCTTCACGTCGAACAGTTTCCACCTCTTTCGTTGATCACTATCTAGGTACCTGGAGTCAGATTGACGTTGTCAATCTTGGCCACTACATTGCTCGACCCAAACAGGAATTCAAACTCGAGGATGTATTGACCGGTCGTGGCCGTG
>JAABUY010001609.1_pt1 | contig 29532 bp, 10 predicted proteins | sample 5560271 | NCBI WGS metagenome assembly JAABUY01 (sample SAMN10711886, study PRJNA513374) | rock metagenome | isolation source: Antarctica rocks | place: Antarctica: Victoria Land, University Valley | reverse complement strand
TGATTCATCTGAGGCCATTGTGGATGTGTGGCGACGACGAGGTGGACGACAATGTTGATGAGGATGTTTGTGGCTAATGGGGTGGCTCGACTGGGTGGCTGGCTCGACTGGGTGGCGAAGACGTTATTGATTGGCCGCATGCATGCCGCCTGCCGCCAGCCGCTAGCGGACATTACCTTACAGGCCAAAGGTGGGTGCGGAACTTGGTAACACTACTATGGATTTTGTAACTTATAGTAGAGCGACAGTGTATTTAAATTTACCATCTTATTGCAATGATGACATAATGTCTTTATGTTCATTATGAACAAAAAGGCCTTAATTTCTTGCCGATATATGTCAACAATATGAGCATTATGTTGTGATAGTGAAGCTTATGAGATAAGAAACATTATACATGCATTTCTTTTTTGATAACAACAATTATCTCAGTCAATATGATACAATTGTCTTATCATTATGATGAGATAGTGTATTTAATAGAATTCACTTTGCATAATTAATGATTTATGTTCACAAACTGTCTCAAATAGTACAATGTATATGTTACACACTTAATATTTAGTTCATTATTTTAAGAGTAAAAGACTCTGCTGATTCATGCAACTGCATAAAAGACTTAAATGATAGTCAGTTCATAAAAAAGACTTAGATAGACTTTACTTCAGCATTAATTCTTTATTTATAGTAAATACATTGCTGTCATTAAGCATTTAATGTTTACATTCATCATTTAATGTATTTTAATCTCATCATCATTCACATACTTTCATCTCACTGTCATCAACATCACATCATAATGTCAGCTTTATTAAAATTATCTATTTCTTCAGAAAGTGCAGTCTTTCTTAATTGATAGATTCTGCACAAAATTATAAATAATTAATTTATTAAAAATAAATAAGTTCTGTTTTTATATCAATTACTATGTTAACTGATACTCTCTTTCTTAAATTTACATTTAAAACATCAATAAAGCACTCAATACACATCATATACAAATGCTGTGTATCAATCTGCACATAAAGAATGTAGATAAGTCTAAAAAGTAAAGTAATAATTATATTAACATTAAAGAAAATATACATCTGCATTAAAGCAAATATACAGAAGTAGACAGTTTTCTGCAGTTAAAGCTAAGTATAAAAGATTGCTTTAAGACATTTATATATTATGAAAGTTATTAAGTCTCATAATATTATGAATTGTCTATAAATTCATTTTAAAGAGACAGTGAGCTACAAGATAGCTTAATAAATTAAATAAAGACTTTTAAACAATAATTTAAAAGCTTAATGATATAACTTTCAGCTGTTATCAATCTATATATAGAAGCTACATTTACAAACTTCTGAAATGTATATAAATTTTATAATTAATTTAATAATTAATGAGTTTTCTTTTCTTTTATTATTAAATTAATCACTATTTACAGACAACTTTAAACACTATTTTGTGTGCTCAGCACAGTCTAATCATTTCTTTCAATAATATTATCTTTTTTTTGCTGTAAACAACATCTTTTTAAAAGCTTACTTTGTGCAGATCTTGCTGCTGACAATTATAATTAATGTAAATAAAAGAAACTTGCTTTTTATGTAAGCAGTAATGAAAAGTAAGTTTTAAAACTTATAAAAATACTTTTTTTTGCATCTGTAACAGACAATTTCAGAGATACAGAACTGTACTTTGATGTTAAATTGAAATAAAAAACTGTTATAAATAGATATGTTGCTGAGTTTTTAAGTAATAAAAGCTTACTGCTGTCATTACTTAAGTAAAAACTTCTTGAAGAAAACAGAAAAAACATTGAGATTCTGTTTTTGAATTATTGTTTAAATAAAAATAGTGAAAGTCTTTAAAATAAAGATAAAGAGATATAAAAGATTAAATTAGTTGTGAAAGACTGACTTTAACAAGTAATAAGTGCTTCTTTTTTAGAAAGTATTTTATTGACTATTTTTACTGTTTAGAATTTATAACTTTAAGTTATTGCTTACTTTTTTAATCATTATTATAATCACAATACATCAAACATCATCAAGTCTGTCAACAAGACTCTGAAACTTAACTATAAGCTTTTAATCATTAAGTTTCTGAATGTTATATGACATAGAATGATGAAGACAAGATATAAATGATTAAAAATTATAAATATCTTATCTTAAGACATCTTATACACTCTTTTCTATGCAGAACACATTTTAAAGACATAGCAATGAGCTTAAAGCAATTAGATAAGTCAGTTTCTATATTATTGATTATGTTAACTATTCTATTTATATAGATTGTCATGATATCACTATGCACTCATATTAAATCATAGCTGAACCTCTTATGCAACAATTAATAAGCAAAGTACTATATAAACAGTCTTTATATACAAATCTTTTAAGTTTCTTAGTTGTTAATCTTTATCAATACAAGATCTTAACATTGAACTTCATTGAATAGCTGTTGTAATGTAGTGTCTCACATTGTTATATATCTTACTCATCAGTCTCTTATAGATAAGAGACTTATAAATTTACAATTTTAACAACTTTATCTTTTTAAAGAGTGACAATTCATTACATTGTAATATGCAGACTAAAAGTCAGCAAAATGAAATAGAATTATTTATTGAAAGAAATGAATACTCATGCTATACTATGTCATTTAGTAAAATCTCTAAACTATGTTGTCTATGAGCATATCTTGATCAAGAGAGTTATAGAAGAAATAGAAAGAATGTTGACTGCAATCAATGTGAACAGAGTCTTTACTTAGTCTTTAACATTAATTTTATTTTACTTTATAAAAGCAGTTAAAACATCACTTCTCAACACTTTTACTCAATAAGACTGCATCTATTGACTCTTACTGACAGCAAACATCAGATAACTAAATACATCATTAAGAATTTAATAAATCATTAATAATGAATTTTATGAATTTAATGAACTGCTTAAAGATCTGTTTAAATAGAGACTTAATAAGCTTATTAACAATTATCTTTTAACTAAGCATAAAGTTTATCTGAATCTGATTGCACTTATGCAGATCATAGATGTTGTGATAAAAGACATTGATGTGCTTTAATCATTTATATATATATATATTTTTAATCAAAATCAAAATAACTTAATTGTCTTCTCTGAGCTGAATGAATGAAGATGCTTAATGAGCTTTATTCTTTTAAATGCTTATACAATATAAGTTAACTTCAAGATATTTATCTATATTTATGTCTTTTAATATCTGTTCAAGTCAGATCTCAGTCTTTGCACACATTAACATAATTATGTATTCAGTCTCAGTGATTAAGATAACAATAAACTTTTATTTTTAACTTACAACATTAATTCATCTTTAAATATATAAATGTACTTTAAAATTGATTTTTAATTCTGCTTATTCAAAGCATAGTTAAAGTCAGAGTATTTAAGCATTGCTTAACTTTCATTAAAGTTATATATAATGTTGAGATTGATAATTGATCTTATATACTGCAATAATCTCTTAAATGTATGTTCATAATGTTCTGTAAAATCACTGAGATATTGACTTAATTAATTTAATATGAAGATGATGTTTAATTAAATATGAATTGCTACATACATTAAACTTTTAATTATCTGTTAATACTATCTTTAATTTATTCTTTAATCAGTTAAGTCAACAAAGCAAAGAATATCATATTTATTAAATGAAATGCTGATGACTCTATGCTTATCAGATTACATATAAAGATTCTTTAATATCTTATTTATGTAGTGAATCTAATTTAAATGCAGAGTTCTTATTTTGCAGTTATATATAACTTAAATATTAAGAATTTTCTGTGTCTTTCTTAAATTCTTAACTTTAAACATGTTCATAAGAGCTTGCTTAAATCAGAGAATGTGTAATAGATTTGCTGAAGTTATAATAATATTATTTACATAAAGAAGCAGCATAATTCTTTTAATGCTGTAAAGAAGAAGACAGAGATTAGTTTTGCTTTGATGAAAACTTAATTTAAATAGTTTAATAACATATTGTTTATGTTAATTCTGTGCAACTTGCTTAAGATCATAAAGGCTGCACAGTATGCATAGAATATAATTAGATGCAATATTAACTTTAAAAGAAGATGTTATATAGATTGATTTCTTCAGAAAGAATTTCATGAAAACATTATTGACATTTACTTAATGACATTCTAAATTCTTAAGTGCAACAAGAGTCAGAAAGACTTACAGAATGTTAAATTTAATAATGAAAGTAAAAATATTTTTATAATTAATATTATATATCTATGAGAAGTCTCTTGTCACAAATCTTATCTTAAACTTATTTAAGAATTTATTGATGTTCAGCTTAAGTTTAAAGACTTATTTGCTGATTATAATATTGATTTTTCTTAATGACATAGTTTCTTTTCATATTTCATTTATCATCAAGACTGTCAACTCTGCATAAATAACATTCTTTTACATTTCTTCTCAGATTGAGTCTCTCACTGCTTCAGCATAGATAACAGACATTGAAATGTCAGATTTGATTACAGAGTCTTTTTTGTTTATAGAGAACACTGTAAGTGTTAACATAACTTTTAATATTTTAATTAAGAGCTCATTTACATCTTAATTGTTGTTGTTATTGTTTTTCTTTCATTTCAAAATCTTAATGCACAGAAAGATTCTGACTTCTTTAAGTGTCATCATTTTAATTTAATCAATGTTGATCTTCTTATTTAACAACTCATCTAGATTAACTGCAGTCAACTTAATCTCATATTGTTTATTTTAAGACTTATTAATCTTAATCATAATTAAGTCAGACTACATCTTACTGTTTTAAATCATAAGTGCTTAATCTAAAGCTGTGATCTTCATAATGATTAGCTTCTTCTGTAAATATTTAATAAATCTTCTATTCAGAAAAACATTTAATATTTATTGTTACAGTTTAAAATTAACAGTGCTTTTCTTCTCACTTTTAGTAAATTTTACAGCATAATTTTTAATGATGTGCTTAAGATCTAAAGCTTAAAGCTGATACTGCTTTGTGATTTTCTCAACATAGCTTATAAAAACTCTTACTTATTCTTAATTTATAAACTTATTGTATCTGTCTTCAGATAATAATTTGAGATCAATGTAGCTGTAGCATTTACATTCTTATACATAAATGTAATTAATGAATGACTTTACATCAGTGAAAGCTTTCTTAAGAGTTGTTTACTTGTTGTTAATTAAGAAATTAATTGCTATTTAATTGCAAAAATAAATATCTGTCTGTACTGTCTACACTCAGAACTTTATTGACAGTTGTATTTTTTTAATTATGATGTGTACTGAGTTCTCAGTGATTCAGATGATTCTTTCAGCAATGTCATTTTAAATTGATATGTAGAGCACTGTGTATTGTGATGTAATGTTAAGAAATTTACATCAATTATTTAAAATGAACTTTAACTCTGTTCTGTTGTTGCTTTGTACAGCAAGAATCTTTGTATCAATCTGAAATTCAGTCTTTAGTCATCATTTTTACAGTGTCTATAAAATTTCATCACATTGCTTCAGTAATATCATTCACATCTTTCAGAAATGATTATCTACTACTTTCAGAAAGTACTGATATTCATTAAATGACAAGAATAATGAGCTGTATATATCAATAAAAATAAAAACAAAAATATTAGTCTTTCTTTTGTTTACAGTGTGATCTTACTTATTAATGAACTTAATTAGAGCACAAATCTCATACATGTTCTTGTTATTCTCAACAATAAGAATTAACTTTTCAAGAATTGTCATCTTGTAAAGATTATGCAACTTTGCAGAATCAAGATAAGCAAATCATTAATATTAAAGTCTGTAAGTCTTAATCTTTCTGTTCAATAATGCAATGTCAATGTCTAAAAAGTTAATCATAAGATTATGTTCATGAATCTAAACATGCAGACTTACATTTAAAGTAGTAACAGAAAAGATAATCTTTAAATGTGATGTATACACTGCAGATATCAAAGCAAATTCATTAAAACTCTTTGCAATATATTTAATTATATAGACTCTGTCTCACTTTAATATTTTTATTATAGTTTTGCTGTGCTTATTACACATTTAAAGACAGTATTAATTAAAGCTTCTATACAGTTTCATTTTGCACATTCACTTTTCTGACAGAAGATTAATCTTAAGTTTAAATACATAAAGTGTTGAACTCAGTCTTACAGAATTTTCTGATCTGACTTGTATAATGATTACTTCACAATAATGAAAGTATAAATGTCTTTTATTAACTTTAATTTATTGACATCTCATTCATATAAGAAAGTCACTGAAGAGTTGAAGTTGATCAGTTATGTATAAGAAGAATTTAGAGTCTGCAACTTATTTAAATTTAAACATTTTACTGACAGTCTTCTTAAATAAAGTAATAATTTCATTGTTAACTTTTTCTTTCTCTTTAAATTTAGAAAAGAAGTCATCATTATTACTGTCACTAACTTCTACATTAAAGACTTTATATCTCTTTTCTTTTTCTTTATAAACTGACTTCTAATACAACTTAACTGCAGTTAATCTGTACAGCTTAACTACAATTTATCTGCTTGTCTTTTTTTAAATATTTTGCTTAACATTAGAAAGAAATTTGCAATCTTTAATGAAGTGAGAATTATTACAAAGAAAGCACTTAATAAAGCAGCAAAAAGAATGATTACTGTCTGAACTAAATGATTTGCAATAATGTTACTTAATATTAACTGTATAATAATTTAATGAACTGCAGTTTTAATTCATTAAATGTTGATCTTCTTTCTATTTATTTATTTACAAGATAATGACAGTCTCATCAATCTTAAGTTGTGTCTCTTTCTTCTAAAGCTTTTATAAATTTTTCTTAATGTCTAAATTATTTTGAGCATCAATGACATTGTAAATCACAATATACTTAATTAATAATGCTTAAAGCAGCATTTAAAATCATCATTCTGATTTAAATAACTCAGTCATGTCAGACTGAGTTGCAGTAATCTTTTTGCTAAGTTTACTTAAATAAATTTATACTTCTTTAATAAATACATTCTTTGACATTCTATACTTAACAAACTTCATTAAATATTATTTTTTAATTATCTGCAGCTTCTCTTTATACTTAAACTTTAATACATCTTAAACATTCTTTATGCTAATTTTGTTCATCAGATATTCTTAATTATCTATGTTTATGTAGATAATAAGTTAATATAAAATCTTTATATCAGTTTTCTGACTTTTAAAGTCAAGACTACTGAAAAGAAATGAGTTTAAGAATTTATTAATCAGTATATTGACTGTTGAGACTTCAACAACATTTTATAGATCTTTTTTTATCAGTTATATTTTCATAAGAATGAATCATTGATTGCAGTTTTTATAAGTAAGAATTAAGACAGATCATTACTTTATAAAGAAGTCATTGAAATTTATGATGATGATAGTTGACATGTAGTATAAGAAGTGAATAAAGTAAAATAATAATGTATACATTGAAGATAATATAAGTAAAATAAATAGAAAGCTTTTATATCTTTTATTTTATAAAATAATAGTGTCTATTTGTTCTGATGACTCATACTAAGCTGTCAAAGAACAGTGCTCTTTAAATAACTATAAATGCTGATTTTTATTGAAATCAATTCTCTATGAATCTTTTAAGTTAAACATACTCAGCTGTCACAAAATACTGATTCTGTTAAAGTTAAATTTATTACAAATTTCAATAATCAGTAATACTGCTAAAGTTAAATTAACTGTGAACCTCAATAATTGATGTATACAGCTATCATCAATGTGCTGATTCTGTTAAAGTCAGATTTATCATAAACTTCAATAATTAGTGATACTGCTAAAGCTAAATTAACTGTGAATCTTAATAATCAGCATACTTAACTGTCATCATACTAAAAATATACACTTTCTTTAAGAAGCTTCTTGCTAATCTGAGCTCATAATTTATTAAAAGAAATGAATACTCATACTATACTATATCATTTAGTAAAATCTCTAAACTGTGTTGTCTATGAGCACATCTTGATTAAGAGAGTTACAGAAGAAGTAGAAAGAATGTTAACTGCAGTTAATGTAAATAAAGTTTTTACTTAATTTCTGACATTAATTCTACTTCACTTCATAGAAGCAGCTAGAACACTGCTTCTTAACATTATCTTTTAATTATATTAAAATTTAAATAATCTCTGAAGAACAAGAATCTGCAGAGATTCAGGTTGTTATTTAAGCTGCAGAAAAAAAGAATTAATATTTAAATGAATAGATTTGTCTAACTGAAATTAGACAGATCAATGATGAGAAAAGATGATGATTTATGAAAATTAATTGTGAATTATAAGCATTTAATATGCATAATGAGATCAACAAACTTCTAAGAGATGAAGATTCTTAAGTTTTATCTGAGAAAAAATTATATACAGAATCTTTTTATGCTTTTATTAACTCTTTAAATTTAATAAAGTAACATGCATTTAAAGTCTTGTATACACTTTCAGCAAAATGAACTCAATAACTAAAGAATTTGCTCATATATAATGAGAAGTTTATCTGTAAACATACTAAATTTATATGCAATGCTGTAACAGCATTTTATTTAACTTCTGAAAACTTCTTCAGTAACTATGATAAAATTCTCTTTGTTATGTAATTTTTAGCAGAAGAATCTTGAGATGTATGATTTTATCACATTAATGAGAATAAACTTTTAAATAACAAATTATAAATATTCTTTTTAAAGTTTTTGCTTGATCTCATTAAGAACTTAGTGAACTGCAGACTTAACACAGTACAGAAATATTTAAAAGTTATGTAGAAATTTATTTAATTAGTTTTATTAAAAGAAAGTAAATACTCATGCTATACTATATTATTTAGTGAAATCTCTAAACTGTGTTGTCTATGAGCACATCTTGATTAAGAGAATTACAGAAGAAATAGAAAGAATGTTGACTACAATTAATATAAATAAAATTTTCATTTAATCTTTAATGTTAATTTTATCTTACTTCATAAAAGCAGCTAGAACATCATTTCTCAACATTTTTACTTAGTGAGACTGCATCTATTGACTCTCACTAACAACAAACATTAGATGACTAAACACATCATTAAGAGTTTAACAAATCATTTAAAAGTTTAATTAATCATTAATAATAAGTTTTATAAATTTAATGAACTGCTCAAAGATCTGTTTAAGCAGAGACTTAATAAGTTTGTTAATAATTATCTTTTAACTGAATACAAAGTCTATCTGAATCTGATTGTACTTATGCAGATTATAAATGTTGTAATAGAAGATATTAATATACTTTAATTACTTATGTATATATGCATTCTTAATTAAGATCAAGATGACTTAATTATCTTCTTTAAACTAAATAAGTAAAGATATTTAATGAATTTCATTCTTTTAAATGCTTACACAATGTAAATTGACTTTAAGATATTTGCTTATACTTATATCTTTTAATATCTGTTTAAGTCAGATCTCAATCTTTATATACATTGACATAATTATGTATTCAATCTCAGTAATTAAAATAATAATAAACTTTTACTTTTAACTTGTTCACAACATTAATTCATCTTTAAGCATGTAGATACACTTTAAAATTGATTTTCAATTCTGTTTATTTAAAGCATAGTTGAAGTCAGAGTATTTAAGCATTACTTAATTCTCATTAAAATTATATATGATGTCAAGATTGATGATTAATTTTACATACTGCAGTAATTTCTTAAGTGTGTATTCATAATGTTCTGCAGAATTGCTGAGATATTGACTTAATTAATTTAGTGTGAAGATGATGTTTAATTAAGTATGAATTATTACATATATTAAACTTTTAATTATCTGTTAATACTGTCTTTAATCTATTCTTTAATCAGTTAAGCTGACAAAACAAAGAACATTATATTCATTAAGTGAAATGCTGATAACTTTATGCTTATTAAATTGCATATAAAGATTCTTTAATATCTTATTTACATAATGAGTCTGATTTAGACATAAAGTTCTCATTTTATAATTATATATAACTTAAATGTTAAGAATTTTCTGTGTCTTTCTTAAGTTCTTAACTTTGAACATGCTCATAAGAGCTTACTTAAATTAGAGAATATATAATAGATTTGTTGAAGTTACAATAATATTATTTATATAAAGAAGCAGCATAATTCTTTTAATGCTGTAAAAAAGAAAATAGAGATCAGTCTTACTTTAATGAAAACTTAACTTAAGTAGTTTAGTGACACATTGTTTATATTAGTTCTGTGTAATTTGCTTAAGATCATAAAGGCTGTGCAGTATGTGTAGAACACAATTAGATGTGATATTGACTTTAAAAGAAAGTGTTATATAGATTGTTTTCTTCAGAATGTCATGATATTACTATGTACTCATATTAAATTATAGCTGAATTTCTTATGCAATAATTAATAAGTAAAATATTATATAGACAGTCTTTGCATACAAATCTTTTAAGTTTCTTAATTGTTAATCTTCATCAATACAAGATCTTAACATCAGAACTTTATTGAATAGCTATTGTAACATAGTGTCTTACATTGTTACATATCTTACTCATCAGTCTCTTATAGATAAGAGATTTGTAAATTCATAATTTTAACAACTCTATCTTTTTAAAGAATGACAATTCATTACATTGTAATATGTAGACTAAAAGTCAGCAAAATGAAATAAAATCATTCTTTAATTATACTGAGACTTAAATAATCTCTGAAAAACAGAAATCTGCAGAGATTCAGACTGCTATTTAGACTGCAGAGAAGAAGAATTAACATTTAGATAAATAGATTTATTTAACTGAAATTAGATAGATCAATGATGAGAAAAGATGATGATTCACAGAAATTAATTGTGAACTGTAAGTGTTTAATATATATAATGAAGTTAATAAACTTTTAAGAGATAAGACTCTTAAGTCTTATTTAAGAAAGAACTGCATACAGAATCTTTTTATGCTTTCATTAATTCTTTAAATTTAATGAAATGATATGCATTCAAAGTCATGTATGCACTTTCAGCAAAATGAACACAATGATTAAAGAACTTATTTACATATAATGAGAAGTTCATTTATAAACATACTAAGTTTATATGCAGTGCTGTAACAGCATTCTACTTAATCTCTAAAAACTTTTTCAGTAATCACAATAAAATTCTCTTTGTCATGTAGTTTTTAGTAAAAGAATCTTGAGATGCATAATTTCATCACATTAATGAGAGCAAACTTCTAAATAACAAGTCATAAATATTCTTTTCAGAGTTTCTGCTTGATCTCATTGAGAACTCAGTGAATTGCAGACTTAATATAGTACAGAAATATTTAAAAGTTATGCAGAAATTTACTTAATCAGTTTAAGCTTTTGCAACATATCTCAATATATTAAAAAATTAGCTCTTAAGTTATACAGAAAAACAAAGAATAAGTTATCTCTTTATGAAATTTTGATTAGAGATTTAAACAGCTTTAATTAACTATTTAAGATTTTTTAAAAATAAAAAAAAGTTTAATAGTTCTGACTGCTAAACTAAAGATTAATCAGCAATTTGCAGACAATTATATAGTTTAAAGTTACATCATTAAGAAAATTTATGAGCATTGTTTACATTCTTTTATTTAAGCAGCAAAGTCACAGCAGAACAATCATCTTAATCTTAAGATTACAAAATTAAGTTATCATAATAATGTAGACAAATCTCATTTTGAGATTAATGTTAAGAAAAATGACTGCTATAACTGTGAAAGATCAGATCATTTCATAAAGAACTGCAGAAGTTTCTTAAAAAATCTTAATTACATTAAGATTAATGTAGTTAAGACAAAAAAAGACAGAGCTTTGTTGACTGCACTTTAGTGACAAAAATTAGATTAAAGATCATAAAGAAATTTAGTATTATAAAAAAAGATTAAGTTTAAATTAAATTTAATTGAGTTTCTGTCAGTATACTGTTAAATACTGCAGCAGAGATCAATATGATGTCTTAATAATATGTTGTTACTCATTAATTGACATAAATTAATGCAGAACTTCTGAGATCAGAGCTTTTAAAGAAACAATATATTTATTGTTATGATGCATACTTAATGAAATATAAATTCATCAACAGTTAAGAATAAAAGCAAACTGAAGAGCAGTTATTCTATATTTTAAATAAAAATGAATTTGAACTCATCTTTAATCTTTTAGATCTGAAATGACAACATATTCATATTAATTGTGACTTGCACACATAATATTATAAGATAAAACAAATGTCTCTGATTATTAATGAGTTTAAAGTATTTATCAACAACATTTAAAATTAACTTACTATTTATACATTGTTGATGATGCCTGAGTCAGACTCATCAATAACTGCTATACATGTTGTTAACAAAATATTGATGCTATCTCAGCAATACAACAGATATGTAGATATATTCTTTAAAGAGAATGTTGATAAGTTATTATTTCATTAAGATCATGATTATATCATAAAGATAGAGAGATATAAATTACTTTATGATTCATTTTATAATCTGTTAAAAACAGAGTTATAAGTGTTTAGAGAATATCTAGATAACATTTTAACAAAAAGATAAATACAACATTTCATCAGCTTTGCAGAAGCATCAATTCTGTTTATCTTAAAAAATGAAGAAGACTTACATTTATGTATTAACTACAAAAATCTTAACAAAATTACTATTAAGAATTGTCATTCTCTGTTGCTGATTAGTGAGACACTTAATCATTTAAGTAAAGTTAAGATGTTCATCAAACTAAATCTTAAGAATGCTTATTACTGCATTAAAATCAAGAAAAATAATGAGTAAAAAATCATATTTTATACACATTACAGTCATTTTAAATACATAATTATGTCATTCAGACTGATTAATGCTCTGATAACTTTTCAAGTCTATATTAATTAGATATTAACTGAGTTAATTAATGTCTTTTATATAATATATCTAAATGATATTCTGATCTATTTCAATTCTCTAAAAGAACATCAAAGTCATGTAAAACAAATTCTAAAGCAACTTTAACAGTTTAAACTGTATACAAACCTAAAGAAGTGCATTTTTCATACTATATAAATGAAATTTCTTAAGTTCATTATCTTCACTACTGATGTTTCAATGAATCAACAACAAATCAAAATCATAAAGAAATGATCAGTATCTAAAAGTTATTATGAGATACAAATATTTTTAAAATTTGCAAACTTTTATCATCACTTTATACAGAGCTATTCTAAGATCACTGTTTCTTTAATTGATCTGTTAAAAGACAGCAAGAACAGCAAGAAGATAGATGTCTTTAAGTAATTATAAATGATAGTATAAGCATTTTGTAAGCTTCACAACATCTTTATATAAGCATCTATTCTGATGCACTTTAACTCAGAGCTAAGAGCTCAGATTAAAACTGATGTCTTAATAATTAAATTAATAAATATTTATTTACAGCTTTAAACAGATACTCAATGACATTTTGTTGTCTTCTGATTAAGAAAGTTAAATTTAATTAAAACATACTATGAAACTCATGATCAAGAATTGTTGACAATCATAAAGGCATTTAAACACTGATAACACTATCTTAAGAGTAGTCATTATCTCATTGAGATACTTATGAATCATAATAATTTACAAGAATTTATAAATGTAAAATTATTAAATAAAAGACAAGCACATTAAGTCATAAAGCTAGCTGCTTATGATTTTATAATTATACATTAATCAGAAAAGACAAATCTCATTAATGTATTGTTGAGATGCTCTGACTACAAAGTTAAGAAAAACATAAACAGATTGCTGTCAACATTGTAATGAAAGCTGATCATATTATTTTAAGAATTAAAATTAAGTATTACTGCTTTAGTTAGTCAGATCAACATTTAAAGCTTAGATTTGCAAATTATGCTGATTATTTTATTAAAAGAATATTAATTAAGCACTCAGACTAAAGATCATAACTGTTAAGAATAAGTCAATAGAAGATTTAGAGAGTCTTTATTTAAAAATGAATTAAAGAATGATGATTATATATTTAATTTATCTATATACAAACATAGCAGAAGAGCTGCTTAACTTTGTTGTTGAAATTACTGATTGTAAACAGTTTGTTTTATATACATTGATTTAGAAAGTGACTGATAACAAAATAATACATAATAAAAAGTAATTATTCTTTCTTAAACTTATTCATCTCTTGCAGAACACTGATGTTTTAATAGCAAAGATGTGATAAGATTTGAAATCACAGAATAACTGTAGCTGTTAAGACATTAATGATAGTTTATGAATGTTTGATTTTATTAAATTACTTCATTATAAGAATAAGATATACATATTATCTGACAAAGCTATTAAGAATGAGCTTATAAAGCTGCATCATGATAATGTTTTAGCAGAACATTATGAAGTAGACAGAATAATTAATTTGTTGTTTAGAAAATATTATTGAATCAATATGATAAATAATGTTTAAGAATATGTTGCTTTATGTGCTGTATGCTTAAGAATTCAAGTATTAAGACACTGCTCATATGACAAATTACAGTTGTTGTCATTATCTATTTAATTATAAAAGAAAATAACAATGAACATAATTACTGACTTGCTGTTTAGCAGACAAGAAGCTAATGTTTATGACTTTATATTGATAATTGTAAATTGTCTTACAAAGATAACTCAATATATTTCTGTTACTAAAAAACTCACTGTAATCAAGTTAGCTAACATATATATTGAACAGATTATATATCATTATGAAGAATTCAGAGATATTATCTCAGACTGAGAGTCAATCTTTATTAATATATATTGATTTGAATTCTGTTATTAACTTTAAATAAAGTGAAGACTAAGCATCATCTTTTATTTGCAAACTGATGATTAAACTAAAAGGCAGAATTAAATCTTAAAACATTATTTACATTATTATTGTTGTGAAGAACAAGATAACTGAGTGTTCTTTCTGTTAATGACAGAGTTTGCATATGCAAATGAAAAATATGTAATAATTAGTTAAACATCATTTAAGTCATTAATGAACTATTATTTAAGAATTACTCAACATGTTGAGAACAATGTTTATAATGAGAAGATGTCAGCAGCAAAAGACTGAGTGCAGTAAATGAAGAAAATCTATGTTATGATGATAAAATGATGATAAGTCACTGTGAAAATGCAAGTCAAGTACTTTAACAAAAATTATGTTTAAAAAAGCTACAATGTCAGCAATTTAATGCTATTATTCATTAAGAACTTAAAGCAACACAGATTAAGTAAGAAACTGTTGTATAAATTCATTGAGTCTTTTTAAATTATTAATCTTATTAATAAATAAGCATATTAACTGACTCTGTCTGCTCACTACAGAATTCATAATGTATTTTATGTCTCATATTTAAAGTTTCATAAATGCTGTTTAAACAATAATTCTTTATCAGAACTGCTCTCTCTGAATTTTATAAATAATGAGAAAGAATACAAAATCAAAGAGATCTTAAGCAAAAGACAAAGAAAAGAACAGTTACAATATGAAGTTAAGTGAGTAGAGTATTTAACAGAATATAATGAGTGACTTTGAATAGAGAATATGAAGAGTGTAGAAGTGTTGTGACATGAATATGACATAAGAACAGAGAAAAAGTGCAAGTATAAATGAAGTTTAAGAAATTAAAAACTTCTATTGAAAATATTCTACATAATATTATTCAAAAGAAGTGAAGTCAAAACACAATCAATATATCAGCAAAACACTATCAAATCACTTTGTCATCTCTGCATCTGCATTACTATCAGAAACAAAAGATAAGAACAATGACTACTTATCAATATTATGATTGCTGTTGAAGTAACTAAGTCACAATATTGAGTTGTAAGAGCTTTCTGAGATGTTGTTACTTAATTGAAGAAAGAAAAGCTTATATTTAAAGTGAAGTAAGCAACATGATGACAACAGCAAAGCATAAGAGAATCAAGAAAATGAATTATAAAGTGAAAGATATTTAACATAAATGTCTACATCATAGTGACTGCTCACTGCTCTTAAATTATGAGCAGTAACAGATTACAGATCTTTACAGACTTACAATGATTGCTGTGATGCTCTGCAATATAAGTAATGTAGATGATGATATACTTAATAAATGATATCTGTATATAATTAAGATGACACTGAAGCTGAGACTGACAGACATCATTAGCTATCATGATGACAACATAATTAATAAGTGCATACAAGTTATTAACTTAACAGTTAAAGAATGCAAAAACCTATTACTGTTAATGCATCACAAGATAACAAGAAACTTTCTGTCAAACTGAGTTACACAGCTTTTAAAATGTCTTGTAATAATCATAATTCTGATTCTTAATAATGTTGTATTGACTGATGTTGTTGCTGATATGCTTGAAACAGCAAAGACAACAGAAAGGATTCAACTTGTTGTTGATGTAACAGTTATGATGTGACATTGAGGTAGTGTCAGTGTGAGTAAATAAGAAGATAGAGAAATTGCTGAGAATATAATGTTGTGAAGTGATGACATCTTTGAGAGCTGAAATGAAAATGAAATTGAGATATAATATGTGTGATGACACTACTGTGAAAGAGAAATGTGACATATAATGCAGAGCAGAAAGATATTTACTGATTGTAGTCTTAGAAATGATACTTTTCTGAATGACAAATTTCTTACAGACTGATTATGCTCTGAAGACAGTGTTCTGTGATGTTAATGATGCAGTAATGATCATTAAGCAAGCATTTTCAATTAAGTTCATCAATAATGACTTATCTGCAGCTTGAAGAAGTGAGATACAAAAAGATGATATTTCATCATTAAAAAGATTGAGTAAATATAACTGTGTCTATATACAGCAGCAGAGTCTCTGTTGCTGTCTTTTTTGTGCAATAATATTATTCAGAGTGTGCATCTTGTCATTGTTGTGCAGACATTTTGTTAATAAATTTATTTTAAGACATTTACATTTCTTATGCTCAACATTCTTCTTCATCACATTCTGTTTCTGCATTTCATTTCAGCAGAGCAAGTATGTCAACAGTGTTACTTACAGTATTCATTGCATTCTTAACTGATTTAGCTCTTACAGACTTGATCTTTAGAACTGATTCTGATGAGTTTGTTAACTTATTAATGTTTAAGATTGTGTTGACAGACAGTATCTGATGATGAGAGCAACAGAAATTTAAAGATTTCTTGTTGCATTTCTTTATACTTGTATAAGTGAATTCTTTAGACTTCAACATTATTAGAATGTGTTGATGTCTTAAATACTATATGTATAGAAATCACTGACAATTTTGCTGAATTCTTAATGAGAAATGTAATAGAGAGAACATCTTTCTTATTTTTCTTAATGATTATAATGTTGCTGTTGTTATGCTTTTGTTATCATGTCATTTACAAAGTGTTATGAAAGAAAAGCATCATTCAAAGACACAGAGTTGCTATAACTTCAATATATTAAGATGTTGAAGATGAAACAAGTGCAAGTTATGTGTGAAGAAGAGTTTCTTATATATTGTGATTAAACAAAGAGATCATCAATCTAATTAATTTAAGAACAAAAAAAAGTTGATTTCACTTATGTTTTGCATATTATTCACTGTTAAACAAAGCTGAATCATCATCTATTTAAATGCAGCAAACTTGAAGTATTGCATAAGATCATCAGTCTAGTTAAGATAGACAACAAGCAAAATACATAAGAATGTTAAGTAAATCATCACTTACATCTTACTGACTTAATTTCATGAAATTACAGTGTATCTATAATGTCAGTGATATGTCAATGTGCTGAAGAATCAGTGCATAGAAGAGAAAACAATTGTTATAATATTATTATGCATTCATACTAAATCATAGCTGAATCTCTTACACAACAATTGATAAGCAAAGTACTATATAGACAATCTTTACATACAAATTTTTTAAGTTTCTTAATTGTTAATCTTCATCAATACAAGATTCTAACATTGAAACTTCATTGAATAGCTGTTGTAACATAGTGTCTCACATTGTCACATATCTTACTCATCAGCCTCTTATAGATAAAAGGCTCATGAGTTCACAAGAAAGAATTTTGTAAAGATATTATTGACATTTACTTGATGACACTTTAAATTCTTAAGTGTAATGATAGTCAGAAAGACTTGCAGAATGTTAAACTTAACAATAAGAATAAAGATATTCTTATAATTAACATTATATGTCTATGAGAAGTCTCTTGTCACAAATTTTGTCTTAAGCTTATTTAAGAATTCATTGATGTTTAGCTTAAATTTAAAGATTTATTTACTAATTACAATGTTGACTCTTCTTAATGACACAGTCTCTTCTTATATTTCATTTACTGTCAAGACTGTCAGCTCTGTATGAATGATGTTCTTTTACATTTCTTCTCAGATTAAGTCTTTCACTGCTTCAGCATAGATAACAAATATTAAAATGTTAAGTCTAATTACAGAGTCTTCTTTGTCTATAAAGAACACTGTAAGTGTCAGTATAACTTTTAATATTTTAATTAAGAGCTCATTTACATCTTAATTATCATTGTTGTTGTTTCTCTTTCATTTTAAGATCTCAACACACAGAAAGGTTCTGACTTCTTTAAGTGTCATCATTTTAATTTAATTAATGTTAATCTTTTCATTTAACAACTTATCTAGATTGACTGCAGTCAACTTGATCTCATATTATTTATCTTAAGACTTGTTGATCTTAACTGTAATTAAGTCAGACTGTATTTTACTGTTTTAAGTCATAAATGTCTGATCTGAAGCTATGATCTTCATAATAATTGACTTCTTTCATAAATATTTAATGAATCTTCTGTTTAAAAGAACATTTAATGTCTATCATTGCAGTCTAAAATTAACAATATCTTTTTTCTCACTTTCAGCAAACTTCATAGCATAATTCTTAATGATACACTTAAGATCTAAAGCTTAAAGCTAATACTGCTTTATAATTTTCTTAATTTTGCTCATAAAGACTCTCACTTATTCTTAATTCATGAACTTATTGCATTTATCTTTAAATAGTAACTTAAGATCAATGTAGCTGTAGCATTTGCATTTTTATATATAAATGTAATTAATGAATGACTTTACATTGATAAAAGCTTTCTTAGAAGTTGTCTGCTTATCATTAATTAAAAAATTAATTGCTGTTTAATTATGAAAATAAACATCTATCTATGCTGTCTGCACTCAGAACTTTATTGACAGTTGTGTCTCTTTAATCATGATATGCACTGAGTTCTCAATGATTCAGATGATTCTTTCAGCAATGTCATTTTAAATTGACATGTAGAGCATTATGTATTGCAGTGTAATGTTAAGAGATTTGCATCAGTCATTTAGAATGAACTTTAACTTTATTTCATTGTCACTTTGTACAGCAAGAATCTTTACATTAATCTGAAGTTCAGTCTTTAATTATCATTCTTACAGTGTCTGTAAAATCTCATTATGTCATTTCAGCAATATTATTTATATCTTTCAGAAATGATTATCTACTATCTTCAGAGAGTACTGATATTCATTAAATGACAAGAATAATGAGTTATATATGTCAATGAAGATAAAAACAAGAATGTTAATCTTTTTTTTGTTTATAGTGTAATCTTGTTTGTTAATAAACTTAATTAAAGCATAAATTTCACACATATTCTCATTGTTCTCAACAATAAGAATTGACTTTTCAAGAATTGTTATTTTGTAAAGATTACACAACTTTGCAGAATTAAGATGAACAAATTGTTAATGTTAAAGTCTATAAGTCTTGATCTTTTCATTTAATGATGCAGTGTCAACATTTAAGAAGTTGATCATAAGATCATGCTTATAAATCTGAATATATAAGCTTACATCTAAAGCAATAACAGAGAAGACAGTCTCTGAATATGATGTATATACTGTAGATATTAAAGCAAATTCATTAAGACTCTTTGCAATATACTTAACTATATAGACTTTATCTCACTCTAATATTTCTATTATAGTTTTACTGTAATTATTACACATCTGAAGACAGTGTTAATTAAAGCTTTTATGCAGTCTTATTTTATATATTTACTTTTTTAATGAAAGATTGATCTTAAGTTTAAACACATAGAATGTTAAACTCAGTCTTATAGAATTTTCTGATTTGATTTATATAATGATTACTTCACAATAAGGTCACTAAAGAGTTAAAGTTGATCAGTTATGTATAAGAAGAATTTAAAGTCTGCAATTCATTTAAATTTAAATATCTTATTAACAGTCTTCTTAAACAGAGCAATAATTTCATCATTAACTTTCTTTTTCTCTTTAAATTTAAAGAAGAAGTCATCATCATTACTGTCATTAACTTCTATATTAAAGATTTTATATTTCTTTTCTTTTTCTTTGTAAACTGACTTTTAATATAACTTAACTGCAATTAATCTGCTTGTCTTCTTTTAAGTATTTTGCTTAATATCAGAAAGAAATTTGCAATCTTTAATGAAGTAAGAATTGTTATAAAGAAAGTATTTAATAAAATAATGAGAAAAATGATTACTATTTAAGTTAAATGATCTGCAATAATGTTGCTTAATATTAATTATATAATAATTTAATGAACTGCAGTTCTGATTCATTAAACATTGATTTTCTTTTTATTTATTTATTTACAAAACAATAACAATCTTATTAGTCTTAAGCTGTGTCTCTTTCTTCTAAAGCTTTTATAGATTTCTCTTAATGTCTAAATTGTTTTAGATGTTGATAACATTACAGATCACAATGTATTTAACTGATAATACTTAAAGCAATGTTTAAAATCATTATTTTAATTTAAACAACTTAATCATATTAGACTGAGTTGCAGCAATCTTTTTGTTAAGTTTATTTAAATAAATTTATACTTCTTTAATGAATACATTCTTTAACATTCTATATTCAATAAATTTCATCAAATATTGTTTCTCAGTTGTCTGCAGCTTCTTCTTATATTTAAACTTTAATACATTTTAAACATTCTTTATGTTAATTTTGTTCATCAGATATTCTTAATTATCTATATTTATACAGATAATAAGTCAATATAAAATCTTTACATCAATTTTCTAATTTTTAAAGTCAAGACTACTGAGAAAAAATGAGTCTGAGAATTCATTAATTAATATATTGATTGTTAAGACTTCAATAACATTTTATAGATCTTCTTTTATCAGTTATTTTCTCATAAAAATAAATTATTGATTGCAGTTTTTGTAAGTGAGAATTGAGATGAATTGTTGCTTTATAAAGAAGTTGTTGAAGTTCATGATGATGATAGTTGACACATAGTATAAGAAGTGAATAAAGTAAAATAATAATGTATGTATTGAAGATAATATAAATAAAATAAATAAAAAGCTTTTATATCTCTTGTTTTGTAAGACAATAATGCTTATTTATCTTAATAATTTATATTAAGCTGTTAAAGAACAGTGCTTTCTGAACAATTATAAATACTGATTTTTGTTGAGATCAATTCTTTATAAATCTTCTAAATTAAACTTACTTAACTACTGCAAAATGCTGATTCTGCTAAAGTTAAATTTATTACAAATCTCAATAATTAATAATACTGCTAAAGCTGAATTGACTGTGAATCTTAATAATTAACATATACAGCTATTATCAGTGTGCTGATTCTGCTAAAGTCAGATTTATTATAAATCTCAATAATTAGTGATACTGCTAAAGCTGAATTAACTGTAAATCTTAAAAATCAGTATACTTAACTATCATCATATTAAAAGTATATACTTTCTCTGAGAAGCTTCTTGCTAATTTGAGCTTATAATTTATTGAAAGAAAATAGATATTTATACTATACTATGTCATTTAGTAAAACTTCTAAACTGTGTTGTCTATGAGTACATCTTGATTAAGAGAGTTACAGAAGAAGTAAAAAGAATGTTGACTATAATTTATAAATAAAGTCTTCATTCAGTCTTTAATGCTAATTCTACTTTGCTTTATAGAAGCAGTTAGAACATCACTTCTCAACAAGTTTAAGCTTTTATGATATATTTTAATATGCTGAAGAATCAGCTTCTGAGCTATATAAAGAAACAGAGAATAAATCATTTTTTTATGAAACTTCAATTAAAGATTTAAGCAACTTTAATTAACTATTAAGATCTCTTAAAAATAAAAGAAAGTCTAATAGTTTTAACTGTTAAATTAGAGATTAATCAGCAATCTATAGATAATTATATAATTTATTGAAAGAAAGTAGATACTTATGCTATACTATGTCATTTAGTGAAATCTCTAAACTGCATTGTCTATGAGCACATCTTGATTGAGAAAGTTACAGAAGAAGTAGAAAGAATGTTGACTGCAGTTAATGTAAATAGAGTCTTTACTTAATCTTTAACATTAATTTTATTCTGCTTCATAGAAACAGCTAAAATACTGTTTCTTAACATTTTTATTTAGTAAGACTGCATCTATTGACTCTCACTGATGATAAATATCAGATAATTAAACACATCATTAAGAGTTTAACAAATCATTTAAAAGTTTAATTAATCATCAACAGTAAGTTTTATAAATTTAATGAATTGTTTAAAGATTTATTTAAACAGAGACTTAATAAGCTCATCAGTAATTATCTTTTAATTGAGTATAAAGTTTATCTGAATTTAATTGCATTTATATAAATTATAAATATTATAATAAAAGACATTGATGTACTTTAACTACTTATGTATATGTATATTCTTAATTAAGATCAAGACAGCTTAATTGTCTTCTTTAAGCTGAATGAGTAAAGATATTTAATGAGCTTTGTTTTCTTGAATATTTATGCAGTATAAATTAATTTTAAAATATTTACTTATATTCATATCTCTTAACATCTATTCAAGTCAGATCTCAGTCTTTATATACATTAATATAATTATGTATTTGACCTCAGTAATTAAGATAATAACAAATTTCTGTTTTTAACTTATTTACAACACTGATTCATCTTTAAACATATAAATACACTTTAAAATTGATTTTCAATTCTGCTTATTTAAAGCATAGTTAAAGTCAGAGTATTTAAGCATTACTTGATTTTCATTAAAGCTGTATATGATGTTGAGATTGATGATTAATCTTATGTATTACAGTAATTTCTTAAATGTATATTTATGATGTTTTACAGAATTGCTGAGATATTGACTTAATTAATTTAATGTAAAGATGATGTTTAATTAAACATGAATTACTGTATACATTAAACTTTCAATTATCTGTTAATACTGTCTTTAATCTATTCTTTAATCAGTTTAAATTGATGAAATAAAGAATATTATATTCATTAAATGAAATGCTGATGACTCTGTATTTATCAGATTGCATATGAAGATTCTTTAATATCTTATTCACATAATGAATCTAATTTAAATACAGAGTTCTCATTTTGCAGTTATGTATAACTTAAATGTTAAGAATTTTCTGTGTCTTTTTTAAATTCTTAACTTTGAACATGTTCACAAGAGCTTGCTTAAATCAGAGAATATGTAACAGATTTATTAAAGTTATAATAATATTGTTTATATAAAGAAGCAGCATAATTCTTTTGATGCTGTAAAGAAGAAGATAGAGATCAGTTTTGCTTTAATGAAAACTTAATTTAAGTAATTTAATGATACATTATTCATATCAGTTCTGTGCAGCTTGCTTAAGATCATAAAGACTGTGCAGTATGTGTAGAATATAATTAAATGTGATATTGACTTTAGAAGAAAATGTTATATAGATTGTTTTCTTTAAAAAGAATTTTGTAAAGACATTATTAACATTTACTTAATGACACTCTAAATTCTTAAGTGTAATGATAGTCAAAAAGACTTGCAGAATGTTAAACTTAATAATGAAAATAAAAATATTTTTATAATTAACATTATATGTCTATGAGAAGTCTTTTGTCACAAGTCTTGTCTTAAGCTTATTTAAGAATTCATTGATGTTCAGCTTAAATTTAAAGACTCATTTATTAATTATAATGTTGACTTTTCTTAATGATACAGTCTCTTTTCATATTTCATTTACTGTCAAGACTGTCAGCTCTGTATAAATGACATTCTTTTACATTTCTCTTCAGATTGAGTCTCTCACTGCTTCAGCATAGATAATAAATGTTGAAATGTTAAATCTAATTATAGAATCTTTTTTATTTGTAAAGAATGCTGTAAATGTCAGCATAACTTTTAATATTTTAATTAAGAATTTATCTACATCTTAATTATCATCATCATTTCTCTTTCATTTTAAGATCTCAACACACAGAAAGATTCTGACTTTTTTAAGTGTCATCATTTTAATTTAATCAATGTTAATCTTTTTATTTAACAACTCATCTAGATTGACTGCAGTCAACTTGATCTCATATTGTTTATTTTAAGACTTGTCAATCTTAATCATAATCAAATTAGACTGCATCTTACTGTTTTAAGTCATAAGTATTGAATTTAAAGCTGTAATCTTCATAATGATTGACTTCTTCTGTAAACATTTAACAAATTTTCTATTTAAAAGAACATTTAATGTCTACTATTACAGTTTAAGATTAACAGTGCTTTTCTTCTTGCTTTCAGCAAACTTTACAGCATAATTCTTGATGATATACTTAAGATCTAAAGCTTAAAGCTGATACTGCTTTGTGATTTTCTCAATGTAATTCATAAAGATTCTTACTCATTCTTAATTTATAAACTTATTGTGTCTATCTTTAGATAGTAACTTGAGATTAATGTGACTGTAATATTTGCATTCTTATATATAAATATAATTAATAAATAACTTCACATCAGTAAAAGCTTTCTTAAAAGTCATTTACTTATTATTAATTAAGAAATCAATTACTATTTAATTATGAAGATAAACATCTGTCTATTCTGTCTGCACTCAGAACTCTATTAACAGTTGTGTCTCTTTAATCATGATGTGCACTGAGTTCTCAGTGATTTGAATGACTTTTTCAGCAATGTCATTCTGAATTAACATGTAGAGCATCATGTATTGCAGTGTAATGTTAAGAGATTTGCATCAGTTATTTAAAGTGAACTTTAACTTTATTTTATTATCACTTTATACAGCAAAAATCTTTGCATCAGTCTGAAGTTCAATCTTTAATCATCATTCTTGCAGTGTCTGTAAAATCTCATTATGTTGCTTCAATAATATCATTTACATCTTTCAAAAATGATTATCTACTATCTTCAGAAAGTACTGATATTCATTAAATGATAAGAATAATGAATTATATATGTTAATAAAGATAAAAATGAAAATATTAATCTTTTTTTTATTTACAGTGTAGTCTTACTTATTGATGAACTTAATTAGAGCACAAATCTTACATATATTCTTGTTGTTCTCAATAATGAGAATTGACTTTTTAAGAATTGTTATCTTATAAAAATTACATAACTTTATAAAATTAAGATGAGCAAATCATTAATGTTAAAGTCTGTAAGCCTTGATCTTTTCATTCAATGATGCAGTGTTAATGTCTAAAAAGTTAATTATAAGATTATGCTCATAAGTTTAAATATATGAGCTTGCATCTAAAGCAATAACAGAAAAGACAGTCTCTGAATGTGATGTGTATATTATAGATATTAAAGCAAATTCATTAAGACTCTTTACAATATATTTAATTATATAAACTTTATCTCACTCTGATACTTCTATTATAGTCTTACTGTGCTTATCATACATTTAAAGACAGTGTTGATTAAAGCTTTTATATAGTTTCATTTTATACATCTGCTTTCTCAACAGAAGATTGATCTTAAATTTAAATACATAAAGTGTTGAACTCAGTCTTATAGAATTTTTTGATCTAACTTATATAATGATTATTTCACAATAGTAAGAGTATAAATGTTCTTCTTTAACTTTAATTTGTTAATGTCTCATTTGTATAAGAAAGCCACTGAAGAGTTAAAGTTAATTAATTATATATAAGAAGAATTCAAAGTCTGCAACTCATTTAAATTTAAATATCTTACTGACAGTCTTCTTAAACAGAGCAGTGATTTCATTGTTAACTTTCTTTTTAGAAAAGAAGTCATTATTATTATTATCACTGACTTCTACATCAAAAACTTTATGTCTCTTTTCTTTTTCTTTATAAATTAACTTCTAATACAACTTAACTGCAGTTAATCTGTACAGCTTAATTACAGTTAATCTGTTTATTTTCTTTTAAGTATCTTACTTAATATCAGAAAGAAATTCACAATCTTTAATGAAGTAAAAGTTATTGTAAAGAAAGCATTTAATAAAGTAATGAAAAAAATGATTACTGTTTAAGCTGAATGATTTATAATAGTGTTGCTTAATATTAATTATGCAGTAATTTAATGAACTGCAGTTCTAATTCATTAAACATTAATCTTTTTTCTGTTTATCTATTCACAAAACAATGACAATCTCATTAATTTTAAGTTGTATCTCTTTTTTCTAAAGCTTTTATAGATCTCTTTTAATGTCTAAATTGTTCTGAGCATCAATGACATTACAGATCACAACATATTTAATTGATAGTGCTTAAAGTAGTATTTAAAATCATCATTTTAATTTAAACAACTTAGTCATGTCAGACTGAGTTGCAGCAATCTTTTTGTCAAGTTTATTCAAATAAATTTATACTTTTTTAATGAATACATTCTCTAACATTCTATATTCAATAAATTTCATCAAATATTGTTTCTCAGTTATCTGCAGCTTCTTTTTGTACTTAAACTTTAATGTATTTTAAACATTCTTTATATTAATTTTGTTCATCAGATATTCTTAATTATTGTATTTATGCAGATAATAAGTTAATATGAAATCTTTACATCAATTTTCTGATTTTTAAAGTCAAAACTACTGAGAAAAAATGAATCTAAGAATTTACTGATCAGCATATTGACTGTTAAGACTTCAATAACATTTTATAAATCTTCTTTTATTAATCATTTTTTTATAAAAATAAATCATTGATTACAGTTCTTGTAAATCAGAATTGAGATGAATTGTTGCTTTATAAAGAAGTTGTTGAAGTTTATGATGATGATAGTTGATATGTAATATAAGAAGTGAATAAAGAAAAATAACAATATATATATTGAAGATAATATAAATAAAATAAATAAAAAACTTTTATATCTTTTGTTCTGTAAAACAGTAGTGCTTATTCATCTTAATAACTCATATTAAACTATTAAAGAACAGTGCTCTCTGAGCAACTATAAATGCTGATTTTTGCTGAGATTAATTCTCTATAAATCTTTTAAATTAAACATACTTAGCTGCTGCAGAATGCTGATTCTGCTAAAGTTAAATTTATTATAAATCTTAATAATTAATAATACTGTTAAAGCTGAATTAACTGTGAATCTTAATAGTTAATGTATACAGCTATTATCAATGTACTAATTCTGCTAAAGTCAAATTTATTATGAATCTTAATAATTAGTGATACTATTAAAGCTGAATTAATTGTGAATCTTAAAAGCTGATGTACTTAGCTATCATTACATTAGAAATATACACTTTCTCTGAGAAGCTTTTTGTTAATTTGAGTTTATAATTTATTGAAAGAAAGTAAGTATTCATACTATATTATACTGTTTAGTGAAATCTTTAAACTGTGTTGTCTATGAGTATGTCTTGATTGAGAGAGTTACAGAAAAAGTAAAAAGAATGTTGACTGTAATCAATATAAGTAAAGTCTTTACTCAGCTTTTGATGCTAGTTCTACTTTGCTTTATAGAAGTAGCTAGAACATCACTTCTCAACATTTACAATGATTAGCTTCTTTTATAAACATTTAATAAATCTTCTATTCAGAAAAACATTTAATATTTATTGTTACAATTTAAAATCAACAATATCTTTCTTCTTACTTTCAGCAAACTTTACAGCATAATTCTTGATGATATATTTAAGATCTAAAGCTTAAAGCTAATACTGCTTTGTGATTTTCTTAATGTAACTTATAAAAACTCTTATTTATTCTTAATTTATAAACTTATTACATCTATCTTCAAATAATAACTTAAGATCAATGTAGCTGTAGCACTTACATTCTTATATATGAATGTAATTGATGAATAACTTTACATTAATAAAAGCTTTCTTGAAAATTATTTATTTACTGTTAATTAAGAAATCAATTGCTGTCTAATTACAAAGATAAACATCTATCTGTATTATCTGCATTCAGAACTTTATTGACAGTTATATTTCTTTAATTATGATATGCACTGAGTTCTCAGTGATTTAAATGACTCTTTCAGCAACATCATTCTGAATTAATATGTAGAGCACTGTGTATTGCAGTGTAATGTTAAGAGATTTATATCAGTTATTTAAAGTGAACTTTAACTCTATTTCATTGTTGCTTTATACAGCAAGAATCTTTGCATCAATTTAAAGTTCAGTCTTTAATCATCATTCTTGCAGTGTCTGTGAGATCTCATTATATTACTTTAGTAATATTGTTTATGTCTTTCAGAAATGATTATCTATTACTTTCAGAAAGTATTAATATTCATTAAATAATAAGAATAATGAACTACATATATTAATGAAGACAAGAATAAGAATGTTAATCTTTTTTTTGCTTACAGTGTAATCTTACTTATTAATGAACTTAATTAAAGCATAAATCTCATATACATTCTTGTTGTTCTCAATGATGAGAATTGACTTTTCAAGAATTGTTATCTTGTAAAGATTATGCAACTTTGTAAAATTAAGATGAGCAAATTATTAATATCAAAATCTGTAAATCTTAATCTTTTCATTTAATGATGCAGTGTCAATGTCTAAGAAGTTGATCATAAGATTATGCTTATAAATCTAGATATATAGACTTGTATCTGAAGCAGCAGCAGAGAAGATGATCTCTGAATGTAATATGTGTACTGTAGATATCAAAATAAATTCATTAAGACTTTTTGCAATATATTTAATTATATAAATTTTATTTTATTTTAATACTTCTATTATAGTCTTGCTGTGCTTATCATACATTTAAAGACAGTATTAATTAAAGCTTTTATGCAGTTTTATTTTACACATTTGCTTTCTCAACAGAAGATTGACTTCAAGTTTAAATACATAAAGTATTGAACTCAATCTTACAGAATTTTTTAACTTAACTTATATAATGATCACTTCATAATAATAAGAGTATAAATGTTCTTTTTTAACTTTAATTTACTGACATCTCATTCATATAAGAAAGTCACTGAAGAGTTAAAGTTGATTAATTATATATAAGAAGAATTCAGAGTCTGTAATTCATTTAAATTTAAGTATTTTATTATTATTTGTTCTATTAACTCCCTATTCAGTCCCTATCTAGGTCTATGAGGGCGAAGCGCCTTTGCAAAGGAAAAACCCAAATGGAAAACCTTAGTCCCGCCCCGCAGGCGCTCCGCCGGCG
>JAABUY010001608.1_pt1 | contig 29534 bp, 26 predicted proteins | sample 5560271 | NCBI WGS metagenome assembly JAABUY01 (sample SAMN10711886, study PRJNA513374) | rock metagenome | isolation source: Antarctica rocks | place: Antarctica: Victoria Land, University Valley | reverse complement strand
GCCGCGCTACCACACTTCTTAGAGCAATAGTCCTGCTTTTTCGACGGGGATTGTGGGCGGAAGGGTCGCCCACAAGGAGAATACGCACACCGCCGCTCATTAAGCAGGTCGGAACATGCCGGGCAGTAGAACCCGCGGCCAATCGACTTGAAATTCTGCTCACATCTTTGGCAAGCACGCATTGAAGCTACTCCTGCCTTCATGATCTACGAGGACAATAGATTTGACCGGATAAATCTATTGTACCGCTCTATACAAGGTAGCGTCAGGCAGTTATCCTATGATTAAAGCAACCGCACGGTACTTTTGAAGCGAGTCGAAGAGGCTATAACAGAAAAAATAAAGCGCGTACCCCGGTCGAAAGTTTGACCGACCTAAACCGGGGATACGCACCCACACGACGACACGTCCGCTCGACAATCGAGCACCCCTCATGGCACGAGGGACGCAGGCGCTACACAGCACAACGTACTGCCAGAACCTGCCATGTCGTCGCTTATTAGGATACATCACCCGTCGCCACTGCGGATATCGCAGGGCAAACAAAAAGGCCAGCTCACACCCTCCCGCCAAGTCGGAGTGAACTAGCCCCTTAGAGAAACCGGAGGCACATCGAGATGCCCACTTGCTTTAGTATAGCACGCCTGCACACCAATCCGGTAGGAGGTGTGCAATGAGCGCCTCCCCTCGCGACAAGACCACCTGGGCCGCGCCCGCGCCCGCGACAGACCCCAGCGAGATCCGGCGTTTTGTGACCGCCGTGCCTGACGATGGTCTTCCCTACGAGCTGCGCATCCTGCGCAAAGACACCAGCCCGAACGGAAACAAACTCATTGACAGCGGCTTCTTCACGACGACTGAGCCCCAGGCGCTCATCGAGGCAGCGGCACGTATCACCGGTGACTATGCCTCTGGCGTATACCTCACCATGAGCCCGGTTGACCCCTCATTGCCGGCCGAGCTTGGGCGTCCCCTCAATCGCCTTGCGCGCGCTGTCGGCAAGACCACGACTGACCCAAGGATCACCAGGCGCCGCATCATCCTCATCGACGTGGACGCGGTGAAGCCAGCCGGCATGTCGGGTATGTCGGCGACCGACGCCGAGCGATCCGCCGCGCTGGCCACACGCGACGAGATCGAGATATGGCTACAGGGAGAGGGCTGGCCCACTCCACGCGTCAAAACATCCTCGGGCAATGGTGGCGGGATCCTGTACGAGGTCGACCTCCCGAACGATGAGATGTCCAGGCAGCTTATCAAGCGAGACCTGGAGGCCCTCTCCGCGCGCTTCACCACGGCGACCGCCACGGTCGATGTCGCCAACTCTAACGCCGCGCGCATCACCCGCATCCCCGGCACGGTCACGGCGAAGGGTGAAAACACCCCTGACCGGCCCTGGCGCCGCGCCACGGCCACCTACCCCGACGGCGCGGGCATCGTCACCCGCGCCCAGCTTGAATCCCTGGCGGCCCACGCGCCCTCGGCACAGCGCCGGACGTCACAGCGGACCGGAGCGACGACCGACGCCAATGGAACACCAATCATCGAAGACAGCGGCGATGATGAGTACGCCCGCTTGCTCGAAGAGGGCGCGCCGGAGGGACAGCGGCGCACCGTCCTGCTGAAGCTCGTCGGTCACTACCTCCATCGCAAGCTCAGCCCCCGCGAGATAGGCGTCATCTTGCGACCGTGGGCGGATCGCTGCCAGCCGCCCGTCCCCCACGCGCACCTCGACGACGTCATCCGTGACGTGGCCGCGTCCGAGGCACGCAAACAGACACAGGGCGCTGAGGACGCGCCCGAGAGGGAAGATGCACCACCAACCATGAGCGTTAGCGCGTTGCGCGCGCTTGTCGCCACCCAGCGCGCCGAGCTGGCCGACTGGAAGGCGCGGGCCAAAGCATGGGAGCATCTCTCCATCAACCGCGCCCTCCCCGACAAAGCCAAGCGCGTCCTTGTCCACATGCACAAGCGCCTGGGCGTCACGGTTGGCAGCCCTGTTCCCGACGATCTGCCCTGTAACCTGTACGCCGATGAGCAAGACCTACAGGCCGAGGGATTCGCAATCAGCGCCTATAAAGAGGGCCGCGATATCCTCCTCAACATCGGCCTGGTCAATCGAAAAGAGGTGATGAAGAAGACTCCACCGCCGGACGCTGGCGACGAGATCGGCGAACGGCGTGCGCGGGCACGCGGCAAGGATTGGTTTTACGCCTGGGGCCTCAATGGCCCCGCGGTCAATGCGCTATGGAGCCAGCTCCCCACCTTGACCGAGATCGCCCCCACCAAACACCAGATCAACGTCGAAAAGAGCCGCAAGGAACGGCTAGCGCGCGCCATCGAGGAAGAGAAGCCCACCCTCCACGTTGTCCGCGCCCTCAAGCGAGAGGTCGCCGAGGTGCGCCAGGACCGCGAGAAGGCCGTCTACGAATACAGGGCTGCCACCTACGAGCGCGACAACGCGCGGGACCTGGCCGCCGCCGCCGCCAGGGAGCGCGACCAGGCCCTAGAGAACGCCCAGCGCATCATCCGCGACCACCAGCAGCCGACGGTCATGCTCGGCTGCAAGGGCTGCGGCACGCGGATCGACATCGACACCTGGCGTTGTGATGACTGCCGCGCGCGGGAGCACGAAGATGCTCTCAGGGATTTAGATTGTGATTCGCACATTGAATCTAACGGCCAGCACACCGTAGTCGTTACTAATAGGTGCGAATCACACTTTGAATCGGCCTCGCCGCCGGACACGTTCAAGAAGCCCTGCTACGGTGGCTGCGGGACACTGACCGATCATGGCTACACTTGCAAGGCGTGCCGAGAGGCTCCCGTCACTCCACTACACATACCGACGGGCTACGCGACGGCCCAGCGGGAGGTGCGTCATGATCGCTAGCGTCGAACGCCCACAGCCACTACCGGCTCCGTACGTCCCACAGGCCGCGCCCCTGGTGGTCGATCCGGGGATGCTACACGTCGAGGTTGACGCGGACGCGCCTTTCGTGGCGGGACATCTGAGTGCCGTTGAGCAGGGCAAGGCGGCGACGATCGTGGCCTATCTCCGTGAGCGGGGCGTCCTCGTGACGGCTGACACGGAGGAGATCGTGGTGGTCATCAGCCGCGCGATCACGCACGCGCTCTTCACGCGTATCGTGGCGAACGCCGCGCTGCTCCGCGCCTACCTAGCCTGCCCCCAGTGTGGCCAGAGACATAGCCTGTCGCCGCCGTATGGCTGGTGCTGGCCGTGTAGCGAGGACGCGCGTCAGGGTGAGCGTGGCCCGTGCGCGTTTGTGTCCCATGCCGCCGCGGCGAGCGAGAGTGAGGAGGTGTCCCATGGTCGCTAATATCGATACCAGCGCAACACCATCGCCTGACACGGCGCCGGTTAAGATCACGGTCGCCGCGGCGGCCACCATCGGCGCGGCCGTGCCCGTTGCGCTGCGGCGCGCTATCAGCCAGGCGTTGACGCTCCCCAACCCGGCCTGGCTCGACGCCGAGGCCAATGGACGGAGTACGCGCGACCTGGACCCGTACTTGTCCTACGCCCACCGCGCCAACGATGGCGCGCTCGTCGTGCCGCGCGGCGCGCAACCGTGCGTACGGGCGTTATGTCGTGAACACGGCGTCGCGGTTGAGATGGTTGACGCCACGCACTTGGCTGCGCCAGTGACCTTCGAGGAGCGTGTCACGTTGAGCGTCGCCCAGGAGCGCGCCGTCGGCGACGTCCTCGCGCGGCGCATGGGCGTGTTGGAAGCGCCGGCCGGCTCGGGCAAGACCGTGATGGGCCTGGTCGCCGTGGCGCGGCGTGGCCAGCCGGCATTGTGGATCACGCATACCAAGGAACTCGCCCGCCAGGCGGTCGAGCGGGCCGGCCTGGTGCTTGGGCTGACACCCGACGAGATCGGCTTCATCGGCGACGGCGAGTGTCGTGTCGGGAATCGTTTAACGATCGCGCTCGTGCAGTCGTTAGCGCGCGGCATTCCGCCGGCGTTGCTGGAGATCGGGCATCTAATCGTTGACGAGGCGCACCACACGCCAGCGGAGCAACTGGCGGCCGTCGTGGCGCGGATCCCGGCGCGGTACGTCCTCGGGCTGACGGCGACGCCGTACCGCAGGGACAAGCTCGACGCGGTGATCAACTTCTACCTGGGCGACACGACGGCGCGTATCGACAAGGCCGACTTACAGGACCGCTTGATTACGCCGACGATCGTCAAGCGCGATACGGGTCTACGCCTGTGCGGGGACACGTTCACGGGACTGGTGAGCGATATCGTGGCTGCCCAAGACCGTAACCGCCTGATCGTCGCGGACGTTGCCCAAATGGTGGCTGCTGGCCGTCGCTGCCTGATCCTGAGCGACCGTGTGGGCCACGTCGAGCAGCTCGCCGCGATGCTTACCGCTGCCGGCGTCGCGGCCGCCGCGCTCCACGGCCAGCTCGGCAAGCGCAAGAGGGGCGAGGTGGTTGAGGGCCTCGCCGCGGGCACGCTGCAGGCGGTTGTTGCGACGGGCTCTTTAGTGGGCGAAGGCTTCGACGCGCCTGGCCTGGACACGCTGTTTCTGGCGACGCCGGTTAGTTATAGCGGTCGGGTCGTGCAGTACCTGGGGCGTGTAAGTCGTACGGCGCCGGGTAAGATTGACGCTCACGTCATTGACTACACTGACAATCACCCGATGCTGTGGGCTAGCTACAGGAATCGCAAGGGCGTGTACGTGGCGCAAGGCTGCGTGATCTCGACGTCGCCGGCGGCGTCCACCTCACAGCGAAGGAGCGCATAAGCCCGTGCTTTCGTGCACTGGTTTATGCAAAAAGAGCCGCGACGCATCTGGCGTCGCGGCTCTTTGCGGGGAAGAGGAGTGTCATGTACCGAGCGGAACTGTGGCCGATACCAGTCTGGCCCAACCACGGTGCCCCGTTCCATGCTCGCGCCGGACTGTCAAGGCGAGTCCCACTCGGTACGTCCCATCATCATCGCACCTCCATATGAAGCCTGTATGAAGCCTGAATCAAGAGTTCGTGACGTGACGGAGGTCACTAATGACCACTACCAGCCCCGACGATTACAGCACCCTCCATAGTCGCCGTCGCCTAGCTGATGACGGCGCGCCGGCCCTGACTGAGCGCTTCGTGTCCTATCTCGATGGTCGACGCGCCCGTGCGGAGTGTACCGCTGTGCCCGGCGATGGACTCACACTCGGCGAGGGGCGCACGCGCTTGGGTGTTGAGTACCCGGACCTGGCCGCGTGCGTCGAGCGCTGCTGTGTGGGACCCGCGCGGATGACGACGCGGGACGCGGCGGCCGCGCTGGGCCTCTCGGCCGCGACCGTGTGTAACCGTCGGCGGCAGGGTGTCGCGCAGCTCATCATCTGGACCGGCTTGCGCGAAGAGACTGTCGTGGACGCGCTTGGTTATGTGGATAGAAGTGGCAAGGACGTGCGCATGCTAGAGTAGGGTATGAATACATGTCCTTCATGTGGGAGTAACGAGCGTCAGGTCAAGAACGGCGAGACGCGTTGTGGGAGCCAGCGCTATTGGTGTAAAGGGTGTGGGCGCAGATACACGCCGGACTCTAAGCCGCATGCGTATCCGCCCGAGATGCACGCGACGGCAATGCGGATGCACAGTGACGGGTGTAGTCTGCGCGGAATCGCACGCCATCTTGGAGTGGCGCATCCGACGGTAGGGAGGTGGATTACAGCGCGGAACGAGGTCTTGCCCGCCCGTTCACGGACCCCTGTGGGGCCGGTCGATGTGGATAATCCCGTGATGTTACGTAAACAACCATGATAGAATACAGATAGTTAGCAGTGTCTCTTTTAGGGGGCGCTACCCGCGACGGGTAGCGCCCCTTTTTGTTGCCCAGAAAAGGGGTGTTCAATGGCAAGTGATGTATTGGAGTGGACGCCCCGGCGCGCAGGAACGCGCCCACTCGCGCCCCGGCGCGATATCAAACTACAAATTTGCGTGAGCGCCCAGGAGCGCGCGCTGTTAGAGAAGTTGGCCCGTGCGGCGGGCTTCGAGACCGTCGCGGCCTACGTCAGAGCGCGGACCGTGAGCGCGCCCGACGGCGCGGCCTAACAGGAGCCCCATATGAAACTAGGTAGACGCGACGCCGAGGCCATCGTGCGTGAGAACGCCCAGCTACAGGCCGCCAACGCTTTCCTGGCCGCGGACAATGCCAGCTTGCGCGCGAACAACATGACGCTGCGCACGGAAACCGCGAAGCTCATGAAGGCCTGCCAGGTTATGGTTAAAGAACTCTCGACGGCAACTCTGGAACATCACCATCCCAACGGATCGATCAGGCGGGGTCCGTTTTTCGACGTGTTGGGCCTCGATAGCCTGGAAGTGCTAGCGGCGGTGGACATGGGGGATGGAGGCCAACATGTCGAATAGCTCTGAGTCAAACGTCCTGATCACGTTTGAGGGTCGCACGATGAGCCTTGAGACTGCACTCAAGACGACGCGTGAGGGCCTGGCCGGCACAGGTGCGGAGGCCAATGCCACGGGCGACAAGCTCGCCAAGATGTCCGAGAGCGAGGCCAAGACCGCGCACGAGGCGCGCAACATGGGCGAGGCCGTGAAGGTTGCGGCGGACACCGTGGGCCTGTTGGGTATCGAAAGTGGCGAGTCGTACATCAGGCTACAATCACTACGGCATGGAGTGACCGACTTCACCGCGTCCATGGGCGGGCTCAAAGCGGGTCTGGTCGGCGGGATAGGGTTAGGCGCGGCGTTTGGTGGAATCCAGTTTCTGCACGAGGCTGTCGTCGATAGCATCGCGGGCGAGCAGGCCACCAACCAATTGCAAGCCGCGCTCCGCAAGACGCCCGGCGCGTTTCAAGAGACCAACCGCGCTATTGAGGAATCCTCGACGACGTGGGCCAAGTTCGGTATCTCGGTCGGCGTCCTCAAAGCCGCCGTGGCGCAAGGCGTGGGCGCGGGTATCAATCCCGAAACGATCATCGGCCAGCCCGGCAAGATCGCCGACCTGGCGAAGGCATTGGGCGAGGATGTGCCCACGGCCTTGGGTGAGATCGAGCGCGGCGGCCGTGGCGCGCAGCGTGTCATCAGCCGGCTCAACCTGTCCCTCGTCGATCAGCGCCGCGCGATGCAAGAGTTAGCTAACCCCAACATGTCGGCCAACGACCGCACGCAGTACCTCTTGAACCGCGTCCAGCAGACGGCCTTTGCCGGACAGGGCGCGGCGGGCACCAAGGGCGCGCAGGGCCAGATTGCGGCCCTGGACGCCTCGCTGGCTGACCTCAAAGAGACCGTGGGCACGTCGCTCTTGCCGGTCCTGACGGATATGGTCTCGACATTTACGGGGATGATCCAGGGCGCGAACTCGATGTTGTCGGCCGTGGGTGGCCTCTCGACGTTCCTGCAGGCGACGTGGAAGCCCGCGCTCATTGGCATAAGCACGATCTTTCTTGGCTTGAAGATCAGCCATAGTGCGCTGGGTGACTTCATCCGCAGCCGGCTGCTTGGTGATGTGTCTGCAGCATCAGGGGGGGTTGCCGAGGAGGCTGTGCAGGCGACGAAGGCCAGTGACGCGATCGGGTCTATCCCACCTGTGGTGCGGACCATAGCCATGTTCGACGCGGCCGGCGCGAGCGGGCTCAAAGACCTCTACCTGGCTAACTTGTCACGCATCCCCGGCGCACTTATCCCCGGACTGGCGATCACGCCGCAGCCGGTCACGGTGCCTGCCTTCGTGCCGACCGGAGCCGAAGCCAATCTGGCGCACTACGAGGGTGAACTGGCGACGATTCCGCGCGCCATTCCCACGACAACCTCCTTCGTCGCGGGGGCGATCCCCGTCCTGGCCGTGACCGCTGTGGCGACCGTGGGGACCATGGCCGTCATGGACGGCGCGCTCAAGCCCGTCACGGATGCATTGGGCAACCTGACGGGGCATGTCACCTCACTCGTTGAGGATGCGACCGCCCCTGCGGTCAACGTGACTGGACACGTCGCGTCCTGGGTGTACGACACGCCTATCGCACCCTCGTCTATCGTGGAGCACGTCAAGGGATGGGTGCTTGATACGCCGTTCCCTGACCCGGCGGCTGTCTCAGCCCATGTGGCGTCGTGGATCATCGACGCGCTGCCTAATCCAGCGGCCGTACCCGGCCACATTGGGTCATGGATACTCAATACACCGCTCCCTGACCCCAAGGCCGTGTCGGCGCATGTGGGGCAGTGGATCTTTGACAGCCTGCCGGGTACGGTTGAGAACCTGACGGGCTCCATCAAACATTGGTACACGTCGCCGGGTCCGAGTCTCAAAGACCTCACGGCCACCATCACGCATTGGGCGTTTGGTGGCGATGCCAAGAAGGGCGTCACGGTGCCGGGCACAGCAACAGTCGACAAGGTGGCCGTCAAGACCGGGGCGCTTGTGTCCATCGACAAGGGGACAATCGCCCACATCAGTACGCCCAAGAATACAAACGTCAGCATCGACGGAACGGCCACCTTCACGCACGTTGGCGTGCCGGCTGGCAGTACCATCACGGTCGATAAGGTCATCACGGGATCGAACATCAGCGTCCCCAAGGGAACAACTGTTCATATCGCGGGGAATGCAACGGTCGATGGCGTGGAGGTGGTAAAGGGCAAGACGTTCACGATCAGCAACGTCCACGGAACAGCGATCATCGACAATGCGATGGTCGCGCCCGGTAAGAAGCTGAGCGTCGGCAACGTCGGCGGCACGGCCATCATCAGCAACGTGATCCCCGCGCCCGGCAAGAAGCTCACTATTTCAGGGGTGACAGGAAGTGCCCAGGTTGATGGACTGACGTTGAAAAGAGGCGGCACAATCACCACGACAGGTGGATCAGCCACCCTCGATACGATCAACGCCAAGGGCCTTACGCTGGACGCCGCCGCGATGGCTAACGCGGTCGGCTTTGGCAAGAATCACCCACTCCCGTTGTATTTCAAGCCCGAACTCGCGCCGGGGGCGAAATGGCCGACCGGCCCCGGCGCGAGCGGCGGTAGCAGTGGCGGCGGCGGCGGCGGCGGCACGGATTGGACAGGGATGATTGAATCAGCGGTGATTTTTCAGGTCGTGGGCGCGCTCGTCGGCAAAGGCGGATCAGCCGGTATTAGCAAAATCAAGGGCTTGTTTGACGACTCCAAGGGGCCGAAGCCACCGAGCAGTGGAGGCTCATCGGGCTCCGTTGACGCGGAGTTGTCGCTCCTGGAGCAGGACGCTCAGGCGGCCGAGCGGAAAGCAAAGGCCGATGCCGTGCGGACCCGCGCGCAGAAGCCGGCGAGCCCAGCCGGACGGACGCTCACGCCGCCGCCGCCGGTTGTGACTCATCCAGAACCCGCGCGTCCCGGATCAGTCCCGGCGCGGAAGCCCGCGTCCACGACGCCCTCGTGGGCGCAAAACCTTAATTCGATGGGAAGTGATGCGGCCAAGAAGATATTCAGCTCGATTATCAACCCGCTTGTCTATGACTTTGGGCAGTTGGGCAATCTGAAGAATAGCGGCTTTGCGCAGTACACCATAAAGTTAGCGGGCGCGTTCGTTGGATTCGTCGGCGCTGCCGTCGCACTCGTGGGTGGCCTCTTGCAGGGTGGCCCGACCGGCGCGGGCGCCACGATCTTCACGCCGCAGATCAAGACGGCCATCGCGCTCCAAATGGGGCAGTTCGCCAGCGGTCTGATCGGCGGGATCGGCACAGGTATCAAGATCAAGATCAGTGAGTTGACCGCTATCGGCGGCCAGATCATTGAGGCTATCAAGGCGGGGTTGCATATCCCCGGCGTCACGAACGGCACGGGCGGCACGCCGCATCCCAACGCGCCCAAGGCCGACCCTGGCACGGGCATCACCGATCGCCACGGGCACAAAGAAGTGACCAGTGGTGGCAACTACTACTACGAAGATCCTCATCACCCTGGAAAGTTTATCAGGGACGGACAAGCGCCCCCGCATCGTAGCGGAAACAAGGGCGTCTTTATGTCGCTACCGGCTGATATGGCAAGCGGGATGAATCGTGTCACGGCCCATCACGCGCCGGTCGTCCATCACACGACGCATCAGCAGGTCACGCACCATACAACCGTCACAAACAATGTGACGGTCAATGAGTCCAAGACGCCCCGCGCAACGGGTGACGCGGTGTTGAAGGCGCTCTCAGCCGCCGCGCAACGCAAGGCCAAGCATGGGCGCTAACTTTTAGTACCTCCTTGTGTTACCATCGTGGACGCACAAGGAGAGGGGGATGGATGTTCAAGTTCGTTTATATGCTAGGGCTTGCTGTAGCGTTGGTGCCGTCGGCAAATCTAAATCCGACTGTCTCGGCTTTTAAGCTGCCTACCAGCGCGATCGGTAGCTACACGATCTATCAGGGAATCGGGGTAAGCGGCATAAAACCTCACGCTATTGGACAAGATCAGGCGATTGCCAACGAGTACCATTACAGGGAGTTTTACTATGGGGTAACCCCACGCGGCTTTACTGCTAAGTCCGCTGAGGGAATTTACACCGTGGGCATTCTGCCTGATGCAAAGACTGCATTGGGCTTAAACACCACGCTGAAACAGCTATACAACACATCTATTAGTGGGATCATATCGCCTGCCAATGCGTGGTCATATACAAGCGAACTCATTTCCGCTTATGGTCCGACCGGCGTATGCACTGTGGTTGTCGGCCAAACGGTAGACAACCTGGAAGTCATGACCTACTTCCATGGAATCACTGGTGAGCATCCAAGCAGAGGATGCGGCCGCCAAAAGGGATGGGTAGCGATGACCCAACACCTAGTCGTACATGCCGCCGAGGCGTATGCAGCAAAGCATTAGTAGTCAACCATGGTTTGGAGCCGGGAGCCGGACGTGTCACGTCACAATGCAGCGTGTCGGTTGAACTGGCGTGGAACCAACGCGGAGCCGACTACTAGAAAGGGGCATGAGGATGGCCTACAGCACACTGGCGGCGTCACGCCGTCGTTGTCGGGGTCTACGTCGCGATGGGACACCTTGCCGCGCCTGGGCGCTGTGGAGCGACCCAGGCCAACGTTGCCGCATGCATTCAACCAGGCGGGGGCAGAGCCGCGCCTACCGACGACTGATGGCCGCGACCGTGGGCCACGAGCTCGCCGACGCGCTCGGGCGTCCGGCGTGTCGTTGCCCGGCGTACCGGTGGCCCCATCGGCCGGGGTCGGGTCTCTGCCGCTGGCCCGAGGAGCCGCGCGCGGTCTGTCCGACGCCGCTTGGGACGCGGGGGCCGGTCGGTGTGATGATGGGTGGACGACTTTCAATATGAGGGGTTGCAATATGAGGGCTAACAAGGGCTAAAAATATGAGGGCTAACAGATGCCGCTCACGTGTGGCGATGGCTCCCCTCAACGTGGCAACCTTTGTCGGCGCATTGCAGCGCGGGGTGCAATACAGGTGGAACGCGTAGGGTAGATAGCCGGCGCGGGTGGCGCGGATTTTGGATACAACTGGCTCCGAAAAGCCCAACGTGGAGCCTGCCGCGGCACCGTTGGGCACTTATGTATCAGCTCTACACGCAGACTTATGGATAACCCTTATGTAACCCTGGTGTGTGGGACGAAGAAGGACGGACGCGAGGTGAGAGATGGCGATGAGTTGGGAGGCGATCTGCCGGCGAGCGGGTGGGCGGCGTCACTACAATAGTTGGCGACGTGACCTGGCCTTTATGCGTCGGGGCGACGTTCTCGAGTATTGGCGGGCGAGTCGGGGTGTGCACGGCTGGCAAGCCAGAGCCGCCGTCGCGCTCAACGTGCACCGCTCGACGATCACACGCGACATTGAAGCCTTACGCGCGGAGATGCGCCAGGGCTCACCCTGTCCGATGTGTGGGCACGCAAGCCACGACTGGCAGAGGAGGAGCGGGGACGATGGCCTATAGCCTGTTAGCCGAAGCGCGTCGACGCTGCACGGGCGCGCGCAAGGATGGCGAACCGTGCCGGGCCTGGGCGTTATGGGATGACCCGTTGCAGCGCTGTATGAACCATGCCGGCCACACCCATCACGGCCCCCAGGCACGTCGGTACGGCGACCACTGCGCCAGCAGCAAGACCCGCTACACGCCGTGTCGGTGCGCGGCCTATAACTGGCCGCATCGTCCGGGCGGTGGTCTGTGTCGCTGGCCGGAGGAGCCCGCGTATCGGTGGACGACGCCGGCGGGCCAACACGCGACGTTTCGACTCGTCGATCGACGCAAGTGGTACGGCCACGGGTATTTCTGGTGAGTCCCACTGACGCGTATGTACATGCAACAAGCATACGAGAAACGCTGGCACGCTGTGTTACCTTTTGTGTACTTTTGCCACCGCTGGCCTGGGCACGCGCACGAGATAGGCGCGTCCAGGCGACGGCACGCGCACCTCACTTCCGGCTCGCCTTTAAAAGCGGAAGTTTCGGCATGGTTCAGATACGTGTTGACAGTTCGCGCGCGATTAGGGCGGCTGCTACGCGCGAATTTCCGATCCGCCTCGCGCGAACTGTCAACATATTTCCGGGCGCAAAATGAACCATACCGAAGTTTCAGGAAGTTTCCAGAGTAGTACAGGGCCAGACCAACGCCAACTTGAGCGGTTTGCACGCGGGTAGCGCGTGTCTGCCGACGAGCGGCGGCTCTGGCTTACCCCCTTTGTGCTCCACAGGCGGGAACGACGGGTAAAAGTGGGTAAACACAGGCCGCGCCGCACGGCAACGTAGGGCTTTGGAGCCCCCACTGTGATAACTCCAGTGATAACAGCGTGCAACCCCAGTGCTAACCGCTACATCGTGATGGTGCGAGAGCTACGCACAGTGCGCGGCTGCCTCATTGACAGCAACTACCTCTAGCACGCGTAGTAAAGGCTTCTTGCTAAGCGCCCAAAGGCCGCGCACCCACTCCGAAGAAGGCACATGGCGTGTCCCCTGGCGAGCATGGCCTTCATGGGCCTATAGTCGGATCCTAGGATTAGCGCTACGACCGATGTAGCGCACCTCGTCGGTGTCAGGCTCACACAGGGCGTAGATCGTTACATCGGCGATCACTGTTCTTGCTCCTGACGCCGCTCTAAGCGCGCCTGGACCACGGGCAGGAATTCCTCAATGATAAGACGAGCCATCTCCCCCACGCGCCGCTTATCGGCCCTGGATACCTCCTCCAAGCGGTCGTGCAACTCGTTGGTCATGCGAACCGTGACTGTTGTTTCCATTAAGCCCTCTCCTTTCCGTGGTCTAGGCACGCGCCGTTACCTCCCTACAGTCTACAGTTAAGTGCACGAAAACATCTACTTGCATACAATGTGCACTAATGCTACGATACGCAGTAGGTCGCCCTAAATGTAGCATCTTCGCTACTGCTGACGGCGCGGCCAAAGGGAGGGGACAACCATGGAGACAGTTATCGCAACCATCGTTCTAGCCGCCGCCAATCCGTTTCTACCGATCGTCAACCTCATCGTCGGTTGGATTACGGACATTCGCCCCGCTATCACGCTTATTGCCCTCATTATCCTGGGTGTGTCCATGTGGGCTCACATGGCGGCCGCCAAAGTCGTGGCCATCTCCACGGCCGTCGCCCTGGCCGTCTTGTGGGCCGCGCCGGCCATCGCGGCGGCGCTTGAGGCGGCGAAGTGATGGCACACCGGACGCCGGAGTACCTCGACGACCCGCTACCGACGCAACTCGGGCCGAACATGCCCGAGTTGCTAGGCGGGGCCGCGGCGATCCTCGTCGCGGTGGTCCTGAACGCGCTGGCCGGGGGGATCTCCGGCCAGTGGCGCATCCTGGTGGTCATCCTGCCGCCGACGTTGGTGATGCTGGCGGTATGCGCGCTCTACCAGGGACGGACGGAACGTTATCCGCGTCAGGTCGTGGGCTACACCATCCGGCAGGCGGGCCTCTATGCGCGTAAGGCCATCGGCGACGCCGTGCGTCTAACCACCGTCGCCATCGCACGGACGCGGGAGCGCGCACGGAAGGGGCAGGGCTCATGATAGCGACGACTATGCGTACCAACACCACGCACTCCATACGGGCCATCCTCGCCGTGGGTGGCCTGAACCTCTCCAGCCTCGACGCGGACGCACAGGAACGCGTCGCGGGCTTCTGGGGCGCGCTGGTGCCGGTGCTGCATCCCGGCCAGGAGTTGCAGGTGCTCATCGAGAGCAACCCGCTGGACGGACGCGCCGTGGTGCGCGACCTGCGCGCCCAGTTGCGGCCGCCGACGCCTGCCTTGGACGCCTTTGGACAGGCGTGGCTCGCCTGGTGGGGCGCGGCGCTCGCCGACCACCACTCACCCGACCTACGCGTGTCGCTGGCCATCGGGCCGGAGCCGCAGGACAGGAACGACAGCAAGGCGTCGGAGGCGGTACGCCTGGCCCGCGCCGTCGCCACCATCGAGCAGATCGCCCTACGCACCGGCGTGGCCGTCGCCCGCAAGGATAACAGCCCTGATGTTATCAGGGCTGTTATCGAGCACCGCGACGCCATAGAACTACCGGACGGCACCTGGGCGCGGTCTGTCTACATCGTGGCCCCGCCCTCGGCGACCGATCCCGGCTGGCTCGACCCGCTCATCGGCCTGAACACGCCGTGCGCGATCGCGCTGCATCTGACCGGGCTTGACCAAGGCAAGGAGCGCAAGCGCCTCAAGACGCGCGGGCGCTTCATCGACGACGTGAGTCAGGACGCCAAGCGCGGCGGCAAGCGGCTCGACGTGGACGCCGAGGGCGCGGCGGACGAAGCGGCCGACCAGGCGCGCACGATGCGCCAGGGGCGGCTGGCCTTCGGACGTGTCGGCGTCTACATCACGATCTACGCCCCCACACGGACCGTGCTGGAGCAACGCACCGCCCATCTGCTCCACGTCCTCGACGACATGGGCTGCAAGCCGGGTTATGGCCTCTGCCACCAGGTACCCTTGTACCGCTCGACGCGTCTAGGGGCGCGTGACGAGGCGCAGTCGTCGTACAGGTGGGATAGCGTCACCTGGGGCCACGCGCTGCCCATGACGCGCCACAGCCCCGGCACGACGGCGGGCTACCCGCTCGGCTTCACCGCCGAGGGTCGTGAACTCGTACGCCTCGACCTGGCCGACCCGGCGCTGCGCAACCGCCTGCTCGACATCCTCGGGCAAGCGGGCCGCGGCAAGTGCGTCAGCCCCGAGACACTCGTATGGTCCGGGGGTTTACGTCGCTTTGGTGATGTGTGGGGCGAGGACACGATCCAAGGTCCACACACGCTCGACTATGTGAGCGGGTGGTACGACGACGGGGAGCGCGATGGCTATCGGGTAACCACAGCTCCGGGCTTCACGATCGACGGGACACCCGCTCATCGCGTGTGGGTCCGTGACGACGACGGGTACGAGGGCTGGAGGCGCATGGACGCGCTAACCGGCCGGGAGCACGTCGCCCTTGCGCGTGGGATGGCGGATTGGGGCACGCGGGATATGCCGCTTGACGAGGCGTATCTGCTGGGGTTAGTCATGGCCGATGGAAGCCAGATCACCACAGGGGCGGGCCAGGACAGGTTGAGCATCGACAAGCACCCGGTTGTCATCGAAAGCATCATCCCGATCCTCGAACGGTGGCGGGTAGCGTTCGACGCCACGAGTGCTACGCCGGCCCTACGGCGCCGCCCAATCACGACCCGTAGTAGATCACCTCAACACGCGGCTGTGTCAATTACAGGACACGGCTTGCATGCCTTCCTGAGTGACACGTACGGTTTAACCCCTGCTCATAGTTACGACAAAACTGTTCCGACCGCTGTACTACGTGGGACGCGAGATGTCGTGCGCGCCTTCCTGCGGGGTTATTTCGACGGGGACGGCTATTGCGCTGATCGGGTAGAAGTAAGCACGGCTAGCCCCGAGCTGGCGCGACAGGTCCAACACGTATTGTTGGGACTGGGGATCTACGCCAGCGTGCGTACCAAGCCGACATCCCGCCGCACGGCCTATCTAGTGACGGTCCGCGACGTGGATGCGTTCGCCAGAGAAGTCGGCTTCACACCCTACGGATTGACAAAGGATAGCGGACTGCGGGAACTGCTAGAGAAGCCGCGCAATACCAACGAGGACACGGTACCCGGTATGGGTACCATACTGCGTTCCGCTCGAAAATACGTCGTTGTGCCGAGGGGGGAGCGCGGGAACAACCCGTGGCACTGGGCCTATCAGTATGGGGAGGCGCACGGGAAACAGCCGGGTTATGACATACTGCGCCGGCTTGCAGCGACACTTCCCGCATGCCCGGAAAGACGTGAGATGGAGCGGATTATCGGTGAGCGCCGCGTGTGGGCCAAGATAGAGAGCATTATCCCGTCGCGTATCCGTCGCATCGACTGTCAAGTCAACGATTCCCACGCGTTCGTGGGTAACGGCCTGATTAACCACAATAGCGTTTTAGCGCAAAAACTGGCGACATATTTCCTGCTCACCGGCGGCCATGTGACCATCGTGGACAACGCCGGCGGGTACGGCCCGCTGTGCGCCCTGGCCAACGGCGCGACGATCGCGCTGGGCGGGCCACGCACGGCCGCGCTCAACATGTGGGACGGCCCACGGGCGACGCCCCAAGAGTATGCCAGCAAAGTGGAGTTTGTCGCCGCGTGCCATGAGATGCTGCTGACGCGCTCTAGCGGGGCGCTGGACGACTACGAGTACGCCGTGGTCGAGGAGGGCATACACGCCGTCTACGCCGCGCACACGGGCGCGCAGGGCACGACAGCGCCTTTAGAGTGTGAGTTCGTGGCCTGGCTAGAGGGCAAAGCCGCCACCGAGGCGCACGCCGACGACGCGCACCAAATACGGCGCATGGCGATCCGCCTGCGGCCCTACGTCAACGACGGCCTGCATGCCGCCATGGTGGACCGTCCGACATCGGTGGACCTCGACGCGCGCCTGCTGGTGTTCGACCTGGCCGACCTGAAAGAGGGGAGCCCGGTGCGGGCCTTCGCCATGTTCGCCGTCACGGAGCTGGCCAACCGGCGGGCACGCACGGCACGGGCGCACAGCACGGCGGCTGGCTCATCGTCGCTTGACCATCTCCTCTTGATCGAGGAAGGCTGGTGGATGTTGAAACATGGGGGCGCGCGGGAATGGGTCAACACGCTCGGGCGCAAGGGCCGGCACTCCGGCGTCACGCCGGCGTTCATTAGCCAGCAGCTATCGGACCTCACGGACGACCCGGCGGCGGCGGGCTACTTCAATCAGGCCAGCGTGCATCTCATCTTCGGCATTGAGGACAGCGGCGAGCGCGACGGCACGAACCCGCGCGCCTGGCTGGCCAGCAAGCTGAAACTTACCGACCACGAGGTCGGCCGGATTGAGCGCCTGGCCGGCGTCAAGGGATCCTACGCGCAATTGTTCATGATCCGGGGCGACCGGGACGCGGCGCGGACGGCGCGGGGCGTCGTTAATGTGCCCCTGTCTACCGAAGAGGCATGGCTCTATGCGAGTGATCCTGACGACAGGTGCGCGCGGGACCGCATGGTCGCGGTCTGCGCGGGCGATATGTGGCAGGCGATTCAACGCCTCGCCGAGGGGGACAGAGTATGACCACACGCCGCCACCTACCCATCGTGGCCAGCCTGCTCCTCCTCACGTGGGGGTCGCCCCTGTTGGCGAGCGCGGCCCGTACGCCGACGGCCACGGCCACACCGGCGCCAACCCAAACGGCGCGCGTCCTCATCGTCGTGGCCAGCCCGACGCCGTCACCGTCGCCGACTCCATCCCCATCGCCGACACCGCCCCCTGTGAGCGCGGGAACAGCCGGCGTGGGCACGGACGGCTGCGCGCCCGGCGTCATCCATCTAGCGACCATCCTGGGGACGCCCATTTGCCTGGATATATTCGCCGTCATCGCACAGTCGTGGGCGCACGCCATCACCGCCGCGCACGACAACCTCGTGGGGGCCTTTACGGGCATCACGACGCCCATTGTGTCCATGCTGACCACGACCCCCGACTACAGCGACCGGGGCGCGTGGGGGCCGCTCAACGTCTTGCAGGACGACTTACACACGGCGGCGACCTACCTCTTCGGGACCCTGGTCTTACTCGGGGCGTTCTGGTCGTTCTTCCCGGCCTGGTGGCGCGGATCGGCGCGCGACGCCGTGACGATCGTGTGGTATGCGGCCATCGCGGCGGCGGTCGTCAACGGCCTGCCCCTCCTGCTGCACACCGGCTTTATGCTGAGTAACGCCTTTACCTCGACCGTGATGCAGTCGAGCGCCGACAGCACGGCGCTGGGGCAGGCATTTAGTGGCGCGTTCGGCGGACTCAAGGGCACGTTCGGCCTCGTCGTGTTCGGGCCGATCATGCTCGTCGCGGCCACGGTGCTGGTCATCCTCATCGGCGTCACCCGCATCGTGGGGCTTGAGCTACTCGCGGCGCTCTACGCCCTGGCCCCACTGGCGATTATGGGCATGGTGTGGGGTCCGACGAGAAGCGCGGCGGCCACCTGGCTACGGGCCTATGTCAACCTGTCGTTGTGGGGGCCATTCTACGCGCTCACCATCAAGGTCGCCACGGTGATGCTGGCCGGTCTGGGCTTCGGGGGCGTCCTGCAGATGCTGCTCGGTGTCGCCAGCATCGTCACGTTGGGCAGCGCGCCGGTGTTGGTCAACATCCTGACGGGGATGGTCGTCAAGCAGGGGCCGAACATCATTGGCCGCGCGACACAAGCAGGTATCAAAGCCGCCACCGGCGGCGCGGCCGGATAGTCAAAAGAGGTAAAGGAGAAAAGCTATGTTGTTCCTCGTCGTCGTGTACATCGTCATGATCGTGACCGCGGTGTGGTTGGCCGGCAAGCGCGGGCGAAGGGCCTGGGTGTGGGCTCCGCTGAGCGCGTGGTTCCCGCCGTTCCTGCTGCTGTTGGCGTGCCTGCCGAGCAAAGCACGCAGCGCGTAAGTTATGTCGAATGATGCCCCCGTGCTAGTAGCGCGGGGGCCATTTTCGGGGCTGGAAAATCCTGTAGTTTTCCCCGATTGGTACGCGTGCAATCCGTGAGCCGGATAAAGCTGGTGCCTCCTGGTGAACAGCACGGGGGCCAACGCCTGGCCCATACCACCACGCCTCAGCGGAGGCCCACACACGCCGCTACGCGACGACTGAGAGGAGGCGCACGACCATGATGATAGACGACGCGGACATCGAGGCGATGCCCCCAACGCTGATCAAGAGCCACTATCAGAAGCAGAATGCGCGGGCGGTCGATCGGCTCTGCAGCGCCGTGTACTACATGCAGAACCGTGAGCGAGGGGGCGATGAGGAGCCGGGGCCACGCCAACTCTTCGGGGCACGGGGGGGCATGACAAACAAGCAGGCGCGCCTGATGCTACGGGAACGGCGCGACCGTAGCGTCCTGTACCATCGGGAGATTATGAGCCCGAGCCCCGCCCACGGCTTGCAGACGCAACAGGAGCTGGAAGCATGGACACGGGAAGTGGTCGGGACCCTGAGCAACTACCTGGGGCTCGATCTCAGTTGGTGTGCCGCCGTGCATCGCAACACCGCGCATCCCCATTGCCACGTCCTCATTAGTGGCGCTGGCATCCGGCGCAGCGACGGCAAGCAGATAGGCGTGCGGCTCAAGCGGCAGCACCTCGACCTAATGCGCCAGGCTGGGATAGCCGCTGGCGTGCGCCTGTCGCTCCCGCGAGAGGCGGCGCGGGCGGCGGAGCGTCAGCGCGATATGGCGGCGCTCGTCGAGCGGGCACGGGCACGTCAACAACCACACCCCGTCGCGACACCCATCGCGGCACAACCCACCACAGCAAAGGAGGAGGCGCGTGAAGGCATTCTTACTCGCCTGTTTAGTCGTGGCCGCTAGCGTCGGGATCGCCCTGCTGGCGCGTCCCTGGCTCGTCACAACGTGGCACACCGTCTACGTGGCCGTAGCCTGGCCGGCGCAAGCGGCCGTCAGTAGCTACGAGATGACGCAGCACCCCCACTGGATCACGGCCATCGAGCACAAGGGCTGGCGCGGCGTGGGGTGGACGCGCTGGATGCTGCCCGCGTGGCGCGCGCATAACTACCGGGCGCTCCACGCGGCGACCAAGCACGCGCGGCTGGTGCGCTGGGCGATGCTAGCCGAGGTTGTCGCGGTCGTCCTCGTCGTCGTGCTGCCTCTCCTGCGCAAGGTGTGGGGGCCGGTGTGGTTCGTCATAGGGCGCGCGGGCAAGCTCACGCCGGGCACGGCCCACGGCACCGCACGGTGGGCTGATCGACGGGACGCGCGCCGCTGGCGACCACGCCGCGGGGCAGGATCGTTCGTGCTGGGGCGCGTCTTGGGCATGCGCCGCACGATCGCGCTCCCCGACGCCCTGGTCTATGTCCATACGCTCCTTGTCGGGCGGTCCGGGTCCGGCAAGAGCACATTGCTGATCGGCCTGCTGCTACGCGAGGTGAAGCGGCGCGTGCCGCGTTCCATCGTCGTGACTGACCCCAAGGGCGAACTCTACGAGCGCACCAGCGCCGCCTTAGCGAAGACGCACATGGTGCTACGCCTCAACTTCTACGACCCAAGCGGCGCCGGGTATAACCCCCTCGCCCATATCGGGGCCGACCCGGAGCGGGCTCTGACCTTTGCCAGAACGTGGGTCGCCAACACACGGCGACAGGACGCCTCCGAGGGCGGCTTCTGGGACGATACGGTGCTCTTGCTCATCCAGGCCGCCGCGCTTCACCTGAACGCCCTCAACAAGCCAGGGACGCTCGCGCAGCTCGCGCAGTACCTCAGCCGCACCGACATTAAGGCGATGCAGCGGGAGTTGCTGGAGAGCCCCGACCCAAACGCGCGGGACGCGGCCCAGGGCTTCCTGATGCACTTGAAAGCCGACCCGACCCTGGCCGAGAAGGTGCTGACCGGGGTGCCCTTGCGCTTCATGGGCCTCAAGGGCGAGGCGATCCAGGCCGTGACCGACCACGACGATATCGACTTCGAGGCCATGGGGCGCACTGATGGCCGACCGGTCGCCCTCTTCGTGCAACTGACGCCCGGCCGGCAAGACACCTTGCGCCCGTTTGTGGCGACCCTGTTCGGCCAAATGTGGGACGCTCAGGTCGCGCTCGCCAACACCTACCCCGATAAGGCGCTGCCGCGCGCCATCGTCAACCTGATCGATGAAGCCGGCACGATCGGAGCCATCGCGGGCCTGCTGCACGCCCTCAACACGCTGCGCGCCGCCCGCATCGGCGTCCTGCTGGCGTTCCAGTCCCCCACGCAGATGGTCGACGAGTACGGCGTGGACGCGCCGGCCGCGTTCGAGGACGGCTGCAACAATCTGCTGTTCTTCGCGGGAGCAGGCCCGACGACGGCCCAGTGGATGAGCGACACGCTCGGCACCCGGACCGTCGTCAGCGCGAGCGCGGGCGCGTCGCGTGAGCGGGAACGTGTCTTTACGCAGGGCGGCAGCACGGGCAAGAGCGAGACCGGCGCGCCGCTGATCGGCGCCGACGAGCTGCGCGCCTTGCCGAAAGGAACGCTCATCGTCAGCGCGGCCAATGAACGGCCCTTCATGGTGCGTGTGATCCGGTGGGATAAGACGCGCCTACGTCGCCGGCAGGGGGCCATGCCAGAGGGCACACCACGTGCGCCGTCAACGGCCGCGCCGATCGTAGAGAGTGCGCCGGCCGTGGCCACGGCCGAGGCGAGCCGCCCCTAACATCTTTTTCCCAGTAGAAAGCGTTCACTGGCAGAAGGAAAGCGTAGGGCCGCTCCACGGACGGTGATGGGGCGGCTTTCCGCGTGCGGGATCCCCCATACGGTTGCCCGTCTACTCGTTGCTCGGCGCTACGCGGCCTGCGCAACACCCGCCCTATCGTATCATCGCCATGGTCGCATACACCAGCTCCTTGGAAAAATAAATAGATGTGCTAGGTATAGGCGTGCCACCCGCCGCCGGTGGTAGGCTAGGGTGTGGACGGTTCGCGGTGTGTTGTGTTGCCACCGTGGGCCGTTCGCGCGGTCTCGTCCCGCATGCCGCCGATAAGCGGACTACGGCGTATCGTCGTCGCTGACCACCTCCAACGCGGCCACGAGTTGCGCGCAGCTCCACCCCTCGGCGGCACCGAACCGCGCGACCTCAATGACGGCGACCGCATCGAGCGCCTACGCGCGGGGGGAGCCACTGTTGCCAGATAATGAATTAATTCATTATCTGGCAACCTCGCGCCCGCACGCGCGGGGAGCCACTGCCAGGTAATGAATTAATTCATCACCTGGCAACCTCGCGCCCGCACGCGCGGGGAGCCACTACTGCCCCCGCAGCAACAGCCGTACCCACCACGGCATCTGTCGCCTGACCCGGCGCAGCTCCGCGACCTCGCGCTCGGCTGTCTCACGCATGGCGCGCTCATGGCCTAAGTCCTCGGCCTGCTGACGCGCAACCTCATGCACGCGGACCAGTTCGGCGGCCTGGCGCTCGTTAGCAGTTGTCAGGCGCTCATTCGCGTCGGCGAGCGGGGCGACGACCTGGCGGACCATCTCCTGCATCAGGGTCGCGGCGTCCCCACGCTCCTGGGCCAACGCCCGCGACCCATTGGCAACCTCGGCGGCAAGGTTGCCGGCAAGGTCTGCCGTTGCCGTGACCTTGCCGGCGGCAACGGCGGCAAGACCGTTGCCAAGATTGCCATCCTTGCCGGTAAGAGACGCGATCTCCCGCACATCACCCAGGCGTACGAGGCGACCATGTTTGCCGGCAATTGCCGGCAGCTTGCCAGTTTCGATCCAATACCGGAGCGTCCTGGCAGGGACGCCGGCAAGGTCTGCGGCAGTTGCCACCGTGACGTGTTCGTTGCCATCCATCATGAGGCCAGTGTAACAAAGAGGGGCCACCGGCATAACGCCGGTGGCCCCTCGGGGTCGTGTCTGGCGAGGCGGCGGTCTCTGTCTCTGTGCGCCGCGCGTGGCGCACCTCACGGGCGGCGACGGCTTGGGCGAGGGCGGCCAGCGTCCGCGCATCGTTAGCCAGGTCTACAAAGCACGCGTACTCGTCGGGGTACGGCCCCGCCATATCGCCCGCGACGTAGGGGTCAACGGCGGCGATCGCGCGCTGCAGGGCCGTCATGATGTGCAAGACGTCCCCGTAGTCAACGGGCACGTCGTCGTTATCGTCGAGCGCGACGAGCGCCTGCTCATGAGCGTGGCGGCGCGCGGCCATGTGTTGCTCATCAGCTTGGCGGCGCGCGGCCAGGCGCTCCGCGCCGGCGGCGCGGTCGTCAGGACTCGGGGACGCACTCGATGGTGGGGTGGTGGCGCGGCTGCTAGGCGCGTCGTCAGGCAGTCGATACTGACCGTGAGCGAGACCCCACATGAGGAGAAAATGCGCCCGCATCCGCAGGGTCGGGTTGTCGCCTATCTCGGCGAGAAGGACGTCGAGAAATAGCTGAAAGGCATCGGGGCGTTGGAGCACTTTAAGGACGGTCAACGGGATACCGTCCGGTGAACACGCGACGCCCTCGAACGGGTCGACGGCGGGCTGCTGTGACGCGGCGTGGTCTGTGTGGGTAGGCTGTTGTGTCGTGGTCATGGCTTTCATTCTCCTTAACGGTGTCGTCGTGCTGTACGGTTAGTGAGTCGGTCAAGTAGGACGATCAGCCAGGTCTCCTCGTCCGGCGTTGTGCAAGCTCCGACGGCGACAATCTTGCCGTCGAAGGTCAGGAACGCGCGGCCGTCGTACAGATGGAGCCACCAGGAAGGCACGTACGGCGCGACGGGCACCGGTGGGGCTATCTGCTGCGCGGTCATTGGCGTAGGCTCCCGGCGACCGTCCTGGCGTTCCAGCGGTCAGCAAAGGTATTCCAGGCGACGCATTCCTCTATCGCAGCCTGGTTATCTGGAAGGAAGCGGCCGTCGCCTGCATAGCGATAGGTCGGCTGATCGTCAGCAACGGGAACGGCTGGCCCTGCATCGATGTGCAGGGCCTTCGTGGTCGTGGTGGCTGTACGTGGGTTCAGCATGGCGCTACGCCGCTCTCATAGATTGCCAATGGAGCGCCGCGACTTCTCGCTCTAGCGTGTCCACCTGACGCCAGAGGACGGCATAAAAGTCATCGCGTGAATCAGTGTCTTGGAGCGCCCGCCGCGCACTGGCGAGCCGCGCCTCAGCCTCGTCGGTCTGGGCGTCGAGGCTGGCGACGACGGACGGCGTGGTCATGACAGGCCGCACGATGCCCGAGGGGGCACCTGCCGTCATGGGTACGACGACCGTGGTCTCGGCCTCCTTTCGGACGAAGAAGGCCACGTTGAGGGACCGTACAAAACGTTGATGTTTACAAGGCTTCCGCGCCGGACACGTACACGAGTTAGCCGAGGTCTCGTACCAGACGGCGGGATTAGAGCCGGACTGGACACGGTACCAGCCGCGATGCGTGGTGAGGCGGACGGTGGGCTTGTAGGTCTGCGATACTTTGGTCTGCATGGCGACTATACCTCGCTGTGTCGTGCCGAGGGCTGTTGACGCAGCGCCTCGGCTTTTTTTGTTGTGGGGCATTTGCTCCTCACATTTACAAGTATAGCGTATGCAACCTAGCATTGCAATAGCAATATGTTAGATGCATAGTTGAATAGCGCGTAGAGCTATGATACACTAAGGGTAGTTTTGGTACAGTGATAGGAGACAGACATGACCGAAGCAGCAACGATAGAGGAATCCGTGGCAGACGAGAAGAAGAAACGCGAACGACTCGCGAAGCAGGGCGAAACGTGGATCGCCGTCCGCGTGTCCGAACCCATGAAGGAACGCCTAGAAGGGTGGGCTGAACTGAACGGCACCAGCGTGTCGTTTATGGCGCGACGGCTGATACAAGAAGCGCTGAACGCGGACCGTGACAAGGATGGCATGCCATGACCGGCCCCCCCCTACCCGTCCGTCGTCGCCCAGATTGAAATTTCCACCCCTGTCGGCTAGCCGACGCGCTCACATCTTTTAAGGGTTTTTCAAGATGCCCCTCTCACAACATGAAGATTGGACACTCTTCCGTAGCTTGGGAACACTCGGCCAGCAGGCAGGGGTGTCCCAAGAGGACCTGGCCGCCGTGGTGGCCAAGGAACTGGTTGACAACGCGCTCGACGCCTCCGGGGCGTGCCGCGTCGCGCTGGCCCCGCCCAATGGCTTCATCGTCGAGGATGATGGGCCAGGGATGCCCGGTGACACATCCCATGACATCGCCATGCTCTTCTCCATCGCACGCCCTCTCGTCTCCTCAAAACTCACACGCTTACCCACACGCGGCGCACTGGGTAACGGTCTGCGTGTCGTCGCCAGCGCCGTGCTCGCGTCGGACGGCACGCTGCAAGTGACAACCAACGGCCAGGTGCTGCGCTTGATTCCGCAAGACGACGGCGGCACGCGCGCCGTGCTGGTGGGGCAAGACACTAGGGCCGGCACGCGCGTCGAGGTCCAACTAGGTGCGGCGCTGCCCGTCGGCGAGGCGGATCTAAACTGGGCGCGCAATGCCTGCCTCCTCGCTGAGGGTAGCCAGGACGCCACTTGCAAAACGTCGCCGCACTGGTACGACGCGGATAGTTTTTACGAACTGCTACAAGCGGATGGTACACGTCCGACGCGTGAAGTCATCGCGGAGTTCGACGGGTGCTCAGGTGCGACGGCCGGTCGAGTCTGTGCCTTCTACCTGGGCCGCGCCGCGTCATCTTTGAGCCGCGACGAGGCTACCGTGCTCCTTACCAAGGCCCAGGGTACTGCCCGCACGGTGTCCCCGTCACGTCTGAGGCGCATCGGACCACACCCAGGACTCCCCAACGGCTACGCCTCCATCGAGGGTACGTGGCTCGCTCCTCCAGCGCGCGGGAGCGTCGCGGCGCGCATCCCCTATGTCGTTGAAGTGTGGGCAGGGGAGCCAGCTACGCTGGGCCGGGCACGGGGGGCGTGGAAATTCGGATGTAACGTCCTGGTCAACAAGACGCCTGTGACCGCGCGGGTCGAGGTACTCTACGACGGTAAAGACAAGACTATCGCCCTGAGTGGGTGCGGTCTGTCCTATGCGAACGAAGACATCACCATCGCGTGCCCGCCGTCGTCCCTCTGGATCAACGTCCAAACGCCGTACATGCCCGTGACGACGGAGGGAAAGGCGCCCGACCTGCTCCCGCTGAGGGATGCCATCGCCGCCGCCATCCAGAAGGCAGCGGGGAAGGCCAAACGCCTGCGTCCGATCGTGCAACCGGGACAACGGGTGCGCTCCATCAAGGAAATCACCCAGGAACACATTCCCGCCGCCGTGGCCGTGGCCAGCACGAACGGACGCTACCGCTTCTCACAGCGGCAACTGTTCTACGTCATGCGTCCACTCATCACCGCGGAGACCAGGAAGGAACCCGAGTACGACACCTTCACCAAGGTGCTGACCGCCTATGAAGAAAAGCACGGTCGCCTGGCCGTTGCCGGACTAACCCGCGACCCGCGCGGCGTTGTCTATCATCCCCACCGCGGCGAGGACATCCCGCTGGGCACGCTAGCCGTCGAGGACTACGAGCGCCCGCCCTGGACGTTTAACAAGGTGCTCTACTGCGAGAAGGAAGGCTTCTTCTCCACCCTATGCAGCGAACAGTGGCCCGAGCGCCACGACTGCGCCTTGCTCACGGCGAAGGGTCAGGCAAGCCGCGCCGCCAAGGATTTAATAGACCACCTCGGCGACACGGACGGCGACGAGGCTGTCACGTTCTACTGCATCCACGACGCGGACGCCGCTGGCACCATGATCCACCAGGCGCTCCAGGAGGCGACAGCCACGCGAGGGGCGCGGCGCGTCCGCATTGTCAACCTCGGAATCGACCCGTGGGAAGCCCTGGCGATGGACCTCCCGGTCGAATCCGTCACGTATAAGCAGCGCCAACCCGTCGCCCGCTACGTCGAAGAATATGGGCAGGCGCGCGATGAGGATTGGGCTGGCTGGCTCCAGACCCATCGGGTGGAGCTGAACGCCATGACGACCGAGGCATTCATCGCCTGGCTTGACGGCAAGATGGCTGACCGCGGCGGTAAAGTCATCCCACCGGCCGACATACTTATGGACCGGCTGCGCGACGAGACACACGACGCGCTGACGACGCGCATCAGCGCGCGCATCCTTGCCGATGCCGACCTAGACGGGCAGGTCGCCGCCGCCGAGGTCGCCCTGGCGGAGGACCTGGCGAGCGCCGCTATGGCACTCCCCGAAACGGTCACACAGGCGCTGTATGGAGCGCCTGCTACCGCATGGGGCGATCCTATCATAGAGCAGGCAGCGGACCTGTGCACGTCGCTAGAAGACGATTGAGGAAGGGTGCAGAGCCCATGAGCACGGCGATTGTGATCCACTGGATTGAGCGCGGCACCGATCTGCTTGAGGCCCGCGCCGTGCTGCCCGACGGGCGCGATATCTACGCCGGCTACGTCGCCGCGAGTCCCGGTCAGAGCGCCTGGCGCGGCTACGTCGGTTCCAACTTCGCCCCGCTGGGTATGGGACCGCGGAGCGTAATGCAACGGGCCGTCGCACAGATGGTCGCGGACATCATGCAAGACGGCAGCGCCGACCAGCAGCGTGCCACGCTAGAGTGGGACGGCGGCGGTGAGGATGGGGGCACGGGTACTAAGAGCCATATAGACACAAACTAACAAGGAGGGGGAGGGTTACTTATGAGAATGATCCTTCTCACAGAGAGGAAAGCAACAGGATGACGCCAACCGCCGCCACATCCGGCGCCGTGGCCGTGCTCGACGACGTGACCAGCGCGCCGCTCGTGGTCGCCTCAGCGGAGGCCACACCCCTGGATCAGCGCCCGGCCGCCGTGTACCTGGCGCGGCTGGCCGTAGGTGCGCGACGATCGCAACTCGGGGCGCTGCGCACCATGGCCCACCTCCTGGCCGGCGCGGACGCCGACCCCTTCACACTACCCTGGCAGCGGTTGGGCTATCAGCACACCCAGGCGCTGCGTACACAGCTCGCCGAACGGTACGCGCCGGCGACGGCCAATAGGATGCTGGCCGCCCTACGCGGTGTGCTGACCGAATGCTGGCGACTCGGGGTGATGGACGCCGAGGCGCGGGCGCGGGCGTCCGATGTAGCGGCGGTGCGTGGGACCACGATCCCCCGCGGTCGGGCGCTCAAAGGCGGCGAGTTGCGCGCCCTCTTCGCCGTCTGTTCCGATGGGAGCGCGGCCGGGGCGCGCGACGCGGCCCTCCTGGCGACGCTCTACGCCGGCGGCCTGCGTCGCTCCGAGGCGGTCGCGCTCGACCTGGCCGACTACGACCCCACCTACAGCATCGACGCGAGCGCGCTGACGGTGCGCCACGGCAAGGGGCACAAGGAACGCATCGTCTACGTCCAGAACGGGGCGCGCACGGCCATGGGCGACTGGTTAGCGATCCGGGGCGACGCGTCCGGCCCGCTCTTCCAGCGACTGCGCAAGGGCGGCGTGCTCGTGCCGACGCGCCTGACCGACCAGGCCGTCCTCGACATCCTGCAACGGCGCTGCACGCAAGCCGGCGTGAAGGCGTGCTCACCCCATGACTTGCGGCGCTCCATGATCAGCGACTTGCTCGACGCCGGCGCGGACATCTCGACCGTGCAGAAGCTCGCCGGCCACAGCAACGTCACGACCACCCAGCGCTACGATCGCCGCGGCGAGGCCGTCAAGGCGCGGGCCAGTGGCCTGTTGCATGTGCCGTATGGCGGGTACGACGGATAGGGGTAGGCGCTTTATTATGAGCAGTAAGAAGCGGATAGCGCGGACGCGTAGGCGTGGGAATCGCTGAATAACGCGGACGATTCGAAGATTAAGGGTTGACGCCCAATAGTCAACCGTCGCCTACGGGCGACGGTTGAAGGATAGTGATGACCACAACTCATCTCTGCACGGCAGGCACTGCATCGAAAAATGGTTCCGAGTGGAGTTGCCTCGCAAAGACTTCATCGGCAAGAAGCTTCTTAATCGTTGGTCGCGATACACCACTACGCTCCATAAGCGTCCACGATCGGCGCTTGTCGTGGTTTAGAAAGCGTGCAGCTTCTAGAATCCTCTCTTTCGCGCGCTCCAGACGTGGATTCGCTATCGGACGTCCGGACGAGCCCCGCCGTTTCCAACAGTCCCGCGAACAATGCCTACTTGTTTCGCGCCCCTTAATAGGACGAAACCTCGTACGGCACACGACACATGGAATGCGTCTTCGCCGCTCTTGCTGTGCGTATCGCGTCGCATGGCTTCTGCTACAACAACGCTCACCGCTATCAGGAAGTGGAACATTGAGACGGCTTCGTGGAACCTCAAACGTTATCTGCGAGAAGTCCCGTAAGCCATCCTCGGCTTCTTGCTTGCAATACGGACACGTTAAACGAACCATTCCTTTGAAGTGCTTGCGATGAGCGGCCCACCGACATTTGGAGTTGCAATGGTAAGACTTAGAAGGGTCGTAATCTTTTATACGACGCCGAAATACATCCCCACATTCAGGACACATGAGCGTCGGTACTACGGATTTACGCGGGAGGCACGCAAGACACGTCCACGTCAGGCTCTTACGATCGACGGTACGAGGAA
>JAABUY010001607.1_pt1 | contig 29549 bp, 26 predicted proteins | sample 5560271 | NCBI WGS metagenome assembly JAABUY01 (sample SAMN10711886, study PRJNA513374) | rock metagenome | isolation source: Antarctica rocks | place: Antarctica: Victoria Land, University Valley | reverse complement strand
AGCAGGAAGGCGAAAGGCACAGGGCGACCTCACAAAGCTGAAGGTCGCCTCCATACAGCCGTTACGTCACCCCACCGCCGCTCACGCCCAGGCCGCTACGGCAGAACTGAATGGCCCTGCCCCGTATCAGCGCCGTATCCAGCACACTCACCGGCACATCCGCCGCCCGGGCACTTTTGCGCACCACCTCCAGCGCCGGCTGCCGCAGCACGTCGCGCACGTCGGCCACGAGTTGGTTCAGGCTGCGGCCCTGGCCGCTGCCCACGTTCATCGTCCGGTGCGGGCCGTCATACTGCGCCGCCGCCATGAACGCGTTCGACACGTCGTCCACGTGGATGAAATCCCGCGTCACCTCGCCCGTGCCCCACAGCTCGATCGCAAACCCCGACAGCGCCCGGTGCAGCATCGCCGCCACCACCCCTTGCTTCTTGAACGGCGACTGCCCGGGGCCATACGGGTTCGCAATGCGCAGCACGTGGTAGTCCAGCCCATACAGATGCCGAAACAGCTCCAGATACCGCTCGACCATCAACTTGTTGATGCCATAGGCCGTGATCGGCGCCGTGCCAGCCCCCTCGGGCGTCGGCACCACGGCGGGGATGCCATAGACCGTTCCCCCTGACGACGCGAACACCACCTTCCGCACCCGCGCGGCGCGGCACAGCTCCAGCAGCAGGATCGAGGGAACCACCTGGGCGACGACGTCGGCGGCCGGGTTGCGGTTGCTGCTCTCGGGCAATGACGAGCTGAGCAGATGGAACACCAACTCCTGCCCGCGCAGCGCCGCCGCCAGCGCCGGCGCGTCTTCGAAAGTCGCCTCGGTCCACAATGCCCCGCCGTTCGGCGGGGCCGCCGACAGGCCGCGGCCATAGGCATGGACCACGGCGCCCTGATCCCGCAGCGCCACGCACAGCGCACTGCCCAGAAAACCGCCGGCCCCCAACACCAAGCAGCGCACACCCAACATCGCGTCGGACGCCGCATTGACTGTGGGCCGCGGACGCGAAGCAATCGCGACATCAGGATTGCTCAACATGCCCAAAGCGCTGAACTCCTGCCGGGGACAGACGACCTGCTCCGTGGCTCGTACATTACATAATGTAACAATTTTCCGCTAGAAGAAATGACATTCCGATAATCCAGCCGGCCCGGTCACCAGCCGGAGCCCTCGCGATACACCGTGCACCAGCCATGCCCGGCCGCCTCGCAGATCGCCGGCAGCATGCGTTCCAAGGCGTGCAGCATCGTTCCGTCATACGGGGCGGGCTCGGCCGGGAAGTCCGCCGCGCCAAGGCCCAGCGCCCAGAGCGGCGCCAAGGCCGCCGGCCGGGCCCAGAACATCGTGCCGATCGGGAAGATCGGCCATTGCGGCAATGTGGGCGGCGGCTCCATGCGGGCCGCGAGCGCGGCGGCGGCGTCCCGGTTCTTGCTCCAGCCGACGCAGTGGCGATCCTCGGCGAACACCAGGCCCAGCCTCGGATCCCGTTCGAACAGCGACAGCACCTCATCGTCGCCCAGCAGCGTATCCAGCAAGTACGACCGCCAGCGATCCCCCAACTCGGCGTCCACCGCAAGGCTGCGCTTGCCGTGCAGGTGCCCGACCACGTCATACTCCCCAGCGCCGACCAAGCGTCCGACTTCGGTCAGGAACGGGCCGATATCCCGCCCGCGGTTCGGCACCACGAGATACCGCGTGCTGCCGCCTTTATAGTCGCGGAACGCATACTCGATTTCGAGCCGCCGGGCGTCCGACGTCGTCGTCACGATCACATCCAGCTTCATCCGGGCGGCGGTCAGCCGCGTCACGAACTCGGCGGCAAGCTCGGGGTAGTGCAGGTGCAGGTGCAGCGCCGCACGAAGGCCGGAAGCATCCATGGAGGCGTCCGGCCGCGTGTCCCTGCTTCCCGCCTTATTGGTTAGTTTCACGCAGCGATGGGTCGGCGAAGCGCCGTGCAGGTCGAGCGCCGGGCCGGGCTGCGCCAGGCGAAGGCGGGCCGCGCCCTCGTTGACGCCGGGCCGGGGATTGTAGCGCAGCAGGCCCTTCTGACCCCGCGCCACATAGGTCCGAACCGCGGCCCGCAGCATCGACGGCTCCACCGGCGGTGCCATATTTTCATGAAACGACGCGTCAAATAGGCCGGAGTCGGTGATCGCCTGCGTGACCTGCATCGCCTCGTCCCGCAGTGCCGCCGCCCTGGCGAGCTGCGCCGCGATCACTCCCATGTAGCCGCCGAAGTCGAACTGGCGCTCCGCAAGGCCAGCGTTGCCCAACGCCCGTTTGGCCTCGGCCGGCTTGAATAGCCGCACCAGCGCCTCCGCAGCCTGGGTCACGTCGCAATAGTCGACGGCGGCGCCAATTGCCGCCTTGCGGCCCGGCGCGTCGCGCAGCGTTTCCGCGATGCCGGTCGCGCGATCGAAGCAAACCACGGCGCGCCCGGCCTTCGACGCATCCAGCGCAACATTCGGGAAGGGGTCGAGTCGCGACGGCAGCAGGAACACGTCCGACAGCGCGAACAGCGCATCAAGGCTGCTCTGCGGCGGCAGGAAGAACACGTGCTGGTCGAGATCCAGCCGCCGCACCATATCCGCGACCCACGCCGAGTATTGCAGATCCGACTTCGGAAAATAGCCGTCGCCGACCCAGATGAACCGGAAATCATCGCCAAAAAGCCTTCGCACCTCGCCGGCGACCTGCACGAATAGGTCGACACCCTTGCGCATCTGCACGTAGCCCGCACCGAGCACGAGCTTCACGTTGGTCCTGCCCTCCGCGCCGACCTGCACCAGGATTTCGTCGCGAGTGAGGTCCGCGTCCGCCTTATCTGCCGGCAAGTGCGGCAGATAACCCTGCGGCCGCACCTCGATGTTGTTTGCATGGCCCGAACGGGTGGCCAGCGCCTCGGCCTGCAGGCTATCGCAGATCAGGCGGGCGGGCGTGATGATGCGGTCCACGCTCTCGATCACATCCGACATGCGGCCGGGCGGCAGGGTGTATTCGGCGAACTCGTGCACCAGCGCCACCGACGGCAGGTCCGCCTGCAACGCGGCCTGGGCGAATGGGCTGGTTTCCACCGAGTTCAGCAGAACCGCCGTCAGCCGATGTGTCGCCTTGAGGTGCACGAGCAAATACTCGGCGTCGAGCGGCGATAAGGGAGCGACGGCGAGCGCGCAGCTATGCGAGGCAAACTCCTCCAGCAACGGCCCGGATTTGCCCAGATACGAGATGACGTTATGCGTGTCCGCGAGCCGCGCCCCCACGTTCAGCCCAACCAGCGGCGCCCCGGTGCGGGAGGCCTCGTGGCTGGCCAGCAGGATGGTCGGCTTGCTGCTGTCGAACGCAGCGTCTCCCGGGCTGATCACGGAGGAGAAGTCGGGTCGACCCGTGCGGCCCTCCGCGTGGCCATGTGCGGCGAAGTGGAAGAACGGGTCCATGCCGCACAGGCGCATGTCGGGATAAAGGCGCAGATAATAGTCGGCGGAGAAGTCCGGCGCCGGGTCAAGTCCTAGGCGGCTGCCGGTTAAGATGTAGTGCTGCAACGGGTCGGCTGGGAGCGGCGCGTCAGGAAAGCGGCTGCGGAACTGAGCGATGTAGTAGCGGTCGTTGAAGCGCGAGCGTTCGGCATCCATCTGCTGGAAAAGCTGCTGGCGCGTGCAAACGCGATGCTGCGCAAAGCCGACGTCGATGTAGTGCAGGATCGGCATGGAGTAGGCTTCGGGTCCGCTGTCCAACACGTCGTCATACGCGCGGGCATAGAATGTGCTGTCGAACATCGCGCCGATCGGCGCTCCGTGGTTGCGCAGGGCCAAGTAGTCCTCGACGTCCGAAAGACCCGGCAGCGCCGGGACCCCGCGGTCCCAGGCGTAAACGCGCGCGTCGAATAGGCCGCTCGCCTCCACCCGCTCGGCGTCCTGCCGGAGCCGTCGCCAGTTCGGATAGCGGCGCTCCGTCCTTCCGTGCTTCAGGTAATGTATCAACGGGCTGTCGCCGGCCCGCACGACGTCCGGGTTGGTGTCCCGGTAGAAACGCACATCGAAGTTCGCGGAGGGGGACAAGATCGCGGCCTCGCCGGTCGTCACGTAGTGGGCCACCAGCTCGGCTCGGCTGCCCACGACGCCGGCCTGGCGAGCGTAATACGCCTCGTCGAACAGGTCGCTGGCGGCGATCAGCGATTCGGCAGCCGACGCAGCCTTGCCGTTCGCCGCAGGCTCCGGCCTGTCAGCGTCAAGCTGGCTAACCGTCTGTTGCGCGCTCGTTTCCGGCGCAAGATCGTTCAGGCCGACATCATCATTCGCCACGCGCTTGTGCCTCCTTCTTTCGGCGGGCCGGCCCTTCGCGGACCCGCCATGGCGCTGCCGGTCTAACAATATGTCTTCTGGGCAAAGCGGACCGCCGCTTCGAGCGCCCCGAGGCCGCCCGGCTGCTCCCGCATCTCGATCACCGTCCATCCGGCATAGCCCATGGCGGCCAGCGCCGCCGCCGCCGCCCCGTGTGCGCAGACCGGCGCGTCGAGAGCCCCGAGCTCCGGCTCTGCGACATGGTAGTGCGCGAGCCCGTCGCCCGTCGCCGCGATCTCTGGCCCGATGTCGTCGCCGCCCAGCATGACGCAGGCGCAGTCGAGGTGCGTGCGGACCGCCGGGTGCCCGCATTGGGCCACCACCCGGCGCACATCCGCCGCCCGCAGCATGAAATCCGCGCCGTACTGCGCCGGCACCGGCTCCAGCCCGATCGTGAGCCCGGCCGGCTCGACGATGTCGCCCAACGCGCGCAGCCGCTCCGCCGCCAGCGCCTCTGCCGCCTCGACCGTGAGCGCGCCGCGGGTGCGGTTGCGCGGCGCCCCCAGCACCGCGATGCTGGCGCCGAGGCCGTGCGCCACCGCTGCGACACAGCGCATATGCTCAGCCAACGCAAGGAACGCTGCCTCGTCCGCGAGCAATTGCAGGTCCGGACGGCCGAACAGGATCGCCTGCAGCGAGCATACGCGCAGTCCCGCGCCTTCTACTTGGCGCCGATAACCGGTGATTGCCGCCGCGTTCAGATAATTCCAGGCGGCGATCCGGGTCGGCGCCGCCTCCACCCCCGTGACGCCCAGTCGCGCCAGTAATTCCAAAGCCTCCGTCGCCTGCTCCGACGCCCAGGCCAGGTTGGAAACGCCGAGTCGCGTCATGCCCGGCCTGTTGCAACGAACCGGCCCATGGCCTCCAGCACCGTATCGGCCCCAAGCGCATAGCGGGTATCGCCGCCGAACGCCGCACCGTGCCGGGTGCGCACGTCATAGGTGACCGGCCGCGATTGCCCGCCGAGCGTACGGCCCGGAAAAAACCGCCGCTGGACCTCCGCCATGCCTAGCGGCTCGGTCGCGAGGTTGACCAGCGGCAGGCCCAACGCCTGCACCCGGTCGATGTCGTCGGCCAGCCGGTCCAGCGGATACCACTGGAATCGCGACGCCGGGTCGACGCAGTCCAGGCGGTTGTCGTGCAGCAGGTCGAACAGCGCATTCTTCTTCAGGCCGGGCCCGAACAGCGCCGGCAGCCGGATCACATGCGCCACCGGGAACCGCCGCCGCACCCACTCCTCCAGCTGCGCCCGATGCAGGCCGTAGGGATGCAGCCCCGGTTCCGGCACCGCGTCGCCCTCGTCCACGCCGACCGGCGTTCCGTAGACGTCGACCGTCGAGATCAGCACGAAGCGGTCGGCCTCAACGTGGTCCAGGTGACGGGTCAGCCGGTCGATCCCGTGCTGGTCCGCCTCCGCATTGGCGTTCGCCCACCACTTGACCGCGCTCATGCCCGCGCAGACGACGCGGTCAAAGCGACGGCCCTCGATCTGCTCGATGTCGGTCGAGTGGAACGCGGCGCCGAACTCGCGCTGCATCGACAGCGTCTGGCCGACGAATCCCGTGCTGCCAATAAGGGCGTCCATCACGCCCGGATCTGCGCGATGTTGCGCCGCAGCGAGCTGTCGACCTGGACGCTGGCGTCGAACTGCCCGGCCTCGATCGCCGCCAGAATGCGCTCGGTGGCAAAGAATATGGTGTCGATCTTGCCGGACATGACCGAGAACACCCGGCCGCGACGGAACATATAGCAGCTCCGGTCGTCGAACTTGCCGACCGGCTTGGTCTTGATCGCCAGTTGCGGCCCGACGAAGCGGAACCGCTCGCGGAACTCGGGCACATAACGGCAGATCTGGTCCTCCATCGCCTGGACCTTCTCGGCGACGGTCGCGGCCGAGACGCTGTCCCGCACGCCCCGGGCCGCCTCCGCGCTGTCCAGCCGGCCGAGCGGCGTATGCGGCACGCTCGAGAGGGTATAAAGCCCAGGGTCCTCGGTCGGGTAGATCGAGCACAGCGGGCCGTCCACCAGCGTGATGGCCGGGAAGGGGCTGTCCGTTTCGTAATACAGCAGGATCGTCGGCTCGTAGAAGAACCGCATCGGCAGCCCCGCCCGGTGGCCCCAGGTCGCGTCGACGACCACGTCATAGCGGGTGCCGTCGATATGGACCCCGTCCGGGCGCTCGTCCATTTCGTCGATTCGGGTGCCCAGCTGCAGGCTATCGCCCAAGCGCTCGGTGAAATATCGCCGGGCGCGCTCGATCAGCAGCACCCGCTCGCCGGCCAGCAGCAGCCCGTCCACGCCCTGCAGGAACACCGACGTTTCCCGCACCTCGCGAAAGTCGATGCCGGACGAGGTCATGATCAGCCGGTAGGTCGCGAAATCGATCAGGCTGTCCTCGCGCGGGACGGCGTAGATGTTCTCGGTCACCTCGCGGCTCAGTTGCGGATAACGCTCGACGAACCGCATGAACCCGTCCCGCGACTGCGCGCGGGTGCCGTGATGGCGCGGATAGTGGAAGCCGAGGTGCAGGCGGAACTGGTTGTTGCCGGACGCCTCGTGCATGGCGCGGTCGTTCTGGTCGAACACCGTGACATCGAGGCCGAGGCCACGCAACGAGAGCGCGATATGGCACCCATACCAACCCGCACCGATAACGGCGATCGACAGCGCCACACGCACCTCCGTACAGTCCAAAGAACCATGGCGTACCGTGTCGCCAATTGCGCTCATACCGCGAAGGCTGGCATTACGCTATGGAAAAGGATACGGAGAAGGTACGATGCAGGTGAACAGGAGCATGGCTGGGCTTGCAATGCTGCCCGGCTTCCGCATCGTTCCGGCGAACAGCCCGGAGCTGCCGCAGATGCCCGTGTTGGGGCCGCATTGGCTCGCCCTGCATGCCGTGGTCGCCGATGGACTGGCCATCGTCGAACTGCTGCATGACGATGGTGGCCGTGCCGAGTGGTTCTTCGACGGCGCCGGGCGACATTCCAACGACATCAGGTCCTGGTCGGCCGAAACGCACGATGCGCTGCGGACGGCGTTCCGCCCTGCGGTCACGGCGCTGCGGGACGCGCTGCTGCCCACCTTTCCCTTGCGCTTGGACCCGGCGCACACCACGGCCTTGCAGGATTTCCTGCAGCTTGGCCCAGGGCTCCGGGACACCATAGCGTCGACGCTGCAGACCGAGCTATTGCCGGACCCGGCCCACTGCGACGTCGACGCGCCGGGCGCCGCTCTACCGCCCTGGATGAACTCGGCAGCCCTGCGCAAAACCCTGTCGCTAGACTTGCAAGACCGCTTCGTCACGGCGATGCGCGACGGGAGCCTGACCTGGCCATCGCCGTTGGATGGGGCGGACATGCCCTGCACCGGCGCCTTCACGCTTGACGACTTCAACAGTTTATTTCGCTTCTTCGACCGTGCTAGCGGCCTCGACATCCTGGTTCTCGCGACCGAACACGTGTCCCGCGTAGCCGGCCTTTATGTGCCCGGACGTGGCGCAGTCTTCAGCCTCGGCGGCGACCAGGCGCGCATGCTGCGCCAGCATTTTGCCGCTCTCGGCCGTCATATGCTGCGTCATCTGGCGTATTTCGCCGATGGCCTGTTCCTCGGCCGCACGCAGCCAGCGGCGCCCGCCCATTTTGCCGCCTTCCTCCGTGGCGGGACCAGCGCGCATCTGGGCCACCAACTATGGAACGAACTGACCGCCATCGACGCGTTGGTCGCGGAATTGCCGCAAGACTGCCTGCCGGAGTGGCTGATCCCGGGGGCGCCAGGCAGCGCGACTGAGTTCTACGGTCCGATCGACGTCCTGTTTCCCGAGATCGCGGGCCGGGTTCGTCGTGGCTTTGCCGACCATCGCGCGCTAATCCGTTACGCCTACGAGAACCACCTCATCTTGTTCCGTGCCACGCGGGAGCGCGTCGGTGATGGATTGCGGCGCCGGGTCATGGGCTACGCCGCTCACCACGCGCCGGCCGTTCAGGCCGCGGGCCGCACGCTGCTGATCGGCTTGCGCGTTGAGAACCGCACGGTGACCGACCTCCAAGCCCTGTGTGCCCTGGTGATCGAAGAGGCGCTGCGCACGCATTCAGACCCCACGCGCCCTCTGACCGTCGTGTTCGACGGCCACAACGCCCGCGGCGACACCCGCAGCGACGAGACGATCAGCAGCTACCGTGAAGGTACCGCCACCCAGTCGCCGCTCGCAGTGGAGCGCAGCGTGGTCGATGCAATGCGGCAACGCTTCGCCGGGCAGCCCGTCACCTTGCTCGACACGCTGGGCGAGCCGCTGGTCGTGAGCCTTGCATGGGCGCAGGCGTGCGACGGCTTCGTGGCGCTGTGGGGCGCGGGGCTCGCCAAGTATCGCTGGGTCGCAAACAAGCCCGGCTTCATCATATCCAGCCGCTGGAACCTGGAGAAGAAGGGCGACCTGCATCTCTATGACGTCGAAGCGTTCATGGAGGTCCCCACGCCCGTCGTCTTCGTACCCAGCGACGTGATGCACGACCTGCCGTCCGCACCCATGCTGGTCCCGTTCGAGCACGCGAGTTATAGCAACTTTACCTTCAACCCGGATGCTATGCGCAGCCATATCCGCGCTTTCCTGGTGGCGCTTGACGGACCGGCGGGCGCGCTAGAGGGGCTCGCCTCGCGCCCCGTACGCCGCTGGGGCAGCGTGGACCTTGTGGACCTCGCCGTCCGCGGCTGGTCCATCGGCGACGGGGAGGGCCCGGTTACGCTGGACATCGTGGTTGACGGCTTTGTCATCGGACAGGCCACCTGCGACCTGCCGCGGCCCGACCTGCTGCGGGCGGGCTTCGGCACCGCAACGGCCGGGTTCGCCTTCATGCTTCCCGCCGCAGTCCTCGATGGCAGCTCACGCACGCTCACCGTCCGCTACGCCGACGGTGTTTGCCTGCCGGTGCTGTCACCTAACACGGGTGATCCCTTTGCCTTCCGCTTGGGCCGCGCGGAAGCATAATTGCGGTCCAGGGTTAAGGGTGACGGTCTCGTTTGGCGCCCCGAAACTGGCTTTCGGTGACGAGAGCCACGGGATGCGGATGGGCTACGCGCCGCTGCTCGCATTGCTGGAGCCGGCGCGGCAGGCGGGCCACCGCCGCATCGCGGTGATCGGCATACCCTGCCAAGTCTATGCCCTGCGCGCCCTCGAGCAGCGCCTAGGGTTCGAGCGCATCTTCGTCATCGGCACCCCTTGTTCCGACAACACGACCACGGAAAACTTCCACACATTCCTAAACCTGCTCTCCGACGAACCCGCCGACATCACCTATCTGGAGTTCCGCGCCGACTACCACGTCGAACTGCGATTCCGCGACGGCCGCACCAAGCAGATCCCGTTCCTGCAGCTGCCGATCTCCAAGCTGCCGGCCGACTTCTTTCCGCTGACCTGCCGCACCTGGGTCGACTACACCAACGTGCTGGCCGACATCACCGTCGGCTACATGGCCGGCCAGGGCGAGCAGTGGCTGCTGGTGCGCAACGAACGCGGCGAGGAGCTGCTGGGTGACGAGGTGCGCACGGCCAGCCTCGGCAGCGCCGGCAAGCGCCAAGGGCCGGTGCGCGGCTTCATGAAGAACGTGGCACTCGCGGCCGGCGGCCTGCCGGTGCGCGGGATGCCGAACTGGCTGCGCCCCCTGGTCGGCTGGCTGATGCCGCGCATCGGCCCGCGCGGGCTGGAGTTCGCCCGCGCCCAGGTCGAGATGAAGGCGGTCGAAACCGTGCTGCATCTGCGCCGCCAGCATCCTCGGCGGCTGCGCAGCATGGTGCCGCCGCATATCTGGGCGCTGGTCGAGCCCTATGGCCTCAAGCCGACCGCGGACGAGCTGCCGCGGCGATCCGGGAACGAAACGCTGCCCCCGGCGTAAGCAGCGCAGGCCCCAACCAGGATCCCGCCATGCGCGAAGACGACCTTCGGGAAAGCAGCAACATCGAGGACCGCCGCGGCAGCCCCGGGTTCGGCGGCGGTGTGCGCACGGGCGGGCTCGGCATCGGCGCCATCGTCGCCCTGAGCCTGGTCGGCTGGGCGCTCGGCATCAACCCGGCCGTGCTGATCAACGGTGCGGAGCAGGTGACGGGCGGCGGACCCGTCGTAACCCAGAACGCGCCCGCACGGCCCGGGACCCAGGGCACGCCGAACGACCAGATGGGCCAATTCGTCGCCCGTGTGCTGGGCGAGACCGAGGACGTCTGGTCGCAGGCTTTGCCCCGCGAGGCCGGCAAGCAATACGAGCCGCCGACCCTGGTGCTGTTCTCTGGCGTCACCGTATCGGGCTGCGGCTCCGCAGAGTCGGCGATGGGGCCGTTCTACTGCCCGTTGGACCGCAAGCTGTATCTGGACACGTCGTTCTTCCAAGACATGCAGCGCCGCATGGGCGGCGGCGGCGATTTCGCCTATGCCTACGTAATCGCGCATGAGGTCGGCCACCATGTGCAGAACCTGCTGGGCCTGCTTCCCAAGGTGCAGGCGGCGGAGCGGCAAGCGAAACAAGGGGCGGACCTGGCGACGGCCAACGACCTCTCGGTCCGGACCGAGCTGATGGCGGACTGCCTGGCCGGCGTATGGGCCAACCACATGAACGAGCGTCACCGCAACATCGACGAGAACGACCTGCAGCAGGCCGTCAACACCGCCACCGCCATCGGCGACGACCGGATCAGCCAGGCTTCCGGCCGCGCCGTCGTGCGGGACAGCTTCACTCATGGCTCGTCGCAGCAGCGCGTGCGCTGGCTCGGAACCGGGCTGCGCACGGGCACGATCGCCGGCTGCAACACCTTCCAACAATAAGGGTCAGCGCTCCGCCACGACCGCCGTCAGCGCGGCAATCAGCAGCATCGCCCGTGGCAGCGCCAGCCCGCCGTCATGCTGGCGCAGCTCGCTGGCCAGCACGGTCGCCGAGGTGGCAGCCAGGATCGCGCCGCCCAACCGCCGCGTCGACCCGGCGGCCACCAGCGCCCCGCCAGCCATCTCCGCCGCGGCCACCACGCGCAAGCCGCCGCGGGACCAGCCGAGATGCTGGAACATACGCTCGTACCCGCGATTGCCGATGATCTTGTCGGCGCCGGCCACCGCGAACGCGGCGCCGAGGGCAGGGAATAGATAAGAACCGATACGTGCCATATGTCCTCCAGCACGCCCGAACGCAGGCGGCAGCGGCCCGTTCAGTCCTAAATCGAAGGCTCCATGACCGTCTTCTTCACCGCCGACACGCATTTCGGCCATGGTGCCGCCCGCCCATTCCATCGCCGGCCGTTTGCCACGACAGCGGAGATGGACGCGGCAATGGTTCAGCGCTGGAACGCGGCCGTGGCCCCGGAGGACGACGTCTGGCACCTCGGCGACTTCGCGGTCCGCCACCGGGCGCCGGGTGCGTTGCTCGAAGGGCTGCACGGCCGCAAGCACCTCGTTCCCGGCAACAATGATCCGGCCGATATCCAGGCGCTGCCTGGCTGGACCAGCGTCGCGCCCTATATGGAACTGCATGTGGACGGCACCTTGCTAGTGTTGTGCCACTACGCCTTCCGCACCTGGCGCGACATGCCGAAAGGCGCGCTCAACCTGCATGGCCACAGCCATGGCCGGCTGCGTCCGCAGACCCGGCAGTTCGACGTCGGCGTCGACGTGTGGGACTTCCGCCCCATCACGCTGGCCGATCTGAAGGGAGCACGACGCTGACCGTTCTCACGACCCGAAAGCCCAGCCTTTCCGCGCTTCGGGTGCTGCTGCCGTTCCTGCGGCCCTACGCCGGGCGCTCCGTCGCCGCGGCGGTCGCGCTGGCTCTGGCGGCTGGCCTCGTGCTGTTGCTGGGGCAGGGGGTGCGGCGGCTGATCGACGTCGGCTTTGCCTCGGGCGGCTCCGAGCACTTGAACCAGGCGGCGGCGGTCATGTTCGCGGTCGTGGCGGCGCTCGGCGTGTCCACGGCGATGCGCTTCTATCTCATGGCCTGGCTCGGCGAGCGGGTCGCGGCCGACCTGCGCGCCGCCTTGTTCGCCCAGGTGCTGCGCCTCTCGCCCGCGTTCTTTGAGACGATGCGCACCGGCGACGTGCTGACCCGGCTCACCACCGACACGGCGCAGCTCCAGGGCCTGATCGGCTCTGCGGTCTCGCAGTGGCTGCGCAGCGCGGTGATCGCGGCGGGCGCCATGGTCATGCTGATCGTCACCAGCGCGAAGCTCGCTTTGCTGGTCGTCGCCGTCGTGCCGCTGGTCGTGCTGCCGCTGGTGCTGTTCGGCCGGCGCGAACGCAAGCTGTCGCGCAGCGCGCAGGACCGCATCGCCGACCTGGGCGCCTACGCCGAGGAAACCGTAAACGCTCTCCGCACCGTGCAGGCCTTCACCCACGAGGCGGTAGACCGGGCGCGGTTCGGCACCCGGGTGGAGGACAGCATCGGCGCCGCCCTGCGCCGTGCCCGCGTGCGTGCGCTGCTGATCCTGGCGGTGATCCTGCTCGGTTTCGGAGCGATCACCCTCAGCCTGTGGGTCGGCGGGCTCGAGGTCGTGCACGGGCGCATGTCGGGCGGCGAGCTGTCGGCATTCGTGTTTTACGCGATCCTGGTAGCCACCAGCGTCACGTCGATGAGCGAGCTATGGGGCGAGGTGCAGCGCGCCGCCGGGTCCGCGGACCGGATCGCCGAGCTGCTGGCCGAGGTTCCCATCATTGCTGCCCCCATGCGTCCGGCGCAGCTGCCGCGGCCAACGCCGGCGCACCCGTCGGGGCTGGTCGAATTCGACGCGGTGTCGTTCCGCTATCCATCCCGGCCCGACACGTCGGCGCTTGACGGGTTCTCGCTGCGGGTCGAACCCGGCGAAACCGTGGCGCTGGTAGGGCCGAGCGGCGCGGGCAAGACGACCGTGTTCCAAATGCTGCTGCGCTTCTACGATCCGGCGGCCGGCCGTGTTCTACTGGACGGCATCGACGTGCGGAACGCCGATCCCGACAGCGTACGGGCCCGCATCGGCCTCGTGTCGCAGGACCCGGTGATCTTCGGCGCCGACGTATGGGACAATATCCGTTACGGCCGTCCCGACGCTTCCGACGCCGACGTGCGCGCGGCGGCCCGGGCGGCGGCCGCCGGGTTCCTGGATGATCTGCCGCATGGGTTCGATACCTTCCTCGGCGAGCGCGGCGTTCGGCTTTCGGGCGGCCAACGGCAGCGGGTCGCCATCGCCCGCGCGATCCTGCGCGACGCGCCTGTGCTGCTGCTGGATGAGGCGACCAGCGCGCTGGACGCCGAGAGCGAGGCGGCGGTGCAGCACGCTCTCGCCGTGCTGGCGCAGGGCCGCACGACGCTGGTGATCGCTCACCGTTTGGCGACGGTGCGCCGGGCGGACCGGATTATCGTTATGGATGCCGGCCGGGTGGTGGCCATCGGACCGCACGACGCCCTGGTGCGGCAGGGCGGGCTATATGCACGCCTGGCGGAGCTGCAGTTCGCGGCGGCTTAGCACTCCCACTTCGCTCTACCGTCCGTAACGAGCCTGCCCGATCGACAAATTCTAATACAAGCGTGCCATGGCAACGCCTGCCAAGCTCGGGCTGCGGAGGCATTCGGCGCCGACCGGACGCCGATTTATCGTATGAGCGACGGTCTAAAAAAGACTCACGCTCCCGTGAATTTTGCCCTAAATTCGTTATGTGAACGGAAGGGTTTTCGAGGGCGTTGGCGACCGGAACGAGCTTGCGTCTAAGCCTCTCCAGGGCTGGATCAACGCACTGGGCCGCGTAAATGGCCGCTGAAGCCCGAAGTTCGGCAACAAACGAGAGGACCAGTCCAACATGACCCAGAACACGGCGTCAGATACCGCGAAGACTACTTCCGTCGCAGCGATCGGCCCACACGACTCGCTCAAAAGCGGCACCCACGATCAATTTGTCATCGCGCAAACCTCGGACGGGCAGGCAACGATACAGGATACGATCGGCGGGCGGAACGGTGACCAAACAGTCTCGGGCTTGCAGCACATAGTCTTTGCGGACGGGACTGGAGTGTTCGATCCAACAGGCACAGCAGAGGACGTTACACGCCTCTACCAAGCTGCATTCAATCGCACGCCCGATCTTGCCGGGCTCGACAGCAATGTGCAGCGTGTGACGAGTGCCGCCATTTCCCTTTCGACACTGGCATCGAGCTTTGCACAGTCTCCTGAGTTCGTCTCGCTAAATGGGCCGCTGGATAACTCGGGATTTGTAGAGCAACTCTATAATAACGTGTTCCAGCGTGCGCCAGATGCCGCTGGCAACCAGCTCTGGCTGAACTTTCTGAATAATGGCGGCAGTCGCGGCGAGGTGTTGGGCGACTTTGCGGATAGCCTGGAGAACCGCAAGCAAAGCCTGTCCATCGCGGGCGATAAGAACGACGCCGAGGCAACCCGGCTCTATCAGGCAGCGCTGAGCCGTGCCCCGGACGATCGCGGGCTCGACAACTTCTCGACTGCCCTGGAACATGGCGCCACCCCCGAACAAATAGCCCAGGGTTTCGTGGACTCGACCGAGTTTGCACAGAAATACGGCGCGCTCAGCTCCAGCGATTTTGTCACCCAACTGTATGCGAACGTGTTGAACCGTGCGCCTGACGCCCCCGGTTTGCAGAACTTCGTGAACGCCTTGAACAATGGGGCAAGCCGGGAACAGGTGCTGGTCGGCTTCTCCGACAGCACGGAAAACCGCGTCAATACTGCCCCGCTCACTCACGACGCCTGGGTTTTCATCAAGTAGGGCCTATGTCCGCGCGCAACAGGATTGATATCCTCCTGTTGCGCGCGGACTGACGTCAGTGCCGATCCCGTGCGCTCACCAGCAGCGTCGTGCCTTCCAGTCCGACGACCTCCAGCAGAGTACCCGCAACCGGAGCCGAGCGGTCGATGACCCGCGCCGGCCACATGCCATCTCCCAGCGCCACCCGGCCCTCGCCGCCCTCGAACGCCACCGCCCGGCAGGTCTGGCCGATCACGCCGGCGTTCGGGGCGTTCACCGTGTCGGTCCGTGGTCCGCGACCCCGTATCCGCCAGGCGGCGGCGATCAGGCCAGCGGTGAGCGTCAAGAACAGCATCACCTGCTGCACCGCACCGAGGCCAAGCCATTCCGTAACGATCTCGGTCCCGCAGGCCGCCAAGCCGATCGGCAGCAGGAATGCGCCCGGCGCCGCCATCTCCGCCGCGCAGCCCAGCAGGCCCGCGATGATCCAGAGCACGCCGGACGTCACGGAGCGGGATCGCGGCCCAGGCGCATCGCCTCGACCGCCTGGGTGATGCCGCCGGCCAGCGCGCCGGTCTCGATCGGGATGACCAGGGTGCGCCCGCTGGGGTTCGCCGCCAGCTTGCCGATCGCGTCCACGTATTTCTGCGCAATGAAATACCGCAGCGCCTCGCCGCCGCTGCCCTGGGCGGCTGCCGCGACCACCTGCGTGGCCCGGGCCTCGGCCTCAGCCAAACGCTCGCGCGCCGTGGCGTCCTTCATCGCGGCCTCCAGGCGCGCCTCGGCGTCCAGCACCGTCGCCTGCTTCTGCCCCTCGGCGCGGGTGACGGTGGCCTCCCGCTCGCCCATCGCGCGGGCGACGGTGGCGCGGCGCTCGCGCTCGGCGGTCATCTGCAGGTTCATCGCCGCCACCAGATTCGCCGGCGGCTCAATCTTGCGCAACTCCACCCGGCTGACCTTCACCCCCCACGGCGCCGTCGCGTGGTCCAAGGTCACCAGCAGCTTGGCGTTGATCTCCTCCCGCCCCGACAGCGCCCCGTCCAGGTCCATCGCCCCGATCACCGACCGGATGTTGGTCATCGCCATGCTGGTCAGCGCCTGCACAAGGTTCTGCGCGCCATAGGCCGCCTTGGCCGGATCGAGCACGCGGTAGTACATGATCCCGTCCACCATCACCGCCGCATTGTCCCGGGTGATGACCGCCTGCTCGGGGATGTCGATCACGATCTCCTGCACGTTCATCTTGTGGCCGACCCGCTCGACCATCGGCAGCATCAAATTGAGCCCGGGCTGCAGCAGCCGGGTGAAGGCGCCGAAGCGCTCGACGGTCCAAACCTGGCCCTGCGGCACGGTGCGCACCCCCAATCCGACGCCGAGCACGACGACGAAGGCCAGCACGATAAGCGGGATCAGCATGGCGAAATGGCTCCTAAACGGCTTGCATCCAGGCAGCCGCCGCTTGGCAAAGCGGCTCGCCGGGATCGCCCAGCGCGCAAACAATGTCGAAATGGTTATGACCGGCCTGCGCGACCACCTGCGCGTCGTGGCCGGCGGCGGCCCAAGCAGCGGCGTAGGTCTCGGTCTGCCGCATGAACTCGCTGGTCTCAAGGCCGCCATAGCTCGCGAGCAGCCGGGGAGCCGGAGGCCTCTTGGGAATGTGGCGGATTGGGCTGTTGCGCTGCGCAGCGGCGGCGTCGAGGCCCATCCAGCCGTTCACGTAGCTCAGCCGTACCGGCTCAAGGTCGAACAGGCCGGACAGCGTGATCACGCCGCGGATCGTGCCGTGCTCCAGGTCGTATTCGGCGTGCCAGCCATCCGCCAGCAGCATGCCGCAAAGATGCCCGCCGGCTGAGGAGCCGCCGACAAACAGCCGCGCCGGGTCGGCACCATGCCCCGCTGCGTGCGCCGACACCCAGGCGCAGGCCGTCCGGACCTGATGCACGATGCCGTCGAGGTCGGCGCCCGGCACCAGCGTGTAGTCCATCACCGCCACGTGCACGCCGGCCGCCACCAGGCCCGGCGCCACGCAACTCTGGTCCGCCTTGGTCAGCGCGCGCCAATAGCCGCCATGCACCCATAGGAGCACCGGCCCGCCTGCCGCTCCCGCGAACCAGTCCAAGGCGCAGCCCGACGCCGGGTCGAATACGAGGTCCGTCTGCATCGGCAGCGCGGCCCGTGCCGCCACCGACCGGGTGCGATACGCCGCAATTTCGGCCTCGTAATCCTCAACGCTGGCCCGCGCGTCGTAGCCGCGGTCCAGCCCCGCTTGGTCCATGCCGTTCCAGATTGCATCCATTCCAAAGGTTAGACCGGCACGAGGGTGCAACGGAAGCGGCTTCGCCGGCGCGGTCTAGGCCGCGTCGCCCAACAGCCCGAATGCGTGGGCGATGTACCAAGTCGACGAGATGCCGCCTTCGAGCATAAAAGGCCCGGCGGCGCCGCTAGCATGGTTCTGGTCGGCCGACGTCGTCTCGAGCGGCACGCCGTGCGCCAGTCCTGGCACCCTGAACACTTCCAATGCGATCTCGCCGTCCCGCCCGCGCCACGCCTGGTGCGCCGCGCCATCGACGACGTCGATCCAAGTCGGCGTCGCCGGCAGTCCCTGCACGTTTGCCCATTGCTTCACCAGCTCGCCTGCATTGCTCGGCCGCACCGTGCTGTCGGCATCGCCCTGCCAGATCTGCACGAACGGCCAGGGGCCGTGATGGGATGACGCCGCACGAACCATGTCGCCCCATTCGGCTGCGGTACGGCTGCGGCCCTGGAACATCGCCTCCAATGCGCCATGCGCCGAGGACGCGGCGCCCACCGGCAACCCGGCGATGATGGCGCCCCCGGCGAACACCTCGGGATAGGCCGCCAGCATCGCCGCGGTCATGGCGCCGCCGGCGGACAGGCCGGTGATGAACACGCGGGCGGGGTCGATCGCGTGCGTGGCCGCCATGTGGCCGATCATCTGGCGGATCGACAATGCCTCACCCTCGCCGCGCGCCGTGTCCTCCGGATGGAACCAGTTGAAGCAAAGGTTGGCGTTGTTGCCGCGGCCCTGCTCCGGCAGCAGCACCGCGAAGCCGTGCCGGTCGGCAAGCTGCGACCAGCCGGCGCCATGGTCATACGCCGCCGCCGTCTGCGAGCAGCCATGCAGCACGACGACCAGCGCCGCGCCGGTCGGCAAAGCGGCGGGCACGTGGGTCAGCATGCGCAAGGCGCCCGGGTTGCTGCCGAACCCTGCAACTTCGACGAGGTCGGGAGTTTCGGAGCCGTCGAGCGCGCCGAAGGTGTATTGGCGGCGAAGTTGGGCAAGATGGCTGAGCGTGGCGGCTAGACCGGTCATTGGGATGGCCTTTCGCAGAAACTTCAGGGTAGCCAAGTGCGAGCGCGATCAACGCCCACATTCCAATATGGTGCAGTGCAGCATAAAATTCCACGGCAGCTTGGCGCGCGTGGCATTCCTGCAACGGCGAGAATGCTTTACGCGGTCCCCCGAAGCATGCGGGATCCGCCCGGATTGGGGCCTATGCCAGCGCCAAGGCGGGCTGCGCGGTCCCAAGCCGGGTGCGTGCCGCCGTGTATTCCCGCACCAAGCGGTCCACCAGCGCCGCCGTCGGGACCACCGCGTCCACGGCGCCGATGCCCTGGCCGGAGCCCCAAATGTCCTTCCAGGCTTTCGGCTTGTCGCTGCCGAAATTCATCGCGGACGGATCGGACGCCGGCAGGTTGTCCGGATCGAGCCCGGCGCTCGCGAGGCTCGCCCGCAGGTAGTTGCCGTGCACGCCGGTGATGAGGTTGGTATAAACGATGCTGTCGGCCGTGCCGTCCACCACGGCCTGCTTATAGCCCGCGGCGGCGTTCGCCTCCGCCGTCGCGATAAAGGCCGAGCCGATATAGGCGAAGTCTGCACCCATGGCCTGTGCCGCCAGCACCGCCGACCCGGTGGCGATCGCGCCCGACAGCGCGACGGGGCCGTCGAACCAAGCCCTGATCTCCTGCATCAGCGCAAATGGCGACAGCGTGCCGGCGTGCCCGCCCGCCCCGGCGGCGACGGCAACCAGGCCGTCCGCGCCCTTCTCGATCGCCTTGCGTGCGAACCGGTCGTTAATGATGTCGTGCAGCACCACGCCGCCATAGGAGTGCACGGCGTCGTTCAGCTCCGGCCGGGCGCCGAGCGAGGTGATAACCAGCGGCACCTTATGGCGGACGCAGACCTCTAGATCGTGCTCCAGCCGCGTGTTGCTGCGATGCACGATCTGGTTGACCGCGAAGGGAGCGGCGGGGCGGTCCGGGTGACGGGCGTCATGCGTCGCCAGCGCGTCCTGGACGCGCTCGATCCACTCGGCGAGCACCGGCGCGGGCCGGGCATTGAGCGCCGGGAACGAGCCCACGACGCCCGAGGTGCACTGCGCGATCACGAGATCGGGGTTCGAGATGATGAACAGCGGCGACGCGATGACCGGGACGGACAGCCGTCCGGCCAGCATGCGGGCCAGGTTCGGGGGGAGCGACATAGGGGTTTCCTCGGGTTCGCCGCGATGCTGCCACGGCGGGAGCGGGCGCGGTCAAGTGGTATGGGGTGATCAGGGCTCCCAGGGATTGATGACCGGCACGCCCATCGATCCAAAATCGGCCACATTGCGCGTGACTACGGTCATGCCATGCACCAGTGCTGTGGCGCCGATGAATGCGTCCCGCTCGGGCCGTCGATCTGGAACGTGCAGCGCCGCACAACGCCGCGCGACGGTTGTATCGACCGCCAAGGTGTGGCTTTGAAAAGTTGTAAGAACGTAACGCTCCAACCATTCCCGCAGAATGCTGCCCTGAACGGCGTCCCGGCGTTCCAGGCGCAGGACACCATACTCAAGTTCCAGGATCGTGATGGATGATAGGAACAACGTGGCTGCCGGCACGCGAACTGTCCAAGCAGCTACATTCCTGTCGGCCTTGCCGTCTTTAACTTTCCGCAACTCGGAAACGACGCTTGTGTCCAAAATATACATCAATGAAAGCTGGATATCAGGAGAAATCAGGCTCGCGGAATAGCGGACCATGCAAGCGTGGCGGCTCAAAATCGATGTCTGCAGCTCCAGGCATCGCAAGGAGGTCAGCGATGCTGGGCTCGTTTCCGCTCAGCTTGCGGTAGTCCTCGATCGTCAGCAACACGTGGGCAGGCCTTCCGCGGTCTGTGATGAACACGGGGCCTTCCCGAGCGGCCTTTTTCGCACCGCTCGTATCCTGATTGAATTGGCGGCTTGTTTTGGTCGTAATACGCATTGCACGTCCTCCATCACTATGTAGACACATTGCTACACGACAGGTCGATATGCAACTGCAAGAAGCGGCTATTAGCGGATTGACGCGCAAGGTGTTGCGACCGAAAACTGTCCGCACAAACAACGGCACCCGCAACGAGGCGCCGCCGGAGGAACCTCATGCCGAACCGCCCCATGCTCAACCGTATCGCGGCCGCTGCCATCGCCACCCTTGTCCTGGCCGCCCCCGCTGCACGGGCCGATGAGGTCGTGCGCATCGCCTACATCGACCCGCTCAGCGGCTCGTTGGCCGCAACCGGGCAATTGGGCGAACAGCACTTCCGCTTCGCCATCGACCGCGTGAACGCAAGCGCCGCCGCCGGGCCAGGCCGCAAGCTGGAGCTGGTGGCGCTCGACAACGAGGTTAGCCCCGAAAAGTCGTTGACCCTGCTGCGCAAGGCGATCGACGACGGCGTCCACTACGTGACCCAGGGCAACGGCTCCTCGGTCGCGTTCGCGCTGTCCGACGCCATCGCCAAGAACAACCGCCGCGCGCCCAACCAGGCCGTCATGTTCCTGAACTACGCCGCCGTCGACCCGGGCCTCACCAACGAGAAATGCAACTGGTGGCATTTCCGCTTCGATGCCGACAGCGACATGAAGATGCGCGCCCTGAGCGACTACCTGGTCAGCCAGCCGCAGATGAAGAAGGTTTACATCTTCAACCCCGACTACTCATTCGGTCAGTCGGTCGAGAAGGCGGCGCAGGCGATGCTGGCGAACCGCCGCCCGGACCTGCAGGTCGTGGGTGCCGAGCGGGTGCCGCTGGGCAAGGTGAAGGACTTCGCGCCGTATGTGCAGAAGATGCAGGCTGCCGGCGCCGACGCGGTGGTGACCGGCAACTGGGGCGCCGACCTCACCCTGCTGTCCAAGGCCGCGCAGGACGCGGGCTACAAGGGCACCTTCTTCACCTATTACCTGGGATCGAGCGACGTGATCGCCGGCCTCGGCACTGGCGGCGGCAAGGGCTACTCGCAGATCAGCGAGTATCACGCGAACCTGGGCATCCCCGAACTGGAAAAGATGGCCGCCGAGTTCGAGGCGAAATACACCAACAACCAGTTCTACTACTGGCGGGTGGTGAACGAGATCGAGATGCTGGCGGCGGCGATGAAGCAGGCCGATAGCTCGGACCCGGCCAAGGTCGGGCAAGTCTTGTCCACCATGGTGCGGAAGACGCCGCTGGGCGACGTCACGATGCGCGAGGACAACCATCAGCTCCTGCAGCCGATGTTCGTCTCGGAGCTGGAACCCGGCACGAAGTTCACCTTCCCGGACAACAAGATGGGCTTCAAGACCGTGAGCCGCATCGAGGCCGCGACGCTGCGGCTGCCGACCACCTGCAAGTTCCAGCCGCCGGCGTAGCATCCGGGACAAGCGATATGGAGCAGCTCGGCCTCATCCTGCTCAACGGCCTGGTTTACGGCCTGCTGCTGTTCATGCTGTCGGTCGGGCTGACGCTGATCTTCGGCATGATGGGCGTGCTGAACCTGGCGCACGCCAGCTTCTACATGCTCGGCGCCTTCCTGGCGTTCACCATCAGCATCCGGATCGGCTTCTGGGCCGCTCTGGTCATCGTGCCCGTCCTGGTGGGCGTGATCGGCGCCGTCGTCGAGCGCTATGGCCTGCGAACCGTCCACAAGCACGGCCACGTCGCGGAACTGCTGTTCACCTTCGGCCTCGCGTTCATCATCGGCGAGGTCGTGCCGCTGATCTGGGGCCGCACGCCAGTGCCATACCGCGTGCCCGCTTCGCTCGACTTCCCGCTGTTCTCGATCGCCGGCAACGCCTATCCGGCCTACCGCCTATTCATGATGGCCGTCGCCGTCGCCATGTTCCTGGCGCTGTTCCTGGCCTTGGCGCGCACCCGGCTCGGCCTCGTGGTGCGGGCGGCGCTCACCCATCCCGACATGGTGAGCATGCTTGGCCATGACGTGCCGAAGGTATTCACCCTCGTGTTCGGCGCCGGCTGCGCATTGGCGGGTCTGGCGGGGGTGATCGCCGGCAACGCCTTCACCACTGAGCCCGGCATGGCGCGGTCGCTTGGCGCCATCGTGTTCGCGATCGTCGTGATGGGCGGTCTCGGGTCGATCTGGGGTGCGCTCGCCGCTTCCCTGCTGATCGGCTTCGTGCAGACCGCCAGCATCAGCCTCGACATGCCGCTGGGCACGGCGTTGATGCGGCTCGGCATCCCGGTCGACACGGCGGTGCTGACCGACCTGTGGCAGATCACCATCGCGCGGGTGGCGCCGGTGGTGCCGTATGTGCTGCTGATCCTGGTGCTGGCGCTGCGGCCGCGCGGCCTGATGGGCACGAGGTCCGCCTGATGCTGGCCCCAGCTCAAGCCGCGCTGGCCCGGCCGCAATCCCGCACGGCATTGCGCGCAATGCTGCCTTGGGCGCTGGCAGCAGCCGCGGCGCTGATCCTGCCGCACGTGGTGCCCGGCGGGTTTGGCCTGTCGCTGCTGTGCCGCATGGGTATCGCCATCGTCTTCGCGCTGTCGTTCAACATGCTGCTCGGCCAGGGCGGCATGCTCGACTTCGGCCACGCGGTGTTCCTGGGTCTCGGCGGGTTCCTCGCGATGCACGCGATGCGGCTGGCGGGCGCTGGCTGGTGGCTACCGTTGCCGGCATTGCCGTTGGTCGGCGCAGTGGCGGGCCTGGTCGCGGCGATATTGGTGGGGTGGGTGTCAACGCGCCGGGCCGGCACTGCATTCGCCATGATTACTTTGGGCGTCGCCGAGCTCGTGATTGCTATCGTCCTGTTATTCCCAGGCGTGTTCGGCGGCGAAGAGGGCCTATCCGGCGACCGCTCCTCCGGCCCGCCGCTGCTCGGCTTCGACTTCGGCCCACAAGTCCAGGCATACTACGTCATTGCCGCCTGGGCCTGGGCGGCGGCGCTGATAATGTGGCTCTATACCCGCACCCCGCTCGGACGGTTGGCCAACGCCGTGCGCGACAACCCGGAGCGGGTCGGCTTCCTCGGCTACGACCCGGCCCGCATCCGCCTGCTGGTGTTCTCGCTAAGCGGCCTGTTTGCCGGGCTCGCCGGCGGGCTTGCCGCGCTGAACGATGAGATCGTGACGTCCGGCAACATGTCGCCCGAGGCGTCGAGCGCCGTCCTGGTAATGACCTTCATCGGCGGCGTCGGCACCTTCTGGGGTCCGGTGGTCGGTGCGGTCCTGATCACCTTCTTATCGGTCGCCCTCAGCACGGTAACCGACGCCTGGCAGCTCTATAGCGGACTGCTGTTCGTGGCGATGGTGGTTTGGGCGCCGGGCGGGCTGTCGGGCATAATCCTGGCGCATACTCCGGTGCTGCGGTCAGGCTTGGGCGGCCGGCTCGTGCCGTCCTACGCCGCGATGCTGCCGGGCCTGCTGCTGGCGCTCGCGGGCACCTTTGGATTGGCCGAACTCGCCTTCCGGCTGCAAAGCGTCCGCAACGGAGCGTCGCCGCGGCCGGTGTTCGGCTTGGCGCTGGACCCGCAAAGCATCCTGCCTTGGCTGGTTGCGGCCCTGCCGCTTTTTGCCGGCGCCTGGCTGCTGCGCCGCGCCGGACCCGTCGCCAAGGAGGCTTGGCAGGAGGCCAGCACTATGGCGCAGGCCCAATGACTCCCGCCCTGCGCGTCACCGGGCTGGAAAAGGCGTTCGGCCCTACGAAGATCATCCGCGGCGTCGAGCTGGAGGTGGCGAAGGGCGAACGCCACGCCGTGATCGGCCCGAACGGCGCCGGCAAGTCGACGCTGTTCCATCTGATCTCCGGCCGGCTGCTGTCGGACGGCGGGCAGATCCTGCTGCATGGTCAGGACATTACCGGTCTCCCTTCGCATGAAATCTTCAACCGTGGCCTCGCCCGCAGCTTCCAGGTCACCAGCCTGTTCCCACGCCTCTCGGTGTTCGAAAATCTGCGCGCCGCCGCCATGCGCACCCATGGCTGCGGCCACGCCTTCTGGCGCCGGCTGGAGGGTTTTTCACCGTTGCGCCAACGGGCGGAGGAAGTCCTCGTCCTGCTCGGCCTCGAACGCCGGCGCGACGTGCTGGCCGGCGCGCTCGCCTATGCCGACCAACGCGCGCTGGAGATCGGCGTCACCATCGCCGGCGGCGCCGAGACCATCCTGCTCGACGAGCCCACCGCCGGCATGAGCCGGGCGGAGACGGAGCGCGCGGTCACGCTGATCCGCCGCGTGTCGGAGGGCCGCACGCTGGTGATGATCGAGCATGACCTGGGCGTCGTGTTCGGCCTCGCCGACCGGATTTCGGTGCTGGCGGAAGGTCGGGTGATCGCCTCCGGCCCGCCCGACGCCGTCCGCGGCGACCCAGCCGTCCGCACCGCCTATTTGGGTGCCGCGGCGGAGGCGCTGGCATGATGCTGTCCGTACAGGGCTTGGAGGCTTGGTACGGTAAAAGCCAGGTGCTGCGCGGCGTAAACTTGCAGGTGGCCAAGGGCGAGATCGTGGCACTGCTGGGCCGCAACGGAGCCGGGCGCAGTACGATGCTGAAGGCGATCATGGGCAGCGTCGTGCGCGAGGGCCAGATCCGCTTCGACGGCGCCGAGATCGGCCGCCTGCCGCCGCACCGGGTGGCGCGGCTGGGCCTGGGCTATGTGCCGGAGGACCGGTCGATCTTCCCGGACCTGACGACCATGCAGAATCTGGTGCTTGGAGAGAAAAAGGGGCCCGGTGGCAAGTTCGGCCTCGACGACGCCTATGCGCTGTTCCCCCGGCTGCAGGAGCGTGCGGACGCTCCGGCTGGTGCTCTGTCGGGCGGCGAGCAGCAGATGCTGGCGATGTGCCGCACCCTCATGGGCAGCCCGGCGCTGCTGATGGTCGACGAGCCCACCGAAGGTTTGGCTCCCATGATGGTGCAGAAGGTCCGCGAGCTGCTGGTCGCCGTCGCCCAGCGCGGGGTGACGATCCTGCTCGTCGAGCAAAAGCTGGACATCGCATTGGCGATCAGCCAGCGCCTGTATGTGATGGGCCACGGTGAGATCGTATTCGAAGGCACCCCGGCCAGCCTGGCCGGCAACGCCGGGGTAAGGCGCGAATGGTTGGAGGTTTGAACAAAATGGGCAGCATCAACGCAGCCGTTGACGTGCAGCATCAGGACGGCGTGGCCGTGGTCGCGATGGACAACCCGCCGGTGAACGCGCTCGGCATCGTGCTGCGCACCGGCCTGATGCAGGCGATGGAGCAGCTGCGCGGCGATCCCAGCGTGAAGGCGATCGTGCTGTCCGGCACCGCGCGGGCATTCAGCGGCGGCGCCGACATCACCGAGTTCGGCAAGTCGCCGCAGGACCCGAATCTGCGCCAGTTGATCGCCGTGATCGAGGACATGCCGATGCCGGTCGTGGCGGCAATCCAGGGCGTAGCGCTGGGCGGCGGGCTGGAACTGGCGCTTGGCTGCCACGCCCGGGTGGCGTGGGCGACGGCGCGGCTCGGCTTGCCGGAGGTGAAGCTCGGCCTGCTGCCCGGCGCCGGCGGCACGCAGCGCCTGCCGCGCATTGTGGGCATCGAGAAGGCGCTGTCGATGATCGTGACCGGCAATCCGATCGGCGCCAAGGACGCCGCGGAGTGCGGCCTGGTGGACGCGCTGCTGGACGGCGCCTATCCGGACGCGGCGGTCGAATGGGCGCGGAACGTGACCGAGCGCCGCCGGGTGCGGGACCGCGACGACGCGCTGGCTCCGGCACGGACCGACGCCGGTTTGATAGACCGTGTAGCGGCGCCGTTGCTGAAAACGTCGGGCGCCGCCGCCCCGCGCGCCTGCGTCGAGAGCGTGCGCGGCGCCGTGACGATGCCGTTCGACGACGGCCTGGCCAACGAGCGCCGCCTGTTCGAGCAGTTGGTAACCGGCGACGAGAGCCGCGCCCAGCGCCACGCCTTCTTTGCCGAGCGGGAGGCGCAGAAGCCCGACTTGCCCGCCGGCACCCAGCCGCGGCCCGTGAACCGCGCGGCTGTGATCGGCGCCGGCACCATGGGCGGCGGCATCGCCATGTGCTTCGCCAATGCCGGCATCCCCGTCACCGTGATCGAGACCGAGCAGGCAGCGCTCGACCGCGGCATGGCCCGCATCGCCGAGTTGTATGGGATCTCGGCCAAGCGCGGCAGCATCACAGCCGCCCAGGCCGAGGAACGCCGCGGCCGTATCCAGGGGCGGCTTGGCCTTGAAGGCGTCGAGGGCGCCGACATCGTGGTCGAGGCCGTGTTCGAGGACATGGGCGTAAAGAAGCAGGTGTTCGGCGAGCTCGACCGCCTGGCGAAGCCCGGCGCAGTGCTGGCGACCAACACGAGCTACCTGAACATCGACGAGATCGCCGCCGCAACCTTGCGGCCCGGCGACGTGCTGGGCATGCACTTCTTCAGCCCAGCCAACGTGATGAAGCTGCTGGAGGTCGTGCGCGGGAGCCAGACCAGCCCGGCGGTGATCGCCACCGCGTCGGACATCGGCAAAAAGCTCGCCAAGGTCGGCATCGTCGTCGGCAACTGCTTCGGCTTCGTCGGTAACCGCATGCTGGCCCGGCGCAGCGATGCGGCGGAGCGGCTGCTGCTCGACGGCGCCAGCCCGGCGGAGGTGGATGCGGCGCTGACGGCGTTCGGCTTCCGCATGGGGCCGTTCGCCATGGCGGACCTGGCCGGGTTGGATATTGGGATGCGTATCCGCAAGGCGTTCGGCAAGCGCGCCCCGGTGTCAGACGCGCTGTGCGACGCCGGGCGGTATGGGCAGAAGACCGGCAGCGGGTACTACTTGTACGAGGGCCGCAACGCGACGCCGGACCCGGAGGTGGACCGCATCATCGCCGCCGAGTCCGAGAAGCTGGGCATCACCCGGCACCCGATCAGCGAGGAGGAAATCACCGAGCGGCTGGTCTATCCGATGATCAACGAGGGCGCGCGCATCCTGGAAGAGGGCATCGCCGCCCGGCCCGGCGATATCGATGCGATCTGGCTGCACGGCTACAACTGGCCGGCCTGGCGCGGCGGGCCGATGTTCTATGCGGATCTCGTTGGGCTCGGGCGCATCCGCGACCGGCTGCAGGACTTCCATGCCGCGACCGGGGACGAGGCGCTGCGCCCGGCGCCGCTGCTGGCAAAGCTCGCCGACGCCGGGCAGGGCTTTGCCGCCCACACGGCAAAAGCGGCGTGATGGCGCGCCCCTTCGCCTGGGAGGCGAGCTATCCGGGGAACGTGCGTTGGGACGCGCCGATCGCGATCAGCACCCTGCCGGAGCTGCTGGACCGCGCGGTTACCCGGTTCGCCGACCGCCCCGCGCTGGAGTTTCGCGGCCGGCACATGAGCTACATCGAACTGCGCGAGCGGGTCGACCGGCTGGCACGCGGGCTCATGGCGCTCGGCCTGCTGCCGGGCGATGCAGTGGCGCTGCTGCTGACCAACAGCCCGGCACACCTCATCGCCTTCTTTGCCGTGCTGCGCATCGGCGGCCAGGTGGTGCATCTGAGCCCGCTCGACCCCGCGCGGGCGGTGGAGCGCAAGCTGGCAGATAGCGGGGCGCAGACCCTGATCGCCGGAAATTTGCCAATCCTGCTGCCCCAGGCGCTCGCGGCCCGACAATCCGGCGCGGTGAGCAAGCTGATCGTGGCGGAGGACCTGGATTGGGGGCCGGGCGGGATCGACGCGCCGGTGCCGCCGGGCGCCCGCACGCTGCGCGATCTGGACGGTCCCGAGGCGCCATGGCCCGTGGTCGAGCCGCACGATGTCGCGGTTTTGCAATACACCGGCGGGACCACTGGCGCGCCGCGGGCAGCGATGCTGACCCATGCCAACATCACCAGCGCGGTCGCGATCTACGCCGCCTGGACCGCCGGCAGCGAGCGGGACTATGTGGCCGGAGACCGGGTGATGTGCGTGCTGCCGCTGTTCCATATCTACGCGCTGTCGGCGGTGATGCTGCGGGCATTGGCGAGCGGCGCGGAGCTGATGCTGCGCGCCCGGTTCGACGTGAACCAGGCGCTGGACGATATCGAGATCGGACGCTGCACCCACTTCTTCGGCGTGCCGACCATGTGGATCGCGCTGGCGAACCACCCCGAATTCGCGTCGCGCGACCTTTCGAGCCTGAAGGTCACGAGTTCCGGCGGCGCTGCGCTGCCGACGGAGGTGGGGGTGCGGGTCGAGAGCATCACCGGGCTGCGGCTGGGCGGCGGCTGGGGCATGACCGAAACGTCGCCGGCCGGCACCAACGTGCTGACGGACCGGACGCCGGGACCCGGCGACATCGGCGTCCCGCTGCCCGGCATCGAGATGGACGTCGTGGCGCTCGACGATCCCACCCGAGTGCTGCCGCCCGGCGAGATCGGCGAGGTCCGCATCCGCGGTCCCAACGTGACGCCGGGCTATTGGCGGCGGCCGGCGGAAACGGCGGAGGCGTTCGTCGATGGCTGGTTCCTGACCGGCGACATCGGCCGCATGGCGCCCGACGGCGTGTTCACCCTGGTGGACCGCAAGAAGGAGATGATCATCTCCGGCGGCTTCAACGTGTATCCCCGGGCAATCGAGGATGCGATCCACGAGCATCCGGACGTGCGGGAAGCCGCGGTGATCGGCATCCACGACCCCTACCGCGGCCAGGCGGCGAAGGCATACGTGACGCTGCGGGACCGGGCGCCGCCGCTGACCCTGGATGCGCTGCGGGAGTTCCTGGCCGACAAGCTGGGCCGGCACGAGCTGCCCACTGCCCTTGAAATCCGCGAGCAGCTGCCGCACACGCCGGTGGGAAAGCTCGCGAAACGCGAATTGATCAACGAACTTATCCAACAAGGAGCCATGCACCATGGTTGAAGCCGTTATCGTCTCCACCGCGCGCACGCCGATCGGCAGGGCCATGCGCGGCGCGTTCAACATGACCCACGGGGCCGAGATGGGCGGCCACGCCATCGAGCACGCGGTGGAACGCGCCGGGCTGGAGGCGGGCGACGTAGAGGAGGTCGTGCTGGGCTGTGCCAATCCCGAGGGCGCCACCGGGGGCAACATCGCGCGGCAGGCGGCATTGCGGGCCGGGCTGTCGGCAGGGACGGCGGCGATGACGGTGAACCGCTTCTGCTCGTCGGGTCTGCAGGCGGTGGCGATCGCGGCCAACCGCGTGGTGTGCGACGGCGTGCCGGTCGCGGTGGCGGGCGGGCTCGAGAACATCAGCCTGGTGCAGACGACGATGAACCGGCACATGTACAAGGACGCCT
>JAABUY010001603.1_pt1 | contig 29613 bp, 2 predicted proteins | sample 5560271 | NCBI WGS metagenome assembly JAABUY01 (sample SAMN10711886, study PRJNA513374) | rock metagenome | isolation source: Antarctica rocks | place: Antarctica: Victoria Land, University Valley | reverse complement strand
GTACTAATCTACTAGGTTAATATTAATTTTTAATATTAGGAATATTTTATTACTTTTATACTACTTAATATCTAGTATTCTAGGTATTTACTTATAATAGAAATAATAAAGATATTAACCCTTTATAAAATTAAAGATAAGCTTTTTAAGGTTATTATTAATAATACTAGTAATAATAGAACCTTAAAAGATAAATTAGAGAAATCTCTTACTTAGTATAAAATCTAATAGGATAAATTATAAAATTTTATTCCTTATATAACTTATATCTTTAACCTTATAATATAAGACTTTATTAAAGCCCTAGACTTAAAAGCTTTAAATAATATTATAATATTATTAAAGGATACTTAAGTTAGAGATATCTAAGTATATATAAGTCTATTAACTATTATTAAGAAGGTATAATATTATAAGGGTAATATAAATAGGTAATATACTTACTAATATTTATAATAGATCCGCGCTCTTATAATAGTAATTAACTTATCTTCTTAATAAAAGCTTTATTTTTTATAATTATAAAAAAACTTTAATAGAAGATCTTAAAAACTTATATAAGATATTTATATTTATTAAAATTTTATATACTTAATACTTTATTATATATATTAGCTATATAACTTTATTAATACTTAAGTAGATAAAAATATAATTAATTTAAAAATTAATATAATTAGCCTTAATAAATATAATTAGCTAATTATATTACTACTTAATAATATATTAAATCCTATTTATTAACTTACCTTAATAGTTTCTTAGATAATAAATATAGGTATATATTTAGGATTCTAATTATATAATACTCTTTTTAAATGTTTTAATAGTATTAAAATAATAATATATAATAATAGGATTATTAGTAAAGTAAATATTATTTATATTTATAAAGTAGCCTTAATAAAACTTATTAAATATTATTCTAGAATAAAAGGTAAAGGTAGATTAATATATAACCTTGTTAATATTTTAAACCCTTTTATAAAATTAAGTTTATATAAAACTTAGGATAAATAAGAGGAGTTAAATAATAATAATAATTTAACCTCTTATAAAGAGAGGTATAAGAATAAATTTATTAACTACTTTTTTAAGTATTATAAGATATTACTAGTTATTAGAAATATTAATATATAAGATATATAAAATATTAATAAGGTAATATAATATAATAATATATTTAAATTTATATTAACTAATAATAGCCTTTAATAAGAATAAAGAGAAGTCTACTTTAATATTTAAATTATAAGTCTTTATTATAAAGTAAAGCTATTTAATACTTTTATTTTAAAAGTCTATTAGAGGATATTCTTATATAAGAGTATTAAAAAGTTAATACTTTAACTTATCTAAATCTAATATAAATAGCTAAGGATATCCTTTTATATTTAATATTATTTATAAGTATTAAAAGAGTCTTTAATCTTACTTAAAGAGTATATTTATAAGATTATATATAATTAGAACTAGAGTTTATAAAATAAGTAATACTTCTAAAGTATTATAATTATATTATAGTTTTAAACCCTAAAGAAGCTCTTACTAAGCCCTAAGATTTTCTTTAAAGGGAAGAAGATACTAATTAAAGTATTAATAGAGGTAAAGATCCTTTTAAATTAAAATTAATAGATATCTTAAGATAAATAGATTAATAATTATAATTTTAAAGTTAGTTAATAATTAAATAGTATATTTATAAAGTAGGTTTAATTTCTATATATAGATATAAAGATAATATAAGAAGGTAATATAATTCTTTATCTTATTAAGAACGCCGTAATATTAGGAGCGCTATAATACTAGGAGCGTCGTAATATTAAGAGCGTTATACTATCCTAGACCTACCCTCTACTTCTAATATTATAAAACTATTACTACCCTTAAGTATTAAATAGTATAATATTAAAGCTCTTTATTAATTCCCTTATAAGTTATAAATCCCTTTATATAATAATAATATATTTAGTATAAATATAAAGTAGATTTAAATTTATATTATAAGATAAATTAGTAAGTAATTATTATAAGGATAAAATAATAATATAAAATAATAATATATTTACTTAAGAGAAAAGATATTATAAATACTTTTATAATATCTTATAATACTTTTAAAGCTAAACTTTAGCTTTAATATAAAGTTATTAATAGACTTTTAATATTATCTTATCTCCCTTAGAGCTTTAAGACTTAAGTTAACTTTATACTTTTATCATTTTATTATTAACTTTAGTACTATTAATTATAAAGGATTAGTTAATTATATTTTAATATATTACCTATTTATATTACCTTTCCCTTCCTCTTCCTATATAATAGCTTATTTACTCCCCTACCTTATAAGGGTTTACCCCCTCTAGTTAGTAATTTTAGTATTTTATTACCTAATTATACTATCTACCTATTAATATATAGAGTAAGAAATATATTATAAGATAATATTACTAGTTAACTTAGTATAAGCTATTATTAAAGCTATTAAATATATATAATAATAGATAAAAGAAGGAATATAAGGTTTAAAAGTTTTAATATAAGGTAAAGTAATATTAAGTAGAATATTCCGCGTAATTATAAATATAATTATAGGTAGAATTACCCCTTAAAATCTTTTTTATAACTCCTCCTACCTTTATATACTTAAGATATTATAATAAGATAGGTTATTAATATATAATAAATATTTATTACTAATTATATTACTTGAATATATTACTAGATAGATAAGCTAAAATAATATTATAATAATATTAAATCTTTATAACTAGAATCCTAAATTAATTATAAGTAGAGAATAGGTAAAAGACTAGGATAATAATAATAATAAGCTATTATATATAAATATATCTAATAACTACGTAGTAGTATTAAAGAGGATTAAGAAGTTAAAGGAATTAGATATATAAAAGATAGCTATTAAAGAGGATTATATAAAGCTAGTAATTAAGATAAAGGATATTATAAAGGAGGAAAGATATAAAAGAGGGATTTATAATAATATAATTAGGTAATATAATACTTCCTAAATAGCTAATATTATATAATAGAATATTTTAAGATAGAGCTACACCTTAAAGATAATAAAGAGGCTACTAAGGAATAAGTACCTTTTATTATTTTAAGTACTATTAATAACTAGAATAATAATTATAAATCTAAAAATTATAAGTATAAAACCTATTTAAAATTAATAATAAGGTTAATAATAATAAGATTAATTATAAAGACCTTAAAGAATATATTATAAAGAAAAAGAATAAAGGGATATAAGAATATAATAGATTTAGTAGTTAATTTAACTAGAGGTCTATTATTAGTATAACGACTAACCTAAAAAAGGTTAAAGATATATCTTATTACTAAATTAAAGTAGTAAAACTATTAATTTAAAGTATTATATAAGGAGAATCTTTAATTTATTATATCTATAAATTATAGCTATTTATATAAAGAAATAGGCTATATTTTATAATAGAAGGTATAGTTTATTAAAAAAAGGTATAAAGTAGTTAAACTCCTAAGATATCTATTTAAAACCTTAAATAATTAGAAGATATACTTATATAATATTAGTTATATCTATATTAGGCTATTATAAAGTAGGTTTAAGGAGATTAACTAAGCGCGTATTATTTATAATACTAAAATACTAGTCTTAAAGATAGTTATTTATATAATATTAAATAGCCTTTTCTTTATAACTAAAGTATATATATAATAGAGGGAGGGGCTTATAATAGATTTAATTATTCTACCTAGGTTAATAATATATATAGTAATAACTAGAGTATTAATTAAAATTATGGGATTAATATAACTTAATAAGTAGTAAATATAAGCTACTAGTATAATAGTTAGGGTAATATCCTAGATTTAAATATTAATTTAAGTAATCTAACTTATATAATAAGTTATATATTAACTTATATTAAACTAGTTAAATATAAATAAATAAACTTATTTTAAAATTTATTTTATATTCCTATTATAATTAGCTAGACTTTTATAAGATCTACTAATTTATAAGTTAATATTAAATAATACTATATTTCTTCTAATTATAAAGCGCGTCCTACTTATATATAACTTAGAAAATTAGATTTATATAATTAATATATATTTTAAAGAGGGAATTAGTTATATATAAATTACTTAACTTAACCTCTTTATTATTAATATCTTTTTATACTAAGTTCCTACTATTATTATTATTAGTATAAATAATAGTATATATAGTAAGTTATATATTATAATACTTTACTACTACCTTAATATAAATTCTAGTAGTAATCCTCTAAAAATATTAGATAATTAGAATAATAATTATAATTAGAAGAATTTTACCTTTAATTTATAATAAATTATTAAAGATAAGTAAACTATCCTTCCCTTTCTTATATAAACTTATTAAGATAAAATAAGAACTTTTTATACTTCTTAATAGTATAATTAATAGTTCTAATATTAACTTTCTTTATTAATTCTACTACCTTTACTTAATATAAAAGACTTTATATATATTTATAAATACTTTATATATATATATTCTTACTTAATTCTTTAACTACCTTAAAGACCTAAGTAGTAACCCTTATATTATATATTAAGCCTTATATAGTACTAGTATTATTACTATTATAAGTATTAAGGTACTAGAGGAGGGTTTTATTAGAGTCTTCTTCTTTATCTTTAATATTTATAATAGTTAGTAGGATATTATATAAGTTCTAAAAGAGCCTTAATATTATAATCTATTAAATTAAATTCTACTACTTATTCTACCTTTACTACCTTATATTTACCTTTATATATTATTAATCCTAGCTATTAATATAGTTATTAATAATAAGATATATATACTATATACTATTATATTATAAACTATTAATACTTAAATAGATTTTAATAATATATAAAGGAAGTATTAAGTAGAGATAGGAATTAAGGGATTTATTTTAATTATAAAATATATTAATTCTAATTAAGTTATAATAGTACTACTACTTCTTCTTAGTATTAATACTTAGCGCTAGTAGTAAATATAATAGATATTAATTCTTTAAGTAATTATAATTATTATAAATTATAAATTTTCCTAATAACATATTATATACTATTATTAATAGAGGTATATCTTTATAAGCTTAAATAGTATTAAATAGAGAAGTATTATATATAATTATAAAATTTAAGTTCCTAGCCCTATTATACTAATAGAGGCCTCCTATTATAAGTAGTAAATCTTTATAAATATTAATTTTATAGATATTCTAATTATAATAATAACTATATTATATTATAGGATTTTATAATAATATTAAATATATAAATTAATTAGATAAGTATAATAAATTATAAAGTAATTTTAAGTAGAGAATAGTAAAAAATCTAAGTATTTACTTTAAAATAATAATAGCTAAGGATATCTTATTTAAAAGATTTAACTATCTAATTTATAACCTCTTCTAATATTATATATATAACTCTATAATTATAAGAGTATATTAGTCTTATATTATATATACTATATAATTATTATAAAGTTCTTTATTTAATTTTATAGTATTTTAAGTATATCTATCCTTTTATAAGTAATAGTATAAAAACCTTATAAGATTATAGGTAGTAAAAGTAGTAAAAAGGTTATAAGTCTTAAGTCTAATACTACTAAAAATCTTCTAAGTTTAAGTATAACTTAAAAGAAGCCTAGATAGAAGTATAATAATATATCTTTATAACTATTATTTTACTTATTACTTCTAGCTAATAAAGTATATAAGCTATTACTCTTTATATAATCTATTACTATTAAAAAATTCCTAATCTCCTTATTCTAAAACTCCCTTTTTCTAGACTTATTCGCGAGATTACTATTAATTTATATGTAAATACTAGATTCTAGTAAAATATACTTAAGGGCTTATAAGAAGCTTTAGAAGTATTCTTATTAAATATACTAGAAAGTAAATTATCTATTTATTTCTAATATAACTTATATTAATAATTATAGTAGTATTAAACCTATATATTATACTAATAATTATAGTAGTATTAAACCTATATATTATACTAATAATAAAGAATATCTAGTTATATATATAAATTATAAACCCTTATAATTATAAAGTCTTTACTCTAATATAGAATATAAGGCTTAAACTTCCTAATAATTAATAAACTTGAAAATTACAATAATATACTTTATTCTTTATATATAATAGCTTAATAATTAATATAATACTTATAATATATTATTTCTAGTTATTATTCTAGTTATTATATTTATATAATATAACTTTCTATTAGACTAACTATTAAGTTAGATTTTAGTACTATAAATTAGTACCGACCTGAATACTTAGTACTAGTTTAGGTACTAACCTGAATACTTAGTACCTACTTCCGGTACCGACCTGAAAAGCCCTCGGTACCTTAGCGAGTCGGGTTAGACCGACCCGACTCGCCAAGGTATCGCTAAGACGCTAAGCCCTTAATAAAATAGTAAGGGACACAATTTTTTTTCTAGAATTACCCCTATTCTAGTATTAGAATTTTTCTTAATTAGAATTTAAATACCCCCCTTAATCCCCGAGAGGTATCTATTACCTTTTTATATTACTATATTTACTTTTTAGAATTACCTAGGTAATAATAATGATAATAATTAATAATATAGTAGTAAATCCTATATATAATAAGAAATATTACTATAAATAGAAAATATTACTAATATTATAGTCTTTATCTTTATAGGGGTATATATTGCTTTTTTACATTACCTTATTTACTTTTAAAGAATTACGTAGGTAGTAATAATAATAATTATAGGGGAAAAAAAATAAAATATAGTAAGAAATACTACTAAAGATAGAAATTATTACTAGGGAAAAAAGTCTTAGCGAGTCGGGTTAATACTTCCAGTTAATACTTAGTACTACCCCTTAATTTTAACTCGAATACTCGGTACTAACTATTAGTACTAACCCGAATTCTTAGGCTAGGAATTTAGTATTAACTCGCTAAGAGTCGAGTTAGGTACCTAACTCGAGTTTAAAGTACTAATTCGACGCGGTTAGTCTACTTTTTATACTCCTCTTTATAAATATTAAGCTCCTCTTAGTAATTATAAGATATCCTATAAATATCCTATCCTAAAAGAAGGTCTTATAAATAACCTATTCTATAAGATTATCCTATAAAAACCTATACTATCTTATAATAGGATAGGACTAAAATTATTAATCTTATACTATACTATAGGATAGCTAGTAAGATAAATATCTTATACTATCCTATATCTTTCTAGCTAGTAATAAATACCTTAGGAGAAAGGAATCCTATCCTAAGTAAATATAATTTGTAATAGTTAATAATAGTTAAAGTTAAAGATAGTATTAAAATTACTAAACTAGACTTATATTATAATAACTAGGATAAGCTAGAAGAGTAGTTAGTATAAATATAAGGCGGTAGTACGCGTATACCCTATCCTAGTCCGCGTGTACCCTATTCTAGTACGCGTATACCTTAGTTCTAGTCTATATATACCTTATCCTAGTACGCGTATATCTATCTAGATTAGGTATAATAGACTACTAACTAAGTAAACTACTAAATTAGACTATTAGGCTAGAAGAATTATCTAAGGTTTTTAGAATACCTAAATTATATATTTACTATTATCTTTATAAATAGATATATTTATACTATAAATATTCTAATTAGTTAATATCTAGCTAGCTAGGTTACCTAATAGGTTACCTAATAGGTTACCTAACTAGGCTATAGTATTAAAAACCCTTATATATATCTTATTACTAAACTTAGCTAGCTATTCTAATAGCTTATATACCCTACTTATAATAGCTTACCTACCTCTTACTATTATTAATATAGTCTCTTATTATTACTAATATATTAGTTAAGCTAGAAGGCGCGTCGCTAATAGGTTACCTTATAAGTAAGCTAGTAAAGACTAGGCCTATATTAATATACTACTACTTCTTAGTATAGATATAGTATATCTACCTTATATATTAGCTCCTCCCCTTAGTATAAATCTAACTCTTACTCTACCCCTTAATATTAATAATAGTATTAATAGCGGCGTTAATAGTAGTATTATACCTCCCTTACCCCTAGGATTAAAGTATACCTCTAACTCTTTATTAAGTATATACTCTTCTACTTAACTAGCCGTAATAGCTAGTTAACTATTAACTTAGCTTATTATAATAGCTACTTAGTTAGCCTTATATTAACCTTATAAGGTAATAGTATACTTAAAATCTAAGGGTTTATAAGTAGTAGACTTATTAAAGGCTTACTCTTATATATACTTTTTAATATTATATTTTTTATTAGGAGCTCCTAGTAGATATCCTTTTAATTTAATAATAGTAGGTTTATATATTCTAAGAAGCTTATTAGTATTATTATTAGGAGTATCTAATAGGAGCTTATTACTATTATTACTATTATTACTATTATCTTCGCGGTTACTATTACTACTAATATAAAGGTAGCTAGAGAGCGTAGGCTTTTTAAACTACTAGTAAGGGTAGATATTATTAATATATAAAACCCTATTAAGACTACTTATTTATACCTTAATTTTATAGGAGTATAAAAGGCCTATTCCCTTTATAAATAGCCTTATATATAGCTCTATTATATAATAAATTACCTTCTAATATTTAAAGAGTACTTACTAGAGGGTAAATAATATTACCTTTATAAAGAGGTCTTAAAAGATTATAAGTTTAATATCTTTACTAAGTCCTAATTTTACCTATCCTATCCTAATATTATAATTTATATATTAGAGTATAAGGAGTATAGTAATTTAGTTAATAATATACTTAAGATTACTTATAAAGCTATTAGTAAAGTATCTTATAAAGGTATTAATATATTTACTAGCCAAGATATAATTTATCTATCTCTTAATCTATCTATTACTACCTTTATTATATAAGGTAGTATAACTTCTAAAGGTAAATAGCTAACTTATCTAATATAAGATAAACCTCTTTTTAAGTAGTATAATATAATCCTAAAGATAATTAATAGTATTAAGGTAATTATTACTATAATTATCTTTTAGTTTAATCTATTCTTCTTTAAATTCCTATTTAATTTTCGCGTATATAATATAATATTAATTAGTAAAGAAAGTATTCTATTTATCCTTACTATTAAATTATAAGTTATATTTCTTTAGTATATTATTATTAATATACTAAATATAGATAATATACTTAGCCTTAAGAAAGACCCTACTAGAATTAAAATAGTAGTAGTATATTTATAACTAACTATTCGGATTTCCGGTAATTACATACAAAGATTACTTAAAATAATACTTTATAAGGTATAATTACCTACCTTAGGACTAGGCTAATTAGCTAATATAGTACATGTAGATATAATATAGACATAGTTATTTATTGCTATATGTTAGAAAACCTACCTTACCTTAGATCCATGCTTACATACTTGTATTTTACAAGCTTTCCGTTTTCCTAATGGTAAGTCGTATTTTTCAGGTATTTGTGTTTTGAGAGATTCTACAGATGTCGCCTTAAGTGGTAGCTGACTAATGTTACAATGGCACTAGTACTAATGAGTGTGGTCGACTTCAATCCGAGCCCCGATATGGGTTTCTTGCTGACAGGGAGGCCCCATTGCTTTCGCAAAGCTTTTCTGGTGTAAACACCATGGGATTCCACTCTGTCCTTTACACCGCTTCCTTGCCCAATATCTTTCAAATTAGCAACTTACCTCCCATGATGCCAGAAAATGGCCACAAGAACATCTGTCGAGTTGCAAACGCTTGGGTTCGAGTCTGATACAACAAACGATACCCCTTCCGTTCCTATTACATCTCGAGAAAGTCCTGCACTGCCAGTGGATCCATCACTCGATGCATCACCAGATAACGACACGAAAACAGTGCTTTCCAAGAGCCGAGCTATCATTGTCATTACCCAACTAATCAGCCTGCAGCTCTTTACCAGCTACTGCAATGGCATCGTCGTGGTCGGTTTGCCCGCTATTGCCAGCACACTGAACCTGGAAGCAGGCCTCCTCCTCTGGCCAACCTCTATCTTTTATCTTACCGCCGGATCATGTCTGATGTTGGCTGGATCAATTGCCGACGTCTTGGGCACAAGGCCTGTGATGCTGGCCGCAAACATCCTCCTTATCGCGAGTTGTCTCGCCTGCGGCCTGGCACGAACCGGAGGCGAACTCATTGCTTTTCGCGGCCTGCAGGGCGTCTCCAGCGCCATGGCCGTCCCAGCGTCCGTCTCCATCATCTCGACAAGCGTTGAGTATGGACGGCCACGCAACCTCGGATTTGCCTGTCTTGGATTCTCAGGCCCGCTCGGATTCTTGATTGGTCTGGTCCTTGGCGGTGTGCTTGTGGACACCGTCGGATGGCGGCCTGCTTTCTATCTCGCCGCGGCTACTAGTTTTGCCTTGTGCGCCATTGGGGTGTGGGTGCTGCCAAAGGATCCTCGGCCAAGACCCAGACGCACAATTAGGAAGCAGCTAGCTTTCGACATTGATTGGGTTGGGACAGTGGTCTCGAGCACGGGGCTAGCGACGTTGTCGTATGTTTTAGCGTAAGGTTTCGCGGTTCGTGTGTGATGCATCGCAAGAATTGACAATGGCAGAATGCTGTCATCCGACATCCATAACATCCGGCGGGCATCCAACATTTCACTCTTAGTCCTCAGTGCCGCCTTGGTCCCAGCATTTATCTGGTGGATGAACTACCAGGTAAAGAACAACCGTCCAGCACTCATCCCAAACTCGCTCTGGCGCAACTCTAGCTTTACGAGCATTTGTGTGATGATACTCTTTACAAGCGCGGTTAGCAATAGTATGGAGCTATTCAGCAGTCTATTGTATTTCTCCACCCTATCTTTTGTGCTGTAAAAGAGATCATTACTAACACCTCCTAGCTTTCAACAAGTCCAAGGCACATCAGCGCTCGGAGCGTCATTACGCATCCTCCCCGCCCTTATCATGGCCGTGATCACCAACATTTCGACCGGTTACTTCGTTAACCGAATGCCGGTCATGTGGGTGGTGCTGATCTCCTCTGCCTTGTCCGCCATTTCACCACTTCTCATGGCTATCATCGATCCTCAATGGCCATACTGGTACATGGCATTCATCGCACAGGTAAGCAAGCTCATCGCGTACAGCGTCTTTTCGTCCTCTCGGATTAATGACTGCCTACCATCTGACCCACAGTCTTTCACCCACTCTTCAGCCACGCCTCACTAATGCCAATTTACACAGGTCCTCCAGCCTTTGAGCCCGGATGTCCTTTTCACTGTCGGCCTACTTGTCATTTCCGCCGTCTTTCCCGTACGCACGCAGGCGCTGGGCGGCGCAGTGTTCAACACCTGCTCGCAGCTCGGTACGTCGATTGGATTGACGATAACAGCGGTCGTTGGTGACTCTAGGACGGCCGCCTCGGGTGAGGTCGACAAGACGTCCCCCAGTGCCCTCATGACCGGATATCGCGCAGTCTTCTGGGCCTTATTTGCGTGGATGGTTGTAGTTTGTCTTGTGGGCGCGTTCGGATTGCGCCGAGTAGGGAAGATTGGTATAAAGCAGGATTGATTCAAGTACCTGCTCCCTGCTCACTATCGTGCCGAAATACACAGAGGGTCTGTGGATTCTGAATATAGTATATTGTAGCCTGCTTTGTGAACTACAACACGAAAGCTGAATAGATTTGAACAGAATGGGGTCAGGAAGCGCTTTTAGTTCTTGAACATCGGTCTTTGCTCCCTCCTTTCAAAGGTGGAGTCGGCCATGGTGGCGGAAGATAAGTGGGTCGCAAGAAATGCAGTGGGTCACAGGGATCTCTTCCAAGGCTGCTAAGACCTTACATCATCTGTACTAGGTAGGTAGTCATCTTTCAAAAGGTGGCACATCTCCAAATTTGTAAGCGTTCTTATAGGCGTCTTCTCACAAATCAAACCACACCACCTTGGGATCTGTTCTTATGACTTCAATGCCTGCTACCAATACGGTACAATCATGCCCGCCATGCCCGGCCTTCGAATGCGATATCCACAGCGCCGAGGAAAAATCGAGTTCGCTATGTCATCCAGATCTGGAAAGTGACGAGATAGAATATCCAGAAGGCGGACTGCGAGCATGGCTCGTGGTATTGGGATCTTTCTGTGGAATGTAAGGTCCCTTCCCACTGACAATTATCAATTTCTCCCCAAAAACGGAAACTGACTCCCCTCGGGCTGCTACGGCTACATGAACACCATCAGCACGTACAACACCTACCTATCGACCCATCAGCTATCCGACCACAGCGAGAGTTCCATCGGATGGATCTTCAGCGTCTACAGTCTCCTCACCTTCTTCTGCGGCATCCAGATCGGCCCCGTCTTCGATGTCCGAGGACCCAGACTTCTGGTTCTCGCCGGCAGCATCATGCTCATGGGAATCTGCTCACGTGTGTTTATTCTTAATATTTATATAACCTATTATTATATTACTAGAAAATACCTGTAAAACCCCAGATTTTTACGTTAGAAACTTACCCCTACTACCTAGCATTTAGTAGGTGACGTGAATAGCGGGGAGTATATTAGATATTTTAGCCTATAAATACAATAGTATTAGCTACCTTAAAGGAAGCCTACTAGGTTTAAACTACTTAGTAATAATTTTATAACTATTTAATAATTCTAATAATTTATTAAGAATTTATTAAGAATTTAGGAAAATATAGATAATAAATCTATAATATAAATTATTTCTAATAAGATATTAAAAATTATTTAATAATTTTATAATAATTTTATAATAATTATTAAATAGCTTTTTAACTATATAATAATTTAAATAATTATTTAAATATATATATTTTTAATATAAGTATATTATATATATATATATTAATAGACTAATATAGATTATTCTAATAGTATTATATACCTAGTAATAAGATAGATATTACCTTCTATTTAAACTAATATTAGATATATTAGTAGGTAAGATAAATAGTAGGAAGTATATTAGATATATTATATTATAACTAATTTATAATATAGAAAGAAGATATATTCTTTTTATATAAGAAACCTACTTAAGTATATATAATATAGGAGCCTTTTATAAGATAGTATACTAGGTAATAAGTACTAGGTAATAATAATAATATTAATAGTAAATACTTATAGTAAATACTTATAATAAATAAAGCTATTATCCTAATAGTAATATATATTAGATATTAGTAGATATACCATAATAGAAGTACTTAAAGTAAAAGGTAATAACTTTATAAGATAAAGAAATTCTACTTATAAACCCCTATTATAACTAACTTATCTACTAGCTCTTATATTAGGACTATTTACTTCCTTATACTTATAGATAAGGTCTAGAGTATTAGATAGCTAGTAGTCTAATATCTATTAATTATCTTCTAGTCTATATCCTAGCTATCTAGCGAGGTATTAAGTAGACTATTTATAACTCTAATAGATACAGCGTTTTTATAAGAGCTATTTAATTTTATATTTAATATCTCTATTAATAATAATAGGAGGGATAGATAGATAGTAATATTAATATAAGTTATCTACTAGATTAATAGTAGGTTTAAGATAGGCTATTAAGATAATATTATAAATATATATTATATCTAGTAATTCTAACTTATAAGTAAGATAACCTACTCTATTAAAGATCTTAAAGGGGTTAATATACTATTAGCTAAGCTTCTTTAATATAATACTAGGAACCTTATAACCCTTATATAAGTATAGATTTATAAGATTACTAATATTAAAGAACTTAGTTATATACCTAGAGTTATAATAATCTTTTATCCTAAGTAAGGTAAAAGTAATAGTATCTTTTATATTAATATAAGAAGGTTAATATTCTATTATAAGGTTAGGTACTTAAGGTATATTTATAGGTAATAGTATTACTTTTATAATTAACGGCGTTACTTTTAGTAATAAGGGCCTTATTAGTAAGGTAGTTATTACTTCTAGTTATATATAATCTATTTTAGGCTTTAGTAGATCTAATACCTCCCTTTTCTAAAATCTATAGAGTACTTTAGTAGGTATCTTATTTATAGACGTATATTTTATAGAATTATTAAGCGTAGTATTATTCTTAGAAGAATAGATAGTTATAGAGAAGTGTATTTAATAGTAGTAATATAGTACTAAAGGGCTATTTTAGTAGTTTAATTAGATTATTCTAATTAACTATTAGTTTAAGAGTACTAGATAGCTAAGTAAAGTAAATTAACTTTTAAATAATAAAAGATACCTTATTATACTTATATAATAAACTTTTAATTATAATTCAAGATTATTACTTAAGATAAACCCTAGTTAATATTAGCTAGTCTATTAAGTAACTTTACTACCTAATCCTTTACTATCTAGGTCGTCTTACCTAGAATAAGGGTAATTACTTTAGAAAATTTATATATAACTATTAAGATACTATTAAAGCCTTCTATAATTAAGGGAAGTACTAGAATAAAGTTAATAGTAATTATATAAAATAGCTAAGTAGATATTAGAATAAGTTATAATAAGTTATATAACTTATACTATAGTATCTAATTATACTAATATTAAGGATAATAGTAGATAAATTTGAAAAGCTTCTTAAATAAGTTATAGATATACTAGAAAATACCTGTAAAAATTCAAGATTTTTACGTTAGAAAATCACCCCTACTACCTGGCGTTTAGTAGGTGAGGTGGATAGCGGGGAGTATATTAGACACGTTAGTAGGTAGATAGCTTATATATACGATAGTATTAGCTATATCAGATATATATACCTATTCTAATAGCGTTCTATACCTAGTAATAAGACGGATATCACCCCCTATTTAGACCGATATCAGACACGTTAGTAGGTGAGGTGAATAGTAGGGAGTATATCAGATACGTTAGTAGGTGACGTGAATAGTAGGGAGTATATCAGACACGTTAGTAGGTAGGTAGCTTATAAATACGATAGTATTAGCCTATACATTAATAGACTAATATAGATTATTCTAATAGCGTTATATACCTAGTAATAAGACGGATATTTCCCCCTATTTAAACTAATAGTAGATACGTTAGTAGGCGTTATTATAGAATAAGTAAAATATAAATAATAATAGGATTTTTATTATTTATAATCTATATTCTAGCCGTTAGCGCATGGAATTTAGTAGGTAAATCTACTTATTCTAATATATCTTTAAAACTACTACACTAATTTTTATTATTTTTAAGGTATTAAGTAGGCTAAAATAAGCTATATAACTTTATTTAAGTAGAAAATATTATAGAGCGTAGGTGTAGACGTAGGTAGAATATAAAGATATATTAGACTTTTAATATTCGCGCTAGTCTAGGAAAGGAATCTAGGGGACTTATTAACTAACTAATAAGATATAATAAGCTTAGAGTCCTAAATTAGGGATATTCTATTATAGTAAAGAAGATAAACCCTCTATTAGCCTTTTATATATACGGGCGTAGCCTAGGTATCCTAATTTATTATATATAAGCTTAAATACTTCTACTTCTATAGTAGAAGGGATATATAGACGTAGCCCTTATTTATTATCCTTAAAATATAAAATATTATTAATAAGTTTATATACTAGAGTTATAGTATTATTATAAAGGTCTTTATTCTATTTAACTATTTCTATAATTCTTACTTATTAAGGCTTACCTTAATAACTAGTAATAACCTAATTACAAAAGGTATTACTTATCTTAATAAGACTAGTAGGGAAGTATTTTATAAATAAGGTATCTAACTTACCTTCTATATCTTACTTTATATAATATTTACGACTTACTAGTCTTAATAAGGTATTAGGAACTATATTTACTTTACCTAGTTATAATAAATATCTAAGTGAAATCGCTAAAGATATTCTAATACTTTAATAAGGTAGAGATTAAGTTTTTTAGTTAAGATAAGTTTATATAGATAATTATAGTAGGCCTTTATATAGCCTTAATTATATAATAGACCTTCTTAATAACTTATATTAACCTTATAATTTTAAGTTTAGTAGGCTAGTATCTAGTCTCTATATTAGTAAGTAAATAACTAAGAAATAAAATAGGTTACTAAGATTTTTACTTAAGGAAATTAGGTAGTATTAACCCTACTATTATAATAGTAGAAGAAGGGCCTTATTTATAAGCGTCTTTAATAGTATAATAGATAATAGCTTTAAAATTAAATTTCTTACTTATATCTAAATTAATAAATAGTTAACGCTACTAATTAAGATAATAAAGAATACTTAGGGAAGTAAAAAGCTTGTATAAATAGTAAAAAGTATTTACCTCCTTAAGAGTAGGTATTAAAATAATAAGGGCTCTTTTAATTTATATAGATTAATTAATTAGAAAGCTATTAAGGCTATTAAGGAATAATAAAGTATTGGAGAGGCGGAAGATATCTACTATTATACTATTACTAAGTAAAATATATAAAAGCATCTATATTAGTATACTAGTAGTAAAAGAGAAAAAAGTAAACGACTATATTTACTAGCTATTAGTTAACTATAATTAGTAATAATATTAGTAGCTATCTTATTAAATAGTATAATATTAATAAGTTATCTATATATAATTTAGGTGTAGTATAATAGTATTATAATAACTAATAGATAGATATAGCTAGATAGAATAGAATAACTATTATAAGAAATCTCTACTAGTCTACTAAGACCCCCTAACTAGTCCTAATTAGTAACTACTAAGGTTAACCTAGCCTAAGTTCTAATACTTCCTCTTAGATTAGTAGTAATAAGTAGACTAACCGCGTCGAGTTAGTACTTTAAACTTAAGTCGGGTACCCGACTTAAGTCTTAGTAATTTAATACTAAAATCTAATACTAAGTATCTTAAGTTAGTACTTATATAAGTACTAAGTATTTTAAGTTAGTACCTAAGTAAGTATTAAGTATTAATACTAAAGTATTAACTTAAATTACTAAGACTTTAATTTTAGTAAGGGTATTTTATTAAATTATAATATTAGGAATACTTTATAATAATATAAAAGGGTAATATAATTATTTAATAATTATTAATAAATAGCTTATCTATTTAGTTAGATATCTTTATAATCTTATACTTATAATCCTTTTATTTATTATTATCCTCTTTATTATTATTATACTTACTATTATTATCTTTACTACTACTACTAGTCTTACTAGTATCTTTTAGTTTATATTCCCTATCCTCTTTAATAGTATACTTAATTTCTTTCTTATTAGTACTAACTTTAATTAAGATACCCTCCTTATCTTAATTCCTCTTTATAAGGTTAGGTATAATATAATCCTTTATATTAAACGCGTTAATATACTTTTATATAAATTTAATATAAGTATTTATAATATTAGGGTCTTATATATCTTTTAACTCCTTTAAACCCTTATAATATATAATCCTTTACTTAATAATTTATATAATTAGTAGATTAAATTTAATAAATTCTAGCTTAATAGTATTTATATCTTCCTTAAAAGTATTCTAAAAGTTAAGTTAATTAAAAGATAGGATTAAAGACTAATTATATATTTACCTCTTTTATAAAATTAATTATACTATTTATATTTTATATATAATTTATTAATTTATCTAGCTTAACTTATTCCTTAGTAGCCTCTTTATTATCTTTAAGGTATAACTCTATCTTAAAATATTCTATTATATAATATTAGCTATTTAGGAAGTATTATATTACCTAATTATATTATTATAAATCCCTCTTTTATATCTTTCCTCCTTTATAATATCCTTTACTTTAATTACTAGCTTTATATAATCCTCTTTAATAGCTATCTTTTATATATTTAATTCCTTTAACTTTTTAATCCTTTTTAATACTATTATATAGTTATTAGATATATTTATATATAATAGCTTCTTATTATTATCCTAGTCTTTTACGCGCTCTCTATTTATAATTAATTTAAGATTCTAATTATAAAGACTTAATATTATTATAATATTATATTAGCTTATCTATCTAATAATATATTTAGGTAATATAATTAATAATTAATACTTATTATATATTAATAACCTATCTTATTATAATATCTTAAGTATATAGAGATAGAAGGAGTTATAAAGAAGATTTTAAGGGGTAATTCTACCTATAATTATACCTATAATTACGCGGAATATTCCGTCTAATATTACTTTACCTTATATTAAAACTTTTAAACCTTATATTCCTTCTTTTATCTACTATTATATATATTTAATAACTTTAATAATAGCTTATATTAAGTAGACTAGTAATATTATTTTATAATATATTTCTTACTCTATATACTAATAGGTAGATAGTATAATTAGGTAATAAAACGCTAAAATTACTAGCTACTAGAGGGGGTAAACCCTTATAAGGTAGGGGAGCGAATAAGCTATTATATAGGAAGGGAAAGGTAATATAAATAGGTAATATATTAAAATATAATTAGCTAATCCTTTATAAATAGTAATATTAAAACTAATAATATAAAGATAAAAGTATAAGGTTAACTTAAGTCTTAAAGCTTTAAAAGAGATAAGATAATATTAAAAATCTATCAACAACCTTATCTTAAAGCTACTATTTAGTTATATTATAAGGGAGGTTATAATAGATATTATAGGAGTTAGTATAGACTTATATTAAATTTAAAGTTTAGCTTTAAAAGTATTATAAGATATTATAAAAGTATTTATAATATCTTTTTTCTTAAGTAAGTATATTACTATTTTATATTATTATTAATCCTTATAATAATTACTTATTAATATATCTTATAATATAAATTTAAATCTACTTTATATTTATACTAAATATATTATTATTATATAAAGGGATTTAAAGCTTATAAAGGAATTAATAGGGAGCTTTAATATTATACTATTTAGCGCTTAAGGGTAGTAATAGTTTTATAATATTAAGAGTAAAGGGTAGGTCTAAGATAGTATAACGCTCCTAGTATTATAATACTCCTAGTATTATAACGCTTCTAATATTATAGTACTCTTAATATTATAATACTCTTAATAAGATAAAGAATTATATTACCTTTTTATATTACCTTTATATATATATATAGAAATTAAACCTACTTTTTAAATATACTACCTAATTATTAAATAACTTTAAAATAATAACTACTAATCTATTCATCTTAAGATATCTACTAGTTCTAACTTAAAAGGATCTTTACTTTTATTAATACTTTAATTAATATCTTCTTCCCTTTAAAGAATATCCTAGGGTTTAGTAAGAGCTTCTTTAGGGTTTAAACCTATAATATAATTATAATACTTTAAAAGTATTACTTATTTTATAAACTCTAGTTCTAATTATATATAATCCTATAAATATACTCTTTAAGTAAGATTAAAGACTCTTTTAATACTTATAAATAATATTAGATATAAAAGGATATTCTTAACTATTTATATTAGATTTAGATAAGTTAAAGTATTATCCTTCTAGTATTCTTATATAAGAATATCCTCTAGTAGACTTTTAGAATAAAAGTATTAAATAGCTTTACTTTATAATAAAGACTTATAATTTAGATATTAAAGTAGACTTCTCCTTACTCTTATTAAAGGCTATTACTAGTTAGTATAAATTTAAATATATTATTATATTATATTACCTTATTAATATTTTATATATCTTATATATTAGTCCTTCTAGTAATTAATATTATCTTATAATATTTATAAAAGTAGTTAGTAAATTAATTTTTATATATCTCTTTATAAGAGGTTAAAGTATTATTATTATTTAACTCCTCTTATTTATCCTAAGTTTTATATAGACTTAGTTTTATAAAAGGGTCTAAAATATTAGTAAGGTTATATATTAATCTACCTTTACCTTCTATTTTAGAATAATACTTAGTAAGTTTTATTAAGGCTACTTTATAAGTATTAATAATACTTACTCTACTAAGTATCTTACTATTATATATTATTATTTTAGTATAATTAAAATAGTTAAAAAGTATATTATATAATTAGAACTCTAAATATATACTTATATTTATTATCTAAAAAACTATTAAGGTAAGTTAATAAATAGGATTTAATATATTTCTAAGTAATAAGATAATTAACTACTTATATCTATTAAAGCTAATCTTATTAATTTTTAGATTAATTATATTTTTATCTACCTAAGAATTAATAAATTTATATAGCTAATATATATAATAAAGTATTAGGTAGGTAGAATTCTAATAAATATAAATATTTTATATAAGTTTTCTAGGTCTTCTAATAAAGCTTTCTTATAATTATTAAAAACTAAGCTTTTATTAAGGAGATAAGTTAATAGCTATTATAAGAGTATAAATCTATTATAAATATTAGTAAGTATATTACTAATTTATATTACCTTTATTATATTATATCTTCTTAATAATAGTAGATAGACTTATACTTACTTAGATATCTTTAACTTAAGTATCCTCTAATAATACTATTATATTATCTAAGGCTTCTAAATCTAGGGCTTTAATAAAGTCTTATATTATAAGATTAAAGATATAAGTTATATAAGGAATAGAGTTTTATAATTTATCCTATTAAATTTCGCGTTAAGTAAGAGATTTCTCTAGTTTATCTTTTAATATTCTATTATTACTAGTATTATTAGTAATAACCCTAAAAAGTTTATCTTTAATTTTATAAATAGTTAATATCTTTATTACTTCTATTATAAGTAAATACTTAAAATAATAGATATTAAGTAGTATAAAAGTAATAAGATATTCCTAATATTAAAAATTAGTATTAACTTAGTAGACTAGTACTTTAAGATAGGTAACCTTTTAGGGACTAGACTAAGTATCTAATATAATAGAAATATATTAAGGATACTTTAAATCTACTTTAATTTTTATATATATTCCTTTAAAATCTAAAAAGATTATACTCTATAATTTAATATAATAGATTAGGGTTAAATCTAGATAGGCTATTAATAATAATTATTAAAACTCTAGTTAATTAATAATATAAAAAGATTAATTTAAAGTAAGAAAGTATTTATATAATTATTTATTCTACTTCTCTTAAGAAAAGTTAGTAGAAAACCTAATATTACTTTTTTTTTAATATTATCTTAAAGAATTAATTTTATATTACTATTTTATATTACTATAAATAACTTACTTAAGTTAAAGAAAGTTCTATTTATAATAATAGATTTAGCCACTTTTATAAATAATATTTACTTATTTAAATATATTTCTTTATATTAGATATACTTAAATTACTAATTATTATTAAGTAATTTAGAAGTTTTTTATACTTCTTATATATAATTTATAATAATCCTTCTACTATTAAAGTTAATTAGATAAAGTTATCTTAAATATTAGCTTATTTACCTAATATAACTTTCTTAAATTAAAGGGGATCTTTAACTTTAGTATTTAACTTTAATTTAATACTTTTATTAATAGTATTTTACCCCTAATATACTTTAAATTAGACTTTAAAGGCTAAATTCTATTTAATATATTTATTATTCCTTATTAGTATTAATTCTAGGAATTCTTTTCTAATAGACTAAATAGTATTTTAAAGAAGCTCTTTCTTTTAATAAAAGGATTTATTTAATATACCCTAACTAACCTAACTTATAAATTAGCTAGGATAAATACTACTTAATATAGAATTAAGTATAATAAGATTATCTAATTCTAATTTAATATCTTTATTACTAGGTTTTATAAGAGTTAATATAGTATAGGCCTTATATATATAATAAGGTAGGAGTAATATAAACTAGTAATATAAATATTTACTATATTAGGGAGAAAAGATAAAGGATATTAAGAAGATAAAGTTATTAATATAATAATTATTCTAAATATATATTATAGGGAGATTAGTTTAGTTCCTTCTACTATTTTATTAGGGGCTTAGCGTCTTAGTAATACCTTAGTAATTTAAGTCGGGTTAACCCGACTTACTAAGGTATTAAGGCCTTAGTAAGTTAGTATTAATAGTTAGTACTAAGACCCTAACCTAAGTATTCGGTCGGTACTAATTCTTAGTACTAAATCCTAACTCGACGGTTAGTCTAATAGAAAATAAGCTCGTCTCGAGCGTATTAATTAATTAAGTTAGCCTCTATAATTTTTTTAAGATTAGCTAACTATTTTACTAACTAACTATTATTATACTTTATAATAATATCCTTAAGATATAGGTAGTATAATACTAGGCGCTATAACGCGTTATTAGAGATATTAAGTATCTTATTAGCTTTCTCTATTAACTTAATATCCCTAGTACTATTAATTATTATTATTATATCTATAATAGATTAGTTATATACACTTAAATATCTTACTAGCTCTAATACTATAGTATTTCTATTTATTAGTAGCTATATATTCTATTATTATTATTTCTTATTAGATTCCCTTAATTCCTCTACTTTAGTTATTAGTATTATTAAGAGTAATCCTAACCTTAGGTTTTTGAGACCTTTCTAGGCTAGCTAGGTTAAAATAGGTTATTATAGGGAAGTAGGGCTGGGTTATATTATAACCCCTTATAGCGTGGGTATTAGAGTAGTTAGTAGTATAGTAGGGATACTATTTTATAACGGGGGCGTCGGATTAGCTAGTAGTAAGGTAGTTCTCCTAGATTTCACTAGCTTTTTAGACCTCTTTATAGTCACGGATTTTTTTATTATAGAGGATCTTAGTATCCGGCGGTCTTTCTCCTTTATATTACTAGGCGGAAGTTCCCCTAGGATATCCTAATCCTCTAGTAGACGGATAATTTTAGGATAATTATCCCTAAGGTACTATAGTAATATTTTATTACCGCTAGCTATATAATTAGGGTATTATTTATTAACTATTTAAGTCTAGTTAGGTAGTAAATATTTATTAGTTAGGCCTAGTCTTTCCCCTATATTACTATATAGTTAGCGTCCTTAAAATACGCGGAAACGCCTTACCCCCTTATTATCTAGGGCTATTACTAGTACCCTTATAGGGATAAAGTTAATAGGTAGATACCTATTAGAATTAAAGCTTAGTTAGTAGAAATCCTCCTACTTAGATAAGTTAAAATAAATCACCTAGAATACCTAATAATTAGGTAGAATAGTAAAGCTTTTATAATAGCTTATAAACTCCTCCTTTAAGATAATATAATCTAGGTTTAAAAAAACTAGGGTAGGGAATTTATTAATTAATAGCTAGTCTAGATAGTTAGAAGGAATAACTCTTTTACCTACTTTCCCTAAGATTTTTATCCCCCTATTCTCCCCTATATAAAGGTTCCTAGTTATATGGTAGCTAATATTAATATCTTTAAAAGTAACCTTACTAATAGCCTTAAGGGCTCCCTTAGGAGCTACTAAATAGGGTTATCTAATTAAGTAAGGTAAGGATATACTATTAAGCCTATTTTTAGGGTCCGCTACTAGGATCTCCTAGTCTAATAAAGGAGCTAATAATACATCTAATATTATTAGTAATATTAGTTATAAGTATTCTTTAAGATAAGCTTACTAATCTATATCTAATAGTTACCTAGGTTTATATTTAAAGTTACGGCGGATATTATCCGCTATCTTATAAACTATCTTAAAAAGGCTTAAAAGGCTAGCGCGATTTATACCTACCTACTAGTCTAAATTAGATATAATATATTCTTAGGAATAGCTTAAGTCCTAGTCCTCTCTTAATACTTTAAGTAGGGGTACCTTATAATTTATTTTAAGATAATTAAGAGGATTATAGAAGGTAAAATCTTTATAACTATCTTATAATCCTATACTTTATAAATTTACCTTCTTTAATTTATAAATTTTAAATTCCTAAAGAATCTATAATTATTTTCTTACCTCTACCCTTATTTCCTCTTAATTTAGGCTAAAAGCCGCTTCCTAGACCTAACTATTATAATTAAGTATACTAACCTTAGGTAGGGCTATTATATATTAGATAACGTCTTATTTAGCCTAGTATAGATTTTTTTAATTACTAACTAGTACGCCTAACTTCTTAGTAATATCCTAGGGTATAATAAGGTCTAGGAATAAGTTTTATTATACCTACTACTTAAGTTAATCCTAGATCTAGTATATAATATAGTAGTTATTAGGAATAAGAATAGGCTAATTATATACTACTAAAAGGGGTCTTAATCTATTCTCTCTTAAGTACCTTAATATATAGGCTCTATTGGTGGTTTTAGAGTAATATAAGTTATTTCTATAAAGGGGATTATATTTAAATTTAAATTATAATATATAGACTTAGAAGACCCTTAAGAGGATAGTTACCTTAGGTAAGTAGTTTAAAATCTCCTTAGATATAAGTCTACTTATATAGAATTAAGTTAATAGTAAGCGCTAAATATAGCCTTTATCCGTATTTATTCTTAACTAGTCTACTATATATAAATTAATATCTTTATTAGATAGGGTCTTAGGTTAATACCTTATTATTATATTTATTCTAAACTAGGTTAGTAACTAGGTGACTTTCTTAGTAATAGTAGTCTATATAAGAACCCTAGGTAGTAAGAAGTATTACTCCTAGAGATATAATATATATAATATATACTATATTAGTACTAATAATTAATAATAGAGATAAAGGTAAGTAAGGTAAGACTTAGTTTTTCTTATAAGTTAAAGCTATACTAGTAGTAGGAGTACTTATATTATATATTTTCAGACTATAATTATACTAATATCTTTATTAATAGTAGACGTTAGTACCTTACCTTTAAGATTTCTTAAATTTAGCTATTATATCTAGTATATCTTTTATAAGGTTAATAGCCGGTTCCTAGGTTATTTTATTATAACCTCTCTACTTAACTTAATAACTATCCTTTCTACCTCTCTTCTCCTTATATAGTATTTTATCTATTATATATTCTTATCTACCCTATATAATAATAGGTACTAGGGGAGGAATAGCTTAATTGAAAGAATTAGGTTTTCCCTACTCTAGGTAGATTACTAATATTACTAGATAGATCCTAGATATACTAAGGGGTAGTTCTAAGTCATATACTAGGGGGCTAATTTTCTCTAGGATCTTATATAGCCCTACCTTCTTTATTAATAGGGAGGAGGACTTAGGAATATAATACCTTATATCTCCTATTTTAGTAAGCTTAAGATATATACTACCTACTAGGTCTAGAACCCTATATTTTAAATTATATCTTACTACTATTTTTACCTAGGCTAATTTTATGGTATTTATAATATTATTATATATTATATCCTAATAATAGAGGAATTCTATTATAATTTTATTATTTCCAGGGATAATAGTATTAAGGTAACCCCTAGGTTTTATATTATAGAGTACTTTAAATAGTATTATAAGTATACTTATATTTTTTATAATATTTAAGGTGTATTTAACCTCTAGTAGTAAAGTATCCTAGTTCTCCTTATATTAACCTACTAATAGATATCTTAAAGCTATTTTTATAATCTAGTTAGTTTATTCTACTTATTTATCTACTAATAGATAGTAAGCTATTATTATCCCTAATAATACCCTATATTTAGAGAATAGAGTTCTCTAGAACTTACTAGTAAACTTAGGATCTCTATTAGAGATAAGGCGGCTTAGAATACCTTATAATTAATATATATTATTAAAATATTATCTAACCTAGATTTTAGCTATATTAGTTTTATTCCTAGGGACTAGCTAGATAAACTTTAAGAACTTATTTATAACTATTAGTAGGGAGTTATAGCCTTACCTAATTAGTAGTAAGCTAATTATAAAATCTATTACTAGTTCTTTTAGAGGGTATTAAGTATTCCTTATAGGATATAATTCCTTATATAATAGTTATCTTAAAGGTTTTAATAATTAGTAAGCTAGGTACCTATTAATATACCCTTATATAACCTTTCTTATGTTAGGGAAGTATATTAAACTACGTAATTAGTTATATATCTAATAAATACTATTATATATATAGTAGTTATATCTATATTTAAGGATTTTATAAGTAAGCTTTTCTAGAATATAAAGCTAATCTAGTCCTAGGTAGACTAACCGTTAAGTTAGGATTTAGTACTAAGAATTAGTACCGACTAAATACTTAGGTTAGGGTCTTAGTACTAACTAAAATACTTAGTACTAGCTATTAGTACTAACTTACTAAGGCCTTAATACCTTAGTAAGTTAGGTTAACCTAACTTAAATTACTAAGGTATTATTAAGACGCTAAGCCCCTAATAAAATAGTAGAAGGAACTAAACTAGTCTCCTTATAATATATATTTAGAATAATTATTATACTAATAACTTTATCTTCTTAGTATCCTTTATCTTTTCTCCCTAATATAGTAAATATTTATATTACTAGTTTATATTACTCCTACCTTATTATATATATAGGGCCTATACTATATTAACTCCTATAAAACCTAGTAATAAAGATATTAAATTAGAATTAAATAATCTTATTATACTTAATTCTATATTAAGTAGTATTTATCCTAGCTAATTTATAAGTTAGGTTAGTTAGGGTATATTAAATAAATCCTTTTATTAAAAGAAAGAGCTTCTTTAAAATACTATTTAGTCTATTAGAAAAGAATTCCTAGAATTAATACTAATAAGGAATAATAAATATATTAAATAGAATTTAGCCTTTAAAGTCTAATTTAAAGTATAATAGGGGTAAACTACTATTAGTAAAAGTATTAAATTAAAGTTAAATACTAAAGTTAAAGATCCCCTTTAATTTAAGAAAGTTATATTAGGTAAATAAGTTAATATCTAGGATAACTTTATCTAATTAGCTTTAATAGTAGAAGGATTATTAAAGATTATATATAAGAAGTATAAAAAACTTCTAAACTACCTAATAATAATTAGTAATTTAAGTATATTTAATATAAAGAAATATATTTAAATAAGTAAATACTATTTATAAAAGTAGCTAAATCTATTATTATAAATAGAACTTTCTTTAACTTAAGTAAGTTATTTATAGTAGTATAAAATAATAATATAAAAATAATTCTTTAAGATAATATTAAAAGAAAAGTAATATTAAGTTTTCTACTAACTTTTCTTAAGAGAAGTAGAATAAATAATTATATAAATACTTTTTTACCTTAAATTAATCTTTTTTTACCATTAATTAATTAGAGTTTTAGTAATTATTATTAATAGCCTATTTAGATTTAACCCTAATCTATTATACTAAATTATAGAGTATAATCTTTTTAGATTTTAAAGGAATATATATAAAAATTAAAGTAGATCTAGAATATCCCTAATATATTTCTATTATATTAGATACTTAGTCTAGTCCCTAAAAAGTTACCTATCTTAAAGTACTAGTCTATTAGATTAATACTAATTTTTAATATTAGGAATATCTTATTACTTTTATACTACTTAATATCTATTATTCTAGGTATTTATTTATAATAGAAGTAATAAAGATATTAACTATTTATAGAATTAAAGATAAACTTTTTAGGGTTATTATTAATAATACTAGTAATAATAAAATATTAAAAGATAAATTAGAGAAATCTCTTACTTAGTATAAAATCTAATAGGATAAATTATAAAACTCTATTTCTTATATAACTTATATCTTTAATCTTATAATATAAGACTTTATTAAAGCCCTAGATTTAAAAGCCTTAAATAATATAGTAGTATTATTAAAGGATACTTAAATTAAAGATATCTAAGTAAGTATAAGTCTATCTACTATTATTAAGAAGGTATAATATAATAAAGGTAATATAAATTAGTAATATACTTACTAATATTTATAATAGATCCGCGCTCTTATAATAGCTATTAAATTATCTCCTTAATAAAAGCTTAATTTTTAATAGTTATAAGAAAGCTCTATTAAAAGACCTAGAAAACTTATATAAGATATTTATATTTATTAGAATTTTACCTACTTAATACTTTATTATATATATTAGCTATATAAATTTATTAATTCTTAGGTAGATAAAAATATAATTAATCTAAAAATTAATAAGATTAGCCTTAATAGATATAAGTAGTTAATTATCTTACTACTTAAAAATATATTAAATCCTATCTATTAACTTACCTTAATAGTTTCTTAAATAATAAATATAGGTATATATTTAGAGTTCTGATTATATAATATACTTTTTAACTATTTTAATTATACTAAAATAATAATATATAATAGTAGGATACTTAGTAGAGTAAGTATTATTAATACTTATAAAGTAGCCTTAATAAAACTTACTAAGTATTATTTTAAAATAGAAGGTAAAGGTAGATTAATATATAACCTTACTAATATTCTAGACCCTTTTATAAAACTAAGTCTATATAAAACTTAGGATAAATAAGAGGAGTTAAATAATAATAATACTTTAACCTCTTATAAAGAGATATATAAGAATAAATTTACTAACTACTTTTATAAGTATTATAAGATAATACTAGTTATTAAAAGGATTAATATATAAAATATATAAAATATTAATAAAATAAAATAATATAATAATATATTTAAATTTATACTAACTAGTAATAGCTTTTAATAAGAGTAAAGAGAAGTCTACTTTAATATCTATATTATAAGTCTTTATTATAAAGTAAAACTATTTAATACTTTTATTCTAAAAGTCTATTAGAGGATATTCCTATATAGGAATACTAGAAGGATAATACTTTAACTTATCTAAATCTAATATAAATAGTTAAGGATATCCTTTTATATCTAATATTATTTATAAGTATTAAGAGAGTCTTTAATCTTACTTAAAGAGTATATTTATAGGATTATATATAATTAGAACTAGAGTTTATAAAATAAGTAATACTTTTAAAGTATTATAATTATATTATAGGTTTAAACCCTAAAGAAGCTCTTATTAAACCCTAGGATATTCTTTAAAGGGAAGAAGATATTAATTAAAGTATTAATAAAAGTAAAGATCCTTTTAAGTTAAAACTAGTAGATATCTTAAGATAAATAGATTAATAATTATTATTTTAAAGCTATTTAATAATTAAGTAGTATATTTAAAAAGTAGATTTAATTTCTATATATATATATAAAGGTAATATAAAAAGGTAATATAATTCTTTATCTTATTAAGAGTATTATAATATTAAGAGCGCCGTAATATTAAGAGCGCCGTAATACTAGGAGCGCCGTAATACTAGGAGCGTTATACTATCCTAGACCTACCCTCTACTCTTAATACTATAAAACTATTACTACCCTTAAGTACTAAATAGTATAATATTAAAGCTCCCTATTAATTCCTTTATAAGCTTTAGATCCCTTTATATAATAATAATATATTTAGGATAAATATAAAGTAGATTTAAATTTATATTATAAGATATATTAATAAGTAATTATTATAAGGATTAATAATAATATAAAATAGTAATATACTTACTTAAGAGAAAAGATATTATAAATACTTTTATAATATCTTATAATACTTTTAAAGCTAAACTTTAAATTTAATATAAGTT
>JAABUY010001600.1_pt1 | contig 29625 bp, 46 predicted proteins | sample 5560271 | NCBI WGS metagenome assembly JAABUY01 (sample SAMN10711886, study PRJNA513374) | rock metagenome | isolation source: Antarctica rocks | place: Antarctica: Victoria Land, University Valley | reverse complement strand
TCGAGGCGCGGCGCTTCATGAACCAGGTCGCCTGCAGCTTCCTGGGTGCGCGCCAAGCCCTGCGCGGCGTCCACGCAGGTAGGGTAGGTTACACGGAGGTGGCTGCGCGCCGGCGCCCGCTGTTATTCTGAACTGCACTGCATATGTCCGACCAGTGTGAAGCCCGCTGAAGCCGAGTGTGCCGGGCGGGGAATCACGCGCGCGCCCTGCCGGCGCTAAGCCCGCGCGCGCACACCCGCAGAGTTTGACGCGGAGGGCAAGCCGGACCTGGCCACCGTCAAGCCGCTCGTGGACGGCGGCACGGAGGGCTTCAAGGGCCACGCGCGCGTCATCCTGCCGGGCATCTCGCCCTGCTTCGACTGCACGCTCTGGCTCTTCCCGCCGCAGACCAAGTTCCCGCTCTGCACGCTCGCCGAGACGCCGCGGTGCGGCGGGCTCCCTTGCCCGCAGTCCCCACGGCTGTCGCCTCTCCGGCAGGCCTGCGCTCCGCGTCCCCGCTGAACCCCACGGGCTCGCCCCGCCAGGCGTTCTGGCAAAGCCCCTCCAAGCACAAGGCAGGTTTTGTCACTGCGGACCAGCTCCTCCTCTGCGCGCCTGCCAGGACGCCTTGCTGCAGGGCGCGCCTGTCCGCAAACAAGGCGCCTGCATGCCAGGATGGCACTGGCCAAGGGACAGGGTGTGTACCGGCGGTCGGCGCGCGCGCGCGCAGGTCGCCCGCGCACTGCATCGAGTACGCGCACCTGATCCAGTGGGACCAGGAGCGGCCGGGCGAGGCGTTCGACGCGGACGTCGAGGAGCACCTGCGCTGGGTCTTCGACAAGGCCGCCGCGCGCGCGGCGCACTACGGCATCCAGGCGCTGCCCCCGCACGTCGGTCCCGGCCGTCTGCCTGTGCCCTGCGCTGTGGCGCCGCCCCTGCGGCGCCAAACTGTCGGGCACTCGCCTGATGCACGGTTGCGTCCGTCATGCTCTGTGCGGCGACGTGCTGTGCCTGGCATGACCCCCTTGACATTAGCTCAGGCACCAGCGCCACAAGCCGCATGATGGCGCTCTTCGCGTCCTTAGCAGGGTGGCGGGCCTGTTATATGCCAGCACGCTGCCGCACCGCTGTGCGTCTGAAAACAACATAGGCAGCCGCGCGCAGGGCGTGACGTGGCAGCTGACGGGCGGCGTGGTGAAGAACATCATCCCGGCCATTGCGTCCACCAACGCGATCGTCGCCGCCGCGTGCACGCTGGAGGCGCTCAAGCTCATCACCATGTGCTCGTCCGGGCTGAACAACTACCTCATGTGCGCCGCCCGCGCCGGCCCCCGCACCTGGAGTGCCGCGCGCCGTGCCCGGCCTGCATGAGCCTTGCGAGGCGCAGACACTCCGCGTGTGCATGATGCTGAAGAGTGCAGGCCCCGGCATGGTGCGGGCATGCCTGCAGCTTCGCGCAGCAGGCGCAGGCGTGGCGCCTGCCAGCTGCCCTGCAGCTGCCGGCCGCGAGGTGCTGCTGCACAGGAGCACGTTGCCGACTGCGCAGAAGGAATTGGACAGCGGTGCCAGTGCGTGGGCACCATCGGCGGGCAGCTGCACTGCGCCTTTGCCAGGCTGTCCAGTCTGCTCTCAGCGCGCGTTGTGGGCCCTAGTGCCGAGCTGCCTGGCATGGTGGTTCTTGTGTGGGGCTGCAGGCTGCAGGGCGTGGTGGTTCTCGTGCGGGGCTGCGTGCCAGGGTGAGCCCCCGGCGCGCAGGTACGTGGGCACGGAGGGCGTGTACACGCACACGGTGGCGTACGAGCGCGACGCCGCGTGCGCAATGTGCAGCGCGGGCGTGCCCTTCCGCGTGCGCGCCTCCGACACGCTGCAGCAGGTGCGCCGCCGCCGCCCGCGCCTCTGAGATGTAAATTAGGGGTAGGCGTGCACGCCTCGACACGGTGCTGCTGGTGCGGCGCCGCCGCCCGCGCCCCTGCATCGGGGGCGACGTGGTCCAAAAGTGCGGGGCGCCTGCGGGGCGTGCGCAAGCACGCAAGCCGGGCGGCAGGCTCGTGCGGCGCGGAGGCGTTGGCCGCGCCAGCGGCGGGCGGGCGCCGGGGGTGCGGCTGTTGGGTCGCGCATATATTTACATGGTTTTGAAGCCCTGCAGCAGGGCTTGGGCGCACCCGCGGCAGGTGCTGGACGCGCTGGTGGCGGACAAGGCGCTGGGCGCGCGGCTGGCAGCACCCAGCGTCAGCTACGGCGCGGCCAACCTGTTCATGCGCGGGCCGCTGGAGGAGGCGACGCGCGGCAACCTGGCGCGCGTGCGCGGCCCCGCCGCCCCCCGGCCTACTGCCAGGCCGCGGGCCGGCCGGGCGGCCCACTGACACGCAGAGCCCTGTCAGGCACAGCCTGGCAGGGTCACCTCCCGCGTCGCGCTCGCATGCGCCGCAGCGCGAGGCGCAGGGCCCGTGTCCGTGCGTGAGGCTGCCACGGGACCAGATGCACAGCAGGCGTGTGTGCGACTCGTGCCAAGGAAGGGTTACTGTTTCTGTTCATGCCGGCCAGCGTGGGTCGACCAGGTGGAGATGCATGCAGCAGAGCAAAAGAATGGCGCAACCTGCAGCCAGGTGTGCGGCGTGCCCCGGCAGGCGATCGGCGAGCTGGTGGACGGCGACGGCTCCGTGGTGCAGGTCAACGACCGCGGGCTGACTGCCCCGCTGCGCGTCAAGCTCTGCTTCGCGGAGGGCATGGAGCGGTGACCCCGGCGGGGCGCGAAAGCAGGCAGCGCCCTGCGCCGCGGCGCCCAGGCAGCGCAGGGCAGCATGTCTGCTCGTCGCAGACGTGGCAAGTCTTGCCAGTGAGACCATGAGTGGTCTCACTTGCTGTGTGTGTTTCTGCATTCCTTTTTAGACTCGTGCAGTGCTGGTGAGCGGTGTGCCTGTTCATTTGGTGTGACAGATTTGTCGCTTCATTCCACACTAGCATCCTCCCTCAGCATGCTCATGGTACATGCTCCAAATGCACTGGACAGCGGTGCTCAGCATGGCTGTGCTGGACTGCACAAAAAGAAATGCTGAGGCCAGGAGGCAAGAAGAGCACGCGCCCAAAATGGGCAAGTAGTCTTCAAGGGGCTGAGCCGTGAATCGAACACGGGACCTCTCGCATACTCTGGGAATGTCCCGAAGCGAGAATCATACCGCTAGACCACACAGCCGCACTTTCGATGCCATGCCAGATTTGCCACAACAAATATGAGCCCAACGCAGCTCTAGGTAGCTAGAAATTAGGAGGCAGTCGTGCATCCGCGCGTCCTGACCACATCCTAGCACCAGCAAACTATCTCTCAGCATCCTCACACATCTACGGACAAGGTGCCAGGAAGGAGGCCTGCTCAACTGCACAAGTAGCTGGCGTAGCGAGCTAAGTGCGCACGTGAGGACGGTGCACTGCTTGACGTCCAGTCTGGTAGATAGTTGCGAAGTCGTGTTGTATTTGGTGGAGTGTATGTGGTCTGCATCTGCGACTTGAGCCCTACCCTGCAGGATTCAAACGGGCATTGGGCAGCTAAATTTAGCTGGCCGAGCCTCGGCAGGCAGGCTACAAGCTGGCAACAGCGCTGTGTGCAAGGCACAGCCGCAGCAGGCCAGCACGCACCGAACCGCCGCCCACATCGCCATCCTACACGCCGCGGGCCTGACCCGCCGGGCGCCGGCCCGTCCGCATGGGGTGGACGCTGGCCGGGTGGCTGGGACAGCCGCCCGCAGACGCCGACACGCAGCCGCTGCTCGCCGAGGCGCCGGACGGTGGGCAGCCCGACCTAGCTCGACCGGGCGCCTGGCGGCATGTCCGCCGCTCACGTGCCGAGCGGCACCGCGCAGGCGAGGCCGCGGCGAGCAGGCGCGCCGCGTGCGCGCTCACGTGGCACGACCTGCCGCCGCTGATGGCCGTGCAGGCGCGGCGCGGGCGCGGGCGCCTGCACCCCTGCGACTCGGCGCACGACGAGGCGCACGCCTGGGACCGCTTCCAGGGCTGCGCCGCCGAGGCGCCCGCCGGGCAGCCCGGCATGCCGGCCGCGCAGAGCCCCTGCAGCGCAGTGCTGAGCGAGGGCGCGGCGCCGGCGTCCGCGTGCGCGCGGTGCCGCTGCGCGCTGCCTCGGGAGCAGCCGGGGCCGCAGCTTGAGGGTGCAGGCGGCCCCGCTCTGCTCACGGCGAGCACGGCCGCACCCGCCGCCGCACCGGGGACCTGGAGGCTGAGCGGAGGGGAGGAGGCGCCCGGGTCGGCAGCGCCCGGCCACGCAAAGGCGCCGTGCATAACGGTGCACCCGGAGTCGCCGCGCTCGCACCTGCTCGCGCAGCGCTCGCCGTCCAGCGGCTCGGAGCGCAGCGGGTGCCCGCCCTGGCGCAGCAGGAGCGATGAGGCCAGCGCCAGCGGGCGCGGCCGCCGGCCGGGCGCCGTGCACTATGACCCCAGACGCGCCCCAGCATGTGCCGGGAGGCAGTCTGGTGACGAGGGTGAGAGCATGCGGCTGCAGCAGCGGCAGCAGATGCAGGGCTTGCTGGTGGCGGGCAGCGGCAGCGGCTGCGGCGCGCACGCGCAGCCGCAGTTGTGGTACGGCATGGTGCCCGCGGGCCTGCACGCGCTGCCGGCGCCGCAGCTGGACGCGCGGCGCCAGGCGAGCGCGCGGGGTGCTGAAGCGGTGCGCTCCGGCGCGGGTTTGTCGAGCGGCCGGCTCGGGTCATGTTGAGCTCGGCCGCACGGGCGCCCGGCGCAGGCTACAACTGCCGGCGTGCTTGTTCAGAGCTCGTGTTTGTCGCTGCAGCTCGCGCTGGCATCCCAGTCACCGTCGCGCCACTGGGTGAGCTGGCCGACGGGCAACACTGCGGTTGCAGGTGCGCGCCTGGCGCAACGAGCGCCAGTGGGTGGCGCTGTGGGCGGCGGTGGCCGCGCTGACGCTGCTGCACACCGCGACGCTGGTCTTCGCGCTGGGCGCGAGCGCGCTGGCGGTCGCCTGCGCGGCGCTCTTCGCCTGGACCGCGCTGCTGGGCTGCGGCGGCGCGGCGCGCGGCCTCTCCGCGGCCGGGCCCGCGCACGCCTGCGCGCCCGCGGGCGCCTTTGCGGCGAACCTGCGGGTGCGGCCCGGCCTGCGTGCCGCCCGCACTGCGTGTGCGCCAGTGAGGCCGGCCCCGTGCGCGCGCTGAGCCAGCCTGGTGCGCCCGGGCGGAAGCCGCTGAGGGACGGCCGCAGCCCGCCGGCGCGCGCAGGCGACCGAGCTGGCGGCCTTCCTGGCGGCGGCGCTGGCGGGCCTGGCCTCGGGCGTGCACCTGCTGGTGCTGCGCCTGTTCCTCGCGCGCGCCACGCCGCTGCCGCCCTGCGCGCCCGACCAGCGCATCTGCGCGGAGACGTACCACCTGCTGCTCGTCCTGTGCGCCCCGTGCTACTTGTCCGCATCCATGCTGTGACACAGTCGCTTGCGCATGCACTGCGTTCAAGGGCGTGATGCGTACCCGTTTGCCAGAAGTTTGCTCACTTGCTCATCGAGGCGCCACTGCTGCCCGTGTGCAGCACATCCCTTTCTTGGCACGTGCGCGTCTGCCGTCTGCATGTGTTTCAGCGTGGACTGTTCCAGCAAAGCCAAGAGCTAGTGCTAGGCCCTGCATGCGCATGCTAGCAGGCTCAGTGTCATCTGGCACGCGCGCGCCGCCACTGAGCCAGCAGAGCGGCTTTGCAGGATGGTGGCCACGGTGGCGTTGTACGGCTGCCACGCCGTCGTTGCCAGCCTCGTGTGCGCCAAGGCGCGCCATGCGCGCCAGCTGCTTGGCGGTGGCGGCTGCCCGGTTGCTCCGCAGGCGCTCGCATGCATGGCGTGCTGAAGGCCGTGTGGGCCGCTGCAAGGACGTGCGCCAGCAGGGGCACCAGTTGGGGCATGCGCGGCCTGTGTCGTGTTGCTGTTGCGCGCGCTCGCCACAGCAGCCGCGTCTGTGCAGGGCCTGTGGGGCCTGCCATCCGTTTCACAGGTGCCAGCAATGCTGGCGAGGCTGCCAGTGGCGCATGTATGGCCCGCCTCCTCTTCATGTGTGCAAACACATTAGGCATGCACTTGCATGATTTTGTGCTTGTGTGAATGCGTGGTTGCGAACGACTAGCAGGGGTAGTTTTTTGGGGTATCAGTGGTAGGGAGTTTTGCTTGCGCACATGGCTTTGCTCAGTAGTTGTTGTTGGTGTCGTGCTGAAATGCACGCTATGCAGGCGTGCCCATGCAGAGACCGCATGCACGCTTCGGGTTCAGGCGGTGGTGTGAAGAGGCTATGACTCAGTTTATAAACAGAGCATCGCCTATCCCTCATGTAAGAGGAAGCGCAGCTTGAGTGTGCCTGAGCTTTACACTCTGGATGGTCGTTAGTAAAGCCTGTCCCTCCAATGGACAAGTTACACGAGGTGCATTGATGAAGCGCATGCTGATGCTGAGCTGCCAGAGTAGTCAGCAGCCAGTAATGAGGTCAGCCCGCAAACTGCGTTCGCTTACTGCCCTGCTATCCCCGTGTACCCACGCCACCAGGCCCGCGCTCCCCGGAGCGCCTGTGAGTAGCGCGGTGCGTGCTGGGCTGACCCGGAGCGGCACAGCGGACAGGTGCTGGCGGCAGTGCGCTTGGGGAAGTGTGCACCGGGCCGTTGCAAGCATGGCGCATAGCCAGTATGAGACAGTTCGGGTGGACATCGAGGACGCTATTGGCACCATCACCATCTCCAGGCCCAAGGCGCTCAATGCCTTGAGCGACAAGGTGCGCGACGCGGAAAGGTGCTGCGTGCGACGCGTTGCTTTTCAGCTGTGGTGCACAATGATGAAAATGAGCAATGCCCTTTGCCACGCTGCGTCAGCTCTCGCATCCATATTGTGCAGGTGGTGGACGAGCTGGTAACTGCGGCAGAGGCGATGGATGCAGACCCGGCTGTGCGGGTGATCATTATCACAGGCGATGGGCCAAAGGCGTTTGCAGCGGGCGCGGACATCAAGGAGATGTCCACACTGACCTACAGCGAGGTATACCAGCCTGGGCCAGCAACCGAAAGACTAAAACTTAGCGCTTTGTATGCCGCAACCCCCACCTGTCCTCCCAGTGAGCTGCGTCACGCTGCTGTGCGCCTCCAGCACGCAGACACGCGTGCCTGACTTTGCACCAGGTTGTGTCGTGGGCAGGCCTTTCATAAGCAGCTTGGTCGGCGCCTGGCCCGGCTGGCGGACGTACGCAAGCCGACCATTGCGGCGGTTGCGGGCTACGCGCTGGGGGGCGGCTGCGAGCTGGCTATGCTGGCGGACATCCTGCTCGCTGCTGACACGGCGGTCTTCGGGCAGGCGCGGTTGGTCTCCCGTCTGGCCTTGCGGCAAGGAGCTTTGCTTTGTGGACCTGACAGGCGTCCACATCTGCTCCATCGCGGCGAGGGGCTGTGGAGAACAGCTAGCCTCTGCCTGGCACCTTGGCATCAGGCTGCAACGCTGAGTTAGCAAAGAGTTTCTCTGCCTGGAAGCTCGTGTTGGACTCTGCATGCGACCATAGCCTGTTGAACTCCTGTACTCCCAAGCGCGCCGCCCAGGGCATGTTTGAGCCGCGCTGCGCCCACAGCACGTGGTGGGCAAATTGGGCTGCCTGCCAACCTGGCCGTGGGGGCGCAGCCGGAGGTGACCCTGGGCGTCATCCCGGGCCTGGGCGGGACGCAGCGGCTGACGCGCGCGGTGGGCAAGGCCAAGGCGATGGAGATCGTGCTGGGCGGCGCCAGGCGCGGCGCTGCGCCCAGGGGGCGCTCCTGCGCTGGTGCCGGCAGGGCAGCCCATGCAAGAGGGCCTCAGCTTTGGCGGATGTGGCTGCACCCATGCGTGCGTGTGCCAGTGGCCAGCCCTGATGCTGGTGCCGCATGCATCCAGGTGAAAGCACTGTCCAGTCCGCTCGGCATGGGTAATTAAAGAGCTGCACGCCTGCGGCAGCGGCACACGGCGCGGTGCACACAGGCGCGGCAGCCGGCGAGGCAGGATATGCCACTGCTGTTCTAATCTGACCGGACCTAGCCAGCGTGCAGTACCTGCATGCGCCAGGGCTTCTCGCGCACTGCCATGAGCATCCGGGGCCTAGGCCTGCTCCGGAGGGCTTAATGTGTGCGTGCGCGCAGGCTGACGGCAGAGCAGGCGGAGCGCGCGGGCCTGGCGGCGCGCGTGGTGCCGGCGGCCGAGCTGGGCGCAGAGGCGCGCGCGCTGGCGGGCCGTATCGCGGCTGCCTCCGCGCCCGCCGTCGCCAAGGCCAAGGACTGCGTGCTGCGCGCGCTGGAGACGCCCCTGGCCGAGGGCCTGCGCTACGAGCAGTGCGGGCGCCCTCTGGCAGCTTGTTTTGGCGCCCTGTTCTGGCCAGCATCGGCATGCCTGCAGGGTTGGCTCGCTACGGTGAGCGTGCTCGCTGCAGTAAGCGTGACAGCGGTAATGTAGGTCTTGCGGGCCAGCCCTGCACGAAAGGCGCGATCGAATAGAGCCGGCAGGAGGCAGCGCGCTCCCGGCATGCGGGGCAGGCGCCTGCCGTGGCAGGCGCGCGGCGCTGAGCGGACGCGCGCGCGCAGGCGCGAGTTCTGGTCCTGCTTCGCGCTGCAGGACCAGAAGGAGGGCATGGCGGCATTCATCGAGAAGCGCAAGCCGGTCATTGCCGACAAGTAGGCCGTGGCGCTCCGCACACCTATAGCGCTCGTGCGAGACGCCGCTGGTCGTGCTTGGCTGGCGGGCACCTTGTCTTGTGCTGCTGGGAGCACGCTTTGATCCACACCATTGCGCTGAAGCGGCCACCGCATGTGCCCAGCTGAGTAGCGCGCTGTGGCGGTTCAGCTGCATCATAGTGTCAAGCGTCACGTTGGCCGCCTTTCATGCAGATAGTCTTGTCTGCCGTAGTGATGCCTTGCAGGCTTGCTGCAGGTTGGACATGCCCTATTACGGTTTTGTGTCCAGAGATACTGTGTGTTCAGTGAGTGCTGTGTGTGATGTCTGAGTAGGTTGGGTGGACACGCATGCGCCGTCATGCACCTCTTGTGGCGGTAAAACTTTGTTGTCTTACAGGCAGCTGATACACATGACAGGCCATATGGCAGGTCATACCTAGCCTGGCTGAGCTAGTTTACGCTAACGAGCTCCGTGTCAAAGACGAGCGTTGCGCCACCTGCGGCACATGTGCCAGACTGGTAAGTGTCAAGTGTTGCAAACTTGTGACGTTGCAGAGCTAGCAGGTCACACGCAGCAGCGTGCCTGGGATCTTCGGCGGGCTCCCGCTCTCGCCATAGCCCAAGTGTGCGGGAATGCGCAGCTTGCGCTTCTCGCCAACACACATACCAGCAATGCCCTGGTCCCAGCCCTGCTTGCGCAGGAAGGTGTCAGTGGGCTTTTGAAGCACGCAGACAACCTGCGCTGGGCACAGTGGACTTGGCAGACATCAACAGATGTGAATACGCTCGAGTGAGCGGTAAACGTTGAACAAAAGGGTCCGCACCTTGATCACCTGGCCCTGACCCAGTTTGAAGGAGATCGGGTCGCCGCGCTCGACGCTGCTGTCAAAGACGGTGCCATCAGTGAGCGCGCCCTGCAGCGTGCCAGCAGCAGCCTCAGACCGCACCCAGGGCTCGATCAACTGCAGACGGCGTCCGCTGAACCCCAGTTGCTTTCAAGCACTGCCACGCACCGTGTAGTGGACGGCCACTGTGTCCCCAGGCTTCGCCTTCACTGTGCACTCCTCCGGCTTGTGCTGCAAGGCCGCAACATCCAGTCAGGAGGTACACCACGCGTGACGGCCAGGACTACAGCCTCTGCAGCGGTGCGAGCAGAGTCTTGAGGCTTGATCATAAAGTCAGGTGGGCTCGTTGCCGCAACCAGTTTTAGCTTGAGATCCTTCACGTGGAACCATTGCAGCGGATCCAGCGGCTCAGATCAGCACCTTCACGCCGATCTGCAGCTTGGTCACGTCCTTGGTCTTGGCGGCCTTGGTGGCTGCCTGCCCCAGCGATGCACAGCACAGCAGCAGCGCAGCTGCAAACAGCAGGCGCGCCATGATCGAATGAATGAATGCTAGAAATGGAGTGCAACCGAGTATCCACAAATAAAGTTGCTGTTCACGGGCGCAGTCCTAGGGTCCTTTCCTTTAAATTTATTCCAGAGCTGCATTGCTACAAAGGAGGTGCAAAGCGCCGCTGTTGTGAGCCATGAACCTGCTCTCCGAAGACACCTGGCGCGCAGTACTGACCCACCTGGACAGCCGCAGCATCTGCAGCCTGTCGCAGGCTAGCAGGTCCGGATGGCAGGCAAGCTGCTACGCCAGTGTCCTGAATGTCCAGCTCGGCTACGACTTGCGGCTGGAGCAGCGCCTGGCCAGCCTTGTGGAGTATGTCACCAAGCGCGGTCGCAGGAACATGCAGGTGCCATCCGGTCTGCGGCCAGCACGCGTCCTGCTTCAATATTGGATACCGCCAGCTCAACACCGCAACATTTGCTCGATAGTCAGTTGACGCACTGCTTGCTGGCGCAGCAGGTCTCCCAGCTGGAGCTAGACGTAGTTTGGTGTACAAGCTCCAGTGATTGTAAAGTTATATACACGGGAGATATAAGCAAAGTTGCAGCCATGCTCGCCAGCCTGGTGGGGGTGTGCACTGAGCACCTGGAGACGGTCAACATCCGCTTGAACTGCTACACACCTCCACCTTTGACGTGGAGCGGCTCATGGTGCGCAACTGCTGCTTTCGCGGCTTCTCCGCAGACCGAACTGCCGTCCTGCAGACCGACTTGAAGCTGCTTAGCAGTGTGCGCTCACGCGTTGCCATAGACTGACAACGTTTGCTCTTCGGGTCGGGTACGCTCCCGCGTGTCCTGGAACACAGTCTTCCTTCCCTGTTCTGCGCAGCTGGTGCTTCACTGAGAGCAGGACAGTGAGCAGAGGATGTTGAGCAGGTGCTACATTGAGACCTACAAAGTCCCCAGGCGCGCCTCGCCCGACTTCAGCGTGAGGGTAAAGAGGCCCCACTGCATGGAACGTGCCCTGGATAGGTGAAAAGCAGAGACCGCTGGCCTGAGATCATGCTGGTAGCCCCTTGTCTCTCTTACAGCTGGTCTCCTGACCATATTTCGGGGTTGCGCAGCAATCCGTGAACTCTCGGCACAGGCTCAAGCACACGACATGGCCTGTGACACAAGCGTGAGAGCTTTGCATGTTGGCGGACTGTGGCGCTGTGTGTCGTGCACACACGCGCATGCGGGTACTGATGCGAGCCCTTGTCCATGCGCATCGCAAGCAGGAGCCTGGAAGCTCTCCACCTTCACTGGATCCATGCGGCGCCCAAGCACCGCGACCCAGAGCGGCCCAGAGCGCCCTTTCGGGAGCTGCTCGCGGTCGTCGCGCAGACCACCCGCCTGCGCGTCCTCAGCATGTCCCTCCAGTTGCACACGGTGCGCCTGCATGGGCGCCAACAGACACGTTGGGGTACGTGCTGCATGCGGCAGCCACAGTCCGCAATGGTAACAGCTGGCCACACAGTCGTGGACACTTGACAATGCTGCGCATCATTGGCATGCTGTGCACTTTGGGCCATAACCCTGCATGACATTGCGGGGCACGGCAGACAAGGCCTTGAGCAGGAGCATTGCATGTGCGCAATGCGCCTGGCGCCTCCCGCAGCGCACCTGCGCGGATCTGCCATGCATGTGCATGCGACTTTCACAGGCGGCGCATGTTGCATGCAGCCGTGCATGTGTGTGCAACCTGAGCATACAAGGTGCGCATGCTTGAGCTGGCTGAGCTGCTGCACGTGGGCGCCGTGCATTCGCCGTCTCACTCTGCTTTGACCTCCCAGGTCGACGGCGAGCCCGCCGACGAGCCGCTGCTGCGCACCACGGTGGAAAGCTTGCCACACCTTACGCACCTCGCGCTAGGCGGCATGTTGGTAGCAACGTTCGGCTCGGGCGGCTGGCAGGGCAAGGACGACCCTGTTTTGAAAATGTTTGCAAAGGTGAGTACCGGTCGGGTGCCAGCCAAGCGCATGTCCCAGACATGTACCTTGAGTGACCGCGCGGAGAGGCTTGCAGCTGCGCATGTCCCAGACATGCGCGGCCTTGCTGTAGGAACGTGCGGTGCTCGTGCAACACGCAAGAGTAGGTCACGCCTGCAGAGTTGCCAGGTGAGGCGTGCCGCTGTGCATCAAAGCGGTGACGATGCGCTGGGGATGGCAGCAACTCGGCGGCCTGCTGGAGCACAGCAAGCTGGAGGTGCTGCTCGCGATGCCTGTCTGGCTGGGCGCTGATGCCCTGAGCCTCAGGCGCGCGACGAGCCCCCCGAAGCAACACCTTGGTAGCTCGCACATGTTCTGCGAGAAGTGATGCACCGAGGACCAACTTCTATTCAATGGCTGTCAGCAGCTCCCGTGCAAGGAACCATCCCGGGCAGCCTGAGATGAAGGTGTGCTCGATGATACATGCCTCAGGGAGGCTCGCCAGATAGGAATAGCGGCTTGGTACATGTGCATGCAAAGTGTGTGCCTCACGGCAAAGCAGCGCCCTTCTGTGCCTGGGCGGGCTTGGGCGCGGTTTGTTGTGGGCGCTGCGCAGAGTCCGCGCGGACGATAAGGGCGCGGCCGCAGGTGCCCGAGCCTGCGCACGCTGGTGCTGGTGGTAGGGGACCGGGGGCTCAGCTCGTTCGAGGGCGGGTGGCTCATGTCGGCGATGGACGCGGCGGACGTGCTCTGCTCCGCCGTGCGCGGCGCGCCGCGCCTGAGCGCGGTGCAGCTGGTGCTGGGGTCGCGCGACTGGAAGCGCGGCAGCATGCGGCGCGCTGTGTGGCGCTCGCTGGCGCTGCTGCCGCAGCTCACGTTGCTGACGCTGGGCTGGGACGTCTTCCCCGACCAGGCGACGAACGAGTTCAAGTGCGTGTACATCGCGACGTGCCTGTACAAGGTGACGCCGCGGCCCTGCCTGGTGCCCATTGGCCGGCCTGCAGCGCTGCGGCGAAAAGCTGTGCATGGTGATGCAAGGAAGTGAGGGAGAGCACTGCAAGAGCACTGCGGCGCTCTTGGGAAGCAGTATGCATGGGCCGCTCCCATCATGTGTTCACTCCTGCCCTCTGCCGCACTGGGCCGCAAGCTGGTATTGGGAGCGGGAGCACCAGGTTGAGCGTACTGCTGAGTGCCCCTGGACCACGCACATCTTGACCTGTTCTACACACTGCCCCCCCGGCCCGCTGCAGTGCTGGCAGGGGCCAATTGCCAGGGCAGACAGTCATTTAGGGTGCGCGCGCGCGCGCATGCTTGCATGGCAGGGCCTCTGTGCTTTTGCTGCCTGGAAAGGCTTCTCGTTTGCGTGAATGCGAGAGCAGGTTTGACACTCTGCTTCGCACTTGCGGCCCAGTGGCATGCATTGTGTGAGACACGTGCCAGATTCTTTGCCACATGGCTTGACAGTGCTTCACTTGCTTTCAGTCATAGCATTGCACATGGCGTTGCACGACAGGAGCTCCCGCTCAGGGCCCGCGGCGGCCCACGAGCTGGGAACGCGCAGGGTCCTGCCGGCCTTTCTGTGTACGCATGCTGCCGCGCCCCGCGCAAGTGGACGCGGTGCTGCCCGGCGTGACGCACCTGGCCCTGCACGCGGTCCAAGATACCCTGTACCTCAACGAGTCGCTCCCGTACGAGGTGTGCTCCCTGCCAGAGGCGCGACAGGCAGCTGCGGCGGCGCTGTTGCATGGTTGCTAGCTATTTCGTGTCTGACTTGGTGTCGCGCGCAACCTGTCTGCCGCGCCCGCACGTGCCCGTGTAGAAGGCAGCGCCATCTACATGTGCCCTGACCTAAACCTGTCCCCTTTACGCTTATGCTGGTCGTGCAGGGTGGCGTGGGGGCGGTGATCTGTGCGGCCGGGGCGCTGCGCAAGCGCGGCGTGCTGCCCAGCCTGCGGGCTGTACATGTCGCCGGCTATTTGCCGCGTCGCCGGCCGGTGCCGCGCCCTGACGCCGCGCCCGACGTCAGCGTCGTGCTGCTCGGGGAACGCCGGCAGCTGCCAAGAGGCCAGTATGGCGACGGCTTCAAGTCCGTGCTGGTGACCGACGACATTCTGGACGATGTGCAGACCGCGCTGGCCGTTCCGCGCAGCTGGGACTGGGACAAGCCGGGCTGGCGCTACCCAGACCTGGAGCAGGAACAGCGGCTCGAGGACGACTACCGCAGCCAGTTTGGCGGCGAGCTCTTTGGGTGCAACGACATGGCCGATGCCGAGAGGGCCAGTGATGATGGCAGCGAGGAGAGCAGCGAAGTATATAGCGAGGAAAACAATGGCATCTGAGCTGGGGCCATGTCAGGTGTGTCACAGCTGGCGCATAGTAGCCGCAGCCGGGCAGCATGGACCCCGGCCGGGTTATACATAAGCTGTACAGCGACGCTCCTATAGCTTTCTGACAACATGTTGCTAACTGAGACGAAGCAAGCGGGCTAATAGCATGCATACAGGATGCGCCAAGAGTTGCCTCTTTCCTGCTGTGCTGTGCAATATGTATGACTCCTGGTGAACTTGGTCTGTAAGAGTTTGGTTGTGCAAGAGTTCAGATATAATACCGGCAAAATCCTCCGCATCACCATACAGCAAGCGCGCAAAAGCGAGCGAGTCCTGCTCACATTGTGTCAACACTTATTACATGCGCGGGCGCGGTATTCGTCCCCAACTGCGCCCTGGCTGCAACAATAGCAGAACTGCGCTGCGCGACGAACTCCTGTACTGCACTTCAGCTGCGGCTGCTGCGACTGCTCTCCAGTATCACACCTATCCGTCGGGACGCCGGGAACCCCAGACACAGGGACAAGTTGGGCGGGCGGGCCGGGCACGGCTGGGCATGGGTGGCCAACACGACCAGGACAAGCAGGGCAGGGGCGGGCAGGAGGGGAATTGAGAGTAAGACCGGGCGCTGAGAGCCGAACGCCGTGGCGGTGTCCCCGGACCTTGGGCCACCTAATTGGTCCCAGAAGGTGCGGCCGCCCGGCCGGCGAGCGGCACTCGGAGCCACATGAAGAAACCGCGCATGGCCGCCGACGCCGACAGCGACGAGGGGGGCCGCCAGTCCGCAGAGGAATAACTCCGCGCCGCGCTGGGCATGCTCGCAGAGCCGCAGCGTGTCTTCGCGCAGCGGAAACAGCACATAGCTGCGCTCAAGCACCAAGTTGCTGCGCTTGCGCACGTCGCCCGGGCGGCCCCAACGGCATCCGCACACGACGCCCAGGCCGCCGCTGCCACCCAGTTGCTGGCGCGAGACGCTGCCGCCCCGGCCAAGGCCGCCCAGACCTGCGCCTACAGCGCGCGCGAGCGCGCCAACGCCATACACGAGAAGGCAATCAGCCGCGACTCGGCCAACGCGAAGGCAAGCGAAGCCAGTGCGCGCCCGATCCAGTGCAGCAACCTATCGTGCAGAGCTTACTGAGCAAGTCCAGGAACAACGTGGTGCTGCGCAGCTTGCAGCCCGTGCACGTCACGTGCATGGGCCGGGAGCGGCCGGCGGACGCCGGACGCCGGGCCTCGCCCTGTGCTGGTGCAGCTGGCACCTGCAGCCAGACCAGCACAGGACGAGAGGCGGCGTCCTGCCCAGGCCCACGAGAGGCGCCTGTGACAAATCATATCAAATCACACTCAACCTAGGGCCCTAACTGCTTTGAAACCGCTCTGAGAGCTGCTGGCTCTCCAGCTCATCCGCGCTGCATCTCATACACACTCAATCTAGGGCCTAACTGCTTTCGTTGAAACCGCTCTGAGAGCTGCCATCAGAGCTGCTATAAGGAGGTGCAAAAGTAATGCAGAGGCATAAAAGTCTGCTAGCGCAAGACCAGAACCACTTTTCTTTATTCTCGGGGGAGGCACCAACCTGGCGAGTCCTCAGTCACATTTGAGTCATGGACCTGCTCAGCGAAGACGTCTGGCGCTCAGTGCTGTCCCAGCTGGACAGCCGCAGCATCTGCAGCCTGTCGCAGGCTAGCAGGTCCGGGTGGCAGGCAAGCTGCTACGCCAGTGTCCTGGATGTCCAGCTCCGCCACGACTTGCGGCTTGAGCAGCGCACAGCCAGCCTTGTGAAGTATGTCACCAAGCGCGTGCGCAGGAACATGCAGGTGCGGACCATTGTGCGGCCAGCATGCGTCCTGCTTCAGATGCTGGCGTGAAGAAACTCTGAACAGTAGACTTGCCTCTGAAAACCCAGTTTCATTGGTTGCGCTTGAACTTCTCTTTTGGCGCAGCAGGTCTCTGAGCTGGAGCTAGACGTCCGGTATCACCCCAGGTACAACGATGTCAACACGGACGATGGAATCAGATACACGGGAGATATAAACAGAGTCGCGGCCATGCTCGCCAGCCTGGTGGCGGCTTGCTCTGAGCACCTGAAGACGGCGAGCATTCGCTTCAACGGCCCCAACACTGCCTTCCTTGACATGGAGCCGCTCATGGTGCGCGCCTACTGCTCTCCAGTTGTCTCGTGCCGCCCGGGCTCTTGCCCCGCAGACTGACTCGAGACTGCTTTACACAGTGTGCGCTGGCTCGCTGCCACAGCCTGACAACGCTTGCTCTTCAGATCGGGTACGCTCATGCGTGTCTTTGCACGCACAGTCTTCCTTCCTGTTTTGGGCAGCTGTTGCTTCACTGAGAGCGGGACAGTGACCAGAGGCCGCTGGGCAGGTGTTATGTTGCGACCTGCAACCTTCCCAGGCGCGCCTCGCCGGACTTCAGCGTAAGGGTGAAGAGGCAAGAACGCGTGTCCAGGGAACATTATCGGATGGGTGAACAGCAGAGACCTTGGCCTAAGATCAAGCTGGTGGCCACTTGCCTCTTGCTGCTCTCCTGACCGTTTCCCGGAGCTGCCCGGCAAGCATGAACACTCGGGCACATACTCGAGCTCATGACATGGCATGTGAAACAAGCTTGATAGGGCTTGGCATGTTGGCAGGCTGTGACGCTGTTTATTGCGCATTCACATGCATGTGGGTACTGGTGCCAGAACATAAACATTCGCTTGAAGAGCAGGAGCCTTGAAGCTCTCCACCTTCACTGGATCCATGTGGGGCTCGAGCACTGCGACCCACAGTGGCCCAGAGCGCCATTTCGGGAGCTGCTCGCGGTCGTCGCGCAGAACACGCGCCTACGCGTGCTCAGCATGTCCCTCCAGCTGCACACGGTGCGCTTGTATGGGCGCCAACAGACACGCTGGGTTCACAGTGCATGCGGCAGCCAATCTGCATTGGCCCAGCACATTCTTGGGCAATTGATATTGCTGCGTAGCAAAGGCATGCTGTACAACTTGGAGCATACTCCTGCATCACGTTGCGGGGCACGGCAGCCAGGGCCCTGAGCAGGTGATATGCATGTGCGCAGTGCGCCTAGCGCGTCCTGCAGCGCGCTTGCACGGATCTGCCATGCATGTGAAGTGCATGCGATGCTCATGGGCGGCGCATGTTGCATGCAACCGTGCGCATGTCCGCGACCGAGCATACAAGAGCCGTGCTTGAGCTGGCTGAGCTACTGTTCACGGGCGCCGTGTACATGTCTAATCCACGCCGCTTGAATCGCCCAGGTAGACGGCGAGCCAGCCAACGAGCCGCTGCTGCGCACCACGGTGGAAAGCTTGCCACACCTCACGCACCTCGCATTGGGCGGCAAGACGAATGCACAATTCAGCGGCTTGGACGGTTGGCAAGGCATGGACGACCCTATTTTGGAAATGTGTGCAAAGGTGAGCACGGGTCAGGTGCCGACCGGGCGCACCCTGCATGCACCTGGAGCAATCGCGCGGAGAGGGCTTGCAGCCGCGCATGTCCCAAACATGCATGCACGGCTTTGCTGTAGGAGCGCGCGGTGCAACACGCAGGAGCAAGCCATGCCTGCAAAGTTGCCAGGTGCCACTGTGCAGCAAAGCGGTGACGATGCACTGGGGATGGCAGCAACTCGGCGGCGTGCTGGAGCACAGCAAGCTGGAGGTGCTGCTCACGATGCCTGCCTGGCTGGGGTGTGATGCCCTGACCCTCAGGCGCGCGACGGGCCCCCCTCGTAGCAAGGGTTTGGCAGCTCGCACATGTGCTGCGAGAAGTGGTGCAACGAGGACCACAGTCTTTTGAAATAGTGCTTGGGCTTTTGTTCTGACTCTGACACTGACACTGCACAGGGTGCGCGGCGCCGAATGGGGGCGCGGCCTCAGGTGCCCGAGGCTGCGCACGCTGGTGCTGGTGATCTCGGCGCGGGGGCTCAGCTCGTACGAGGGCGGGCACCTCATGTCGGCGAACGACGCGGCGGACGCGCTCTGCTCTGCAGTGCGTGGTTGTCAGAGCCTGCGCGCGGTGCAGCTGGTGCTGGGGTCGCGGGACTGGAAGCGCGGCAGCATGGCGCGCTGCCAGTGGGCCACGATGGCGCAGCTGCCGCAGCTCGCGTCGCTGACGCTGGGCTGGGACTTTGAGGTCCCGGTGACGAACGAGTACATGTGCGTGTACATGGCAGCGTGCTTGCGCGAGGTGGGGCAGCGCCCAAGCCTGACGCCCTTCTCGCTTCAGTGAAAGCAAGAGCAAATCTGACGCTCTGCACTTGCAGCCCAGCCGCATGTGGCAAGCGCTGTGTGAGGCACGTGCCAGGACCTTTGGCCACCTGCATTGACCATGCTCCACTCGCCTCGAGACATGGCGTTGCACGACAGCAGCTCCCCAGGGGCCCGCACGCGCAGCTCCCATGGCGGCCACCGAGCTGGGAACGCGCAGGATCCTGCCGGCCTCTGTGTGTGCGCATGCTGCTGCGCCCCGCGCAGGTGCACGTTGTGCTGCCCCGCGTGACGCACCTGGCCCTGCATGCAGTCCGTCATACCCTGTACCTAAACGAGTCCGACCCGGACCAGGCGTGCTCCCCGCCAGAGGCGCAATGGGCAGCTGCGGTGGCGCTCCTTACATGGTTGGCATCCATCATCGACCACGTCAGAGTTGATGTCGCATGCAACCCTGTCTGCCGCGCCCGTACGCGCCCACGCACAATGCAGCGCCATCCTTGACGCTTACGCTGGTCGTGCAGGGTGGCGTGGGGGCGGTGATACAAGCGGCCGGTGCGCTGCGCGAGCGCGGCGTGCTGCCCAGCCTGCAGGCTGTGCATGTCGCCGGCTACGTGCCGCGCGGCCGGCCGGTGCCGCGCCCCGACGCCGCGCCGGACATCAGCGTCGTGCTGCTCGGGGAAGGCCGGCAGCTGCCAAGAGGCCAGTACAGCGACGGCTTCGAGTCCGTGCTGGTGACCGACGACATCCTGGACGATGTGCAGACCGCGCTGGCCGTCCCGCGTAGCTGGGACTGGGACAAGCCGGCCTGGCGCTTCCCAGACGAGGAGGCGCGGCAGCGGATGGAGGACGATCACCGCAGCCAGTTCGGCAACGACGAGCTCTTTGCGGGCATCGCCGAGGTCGGCGACGAGAGGGCCAGCGACGACGGCAGCCAGGAGAGCAGCAAGGAACAGAGCGAGAGATGCGATGGCGTTTCGGTGGCATGAGGGCCGTGTCAGGTCTGTGGCGGCTGCCACGTGAAAGCCGCAGGCGGGCGCATGGTGCTCGCCGACCCGGCTGGCTGTACACAAATTGAGCAATGATGCTCCTGTGCCTTCTAAGTTAAATTTTTTTGAGCTATTTAGACATGCTATTGAGCTGTCGAGTTATTGAGCTACTGAGCTGAGCTATTGAGACCAGCCAAGCCGGCGAGCTCATGGCGTGCGATGTGTGTGCGCCAGACGTTGCCTCTTTACAAAGCAGGCTTCATGAATGAGTTGCAGCATGCATGCCTCCTGTCAGGTTGAAGTGTGTGAAGTGGAAGAGAGTCCAGCCATGCATTAGAGCGGATGCGCAGAGACAGCCTGTCAGGAACGTGTTACTGGCATTTCCTTGCTGGGTTTCATACAGGACCCCCACCAGTCTGCGCAGCACCATACAGCAAGATGGCAAGCGCAAGCAATTCCTGCTCACACTGTATGGACACTTATCAACACGCACGGCCGCGTAAACCCCGCCTAAAGGGCGACATTGAGCCCAGCGACCTGGCACAGGAGCGGAATGCAAGGATGCGCTGTAGTAGCGCATCCAGCACAATTAGCACACTGAGTTGCACGGACACTCGCTGCCACCCAGTGCCTGCGCCCTGGGCCACAGCAGAACAGGCTGCTTGCAGCAGAGAGCAGCCGCGCGACCCCACATGCCGAGGCAGCACCAGTTGGTGACGTCCAGCGCCGGGCGCCCCAATGCGGGCTGTACAATCTCTCGCGCCAGTCGGCACCGGCCAGCTGTGCCCAAGCAGCTCGCCGCCAAGCTCCTTAGTCATACCCAGCGCCCGCCCCCGGAGCCAGAGGTGGACAGCCGCCGGGCGCCGGCGGGCAGCGGCGCGCCGGCGCCGGCGCCGCGCTGCGCCGCGGCGTTCTCGCCCGGGCGCCGTGTGGGCGCTGGCCGCACCGGCAGCGAGCCGCCGCGCTCCATTGGGCTCGCCTGCGCAGCGGCCATAATGCAGTACCGCAATGCAGAGCAAGGGCTGCTGAGGCGGCGCGTGCTGCGTGAGCAGCGTGAGTGCATGGGCAGCGGGCCTGCCGCATAACATGGGCGCCAGCCAAACCAGCCCATGAGCTGTGCCTCTTGATTTCTGCATATCCTGTCACAACATGTCTACAGAGTGTTTCAAGCAGACATGCATGATTGTCAGATGTGGGCAGGGTGTTGGCCCATGGCCCGGCCAGCGCACCCGCAGGAGCGCCGGCGGCTTGGCAGCGCCGGGCGCGGCGCTCAGGCTGCGCTTCAGCGGCGGTGGCGGCCGCGCCGCGGGCGCCGTGGGCGCCACGTTGCCGTCGCGCTGCGCCAGGGGCGGCATCGCCTCGCGCGCCGTCAGCGGCCTGCACATGCACACCGCAGCATCGCACGCGACCAGAGGTGAGCGCGCTGCGCCTGCATGCTGCACAGGGCTGTGCCACCCAAGTCTGTTGGTGCACTCAAACTGTGCCACTTGCAGTTATCAAACACAGTGAAGGGCCTTGAGCAAAGGTCACGAGGCGCTCATAAACTCAGTCCGTCCAGGGAGCGTGAATCCTATGTGACAGTCTATACCTGATGTGCCAGTCAGCACTTCCTGCTGCCGCGATGTCATGACCAGAGGCAAGACATCTGTTTGAGGGCGCCGCATGCTGCGCCAGGCACAGCAGGGCTGCTGCGCAGCGCGCCTGGGGATGTGCGACCCAGACACGCGCCGCGGCGTGAGCGAGGGGCCTCTCGCGGTAAGCGGCCGCGCATAGGCGTCGCCCGCCCGCGCGGCGCTGTGCGGCGCTGGGCCCTGCGCTATTGGCGAGGGTATGCGTGACTGCGCGCGTGCGCGCATCCCCACTCACTGCCACTGCACGGTCTCTGAGATGGTCTGCGCGCCTGCTCAGGCGCCAGTGCAGTTGCTCCACGAATCTGGCAACGCGAGCAGCAGCACATGGGTAGGCTAGCTCTCGCTGGGTCTGCGGCAGCAGGAATAGGCCTTGCTGTCTTGCCAGAGCTTTGGCACCGCCTGTGCTGCATCGGCACACTGCCATGCATGCACGCATGCTCTCAACATGCTGGCGTAGATCGGCTGCTTGGGACTCATCGCATGGGCGCTGCGACGTTCGCGCAGGCCAGACACATCGTGTCATGCATGTACGCACGACTGGCGCAGCAAGGCAGGCTCGGCGCGCCTGGCCCGACGGCGAGGCGGTGTCCGACGGCTGCAGGCGCGCCAGGTCCAAGCTCATGCGCGGGCGCGCGCCCGCGCCGCTTGCCGCATGCGCCCCCAGCGCCGGCCCGGACAGCCCGTAGCGGCCGGCGCCCGCCGGCGCCGTCGCTGCAGCGCCGGCGGTCGGGTCGGCCGGCGGCGGCGACGGGCGGTACCCCATGCGCGCGGCCTCTAGCTCCGCCTGACCCCCAAGGGTTTGCACTCGGACGTGGTAGATCATGCGGGCAGGCAGGGGCTGGCGCCGCACGCCAGGGCCGCGCGGCGCCCCTGCTCGTGACAGTGCGAGCGCTGGCGATGCAGCCTGTGCTGGCTATGAGCGCTCGGCGCCGGGGGGCCGGCGGCGGCTGCGGCGCGCCCGCAGGCGCGCCGCCTCATCCGCCAAGCATGCGACCGCTTTGCTGCACGGTAGGCCGTGAAGTGGCAACATCACACATGCATGCCCATAGCTGCCATTTGCTCGATGTGATATTCACTGGGCAGGAGTTTGCACATTTGCATATAGAAAAAGCGTAACGAGTGGCGGCGCACGCGCAGGCGCGCCACCTCGTCCGCCAGCCGCTGCCGCTCGGCGCGCTCGGCCGCCGCGGCCGCCTCCGCCGCGGCGGCCGCCTCGCGCGCGGCGCCCGCCCCCTCCGCCGCCGCCGCCGCATCCGCCGCCGCCCGGCGCGCCTCGGCGCCCGCCGCGGATGCCTCCGCGGCCTGCTCGCGCGACCGTGGCTGCTTGTGCTTGGGCCAGGTGCTGGCCCTCGGCGAAGGCTTGCGCAGGTTGCACGCCTTTTTCGGAAAATTTCTTTGCAACATCTGCAGGTAGGACTGCACAATCTCTTCTGTCCAGCTGACACCGCGCGGGGAGCCGGCACTGCTGCGGCTGCCGAGGACACGGCGCTCCGTGCGGGCGGCGCGCCTGGCGCCCGGCCACCTCGCGCGCCTCGAACAGCGCGCCGGACTCGCAGTGCTTGCGCGCGGCGCCCAGCGAGATGTCGCTCACGCGCGCGCCGAACGCGAGCGTGCTCACCGTCTCGCCATAGCTGCTCTCCTGCTCCGCACCGGCGGCGCAGCGGGCGTCAGGCGCGCCCTTCTGGCCACTCCGCCTGCCCGGGCTATGCGGACATGCCCAGCTGCAGTCGTGCCACGACTGCGACCCGGCCGGCGCAGCAGATGGCAGCGCGCACTCCGCTGCGCTCGTAACCCGTCGCGCAGGTGCGGGCTAGAAGCTGCACTCCCTCAGAGTATGAGGCAGCAGGCATGCAGACGGCTGCGCCTGCGCGCCGCGCGCGGGCGCGCGCCTCGGGCGACACGTGCACGAACATCATCGCCTTGGCCTGCCCGCACAGGCTGTCCTGCAGCAGCGCGGTCAGCTTGGAGTTGCGGAAGGGCACATGGCCGGCGCCGCGGCCGGCAAGCGCGGCCATGACGTCGCCCAGCGCGCTCAGGCTGCGGTTGATGTGCTTGGCCTCCTCCAGCCGCTCGCCGGCCGCCTCGCTGCGGCCCACGCGCTCGCTGCCTGCGCGGCCGGCGCCCGCCGCGTTGGCGCCACGGGCGCCGTGGTGGGGCTAGGTGGGGCTAGGGTGGGGCTAGGGGAGAAGCTATACAGCGCAACAGGCAGCGCGCGGACGCCGAATGGCGCAACGATGCGCCGGCTCTGCGCCAGCTGTGGAAAGCGCCGCGCCGCGCCGCGCGCCCGCCCGGCACCGCGCTCGCGCGCCCGCCGCCTGCGGCACGCCTGGCGGGAGTGGAGGCGGACGCGGGGCGCGCCGGCGAGGTCGATGAGGTGCAGGCAGCCGTGCGTGCGCAGGCCGGTCACGTGGTTGACGCCGTCCACGATGACGGTGAGCACCGAGTGGCTGCGGCTGCTGCGCGCGTTCATCTTGGTCTCTGCGACCGCGCGGTTGCGCGCGCCCAGCGCCATCACCGCCAGCACCTCCTCGCTGCACGCCACCGGCACCTGCCGCGCACGTGCGCGCATGCAACTTGATGCAAGGGTAGGGTAGGCTTGAGGGGGGAGTAGGGTAGGGTTGATAGGCCGCCAGCACCTCCTCGCAGCACGCCAGCGGCGACTGCCGCGCGCATGCACGCTGCCTGGTGCAGGGCCGGGCCGGACCGGGGCATCGCCGGCGCCCTGTGCTGCACGCCGCCGGCGCGTGCCGCACGCGTGCTCGCTGCCTCACGCCTCCCCCTCCCGGAGGCGGCTGACAGACAAGTGGCCGCGCTGCTCAGGCTGGCCTGTGTGTCCGGCTCCCACATGTGACAGATGGGTTTGCAGCTTGCGGTCCATGCAGCCAGAGGCGGGCAGCCGTGCAGACACGCGCGGCCGCTCCGCCGCACGCTGCGCGGGAGCGGGCGCCGCGACGCGCGGCCGCGCCTGGATGGCGTCGGGCACGTTGACGCCGGAGCGCTCGGTGGAGCGGATGTCCAGGCGGCGCCCGGAGCGCTGCTCGTCGAGCAGGTCGCGCAGCTGCTCGTTGTAGATCTCCAGCAGCTGCACGCGCGCCGCATACTCCGCCTGCGCCGCGCCGCGCGTGCCCCGGTGAGCGCGGCGGTCCGCGTCTGCCGCATGCGCGTGGCGCCTCCGTGGAGGCGCTGCCGCTCGCCTGCGCTGGGCGCCGCAGGCGCCACAGGCGCGTGTTTGCATCACACGCGAATACGGGTAGTTTGGGGTGGGGCGGCGGGGGTGGCGCGCGCGCCTCGCCGCTGCGCGCCGCATTGAGCGCAAACAGGTCGTCCAGCGCACGGTAGTTGATGCCGCGGCCCTCATAGCTGTCCACGTCGCTGCCGGCCATCGTGTGCGTCTTGCCGCTGCCGGTCTGGCCGTAGCAGAAGATGCACACGTTGAAGCCTGCGCAGCCCGCGCCCGTCTGGAGCTACTCAAATGACAATGAGACGTGTCTTGGAGGGGAGGCAGAGGTGCGCGGCTGCCTCCCCTGTTTGTGCCTAGAAAAGGGGGGGGGAAAAAGCCTGCGCGGCAGCGCCTCCACTCTCTTGGCAAACCAGCATCTGTAGCCTGCTCAGGCACCAGCACTGAGAACGATGCCAGCGCGCTGCTGCCGGTGGAGGGCCGCCGCGCGCCGTCCAGCACGGAGCGGATGAGGAACTTGGTGTCCTCGTACACGCCGGCCTGTGTGACGTCCGGCCCGAACACGCGGTCGAACTTAAACTGCTTGCGCGCGCCGCCGCGCCGGTTGTACACCGCCAGCTCGCCCTCCAGGCCCAGCTCCACGCAGCCTGCGGCGAGGCTGAGGAAGGCCTCTTTCTTTGGCTGTGTGCATGGTCTGGGCACATGGGTCACAGGCCGCACTCCGGTCACGCGCATGCAGCATACTCTACATTGCATCATGTGCCCCAGGTCAAAGGAGCTGCATAGGCACTTGCAAGGATACCCTACGCACAGCAGCCGCATGCAGCATGCCAGCATGCTGGGCGTGTAGAGCGGGCCGGCAGGGGGCGCACTCGGCGTGGCGTCGCCCGTGGCGCCCGGCGGGCGCACGCGGCAGAACACGCGGATGTTGCCCTTCAGGTCCTGCACCTCGTTGTACAGCCGCCGGTTCTCCTCCAGTGTGCCGCGGTACTTGTCTGCGACCACGCTCAGCTCGTCCACCTGGCCCGCGGCGCAGACAGTAGAGTTACACGCGCCGGCCTGAAGCGTGGCGAATGGGGTTTCAACTAATGGCCACTCTTCTCATGCAAGGCATGGTCGATGTGCGTGTAGGATGCACGGGCCGGCCTACTGCCACGCCAGCAAGACAGCCGCATGCGGTTGCGGTTCTATTTCCATGAGCATGACCTGCGGCATGGCTCCGTCAGCATCTCCTGATATTCTGGACGGCCGCTCGCCCCTATCGTGCCCGCCCCTGCTCCAGGGATGCGGCGCATGGGTCCTGCACCATGCCGGCAGGACGCGTGGCGCAACGCCCGCGCGAACCTGACCCCCTGGCCAGGGCCGCGCACCCGCCCCTGCAGCGCGTCCCACTCGGCCTGCATGCGCGCGCGCGCGGCCTGGTGCTCCCAGACCTGGCGCTGGTGCGCGCGCAGCGCGTCCTCCTGCGCCGCCAGCACGCCCTCCAGCTCGTCCTCGCGCGCGCGCATCGCGTCCAGCGTCGCGCGCTCGTCGTCCGACATGCCTGCCGCGCACGCGATGGAACCGCGTGTCTGCCCTGCAGCGCAGCGGCGCGGGCAGCTGCCGGCGCTCACGCAGCCGCTGGAGGATGCGGAGCACACGCCGTCCGCACACGCACGAGTTCATGGCCCGGTCGAGGCCACCGCAGACTTACGACCTGGCAAGACACTCTGCACAGGCCTGCCGTAGCACTCTGTCTTCCTTCCGAGACAGGCCGTCCGTGGATGAGATGAAAGACCCTGGGTGGTGCGCAGTGCATGTGGTGCTGGGGATGCAACCGAGCGCGCCAGGGGACCAGCACCCTGCTTGGGCTCGGGCGCGGGCAGCATGTGCGCGGCTGCGGCGGCGGCCTGCGCGGCCGCCTCGCGCTCGTCGTGCAGCTCGGCCTCCAGCCGCCGCAGCGCCGCCTGCGCGCCCTTGACCTCCTGATCCTTGGCCAGCAGCCGCTTCTCGTACTCCTGCGCGCGCGCTCGGCGGCCCTGAGGCCCCGCCGCGCCCCGCGCCCGCAGCCAACGCGGCCTGGCGCGCCGCTCGCACAAGCAGCGGCCTGTTGCGCCGCCCGCGCAGTGCCGCGGAGCGCCGCTTCGCGCGGGCCGAGCGCGGCATGCGGCAAGTAAGGAAAGTCTGTCCGCTCGCTGCATCGCGGGAGCATGCACCCCGTGTCAGGCGAGCGCCACGCAGCCGGCTTTGCAGACCGGGCGCACATCGGGTTGCCTTACGCCTGCCCGCCGGCATCGCGCAGCCCCTGGCGCGCGGGCGCCGCGTGGCGGCTAGGTAGAAGCGGAGTGGCCAGGCGGGGGCGCGCCTGCGTCAGGCTGCCCAGCACGCTCTCCAGCACGGGGCCCATCGCCTCCAGCGCGTTGTCCGGCGACACGCTCGGCGCGCCCTGGTACCTGCGCCCGGCCGAGCACGCGCTGGGCGCGCCGGCGAATTTGCCGTCTGCAGGCATCGCGCGCCCTGTCGCGCGCTGTGCAAGCCCGCTCAGCGGGGGCGAGCCAGCGGGCGCTGCTCCGCTCGTCGTCCATGGTCTGCGTTCCGCGCCTGTGGCTTGGGGGTGCGCGCACCGCACGGGCGGTGCGGCCGGCGGCGTGCGCAGCTCGTCGCACATGCGCTCGCGCAGCATCGCGGTGCACTGGTGCATCAGCCGCGTCACGCCCGCCGCCGCCTGCACGCCGCCCTTGAGCGGCCGCGCCGCGCCGCCGCCAAAGTAGTGCTGCGGCGCGCACAGCGGCCGCTCACGAGGCTCGCTTCCGACGTAAACCGGAAGCCGCACCTTCAGCTGCCTGTGCTGTCCTGGGTCGGCTGCATTCCACAGCCAGTATATGCAGCTGCTCTGCACACACGCAGCAGCGCGAGCGCAATGGGGAGCGCTCCAAGTAGACCGGGACACTGCGCCTGCCCCCCCCAGATCGATGCCCGCCAAGAGCTGGCTTTTGCCTATTAAGCTTATATGCGCGCATCCAGCAATAGCGCGGCAGCACCCGCACCTGCGCAACCTGGTCGTAATTGATGTCCGGCGAGTCGGCTGAGGGCGAGGCGGAGCTCGAACGCTGCGCGCGTAACACGGCCGCCAGGCCCCCCGCCGCCGCCGGCGCGGCCGCCTGGCCGCCGCCGCTGCCCGGCGCGGGCCGCAGCGGCTGCGCCTGCGGCAGCGGCGCGCGCAGGGGCTGCGCGCCCGCGCGCTCGCTGTCGTGGCAGCGCTTGAGCGTGAGCAGGCACTCCACCACGCGCGGCCTGCGGCGTTGAACACGGTCAGTCGAGGAAGGACGTGCGGGGACCATGCCACAGTAGGGGTGGAAGCGCCGCAAAGCGCGTGCCAGACAACTTGCATAGGAGCCTCGGGTCTGCGACAGCCAAGGTGAGTGCGCTTCTGGCAGCCACCAGGGCGCCTTGCAGCACAATTTTTCACGAGAAGAGGTCACGCGCGCCTCTCCTCCCAGCCGTGCGACTCGATGTCCGGCACGGAGAAGATGGCGGACTGGGGGAACTGTAGCTCGTGGAGCGCGCGGGTGAAGTTGGTGATGTTCTCCATCGTCTGGATCACGCTGCCCGTGTCGCTCCCCACATGCGCCGGCTCTATGACCTGCGCAGCCAGCGCGCCGGCTGGCGGGAACACGCCGTGCGCAACAGACTGCGCACTGCGCGGCTGGCTTTTCGCGACGCGCGCGCAACCCGCGCCCGAGCTTACGTCCTGGGCCTCCGTGCCGGGCCACTGCGCCAAGTGTCAGCTCGCAGAGCTCTGCAGACCTGCTGGCGACCGCCAGACTGCTGCAGCACCTGCAGCACGCTTCTATAGAGCAAGATGGCAGCCTGCCATCACCAGGAGGCCTGGTCGCTGCGCCTGCGGCACCTCGCTCCAGCCCGCGCACCCGGCTGATGTAGCCCGGCCGGAGCGTGTTGAGCACTCGGCACAGCAGCACGCCGTCCCGCAGAGCCGCTCGGAACGCATGGTCGGAGGCCGTCGGCAGCGCCTCCCCAGTCAGCTCCTCCACCCACTCCGCTGCCACGCGCCGCCGCGATGCCGCCAACGCCGCCCGCTTCTGCGCGGACCCGGCCGCCTCCGCGGATCGGGTGCCATGCATCTGCTGCGCCGCGTCCGCGGCCTCTCGCGCCAGCTGCCCCTGCTGCGCACGCGCACGCGAGGGGCTGGGCTGGTCCTGCAGTGCGGGCGTCGGTGGCCGGCGCTCCTGCCAGCCCTCCTCCTCCTGCGCATTGTGCGCCCGCGTCAGGCGCCCGGTGCGTAACTTATCCCGTCGCCGCCGGCTGCAGCAGCGGGCCGCGGCGCACCCTGTGATGGCAGGGCCGCTGCCCGCCGCTGCCGGGCGCGTGCTGGTGCGCTGCAGGCTCACATGCTTCGGGCGTGCGCAGCTCTGCGTCTTCGCACGACTCTGCATACGCATAGCGGTGCTCCATGGCCCGCCGTGCGCGCCCCAGTGCAGTGCAGCAAGCCCCTGTATGTCAGACAGCGGACGAGTCGCAGTTGGTGCCCGCTTTCAATTCGTAAAAGGTGGCAAACGAGCGGACCATTGGGAAGAAGAGGAGGCAGGGGGGACTCAGAAATGCCCCGGTTACCCAGACTTTCCATGACAATGACATAGCTGCAGCAGCTGGTCATACACAGTTGTTCAGTAGTTTTGTGATCTCTCTTGTTACAGGCTTGAAACACAAACCATAGGGTCCAGAGCACTTGCGTGCGCTCCAGGTGCCGCAGCACCTGCCCTCCGCGGCTGCAACCAGACACGCCTCAACTCCATCACCCATGCATGCTTGCTGAGCAGCAGCAGCACCCTGCTATGCCAGACTCTAGCAGACGGTGACCTGCGGCACCCATGCGACGCGCCCCGCTGGAGCAGCGGCCGCGCGCGCGAGGGCCGCCCTACGAGGCCGCGATGGCCGCCGGCTGCGCGGCCTCGCCCGCGACAAACGCGCCCGGGTTGATGGCGACCGACTTGGTCGCGTTGTCGGTCTTGTAGATGCCCACCAGGCGGTCGGCCAGCTCGAACATGTTGTTGCGCAGGCTGATGATGATGAATTGCGCGTCCTTGGTGCGCTCCTTGATGTAGTGCGCCACGATGCTCACGTTCTTGAAGTCTGCCGGCGCGCGCGCGCGGCGGGCCTAGCATGCAGGCTCGCCGCGGCATGCGCGTGCTGGGCGGGCAGCGGCGGCAAGCGCGCATACGCTGCTGCTCCGCTGCAGGCAGGGCGGGTCCGACAGCGCAGCCAGGCAGCCATGCATGCATGCAGAGTCATATAGCGCTCAGACTCGCAAAGACAGGCCGTGTGCGTC
>JAABUY010001598.1_pt1 | contig 29645 bp, 10 predicted proteins | sample 5560271 | NCBI WGS metagenome assembly JAABUY01 (sample SAMN10711886, study PRJNA513374) | rock metagenome | isolation source: Antarctica rocks | place: Antarctica: Victoria Land, University Valley | reverse complement strand
AGGAAAAGACGTTTCAGTAAGGGCTTTTTGTGGGACATGGACGTAGCAATAGTTTTGACAGGATGATAGCGCTAGAGCCCTTTAGGCGTAGTGCCTCCGGGCGGAATAAATTACCTACCTACCTAGAAACAACTTTCTACAAATCAATTCACATCTAATAGCATCAAAGATTTAAAACATGCTTTTAAGCAGTTCTGAAGCTTAGACTTCAGTCTGAATTAATTTAATTTATGTTTTAATTGTAAAAGTTTCAATGCAGTAATGTATAGACTATGTATTCACTCTCTTTTCAGTGCTCATTGCTACTTCAGTGTTGAGATTACAAAATAAAAAGATAAATTTTTATATTATATTATATAAAGAAAAGTTCTATCTCTCTTATATTGTAACATATTTGACAGCAATTCAAACTGAATCAGAATTAATTTATTAATTAACATCTTTAATTATTTATAATCTCTCAATATAAAGCTCAACTTTATTTCTATAATAATGAACAAACTCACTATCATAATTAGTTAAAAGTGTCAGAAATGACTTCTTAAACTAATTATAAGATAATGACAAGTTAAATTGCATTTCTTCAGACTTAATTAAGAAATGTTTATGTTAATTAATTAATTTTTAACTTTATAATTGAGATTACATCTCTATTTAATGCAGCTTCAGAAACTTAAAAAATATTTAATGTAATAGTGTCTTTTTCTGCAGTGATGTTTAAGAATTCTTTGAAGATGAAGACACTATCTATTTATAAAAATAATTAAAAAGTGAACACTGCAGAGATGTAAGTTCTTAAAATGAAAGCTTATTTTTAATTTTATAAAATATTAATGAACTGATTTCTGAACAATAAAGTAAAGATTACTGTTACAGTTAATTATTTAAAAGATATTGTTAAAGTATAATGACTTTAAAAAAAAAATTTTAAGTCAGAGAAAACTTATTAAATATTAAATCTTAAAATATGAACAATTTCTTTTTAGCATTTTTACTGATCTTTAAAAATGTTAATGAAATAAAACATTGACATCACTGTTATGAGATACTGAAATAAATAAAATTAATTTAACAATATAAAGTAAAGTTTACAAAGATTGTATAACTTCTTTAGTCTATATTAGTTAAATATAAATAGAAATGACAGTTTATTCAGAGTTTAAAGCAAAAGATTTAATTTGAACTCTAAAAATATTTAAAGATTGAAGTAATTACTCTTGATGAGTTAATTTAATGAGTTAATTAAATTGAATAAAGTCTTTAAGAAATACATAACAAGAATTATCTTAATGTCTTTAATGACTTAAATTTAAATTGTAATAACTCATTAAATAATTCTTAAGATCAGTCTCAAAGTTGTGAAAAATTAATTATGTTTAAATTAAATAAGTTAAATATGAAAGCTTATTGAATCTGATGTAAAAAGAATAAAGTATGCTTTCATTATAAAAAGTTCTTATATATAATTAAAGATTGCTAAGAGAACAAGAACACTGGTAAGAATAAAGATAAAAATAAAAATAAGAGCAAGAATAAAAATAAGAGAAAGAATAAAGATAAGAAGAAGTTGAAGATTGTTAAAGTTGATTTAAATAATTTGAAAAATTAAAGTCATTCATAAATATAGAAATATTTATAAATAAGTTGACAGAAGCTTCTATTTAACTTAATAATAACTTAAGTGAAGCATTTACACTGAATAGTCTGAAATTCTTATTATTAAGTATGATCTTCAGTTAAATCAACATTCTCAATTTAAATTTATATATTCTTGCAGACTGCATTCAAGACAGACTGAATAAGATAAATGTGAAAGTATTAATTAATTTAAATGCAGACTGAATATATATCTTCTTGATAGTTGTCAATTAAATGTCAATTAATAATTAATATGAAATTAAATTACTTAAGATATTCTTGCTAAACAGATAAATCATTTAATTAACTGTAAAGCTGATTTTTCATCTTAAGATAAATAGCTTTCAGCAACAATTAAAAGTATAAATTATGAATCTTTAAGAATATAATCTCATTCTAAAATTAATTTAACTGAAAGTTATTATTTCTCAGATTGATTAAGCTACAGACTGTATAACAATTTGAGATTAACAATAAAAATATCATTATCTGTTTCTGAAAAAGTGACAATGAGCTGTAAATGAGTTGATATTAAATATAATTGAAGAACATACAGCTATAAAGACACTTCAAAAGTACAGAATTGTTAGACACTTATTAGTAATTTAATAAAACTCAAAGAAGTCAGAAGCTGAACTGTTAGTTGTTATAGATAAATAATTATAAATTGTTATTGAAGAGTTTCAATTTATATTCAGATTGACTTTATCAGATAAACTATCATCTAAATAGATATTTAAACATAGCATTAACATCAGTAATATTAAGTCTGTTAATATAAATGCTTATTTTCTGTTACAGCTACAGCTGAACAAACAGATTAAACAGATAATGAAGTTATTGAATAAAGATTTAATTTATAAATTTATAAGTTTATGAGACTTCTCAATTCTGTTTATTAAAAAGAAGAAGAGTACATGATAAATGTATATTGATTACAGAGCATTAAATAACATTACTGTTAAAAATAAATATTCATTTTTCTGAATTCAGAAATGTCTAGATCAGATTGACAAAGTCTGATATTTAATTAAGCTTAATCTCACTTTAAGTTATTATCAAGTTTATATAATCAAAAACAATACAAAAAAAACTGTCTTCAACACTTATTACAGTAAATATAAGTTTACAGCTATGCTCTTTAAGCTATACAATGTCTTGATGACATTTCAGTTAATGATGAACTCTATATTACAGAACTTACTTAACAAATTCTATCTAATATATCTTAATGACATACTAATCTTTTCTGACTCAATTTCAGATCATTAAAAACACTTATGAATCATTCTCAATATCTTAAAGAAACATAAGCTATATGCTAAGTTTAGTAAGTGCACTGTTGAGATAGAAATTCTTAAATTTTGTAAACATATTATGAAGTAAGACACACTACAATTAATTTCTATTAAAATATCAATCATTAAGAATTGATCTGCTCTGAAGACAGCACATTATGTATGACAGTTTCTTGAATTGACTTTGTATTATTGATGATTTGTACAAGAATTTGCACAGATTGCAGCATTGCTATCAGATTTGTTTAAGAAGAACAACATTAAGTTATATATAAAGAAGAATTAATTCATTATCTGAAACACATTATGTAATAGTGTCTTTCAATGACTTAAGAATGCACTTACATTTAAATTAATACTTATTTAAGTAGCTGTATACAAATTATTTACTATTGAAATGAACACTTTCAAATAGACAATTGACTGTGCTTTAATGCAGAATAAAATGAATGAGAAACTTCATTTAATTATTTATGATGATTAAATGCTACAAGATGCAGAGCTTAATTATTCTGTTTATAAAAAGAAGTTATTAATCATTAAGTATGCACTTTGAACTTAACAGTATTATATTGAAAATGATCATACTACAACTATTATTATGAATCATGAAGATCTACAATATGTAAAGAATACACTGCATTCATTTAAATAACTAGCTTAATAAATTAATGAATTTCAGCAGTATAATCTTGACATTCAATATCAATCTGAAGCTCAGACTATCATATTAGATTTGATCAGTTATTGACTTAATTTTATAGAGAAAAACTCAATAAATAAAGTGTTCTTAGATGCTCTGTGAGAGCTAGATGATGTGAAATGAAAGAAAGTGATGATATTATATCTAAAAGATGATATAGAATCTAAAAAGTCACTGCTTTGCAAGTATATGTGTAAAAATGATGTGACAGATCAATTTTGACTGCATTATAGTTTGAAATTGAACAACTCATATTTAATTTGAAAGTGAGATGACAGCAAAGTGTTATTTTTACAGTTTCAGTATTATGCAGACTTTTTGAAACATATATACATTGAATATAAGCATTTAGAAGTGTCAAGACTGCTAAAAGTCATTTAACTTTAAGCTTGATGACATAAACTATTGCAGAATATTAAATTAATTATAAAGTATTATCTTAACTATTAAGTTGCTCAATGATCTTGAAAACATTAAAAGATCAAAGAATATTTATATTTAGCTTGTAAGAACTTATTATTGTTTAAAAGATAAGAAATTAACATAATAAACATACTATCTTGAATGCTTTGAGAAAACTGCTAAATTATAACAACAATTAATTATACTACAGACTGATCTGTGACTAAAGCTGTTCTGAATGTAACAAAAACAACAGTTACAGATTTTCTGTGTGATGAAATCTTTACAATTTATGATTCATTGAGAGAATTACTATTCAATAACAGTATAAACTTTCTCAGTTATGTTGTGACTTACTATTTAAAAAAGCTCAGAACTCAACATAGAACAATGACTCTTTATTATTTCTGTATAAATGAAAAGATAGAAAATCTAAATGAAATGTTGAGCTTCATGCTTACAAAATATCTTATGAATAAATTAACTCAATTATAAGATGAATACTTACTGCAAACACTTTTTGTGACTTAAATCTGAGCTCATAGTATAACTAAACAGAGCTCATTCTATTTACTGTATAAAATAAACTCATAACTATTAAATAACTTAAATAATCTCTGACTGCTGAGAGAAACTGACTTTAAAGATCAGTTAAAACAGATCAGATAGGTATAGATAATTCAAGCAATTGTTAATGAAATTCTTTTATGAAAGATTATTGAATCAAAAACAATTTGTAATGAAATAGTACAATTAAGCATTATAAAGAAAGAAGACTGAATGTTTATATGAAATGAAGAGTCTCAGAAGTTTAAAGTTAAATGATTTAAGTCTTATAAGATATTGAAAACTCATTCATTAAAGACTTATGCATTAGAAATGCTCACAGAGCATGTTTTATGAAATTTAATTTATAATAGTTAATTTATAAAAGCATATATCTTTAATGCTGATGAATTTTGAGCTAGTTCAGAGCTGCAAAGCAGTCTAAAATGAGCTAAACTATCTGTGCAGCAATTAAGTCTCAAAGTTGATGAAATTCTCAAATAGAAAGAGTCATTATTGTCTTTTTATGAAGAACTCTTAATTATATTTCAGATCAAATGAGATTGCAGATAAAAGAAAGAGCTATATAAGCTTTTAGTAAAAAAGAAAGAAGATCTTCTTCAGAAGACAATTTGTAAGATATAAAAATGTTATAAGTGAGTAAACTTATCTGTATTCTCATTACAGAACATTTCAAAAGCATATTGAAGTATTGCTTTTTCTGAACTGATCTTGACTGAAGTGAATGATGTGATGAATACATTACAGAAAATTATTGAAAGTTAAAAAGATGCTGATGACTTGACTTCAACACTCATGATAGAAGAAAGATGTAATTAAGAGAAAGTGAAAGTTCTGACATTACATAATATTAAGAAAAAACTGAATGATTAAAAATGATCTAATAAAGATTTGCAACAACAACATGATGAGTTGAAGTCAAAGTGAATAAGTAGTAAAGCTAAAAAGAAAGATCAAAAAGTCTTAACTTCAGTAATGATTAATAGTGATTTGATAACAATCTATGAAAGAAATATGAGCTCATATAATCTATATAAGAGACTTAAGAAAAAGGTTCTCATAGATTAGAAGATAATAGTATCAGAAGCAAAGCAATTTCATTAATTATTTATTTATTGAAAAAAAAAAAGTTATAAGTTAAGCATAAACTGTATCTGAAGCAAAACTACTGTTTACTGTGATGACACAATAATGAGTGAGAATGTAACTGATGCAGATGAAGTAATGATGCAAGTAAAGTAACAAATGCATTGATGTTAAATCTTTTAACTTAACAATAAAGAATCTCAGCAGCTATCTTTAACTCATTTACAGTGCTTGAAACATTCTCTATTGATGAGTAATTGTAACTGATAAGAAGTGTAACATCATCAATGATGATGATGAGAGCAGTAAATAAAGCAGCAACATAATGATGATAAAAAGTTACTGAGTCAGCAGATAAAGAAAATTTAGACTTTATATAATTTAAAACAATAAGCAGTCATCATATTAATATAAACTTATACTTATAAAAGCTGCACTGAATACTCTGTGCATCTCAATAACAGTTTATACATAAACTATGAAGAAGATAATGATCATTAAACTCAGTCTGAATGCACATTGTAAATGATCTGTTTTTATGCACATAGTTGTTGCAGATAATCAGCTCACATTTCTTATAAATGTAAGTGACAGTGACTTTATAACATGTTTAATGAGTATAAAAACAATCTGAATTCATGTTGATGCATAAGATTAACTGTTAAATTATTAATAATATCTTAAGCTCAGCCTTAAGTCAACTCTTTAATGACAGATTGATCAAAGCATTAAGTAACAAGAAGCTGAGCTGATTAATAGTTAACTTATTAAAGAGAAAAAAGAAAGCAGCATTAAAAGCAGAACACTTAATCAGCTTTATATATTGTTAGTCTTTAAACTGAAAGCAAGACAACAACATATTGAGAGAAGAGTTTTGCAAGCTTTTCTTAATATAAAAACAATCAATAATTTTGTAAACACAATTAGAAGCAGACTTCTTCTGATTTAAGTTGTTGTCATTTGTATCTGATGATGAAGTGACAGTGACACAACATGAAACATAGATCTTAATGAATGATTTATGAAACATTAATGACATGCTGTGAACATATTATGAAAGCTTACATGATGATAGAGTGAATAAAAAAATTTGATAAGTTAATGAAGTAGTGATTAAAAGTTGAAGTGTGATCAAAAACTAAAGAAAGAAGAAAAGAATTTCTTTTGAGAAGTTGTGATTGATGATATAGATAGATGATATAAACAGTGAATAATTCATCTTATCATTATAACAATAATGACTTACATTTCTAGTCACTTTTGAATGACAATAGCAACATAAAGTAAGATAAAACAATGTAAATGTAAACTGTAGACAGAAATTTTACAGAATGTTAAGTAAATCTCTGTATTTACATCAGTGAACTGTTGTGACTATGTAGTAGAAAAGAATGTAATATTATTGCTTACTTATCTCTTACTAAGTGTCTCTATTTATGTCTTAGTCATCATTTTCTATATATACTCTACATAGCATAAACAAATAAAAACAACTTTCTACAGACTGATTCACAGATCAAACAACATAATATTTTATGATCATTACATCAACAATATCTAAGTTAACTTCAATAATCACTGCTTTTCTGAAGTCTGAAACTCTGCAGATAAGAAGATTACAGCAGTTTAATAAGTATTAAGTTGCATTGCAGCTCAGCATATTTAATTTATATAATCTTAAAGCTTTTCTAACTGATGACTTACAGGTCATAATCTATTAGGCTGACACTTAACATGCATTTATGATGATAATTAAAGAGAAGAATATTACTTTGTGATTTTTCAGTCTACAAATAATGTCAGTGAGAAGAACTGTCAGAAGGTTGAACTATAATGTCTTAGTTATTTAGTTGAGTTAGTCATCTAAGCAAGTCACTTATTTAGTTAAAACATCAACATCAACATTATCATCAACCTCATTGTCATTACACATTTACAATGATCTCAGACAAATCAATTAAGTCAATTTCTGATATTTTCACACAATATAGTCTTGCTTTAACTGATTTAAACAATGATCTGTCAGTTTCTCTTTAAGAGATTGCTTAAATCTATGATCTATCTTAATCTATCTTACAAGCTCATCAGAACAGAAGATAATCAGTAAAGATCTTTTAGATAAATTGTCAATAACTGTTAATGTATAAGAAGAATGCTTTAATTCAGTAAATTAATATTATAACAGTCTGAGAGTGATCTTCATAAATTGAACAGCTGAAAATAATGACAAAGCATTTAATGACAGTCAAAGATGATCTGAATTCTCTAGAACAGCATTGATATAAGAATTTTTTATGTTGATATTCAGAATTCAAGACACAGTATAGCTGAAATCTTAATCAGAATTGAAAGAATGCTGAGAACTATGAAATCATTTAAAAATGATTTAATTTATACAACTTTATATAAATGAAGCATGATATTTTGAAGTCAAACATATACAACATGAATGAGAAGAAATTTGCAATGAATATCATAAACAGCTTTAAAGTTCTAATATAATGCATGAAAGCACAAGCTTTCAGTGTTTATGCTGACAATTAGAACTGAGTATCTCTTATTAAGTATATATTATTTAATAACATTACTCTTTCTCTTTACTTCATCTTTAAGAGCAAGCAGATTCAGCAAGTATAACTAAATTCTATTAAGAATGATTAGACTGTTCTATAAGTCAGTGACAACAGCTAAATTATGAATGCAATAGAACTTCAGTGACTCAAGATCTTTAATTTATACATTAAAACTCAGACTCAAGACACTCATTAACTATTAATATTGAATGAATATAAAAGTCATATCTTCAGCAACTTTATTCAGTACTGCTGTAATCACAGCATTGTGACTTTGTGTCTTTCTTTACATTTAATACATTTGCTGCAGTTACTAAATGTTGAAGTCTTTGAGTCATTAAGTAAGACTTACAAGAAATGTGTTCATCTTCACTTACATTATGAAGCTGTCAATGTTAACAAGCTAAACTTTCTTTATTATTATTAAAAAGCTAAATTGACAGCAATCACAACTCACAACATTCTGAGTGCATAATGAGATGCAGATCTTATTTTATTCAATTCTTTTGTCATTATTTCAAGACTATCTCAGTCAAAGACTTTACTCTATGCATTCTTTATAAATTTCAATGAAGTTCAAGTTGACATTACTGTCACATTTAATACAGCAACTCAAATCAATCAGTTTGTAAACAAAATTTTAACAAATATGACATTGTCATTATATATACATGTCTTAAGTTTAAAAGACACAGCTCTGACAGCTATGATAAATAGAACAGTTCTACAGCAAACTAATTAAAAGCTGCTTAACAAGCAGAAGCAACAGCAGAAAAAGTAGTTACAAAAGAATGTTGAAAATGTTTAAGTTCTTATTGTTGATAAGAATAAAGCTTTGATACAGAAGACAGAGAATAGAATGAAGAAATTGACTAATAAAATAGTTAAATATCATGTATTAAGAGGCAAAGTTGAGTTTGCAAAGCTTATTTAAAAGAAAATGTCAATGAATGATTCAGTTTTTATGTAATTAGTCTAGAGTGAAGATAATATTAATAATTCAAGATGTTTCAACATGAGTTAATTAAGCAACAGTGAGGTGACTTGACTGAGTGACTGCCTTAACTAGGTGATAATTACATTAACTTATTAATGACACTGATGTGTGTGTATCTGTATCTATATAATGATTAAATCTGTATGAAAACTTCATTTTAACATTATGAAATATTGTAAAGCTGAAGCATAAGATTTCAAATAAAGATCTTGTTATATTGTTGCTGCAATTGATACAAAAAAAACAAAGAAATCTTGATAATAAAAACTTCATTTACAGCAGATGAAGTAAGTTCATCATAAAAGACATTTTTGATAAGCTTAAATACTTATAAGTTATGAAAAATACTAAACATAAAGAGTTATATGAATTATATGTACATCTTCATGATAAATGTAATTAAGTTGTAATTTAATATTACTAAATATTATTAAAAAACACTATTTTTATCTGTAGATTAATACTTACATGTAATCTTACAAGTAATATTAATAAAAAATTCACCATACTAACTGTCTATTTATTTATTTATTTACTTATTTATTCTTCATACATCACATGCAGCCTATAAGGCTATGGCGATTTCTAGACAGATATTTAGATATATATAATAACTTATATAAAAGATACATGTAGATGTGCTTATTAATCACTTCTTTACAGTCAGACTGTTTTCTTAATTGTTAATTAACTTTTATGTAGTAATAAATGAAATATTTATGTCAAATAATGACTAAATAAGTGTAAATTTAGTGTGTTTTATACACAACTAAGATCTGTGAAAGTTTTTCATTGCTTGTTTTTCTTATTCAACATGACAGATTCAGTGATGATATTTGTAATGAAAGTAGAAATTGAATTTACAATCTTTCAGATTAAGCAAAAATTTTTGAGATTACTATTTTTGAAAATTTCACCTAATCTTTAAGGTTATCAGAATGATGCATTAGTCATTTATGTTACTTATCTCATTAATATATTAACTGTCAAAGTTATATATATATAAGAAGCTACTACACATCATACAATCTGCAAAGTTCTCATCATAAGTTACTTACCTTATAGAATGCTTTCTGATTAAATATTATACAAGAATAATCTTCTCAGAATTTAAAAGTGACTAAATATTTATAAAAAAACAGAAATTTCTTAAAGATTCTTATTTTCTTTAATTCTCTTTCTGTTCTTTGTGTCAGAACTGCTGACAACACTTAAGTGCTCAGAGAATAAGATAATGATGTTTAACTTTATAAATGATATAAATTTAATTACATAAAGAATCTTAACACAGATGAACTGCTGTAGACTGAAGTCAGCTTATAGTTAATACATTGTATAAATAAAAAAATATGAAATAAGATTTACATTAAATAAATATAAGCTGATTTACTTTACAAGATGTTATAGAGATCTCAGTGAAAATCTGATGAGTACAGTGCATTTTGATGATTAAATGGTTTTAACAAAGATAATATTGTAAATATTGAATGTTCAGATTGATATAAGATTAAGATGAAGAAAATATGTGCAATAAATAGCTTAGAAAGACATTATAACATTTAAAGCTCTTTTATATATTATATTATTTATATAAAGCTCATTTATAAAGCAATTCTGACTGCTTTATACAGCAATGATTTAATCAATTATGTTATATAAGTTGTAGATGTGAAATCTATAAAATGATGATGCTTTATTAGTTGTTTTACTCATTAAATCATTGAAGTATCTACAGAATCATTGTTTAAAAAAGATAATGAAAGTCTATAAAAAAACATTCACAACTGTTTTAAAACAGAAATTCAATGTTTAGTCTCTGAATTTATATATAAAATACAAAATAATGCAGAGATTTCTTAAAACAGCTGACAATTCAGTCTCTGTAAGAATTAAATAAGTAATTAATACAATTTAAATGACACTTTAAGTCTTTGTTGATAAAACATTAAGAAGATATAAATGCAACATAATTTTCATAATTAGATCACTGACAATGATGAAGAGTCTATAGTAAAGAGTAATAATATAAATAGAGAAGTAAAGATAGCTTTAGATACAATTAAGAAGATAATAGATGAATTTACAGAAAGCATTAATTAAATAAATAAATTTAAAATGAAAATAAAGATAAATCTGCAAGTCAGCAAGACAAAAAGCAATTATATAAAAGTTAAATTAAGCTTAATCAATTTATTAACTTTATAAAAGTCTTTATAAATACAAAACAACAGCACTGTTTCTGTTCTGCATAGAGATGCTAAGTTTTAATGTTTAACTGATCTTTGTAAAAGTCTCAGAAATTGATAAGCAATGTTTATGTAATTAATCAGTACAAATCATGTAATATATACTTTTCTTTTACTTAAATCACATCAACTTCTATATTCACTAATTTTAAAGAACTGAAATCACAAATCTCTGCAGAGCTTTTTTTACAGCAGTTAATGCTCATTAAATAGCTTAATAACTGATTATAAGCAATTTACTCAGTTATCTCAATCTTATGTGACAGATCATTCAGAAGAACATCTTAAAATATGAAGATCTTATATATTTAAATGATTAAAAGATGATTTAATGAACTGAGATAGATTCAGTGAATTAAGAGAGATTATTTGCTGTTTAGTAAAAGTAAATGTTTAAGAAATAGACACAATACAGATTCATTAATGTATAAAAAAAGACAATAATAATTAATTAACATTCTGTTAAGATAGTGTCTGCAAGACAAAATTAAGATTTTTTTATTTAAATTTTTCTGTTGTAAAGATGCTTTATCCTCATAGATTTAGATAGAGATTGAATAGAAAGTCAATAGAATAAATAATATATAAGAAGCTGAATTCTAGCTATAGTGAAAATACTGCTTTATATATATATAAGTTTTATGATTAAGCAAGTAATATGTAAAGTAATAGTATTATTATTGAAAGAAAGTAGATACTCATGCTATACTATGTCATTTAGTGAAACCTCTAAACTGTATTGTCTATGAGCACATCTTAATCAAGAGAGTTACAGAAGAAGTAAAAAGAATGTTGACTGCAGTTAACATAAACAGAGTCTTCACTTAGTCTCTGACATTAATTCTATTTTGCTTCATAAAAACAGCTAAAACATCATTTCTTAACATTCTCACTTAATGAGACTGCATCTATTGACTCTCACTGACAGCAAACATCAGATGACTAAATGCATCATTAAGAATTTAACAAACTATTTAAAAGTTTAACTAATTATTAACAGTGAATTTTATGAATTCAATGAACTGCTTAAAAATCTGTTTAGACAGAAACTTAATAAGCTCATCAGCAATTATCTTTTAATTGAGTACAAAGTCTATCTGAATCTGATTGCACTTATACAGATTGCAGATGTTGTGATAGAAGACATTAATGTACTTTAATCATTTATGTATATGTGCATTCTTAATTAAGATCAAGACAGCTTAATTATCTTCTTTGAGCTGAATAAGTAAAGATACTTAATGAGCTTCATTCTCTTAAATGTTTATGCAGTGTAAGTTGATTTTAAGATATTTGCTTATATTTATGTCTCTTAATATCTGTTCAAGTCAGATCTCAATCTTCACACACATTGACATAACTATGTATTTGATCTCAGTAATTAAAATGATGACAAACTTTTACTTTTAACTTGTCTACAACACTGATTCATCTTTAAGCATATAAACATACTTTAAAATTAATTTTCAATTCTGCTTATTCAAAGCATAGTTAAAGTCAGAGTATTTAAGCATTACTTAACTCTCATTAAAACTGTACATGATGCTGAGATTAATGATTGATCTTACATATTGCAGTAGTTTCTTAAGTACATATTCATGATGCTTCACAGAATTGCTGAAATATTGATTTAATTGATTTAATGCAAAGATGATGTCTAATTAAGTATAAATTGCTGCATACATTAAACTTTTAATTATCTATTAATACTGTCTTTGATCTATTCTTTAATCAGTTAGATCAACAGAACAAAGAACATTATATTTATTAAGTGAAATGCTGATGATTCTGTGCTTATCAAATTGTATGTAAACATTCTTTAATATCTTATTCATATAATGAGTCTGATTCAGATGCAGAGTTCTCATTTTGCAGTTATGTATGACTTAAATGTTAAGAATTTTCTGTGTCTTTCTTAAGTTCTTAACTTTAAACACATTTATAAGAGCTTGCTTAAATCAGAGAATGTGTAATAGATTTATTGAAGTTATAACAATATTATTTACATAAAGAAGCAGCATGATTCTTTTAATGCTGTAAAGAAGAAGATAAAGATCAGTTTTGCTTTAATGAAAACTTAACTTAAGCAGTTTAATGACACATCATTCATGTCAATTTTATATAGCTTGCTTAAGATCATAAAGGCTGTGCAGTATGTGCAGAACACAATTAGATGTAACATTGACTTTAAAAGAAAATGTTATATAGATTGTTTTCTTCAGAAAGAATTTCATGAAAACATTATTGACATTTACTTAATGACACTTTAAATTTTTGAGTGCAACAATAGTCAGAAAGACTTGCAGAGTGTTAAACTTAATAATGAAAGTAAAGATGTTTTTATAATCAATATTATATGTTTATGAAAAGTCTCTTGTCACAAGTCTTGTCTTAAGCTTATTTAAGAATTCATCAGTGTTCAGCTTAAATTTAAAAACTTATTTACTAATTATAATGTTGATTCTTCTTAATGACACAGTCTCTTTTCATATTTCATTTATTGTCAAGACTGTCAGCTTCACATAAATGATGTTTTTTTTACATTTCTTCTCAGATTGAGTCTCTCACTGCTTCAGCATAGATGACAGATGTTAAAATGTCAGATCTGATTATAAAATCTTCTTTATCTATAAAGAACACTGTAAGTGTCAGCATAATTCTCAATATTTTAATTAAGAACTTATTTACATCTTAATCATTGTTGTTGTTGTTTCTCTTTCATTTTAAGATCTCAACACACAGAAAGATTCTGACTTCTTTAAATGTCATCATTTTAATTTAATCAATGTTAATCTTCTCATTTAACAACTCATCTAGATTGACTGCAGTCAACTTAATCTCATATTGTTTATCTTAAGATTTGTCAGCCTTAATCATGATTAAATCAGACTGCATCTTACTGTTTTAAGTCATAAATGTTTGATCTGAAGCTGTGATCTTCACAATGATTGACTTCTTTTATAAATGTTTAACAGATCTTCTGTCTAAAAGAGTATTTAATGTTTATCATTGCAGTCTAAGATCAACAGTGTCTTTCTTCTTACTTTCAATAAACTTCACAATGTAATTCTTAATGATGTACTTAAGATCTGAAGCTCAAAGCTAATACTGCTTTATGATTTTCTTAATGTAGCTCATAAAGACTTTTACTTGTTCTTAATTCATGAACTTGTCACATCTATCTTCAAATAATAACTTGAGATCAATGTAGCTGTAGTACTTGCATTCTCATATATAAATATAATTAATAAATAACTTTACATTAGTAAAAGCTTTCTTGAGAGTTGTCTACTTATTATTAATTAAGAAATCAGTTGCTATTTAATTACAAAGATAAACATCTGTCTATGCTATCTACACTCAGAACTTTATTGACAGTTGTGTCTCTTTAATCATGATGTGTACTGAGTTCTCAGTGATTCAGATAATTCTTTTGACAATGTCATTCTGAATTGACATGTAGAACATTATATATTGCAGTGTAATGTTAAAAGACTTACATCAATTAGTTAGAGTGAACTTTAACTTCATTTTATTGTTACTTTATACAGCAAGAATCTTTACATCAATCTGAAGTTTAATCTTCAATCATCATTCTTGCAGTGTCTGTGAGACCTTATTACATTGCTTTAACAGTATCATTTACATCTTTCAGAAATGATTATCTATTATCTTCAGAAAGTACTGATATTCATTAAATAACAAGAATAATGAGTTATCTATGTCAATAAAGACAAGAACAAGAATGTTAGTCTTTCTTTTATTTACAGTGTAATCTTGCTTATTGATGAACTTAATCAGAATATAAATCTCATATATGTTTTTATTGTTCTCAATGATGAGAATTAACTTTTCAAGAATTGTCACTTTGTAAAGATCATGCAACTTTGCAGAATCAAGATGAGCAAATTGTTAATGTTAAAGTCTGTAAGTCTTGATCTTTTCATTTAATGATGCAGTGTTGATGTTTAAGAAGTTAATTATAAGATCATGCTTATGAGTTTAAATATACAGACTTATATCTAAAGCAATAATAGAAAAGATGATCTTTAAATGTGATGTGTACACTGCAAATATTAAAATAATTTCATTAAAACTCTTTGCAATATACTTAACTATATAAACTTTATCTCACTCTAATACTTCTATTATAGTTTTGCTGTGCTTATCATACATTTAAAGACAGTGTTAATTAAAGCTTTTATACAGTTTCATTTTGTACATTCACTTTTCTGACAGAAAATTGATCTCAAGTTTAAATACATAAAATGTTGAACTCAGTCTTACAGAATTTTCTGACTTAACTTGCATGATAATTACTTCATAATAGTGAGAGTATAAATGTTCTTTCTTAACTTTAATTTGTTGATATCTCATTTATATAAGAAAGTCACTAAAAAGTTAAAGTTAATCAGTTATATATAAGAAGAATTTAAAGTCTGTAACTCATTTAAATTTAAGCATCTTACTGACAGTCTTTTAAACAGAGTAATGATTTCATTGTTAATTTTTTTTTTCTTTTTAAATTTAAAGAAAAAATCATCATCATTACTGTCACTGACTTCTGTATCAAAGACTCTGTATCTCTTTTCTTTTTCTTTATAAACTGACTTCTAATACAACTTAACTGCAGTCAATCTGTATAACTTAATTACAGTTAATCTGCTTGTCTTCTTTTAAGCATCTCACTTAACATTAAAAAGAAATTTGCAATCTTTAATGAAGTAAAAGTCATTGCAAAGAAAGCATTTAATAAAGTAGTAAGAAGAATGATCACTGTCTGAGCTGAATGATCTGTAATAATGTTGCTTAATATTAATTATGCAATGATTTAATGAACTGCAATTCTAATTCATTAAACATTAATCTTCTTTCTGTTTATCTGTTCACAAGACAATGATAATCTCATCAGTCTTAAGCTGTGTCTCTTTCTTCTAAAGCTTTTATAAATTTCTTTTAACATCTAAATTGTTTTAAGCATTGATGACATTACAGATCACAACATACTCAACTGATAATGCTTAAAGCAGTGTTTAAAACTGTCATTTTAATTTAAACAACTCAGTCATATCAGACTGAGTTGCAGCAATCTTTCTGTTAAATTTGCTCAGATAAATTTATGCTTCTTTAATGAATACATTCTTTGACATTCTGTATTTAACAAACTTCATTAAATATTGTCTTTCAGTCATCTGCAGCTTTTTCTTATACTTAAACTTTAATATATCTCAAACATTCTTTATGCTGATTTTGTTCATCAAATATTCTTAATTATCTGCATTTATGCAAATAATAAGTCAATATAAAATCTTTACATCAGTTTTCTGATTTTTAAAGCTGAGACTGCTGAGAAAAAATGAGTCTGAGAATCTGCTGATCAGTATATTGACTGTTAAGACTTCAACAACATTTTATAGATCTTTTTTTATCAATTATCTTTTTATGAGAATGAATCATTGATTGCAGTTCTTGTAAATAAGAATTGAGATGAATTGTTACTTTATAAAGAAGTTGTTGAAGTTCATGATGATGATAGTTGATATGTAGTATAAGAAGTGAATAAAGTAAAATAACAATGTATGCATTGAAGATAATATAAATAAAACAAATAGAAAGCTTTTGTGTCTCTTATTCTGTGAGACAGTATGTTTATTTATCTTAATGACTCATATTAAGCTGCTAAAGAACAGTGCTTTCTGAGCAACTATGAATGCTGATTTTTACTGAGATCAATTCTTTATGAATCTTTCAAGTCAAACATACTCAGCTATCACAGAACAGTGCTTTCTAAGCAACTATAAATGTTGATTTTTGCTGAGATCAATTCTTCATAAATCTTCTGAATCAAACATACTCAGCTGCTGCAGAATGCTGATTCTGCTAAAGTCAGATTTATTATAAATCTCAATAATCAATGATACTGCTAAAGCTGAATTGACTGTGAATCTTAATAATCAACATACATAGCTGTCATCAGTGTGCTGATTCTGCTAAAACTAAATTTATCATGAATCTCAATAATCAGTGATACTGTTAAAGCTGAATTAATCATAAATCTTAAAAGCTGATATACTCAGCTATCATCACACTAGAAGTATACACTTTCTCTGAGAAGCTTCTTGTTAATTTGAGCTCATAATTTATTGAAAGAAAGTAAATATTCATGCTATACTATGCTGTCTAGTGAAATCCCTAAACTGTGTTGTCTATGAGCACATCTTGATTGAGAGAGTTACAGAAGAAGTAGAAAGAATGTTGACTGCAGTTAATATGAGTAGAGTCTTCACTCAGCTTCTGACACTAGTTCTACTTTGCTTCATAAAAGCAGCTAGAACACTGCTTCTCAACAATTATATAAGATATTTAGTTATATTGTGAAAGAGTAGAAGCAATAATCTTATAGAAAAGACAGTGAGTATATAAGTAAAATAAAGATAATTAAAACTTTTAAAACTAATAAATAAATAAATTTATAATAATCTGTCTATTATAAAGAAACAAGACAGTAACTTATTATTAACTTACTGTCTTTCTGTATAAGCTTTTGACAAAGTCTTCATCATATTAATAAAAATATCTTATTATACTTTTTCACTAAGTTTATTACATTATTTAACTTTTATATTAACAGTTACTTGTCATATTTAGACTCATATTTCTTTCAATACATAAAATATTATATTACAGATATTAAGTAACTTTCTTATACTTATTACTTTTCTTATTATTTTCACTTTTATTCTATCTTCTTCTTTAGTCTATATTGTCATGACTGTTCAACTCATTTATAAAGTATTTAAGAAGATCTTATGCTTATATAAATAAATTATTATACACTTTCTCATCATTCTAATAGCATCAACATTGATTTACTTAAAACTTTAAGTTTATCAAACTATTGCTTAATTATCAGTTCTTTATAATTCTTACTAATACTTAATTAACTATATCTTAGTGACAGACTTTCTTGCTGTCACAGACTATAAAAAATATAAGTTAATATTTAATTATTTTACTTAATCTTTCAATCTTAAATTATTCTTCATTTTAACTTATTTCTCAAGTCTTAATTTTATTAAGACTATTCTTCAAGTCATTCTTTATCTAAATTTATCACTTAATTAAATCTCTATGAGTAAGACATCTTTATTAAACACTGAAATTGTTGCATTAGCTAGATAGATTGTGTGCTTTACAGCAACAAAACTATTATTAATTAAAAGAATTAATGTTTTAATCTTATAGCTTACTTAACAGATTAATAGTTAGTATCTTATTGTTAAATTATTCCTCAATAAGTCTTTACAAAGAAGAGAAAAAAGTATTAACTTAAAGAAATTCTATTTATCTAAGTAAATCATAAATATCAGTTAATTCAGATGAGTCTTAGTTGTCTTTAAAAAGACTACAACTACTTTAAGAAGAAATATTTCTTCTAATTTTGCTGCTAAAGATATTTACTTCAAATCAATCTCAATAAATACTCATTCTGAAACAGTCTCAATGAATAAATTAATTAAATAAACTAAATTATCTCAGCATATCTTAGACACAATAATCAATTAAGTAAGATTAATTAATTAATTAAACTTTATATAAGTAAATTAACTACAAGTCATAATAGCTGAAATGATACAAGCTGTCTTGCAGACTAATTAAGAAGCTTAGAAACATTAATTAAATCTTAAGAATTTAGTTAATAGACTTTAGTAAGATAATTTAGACTTCTTTAATCTACATTATGAAAAAGATTACAATATTGAGTTTGTTAGAAAAGACATTTATTATTAAAATGTGCATAGCTTTGTAAAGAATGCTCAAGATGTTGTTAATGTTAAAGAAGTAAGTATAATATGAGTTAGATTGCATATATGTCTTTAAGACATTGTGATGAAGTAATATTGAACATAAATAAATAATGTAAAATGAATAAGTCTTTAAGAAGAAAATGACATTAAATACTGAAAGAAAGTCTTGATAAGTTGTTTTAAAGAAAGTTATAATGATGCATTATAAACTCTTCAGAAAACTTAATTCATTCTAATTGATATTTAAATGATAAGATCTCAGTCTTATACATATATAAAGTTATTTATTATGCAAAATTCTTAAATACTTCTTCTGTTTATACTCAACTTATGTAAGTCTACAACAATCTTAATTTCAATCTTACTAAAAATCCAAATAAATCTACTGCATCTATCTCTATCATGCAGTTCATTGAGCAGATAAAAGAAAAGAAAAATGCTTAAAAAGTAAGTTTTTTTAAGCATTAAAAATGAGACACTCAGTATTAGCTGAAATAAAACAATAAAGATTGATACAACTTTAGTTAAAGAGAAGTTAACTGAGAAGACTTTTAATATAAAAGTGCAAGAGAAGATTAATTATTCTATTAATTCTTTTCACTTCATTCTTATAAAGATCAAAACACTTACTGATTTAATTAACAGTATTTTAACTTTTAATAATATCTTAATTAAGAATAAAATTATATCAATTTTTATTTTTACTGTTGTTGAGAAGCAGTGTTCTAGCTACTTTCATTAAGTCAATTAAAACTAATATTAAGTGAAGTCTCTACTGATGTTAACTGCAGTCAACATTCTTCTTAATTCTTAATCACAACAACATAATCATAGAATTTCATTAGACAGCATAGTATAGCATAAATATCTTCTTTCTTTCAAAAGATTATGAGCTTAAGTTAACAAGAAGCTTCTCAGAGAAAGTATATACTTTTAGTGTATTGATAACTTAATATATATTTTATTAAATAAATAAATAAGTATCTGTAGCAGCTGAATACATAAGCTTAAATTATTAAGCAAAATCAGCATTCTCAGCAGCTTAATATATATCTTGTTAAATAAACAAATAAGCATTCATAGTTGCTCATTAAAAGCACTGTTCTTCAATAACTTAATATGAGTCATCACAACAAATAAGCATTTACTGTCTTACAGAACAAAAGACATAAAACTTTCTTTATTTTATTTATATTATCTTTTATGCATACATTGTTATTTTACTTTATTCATTTCTTATGCTACATATCAACTATCATCATCATGAACTTCAACAACTTCTTTACAAAGCAATAATTTATCTTAATTCTCATTTACAAAAACTATGATTAATGATTCATTCTTATGCAGAGATAACTGATAAAAGAAGATTTATAAAATATTGTTAAAATTTTAATAATTAATATTTCTGTCAATGAATTCTTGTTTTTTCTCAACAATCTTAACTTTAAAAGTCAGAAAACTGATACAAAGATTTTGTATTAACTTATTATTTACATTAATATAGATAATTAAGAATATCTGATGAACAAGATTAGTATAAAGAATGTTTGAAATGCTTTAAGATTTAAGTATAAGAAGAAGTTGCAGATAATGAGAAGATAATATTTAATGAAGTTTATTAAATATAAGATGTCAGAAATTGTGTTCATTAAAGAGACATGAATTTATTTAAGTAAACTTAACAAAAAGATTGCTGCAACTCAGTCTGACATAACTGATTTGTTTAAGTTAAAATGACAATTTTAGACACTGCTTTAAGTGCTAAATGAGTATGATGTAATCTGTAATATAATTAATATTTAGAACATTTTAAACATTAAAAGAGATTTATAAAAGCTTCAGAAAAAAGAAACACAACTTAAAGCTAAGAACACTGCTACTGTTCTGTGAGCAAATAAACAATAAGAAGATAAACATTTAATGAATTATAATTATAATTCATTAAATCACTGTGTAACTGATGTCAAAAAATGTTATTAAAGATTTAATGAACATCAGAGATCATTTAGCTTTGATAATAATTAACTTTTTTGTTATAAAATCTTTAAATATTTTCTCTGTCAAGACACTTATAACATTCAGAACTGCAAATATCTATTTAATGCTTAAAGAAATATTTGAAAGAAGATAAACAAGTTGATTGTAATTAAGTTACATTGTAAGTCAGAATTTAAGTATAAGAAGAAAAAACATAAAGTTTTTAATATAAAGATTAGCAATAACACTGTCTTCTTCTTTTTAAACTTAAAAGATAAAGAAATTAATAATGAGATCACTGCTCTGTTTAAGAAGACTGTTAATAAGATACTTAAATCTAAATAAGTTATAGACTTAAGATTCTTCTCATATATAATTAATTAACTTTAACTCTTCAGTGATTCTCTGATATGCATGAGATGTCAATGAATTAAAGTTAAAAAAGAACATTTATACTTTCACTATTATGAAGTAATTATACAAGTTAAGTCAGAAAATTCTGTGAGACTGAGTTCAACACTTTATATATTTAAACTTAAAGTTAATCTTCTCTCAGAAAAGCAGATGCGCAAAATGAAATTGTATGAAAGCTTTAATTAGTATAGTCTTTAAATGTGTAATAAGTGTGACAAAATTATAATAAAAGTATTAAAGTGTAATAGAATCTATATAGTTAAGTACATTGTAAAGAGTTTTAATGAATTTACTTTAATATCTGCTTTATATACATTACACTTAGAGACTGTCTTCTCTGCTGTTGTGTTAAATGCAAGTCTGCAGAATTAAACTTATGAACATAATCTTATAATTAATTTTTTAAACATTAATACTGCATTACTGAATGAAAAGATCAAGACTTACAGACTTTAACATTAATGATTTGTTTATCTTGATCTTACAAAGCTGTATAATCTTTATAAAATAATAATTCTTAAAAAGTCAATTCTCATTGCTGAGAACAGCAAGAACATATATGAGATTTATGTTCTTATTAAGTTTATCAATAAGTAAGATTACACTGTAAATAAAAAAAAGATTAACATTCTTGTTCTTATCTTTATTAATATATGTAATTTATTATTCTTGTCATTTATTAAATATCAATACTTTCTAAAAATAATAAATAATCACTTCTAAAAGACATAAACAATACTGCTAAAGCAATGTGATAATGTCTCATAAATATTACAGAAGTAATGATTAAAGATTGAACTTCAAATTAATGTAAAGATTCTTGGTGTATAAAATGACAATAAAATGAAGTTAAGATTCACTTTAAATGATTAATGTAAGTTTTTTAACATTACACTGCAGTACATAATGTTTTACATGTCAATTCAGAATGACATTGTCAAAAGAGTCATTTAAATTATTGAGAACTCAGTGTGTATTATGATTAAAGAGATACAGCTATTAATAGAGTTCTAAATATAGATAGTATAGACAGATATTTATTTTTATAATTAAATAGTAATTAATTCTTTAATTAATAATAAATAGATAATCTCTGAGAAAGCTTTCATTAATGTAAAGTTATTCATCAATTACATTTATGTATGAGAATGCAAATGCTACAGTTACATTGATTTAAAGTTACTATCTGATGACAGACATAATAAGTTTATGAATTGAGAATAAGTAAAAGTCTTTATAAATTACATTGAGAAAATCATAAAGTAGTATTTGCTTTGAGCTTCAGATCTTAAGTGCATCATTAAGAGTTATGCTGTGAAGTTTACTGAGAGTGAAAGAAAGACATCATTGATCTTAAACTGTAATGATAGATATTAAATATTCTTTTAAAAAGAAAATTTATTGAATACTTATGAAAAAAGTCAATCTCTGTAAACATTACAGTTTCAGATCAGATACTCATGACTTAAAATAGTAAGATGCAGCTTAACTTAATCATGATTAAGATTAATAAGTCTTAAGGTAATGAGATTGAGTTAACTGCAGTTAAGTTAAATAAATTGTCAAAATTAAAGATTAAGTAGACTGAGTTGACTGCAGTTAACTTGAATGAATCATTAAAGTTAAATATTAACAAAATTAAAATTATAAAATTTAGAATCTTTCTGTGTATTGAGATCTTAAAATGAAAAAGAAACAACAATGATAATTAAAATATAGATAAGTTCTTAATTAAGATATTCAGAGTTATGCTGATACTTGTGATGCTTACTATAAGTGAAGAAGATTTAATAATTAGATTTAATCATTTTACATTTATTATCTATACTGAAGCAGTGAGAGACTCAATATAAAAAGAAATGTAAAAAAAACATTATTTATGCAGAGCTGAAAGTCTTGACAGTAAATGAAATATAAAAAGAGACTGTGTCATCAAGAAAAGTTAATATTATAATCAGTAAATAAGTTTTTAAACTTAAGCTGAACACTAATAAATTCTTAAATAAGCTTAAGACAAGACTTGTGACAAAAGACTTTTCATAAATATATAATATTGATTATAAAAACATCTTTATTTTCACTGTTAAGTTTAACACTCTGTGAGTCTTTTTAATCATCATTGCACTCAATAATTTAAAGTATCATCAAATAAATGTCAACAATATCTTTACAGAAGTTCTTCTAAAGAAAATAATTTATATAATATTTTTTTAAAAGTTAATATTGCATCTAAATATGTTCTATACATACTGCACAGTCTTTATGATCTTAAGTAAGTTACACAGAATTAATATAAACAATGTGTCATTAAATTAACTAAATTAAGTTTTCATTAAAGCAACACTGATTCTTGTCTTTTTCTTTACAACATTAAAGAAATTATGCTGCTTCTTTATATAAATAATATTATTGTAATCTCAACAAATCTATCATACATTCACTGATTCAAGCAAGCTCTTATGAGCATGTTTAAAGTTAAGAACTTAAAAGAGACATAGAAAATTCTTAACATTTAAATTATATATAACTGCAAAATAAGAACTCTGCATCTAGATTAGATTCATTATATAAATAAGATATTAAAGAATCTTTATATGTAATTTAATAAATATAGAATCATCAGTTTTTTATTTAATAAATATAATGTTCTTTGCTCTGCTGACTTAACTAATTAAAGAATAGATCAAAGACAGTATTAATAAACAATTAAAAGTTTAATGTATGCAGTAATTTATATTTAATTAGATATTGTCTTCACACTAAATTGATTAAGTCAATATTTTAATAATTCTGTAAAATATCATGAATGTGCAGTCAAGAAACTACTACAATATGTGAAATCAATTATCAATCTTGACATTATGTACAGTCTCAGTGAGAGTCAAGTAATGCTTAAATACTTTAACTTTAATTACATATCAGATAAGCAGAATCAGAAATTGATTTTAGAACATATCTATATGCTTGAAGACAAATCAATGTTGTAAATAAGTTAAAAACAGAAGTTTATTATTATTTTAATCACTGAGACTGAGTACATAATTATGTCAATATGTGCAAAGACTGAGATCTGACTTGAGCAGATGTTGAGAGACATAAATATAAGTAAATATCTTGAAATTAACTTACACTGTATAAATATTCAAAAGAACAAAGCTTATTAGACAGCTTTACTCATTCAGCTCAGAAAAGACAATTAAGTTATTTTAACTTTGATTAAGAATATATATATATATAAGTAATTAAAATACATTGATGTCTTTTATTACAATATCTGTAATCTGCATAAGCAAAATCAGATTCAGATAAACTTTATGCTCAGTTAAGAGATAATTGTTAATGAGCTTATCAAGTCTCTGTTTAAATGAATCTTTGAGTGATTCATTAAACTTATAAAACTCATTATTAATGATTAGTTAAACTTCTGAATAGTTTGTTGAATTTATGACAATGTATTGAGTCATTTGATGTTTGCTGTCAGTAAGAGTTGATAGATGCAGCTTCATTAAGTGAAAATATTGAGAAGCAGTATTCTAGCTGCTTTCATTAAGTCAGTTAGAATTAACATTAGAGTGAAGTCTCTACTGATATTAACTGCAGTTAACATTCTTCTTAACTTTCAATCACAACAACATAATCATAGAATTTCATTAGACAGCATAGTATAGCATGAGTATCTTCTTTCTTTCAAAAACTGTAATCTTTCTTAGCTACTCATATTAAGGATGCTGCTTCAGATTATAAGTAAAAATGAATAAAAGTAAAATTCTTTAAAGAATCAATGTAATAATATGCAGTAATCATACAGAGAGATCTATTAAGAAAGATTTAATAATTAATAATAATAGACTTATTAAGAAATTAAAGATTAAGATGAAGAATACTTAAAAGAGAATGATGAATTTGTTTAGTATGAAGATAAATATAAAGATGAATACAAGAATAAAGATAAGAAATGATATAATAAAGAAGACTATTAGAAATATTTTGATGATTGAGAATCTTTAAAAGTTGAGAAGGCTTCAAATAATAAAAGAGAAAAAAGCAAAACTGAAAAGATTAATATTTATTATGTAGTCTTATTAAAACTATCTCTCAACATATTTATCTTTTAATACAATACATATTAAATAGAATTCACATTCAATAACATCTTATACAATCATATTTAAAAATGAACATGCAGAACAATCAGAGTAACTAAGTCTTAAAAGAAGAATATATCTTTTATTATTAAATTAATGTTGAAAAAGATTTCTAAAACTGAATACAATTTTTAAAGATAGCATTATGTCACTGCATTAACTAGCTTAACAGAAAAAAAAGAATCTGCATTAATCTGTCTTATTTCTGAATGCATAATAATTCTTATTAACAGAAATTATCTTAAGAAAAATGCATCTTCTACATTGATATGATGACTTGATAAACTAATATTGATATAAGAAATAAATGAAATGCATATTTTAAATAAGTATGCTTTAATTAATCTTTTTCTTCATAATATTATAGTTAAAAGATCAGCATATGCATATCTAACTTATAAGACTTATTTAATTAAAAGACTAAAAGCACAATTACTACTTAATACAGATGTTCTAGACTCAGAATAATTCACTATTAACTTTAGTTTTAAGACAGTGAAAGTTAAAAACTGTAAAGATATTAAATTGCTTCTTGAAATTCAGACTTAAAACAATATTTATGTAAAATACACAATAAAATCAAGTCAGCATATCATCATTTCACCTCAATCTCATCATCTCATTTCAGTGATTTACAAAGCTATTTCAGAAGAAAAAATATATATATTAATATTTAATTAACTTAAAATCAACAATCTTCTTATAAACATTAACTTCACTTATGTATTAGTCAACAATTATATCATAAAGTCTCTTGTCTTTAATTAACATTTATATCTTAAACTGTTTCAAGATACTTTTGAGAAGATAGTTTATTTAATAGAAATTGAAAATAATGCTGTATATTTATCAGCTTAATTTTCTTTTTAAATACTAAATTTATCAGAAACTATCATAGAAAATAAAGTTATCATTTATAAAGAAAAGAGCATCATCTTTAATATTGTCAAGACTGTCAATCTATTTTCTATTCTCTGAACAAGTCAAGACTACATGATAAATATATTAAAGAAAGACTATATGAGAATTTTACTTAAGAATAACTAAAAAAACACACTGATATTCTGAAAGATTTACTTATTAGATTTTAAGAATTGAAACATTGTTAATTAAGAATTTGATCAACTTCATGAGCAGAACAAGATGCATTGAGTAAATAAGAATATATTTTTTAAATACTTTGTTTTTATAATGTAAAAGACTGTTTACACTGAATCAGAGAAGAAATCTATTTGAAAGAAATGTATTATTATTGATATTTAAGTTTTAAATAAAGTCACAGAGTCTGATACATACTTTTTATTCTTACAGTTTAATATTATATTAGCTGTTAAAGATGTATTCTACATATTGATGATAAACTACATCAGTTTTTTCTATTAATGATGTGTTAAGTCTGAAGATACATATAAGCTTACTATAATAAGTCATTATTAAATTAATATTGTTCTTCAATCACATTATCAATACATTAAAGTCTATATTGACAACATTACAATATGATTAAACACTCTAAAGAATTACATACATTATTTAACTATCATATTTGATTCTTTTCAACATCTTTATATAACTTTTTCATCAACTAAATCATTTCTTAAGTACTTATCTGTCACAATTTTAAGGTCAGAAGGTTAATTCTTTTAAAATGATGATGATAAAGCAGAAAATCAAGACTATTGCTAGAATTGCACTTCTTAAGAATCTTATAAATCTGAAATGCTATCTAAATCTTATAAAATGATTGTGAAATTACATTTTCTATTATGTATAATTAGTCTCATCATTATAACAACAAAAAATTATTTTACAAAGAGTCAAAGAAAGCAGAAACAACCTTATGATTATAGAAATAAAAGAAAGATTATTTAATACTTTTTAAAAAATATTTTCTGAGTTACACTTTCTTATTCATTTTAATAACAAGCAGAGACTCTATGTAAATCTAGATATCTTAAAGCAACAAGACTTTGAAGCAATGATTTTACTATGTTACTGATAATTTTAAAATTAATATTTTACAAATTACTATTTAGTCAATTATGTTTCTATCTAAGCTTCTATCATCAATAAAGACAAAGTACTGATCAACAGAGCTGAAGATGACTGAACTGATATGAACAATTTAAAAGATTAAATATATAATTAAAGTTATTAAAAAGTCTATCATAATTCTTACTGATTATGCAGCAATATCAGTTATAGCAAAGCAAATCAAGTTAACAAGCTTCTTAACAGATAAGCTGAACTTATATCTTATTTATGTTTTTCAGTATCTTTCACAATTTAAACTAGATATTCAGTATAAGTCTAACAAGATTTACATAGTGCTTAATGCACTATTGCAATTAACTTAAATTATGCACATAAGCTTAACTCAATCAACACTAAATGAGTTAAATGTTCTGAGTGAATGTCATACTAATATGAAATTATACACATATCATGCAAGTCTAATAAAAATGTCATTAGTCTTTAAGAAACACCTTTAAGCAGAATATAACAAGAATAAAAGTCTTAAAAAGATTTTAATCTTATTGAAGAAGAAGACATCAGAAGAATTTACTTTGCTTATAAGAATAACTTACTTTATTACACTGAAGAAGATATAATTACTAAATTATATTTAAAGATCTCTTCAAGAATGTTTTTCACATAGTACACAACAAAAACAGTTATGTAGAATTACATTACTGCTATTAAAGACTATTAGACTTCATATATATTCATTGTTTAATTCATTATCTCAAGATATATCTTCATCATTGCTCTGTATGTTAAACAAATTAAACAAAAAAACATCATTTATATAAGTCTCTTAAATTAATAACCTCATCAGCTATATCTTTTGTCATGAGCTGCACTCACACTAAGATCTTATAGTCTAGTCACTGACTAAGTTTTTAAGACAAAAATTCTTACTTTTAATCTTTATAAAAAGCTTCTTCTTTCTCTCTTTAGATTATTCTTCTTGTATTTAAAAACTATCAATTAAGTGTCAGTTTCATTGCAAATTCATAACATTAAATAATCTTTTCATTTAGACTTAATTTACTAAAGAGACCTTGTCATATAATTATACAATCAGTGCAGAATGAACAAAGAAACTTTTATATTTAATGAATTTAAGTTTGTTCTAGATGCAATGTCAATCTGAGATTAGATGTTACTGAACAAAATATATAATGAGATATATAACATAAAGAGTCATATAGATTATCTATACATTTTAACAGCAAAACAATTCAATACTGCTTTAAACATATTAATTAGCTTAGTAATGTCATCATCATTAGCTGCATTATTACTATCATAAAAATTCATAAATCATATAAATAATTTCACTGTAAAGCAGTTTATGATGACTACACAGATTAATGAACATTGAAAATCTTAGCTTCTTAATATATTTATGTTTGAAGAAAAACAAATAGATTTTTAATTATAATTATTTTAAATTGTTGCAAAGATAAATGTAAATCTGTTAAATAAATCAGACAGTGTTCAGTTTTAATACATATATAATTAACTAAAAAAGATAACTTTAAATTAAATTATACTTTGAATTGTGATCTGCATCAAATTAAATAAGAAAGTAACTTATATAATTATTAAGAAGTTAAATTTTAGGCTGAGTGTCAGGGTCAGTAGCTTTAATATTTTTATTATGAGAGTGTTTTGAGAGATTTTTACATGAAAATTTTATGACTAATAGATTACATCATTTTATAAAAGCTATGAAAATTTCAGTAATTTATCTTGTAAATTACACAACTTACATAGTCAAC
>JAABUY010001595.1_pt1 | contig 29658 bp, 33 predicted proteins | sample 5560271 | NCBI WGS metagenome assembly JAABUY01 (sample SAMN10711886, study PRJNA513374) | rock metagenome | isolation source: Antarctica rocks | place: Antarctica: Victoria Land, University Valley | reverse complement strand
TCTCCGCCGCTCCAGCCGTCCCGTCTCTATCCCACCTTATCCGATGCCGCGGCCAGCCCGCCTGACGCCGTCCCGCCCGGGGTTCTGCCCCGATTACCCGCGAGCACGGTAACGGTTTGACCAAGCTGGACAGTCGCGTCAGCGAAGGCCGTGCCCCTAAGCAGAGCCGCATCGACGGGCATGCGTTGGTCGAAGACGACGACGCCGGCATTGGCGCGGTCGAACGCCGCGGCGCCGACGCCTGGCTCAAATGGCAGCAAGACCGAGGCGGGCCGCGCTACGACGGGAGTGGCTATGGATGGCGGTTCCGGCTGTGACGGATTGGGCAACGTGTCATGTCTCATCGGAACTACCGGAACAGCCAGCGCCGCCGCGATGGTTACGGCCGGCTGCTCGGGTTTGACGGACGGTGCTATCTCACTTGCTGGATTGGACAGCGTGCTTGCAACTGGCGTTTGGCCAGGCCGGGCGCTACTGCGGACTCCACGGTTCGGCGTGGGATCCAACACGTCTATTCCCACGCGGCTGCGTTCCCGAAATGAACGGAACCGCGCGCCGGGCGCCAAAACTATGGTAGCCGACCCGGCGCCACCCTGGATCGCACGGACATTGCGCGGCAGCCGCGGCGCAGCGCCCACCGACGGCGCGCCGTCGAACACGATCAGCAGGCGGTCGCCCTCCTCGACGACCTCGAACGCGGTTGGCACCGCGAACTCGAACACCACGCGGCCGAAGCTTGGATAGTCAGCTACCCGCACGATCCCTTGTGCACTGGCAAGGCCCGGCACGGCCAATAGGGCAACGATGAGCCACCGGAGTAACGTCATCCTTGCGGACCAAGAGCTGGCGCGGCGGTGGAGTGGCTTCGCAACTGTGCGAGTCCCGCAGTCGCGGTTCGGGCGCGGTCGGGCAGCATGGCGGCCAGCACCAAGGCGGCTTTGGCTTCCTTCATGCGGTCTAGCACTTGCAGCAGCACGGGCGTCTCCAGTTCATTGAGGATGGCCGCCGCGTCGCGTGGGCGCATGGCCTCATAGGTCTTAACCAAGCCGCGCCAGTTGGCGTCGTCCCGCTCGCGCCGGGTCTGATCGAGTTGTTCGAGGCGGGTCTGCAGGGCGGTAAGCTCGGTGACCCGCTCGGTCAGGCGGCGCTCGGCGGCGACCTGCATCGCTTCGCGCGTGGCCATCGCCTGCTCGCGGCTTTCAAGCACGGTGCGGCGAGCACGAAGGTCAAGCAGAACTGCGCGCTCTGCCTCGTTGATTGGCGGCTCGACCGGCACGGCCGGTGGAGCCACCGAGGCTGGGGCCAGGCTGGCGTGTGTTTCTGCACCGTGTGCTGCCGGGGCGGACGGATGTGTCGCGGCTTGGGCCGGTGGCAGCATGGCGCGGCTGGCGCTGGCGAGCGCTGCCGGAGCACCGCCAGCAGCCTGCACAAGAGACACGCCCTTCAGCGCGAGCAGGCCGGCCATGCCGAGTATCGCCATGGGCAGCACACGGGGGCGCATCCGCATCATCGGGCCACCCGCAAAGCTTGCAGCAAGTCGCGTTCGGCCTTGCTGCGTGGGCGCGGCAGTTCTGGGTCGGCATGGGCCACGGCGCCCACAAGCTCCCGCGGGTGCGCCGTGTCGATCGCGCGGCCGGCGCGGACGAGCTGTTCCAGGCGGTCGGCCAGGTGCTCGCCACGGTCGGCCAGGAAGGCGAGATCGTCCTTCAGCACGGCGGCGCCCTCAAGCTTGCGGGCGAGCTGCAGCGCAGTTTCCTGGGTCATGCTGTGCAGCCTGTCGAGGCCGGCCTCCGCATGCCGGGCGCTATTGTCAAATCCGGCCACCGCTTCGCCCAGCGCCGTGCGGTCGCGGCGCAGGCCGCCCAGCGCACGCTCCAGCCGGACGGCATGCACCAGGGTCAAGCCCAGCAGCACGATCAGCACGGTCTCCAGCAGCCAGTCCATACCACCCATTTTGGGTTCCTTCGCGGTGTTTACGGTCAAGTCTCGGATTGAATGGCCAGCTCGCGGCGCGGCGCGGCGCTGGGCGGCGCCACCGCGTCCTCGATCCGGACGGCGACGCGGTTCTTGCGGCGGCCGATCCGCCCGCCGAACAGCGGGACGTTGCCGCAGCGCACCTGCACCGGCGCACCCGGCCCGGCGGTCAGAATGATGCGGCTGCCGACCTCAAGCGCCATCACGTCCGACAGGCGCATCACCTGCTCGTCCAGCACGACGTCCAGCTCGACGTCGGTGCTCCATAGCTCCTCGGCCAAATGGCTTTCCCAAATGCTGTCGCGGCCGAATCGCTCGCCCATGAACTGCTGCAGCAGCAGTTCGCGCACAGGCTCCAGGGTGGCGTAGGGCAGCAGCAGCTCCAGCCGGCCGCCGCGGTCCTCCATGTCAACGCGGAGCCGCACCAGCACGGCGGCGTTGGACAGGCGGGAGATGGTGGCGAAGCGCGGGTTCACCTCCAGCCGCTCGAACTTGAAATTCACGGGACTGAGCGGCTCGAAGCTGGCAGAAAGGTCGTGCAGGACGAGCTGGATCAGCTTCTCGACCAGGGTGCGTTCGATGGTGGTGTAGGGCCGCCCCTCGATGCGCATGGCGGCGGTGCCGCGGCGTCCGCCCAGCAGCACGTCGACGATCGAGTAGATCAACGCGCTGTCGATGACCATCAGGCCGTAGTTGTCCCACTCCTCAGCTTTGAAAACGGCGAGCATGGCCGGCAGCGGGATGCTGTTCAGGTAGTCACCGAAACGGAGCGAGACGATGTTGTGGATCCCCACCTCGACGTTGTCGCTGGTGAAGTTGCGCAAGGACGTGCTCATGATCCGCACGAGGCGGTCGAACACGATCTCCAGCATCGGCAGGCGTTCGTAGGAGACGAGGCCAGAGCTGATGATGCGCTGCATGCCGGACTGCTCGAGACCGCCGGCGAAGTTATTGCCGAAGCCGAGCAGGCTGTCGATCTCCGCCTGCTCGAGCACGCGGCCGGGGGTATCCTCCATGGCGGGCGCCCCGCCGCTCATTGGACCAGCAGTTCGGTAAACAGGACATTCAGCACGTGCGCGGGTTGAGCAGCGATGTTGGTGCGGGCGATGAGTTCCTCCCGAAGGCGATAGGTGCCGGCGGTGCCGCGCAGCTCCTCCGGGCGCATTTCCCGCAGGTAGGTTTGAAATAAGTCGAGCACGCGAGGCATGGCGGCCTGGATGACGCCTTGGTCCTCAGGACGCGAGAGCTCGAGCTTGGCCTTCAGCTTGATGAAAGCGGTGCGGCGCGGGCCGGCATTCAGGTTGGCGACGATGTCGGGCAGGTCGAGAAACAACGGGGGCGCGGCTTTGGCCTCGACGACGTGCGGTTCGTCCCGATGCAGCAGGTGGGGCAGCAGGCCCGTGAGCCATGCAGCGCCGCCGCCGCCAGCGAGCAGCAGGACGGCACCGGCGACCAGCAGCAGCTTGCGCTTGCCGCCGGGTTTGACGGGGGCGCTGTTTGTTCCAGTCAGTGCCGTGATCGCTGCCGCTGTGGCCATGTCGGTACTCCTTGCCGGCATGTTGCACTCGAAAGGTTAATGAAACGTTGCTGGTGTGGATGAAAGCCGCTGCGACCCGGCACAAAGCGCCACGTCGGCAAATTATGCCGGGCTGCCGAGACGGTCGCGATGCCGGTTTTGCTGGGTTTTCGAGGTGGCATAGCGGTTGCGATGCATGGAGGGAAGCCAGGAGCGGACCACCATGGAAGTGCCGAGCTATATCGCCCTATCAAGGCTAGTGGCGCAGAGCCGGGCGCTGGAGGTGACGGCCACGAACATGGCCAACGCCAACACGCCGGGTTTCAAGGCCGGGCGCGTATTGTTCAGCGACTGGCTGAGCCGGCAGACCGGCGCCGACTCGCCGCGCGGCGGTCGAGTGGTGGCATTCGTTCAGGACCGCGCGACCTACCGGGACCAGCAGGCCGGGCCGCTGCAGGCCACGGGCAACCCGTTCGACATCGCAATCAGCGGCGAGGGATATTTCAGCGTCGAGACGCCGCGCGGCCCCCGGCTGACGCGGGCAGGACGGTTCACGCCAATGCCGGACGGACGGCTGGGTGACGCGGACGGCAACGCGCTGCTGGACACCGTAGGGCAGCCGATCCGGCTCGCCGCCGCTGACTCCCGTGTCGTCATCGCGGCAGACGGCACCGTCAGCAGCGAAAACGGACGGCTGGGACGCATCGGCGTGGTGCAGCCGGCGGATGCGATGCGCCTGACGGCCGAGGGTACACGGACGCTGCGGGCCTACACTGCCACCGCGCCGGTCAGCAAGCCGCAGGTGATCCAGGGCGTCGTCGAGGACAGCAATGTGCAGCCGGTGCTGGAGATGACCCGCATGATGGCCGATCTGCGCGAATTCCAGTTCACGACGCAGTTCGTGCAGGGCGAGGCCGACCGGCTGCAGTCCTCGATCGACAAGCTGACGCAGCACACGGGTTAAGGACGCAATATCATGAGATCACTCGACATCGCCGGGACCGGCATGCAGGCCCAGCAGACCAACGTGGAAGTCATCTCCAACAACATCGCCAACATGACCACGACCGGGTTCAAGCGGCGGCGGGCGGAGTTCCAGGACCTGATCTATCAGAACCTGCGCCGGGTCGGGTCGAACAGCAGCGACGCTGGTACGGTGGTGCCGTCCGGGGCGCAGGTAGGACTGGGGGTGAAGACCGCCGCGATCTACCGCATCAACGAGCAGGGCAACCTGCAGCAGACCAGCAACAGTCTCGACGTGGCGATCAAGGGCCACGGCTTTTTCCAGGTGACGCTGCCCAGCGGGGAAACGGCTTACACGCGGGACGGCACGTTCGGATTGTCGCCGGACGGGCAGATCGTGACGGCGGACGGCTATCCGATCGCGCCGGGCATCACCGTCCCCGCCAACGCGCAGGACATCACGATCAACGCGGCTGGCGAGGTGCAGGTCAAAATCGACGGCACGACGGCGCCGCAGACGGTGGGCACCCTGCAGATCGCGGCGTTCGCCAATGACGCCGGACTGGAGGCACAGGGCGACAACCTGATGATGGCGAGCGCCGCGTCAGGCAACCCTGTTACCGGCGTGCCGGGGTCGCCGGGGTTCGGCAGCGTGATGCAGGGCTTCGTCGAGACGTCGAACGTGAACGTCGTGACCGAGATCACCAACCTGATCACGGCGCAGCGCGCCTATGAGATGAACAGCCGGGTGATCACGACCAGCGACCAGATGCAATCCACGCTGACGAACCTGCGGTGATGGGCATGAAAGTCTTGGCGGTTCTGCTTGCGTGTTGCGCGCTTCCGGCGGAGGCAGCCACGCTGCGGCCCTTCGCCACCCTGTCCGGTCCGGTCGTGACATTGGCGGACCTGTGGGACGGCGGAGGAGACCGGCAGCTCGGCCCCTCACCCGCGCCGGGTGCGCGCATCACGATCGAAGCGCGGCAGCTGGAGGCCATCGCGCGGCAGTTCGGTGTCGAGTGGCGGCCGGGGAGCGCGGGGGACCGGGTAGTGCTGGACCGGCCGGGCCGTGCGCTGGGACGGGACGACGTGACGGGGCCGTTGCGTGCAGCGCTCGCGGCGGCAGGCGCGCCGCGGGATGGTGACCTGGAACTGCCAGGCTTCACGGCGCCCATGGTGGGTTTGGGCGCCGTCGCACTGGCGGACGTGACGCAGTTGGAATTCGACGGCGGGACCGGGCGCTTCACCGCGCTGGTCAGCGTCGTCGCCGATGGCGCGCCAGCCGCGCAGTTGCGCTTGTCCGGCCGCATGCTTGAGATGGTGGAGCTGCCGGTGCCGCGCCACCGCATGATGCCGGGCGACGTGGTGGGCAACAGCGACCTCGAATGGGTCCGTCTACGCGCCGCGCAGGCGAAGGGCGACGTCGTGCGTGCGATGCGCGACGCCGTGGGCCTGGCCCTTCGCCACACGGTGCAGCCGGGACAGCCGATCCTGCTCGCGGACCTTGGCCGCCCGATGGTGGTGCAGAAGGGCACTCCGATGGTGCTGGCGCTTGACAGTCCGGGCATCCAACTGACGGCCCAAGGCGTCGCCATGGAGCCGGCTGGACTTGGCGAGCTGGTCCATGTGTTGAACCCGGCGTCGCGCGTCGTGGTGGAGGCGGAGGTGACGGGGCCGGGCCGGGCGCGGGTGCTGCCGGGCACCTCGCCCTTGAACGCCACAGGGCTGTTGCCGGTGGCGTCGCGAATGGGGCCGCAGGTGGCATCACGATGAGAATTTTAATGGCTTTGGTGCTGCTGCTTCCGGGCTGCGGCACTTTGACCCGGCTGTCGGAAATTGGGCGGCCGCCGGCGATGACGCCCAGCGGTGATCCCACGGCCGACCCCGCCTATCGCCCGATCAGCCTGCCGATGCCGCGGCCGCAGACGGTGCCAGCAGAGGCGAACAGCCTGTGGCGGTCGGGCAGCCGGGCGTTCTTCCGGGACCAGCGCGCCGCAGCGGTCGGCGACATCGTTACAATATTGGTGAACATCACCGACGGCGCCGACCTGAAGAACCAGTCGAACGAGGGCCGTACTGGGCAGGAAAGCATGGGGCTGCCTAACTTGATGGGGTTCGAGTCCGCCCTGCCCCGGATATTGGCCGCTGCGGTGAACGCAAAGCAGTTGATATCCGCGAATAGCGCAGGAAGTGCCACCGGCAACGGCGCGATCAAGCGGGCCGAGACAGTGACGCTGCGGCTAGCGGGCGTGATCGTGCAAGCCCTGCCCAACGGGAATCTTGCTGTGGCGGCGCGTCAGGAGGTGCGGGTGAACAGCGAGTTACGGGAGCTGCAGGTCAGCGGGGTGATCCGCCCGCAGGACATCGCCAGCGACAACACGGTGCGGCACGACCGGCTGGCGGAGGCGCGGATTGCCTATGGCGGTCGCGGGCAAATTTCGGATGTGCAGCGACCGCGTTATGGTCAGCAATTACTGGACGTGCTGCTACCGTTCTGAGGGAAATAGAGGGGTCGCGCGCTTATGCACCATCGGCGCCTTCCCCGCCCCTCACCCAACCCTCTCCCGGCGGGAGAGGGCTTTGGAAAGACTATGCGTCTTTGGCTAATACTGGCCGGAACGCGTCGCTTGCTTTCTTGAGTTCGGCCGCCGGGTCGGCGCCGCCGACGATGTTGGTGAGCGCAATGCCGATGGTGTCGCGGAACTCGGTCACCGGCACGATCTCGGGCAGGCCGGACCGGGCGGTGCGCAGGCTGGTCAGCGTCGTGTCGAACCATTCCTGCGGGAACATGCTGGCCTTGACGATGGCCGGGTCCTTGTAGGAGCTGGCGCGGGGCGGCGTGCCGGCGCCGGTGCGGAGCCATTCGGGGAACATCGTCTTGCTGGTGGCCCACTGGACATAGAGCCAGGCGGCGGTCTTGTTCTTGCCGGCGGCTGGGATGCCGATGCCGTCGATGAAAGTCGCGCTGTGCTGCGCCTTCGGACCCGCCGGGATCGGCGCGAACCCCACCTTGCCGACAATCTTCGATTTGCTGGGATCAACCAGCGGCGCCGAGAAGCCGATGCCGTCCCACCACATCGCGGCACGGCCCTGGCCGAAGGTGGTCTGGCACTCGCTCCAGTTATAGCCGACCGAGCCCTGAGGAGCGTAGTCGCGCATGATCTTTTGATACCAGGTCGCGGCCTCGACAGCGGCCGGGCTGTCGGTCAGCAGGGTCTTGCCGTCGGCGGACAGGGTTTCCTGGTCCCAGCCGAGCAGAATGTTGTCATAAAGCACGACGTTGGCGTTCTTCAGCCCGCGGCCGGTGAAGCCATAGACGCCTTTGGCCTTGTCGGTCAGGCGTTCGGCGGCGGCCATGATCTCGGCATAGGTCTTGGGCGGCGCCAGCTTGGCCGCGTCGAACATCTCGCGGTTGTAGTACAGGATGAACAGATCTTGGTTCAGCGGCAGCACGTTTATCCGGCCGTCGGGTCCCGTGGCCGCCTGGATCGTGGCGGCGCTGAAATCGTCCATGTCGAGGCCCGGGGCGGTGAGCGCCGGGTTGTAGATCCAGGGCCGCAGGTCCTCCATCCAGCGGCCCTTCTCGATCAGGCGCTTCTGCACGTGCATGGCGACGTTCACGACGTCGAAGCTGGGCCGGCCGGACGCCATCTCGATGGCGGCCTTGGGGCGCTGCTGCTGCTCAGGAATTTGCTCTGCGCCGACGCGTATGCCGGTCAGCTCCTCGAACTCCTTCTGGTGCGCCTGCAGCACGTCGCTGCGGGGCGACTTGGCGAGGTTCACCTCGATCTTCGCGCCCTTGGCCTGCTTCCAGTCGAAAGCGCTTTGCGCGTTGGCGCGCTCGACGATTGCGGGGGCGGCGAGCACTCCGGCGGTGGCAGCCAGCAAGGTGCGACGGCGAAGCATGTGGTTCTCCCTAAGCGGCCTCTGATGGGCCATTGAGAATACTATACGGAACAAAGGGCCACGTGGAAGGGGTTCGCTGCACGGCCGGCCCGTGGCGGACCGGCCGTGCAGCGTCAATTAATCGGCGTCTTCTCCGGCAGTGCGGAAAAGGCGCGCGGCAAGGTCAGCGATCGAACACTCCGGCGCTGGATCAGTCCCAACTGCGCCAGGACTGTGCGCTTGCTCGGATGCATCGTTACAGCCTTGCTGCACTTTCCTTTTACGACTATATGATGCCGCTCGCCGGGAAAGCCAGGGTCGCGGGGCTGTTGTCCTGGAGTGCTTTCCGGCCGACTGTCTTCAGTCGCAGGAATGCAGCACTCACAAAAACAAAGACCTAGACTGCCGATGCGCGTTCAGCACAGCGAAAAGCAGTCTAGTCATCCCGATGCACGCGTTCCATGCGTTCATGCCGTTCCTGTGCCTCGATCGACATGGTGGCAATCGGGCGAGCCTCTAGGCGCCTAAGGCCGATCGGCTCATCGGTTTCTTCACAGAAACCGTAAATGCCGTTATCGATGCGAGATAGCGCTTGGTCGATCTTGCTGATCAGCTTGCGGGCGCGGTCACGGGTGCGGAGCTCCAACGCGCGGTCGGTCTCGACGCTGGCCCGGTCAGTGATGTCTGGTTCGAGGATGCCGCCCTGCGACAGGCTGGCCAGCGTGCCGTCGGCCTCGCGCAGCAGGTCCGCACGCCAGCGTAGCAGCTTTTGACGGAAATATTCCGCCTGAATGGGATTCATGAACTCCTCGGCGTCCGTGGGCCGGTAGTCCGGAGGCAGCGTTAGCATCATGGCCGGGGATCCTTCACTGACGATCACCCCATGGCGAGGTTGCCGGCCTTATAGCTATGCCGCGGCAGCTCTGCCAAGGCTGCCTTTACGCAAGTCGATGATTTCATACAATCATGCACAAAGTAGGAGGCTAAGTGTCACCTATGCGCCGCAGGCTGTGGCCGCCGCGCCGCCTCAACCGCGGCGCGCATGGCGATGGCTTGCACAACGGCGGCCAGGCGGGGGTCGTGAGCGACGTCACTACTGCGCGCAAGGCTGGACAGGTGGGTGAGTGCCGTGTCCATTCCGGCTGCGTCATCCTGCAATAGGGCGCGCTGGACGGCCGACAACTCGGCCAACATCGACCCGGCATGACGGCGCGCTGCGCGGTCCTGCACCGCATCGGCCTCAGCTTCCTGCATCGTTAGCAGCGAAGTCATGCCGACGGGTGCCATGGCGGAGGTGGTGGCTGCGGCGAGCGGCTCAGCGTCGTCCTCGATGCAGAAGCGACCGGGACCGGCCAAGCGGCGCGCGCGGACGGCAATCGGCACGGGTTGGGTCGATACGGCGATGATACTCATAACTTGTCCTACCCTTTCGACCTGCGCGGCACATCCTGCCGAGGCCTCTGCCGGTGCCAAGCCAGCTTTTACTGGGTTCTGGCAGTGGCATGGGCGTTGCGATGTCCCGGTTGCGGTTCTCAACAGCGGCATATTGGACCGCCAAGAGTTTACATTTCGCAAACGTTTTCGGCGTAAAGGATCGATCGTGCTGTTTCGCGGTTTAATCATCGTCCTGTTCGGCCTGTGGCTGGCGCCTGCCGTCGCTTCGGCACAGGTGCGGATCAAGGACATCGCGGACATGGAGGGCGTACGGGACAACCAATTGGTGGGTTATGGCCTCGTCGTCGGCTTGAACGGCACCGGGGACCGGCTCGACAGCGCGGTGTTCACCCGGCAGTCGCTGATCGGCATGCTGGAACGCCTGGGGGTGAACACGCGGGATCAGGAAAGCCGGCTGCAGACCAAGAACGTCGCAGCCGTCATGGTTACGGCAAACCTGCCGGCTTTCGCCCGCAGCGGCAGCCGGATCGACGTCGCGGTGTCCGCGCTTGGCGACGCCAAGGACCTAACCGGCGGCACGCTGCTGGTCACGCCGCTGTTGGGCGCCGACGGCGAGGTTTATGCGGTGTCACAGGGGGCATTGGCGACGGGGGCAATTGCGGCGCGGGGCGCGGCCGGATCGGTCACGCGCGGGGTGCCGACCTCCGCCCGCATCGCCAACGGCGCCACGGTGGAACGGGAGATCGCATTCCAGCTCGCGAGCAAGACCGTACTGCGCTTGGGCCTGCGCAACCCGGATCTCACGACCGCGCGGCGCATGGCGGACGCCATCAATCACGCGCTGGGCGGCGACGCAGCGCGGGCGACCGACCCGCGCACCGTCTCGCTGCAGTTGGCCGGGCGCGACATCATCGACGTGCTGGCCCGTATCGAGGACCTGCGCATCGAGCCCGATAGCCCGGCAGTCGTCGTGATCGACGAAGCCAGCGGCACCATTGTCATGGGATCCAACGTACGCATCAGCACCGTGGCAATCGCGCAGGGTAACCTTACGATCCGGGTTTCGGAACAGCCGGAGGTGAGTCAGCCGGAGCCGCTTTCGCGTGGGCAGACCGTCGTGGTGCCGCGGACCAATATCCAGATCGACGATCAGCATGACCGCCGGCTCGGCATCCTGCGCGGCGGCGTGACCCTGCGCGACCTGGTGGCCAGCCTGAATGCGCTGGGCGTGGGCCCACGCGACATGATCAGCATCCTGCAGGCCATCAAGGCCGCGGGCGCGCTGCAAGCCGACCTTGTTGTTCGTTAGGAAAGCGTGATGACCACAGCACAGCTGCCCGCCCAGATCTCGACAGCACTCGCGCCCCAGCAGGTCGCCCGCATCCAAAAGGCGGCGCAGGACTTCGAGGCGATGGCGCTGGGCCAGATGCTGGCGCCGATGTTCGAGACGGTGGACGCGTCGAAGGGCGTGTTCGGCGGCGGATCCGGGGAGCAGGCGTGGAAACCGATGATGGTGAACGAGATTGGCAAACAGGTGGCGAAGTCCGGCGGCGTGGGCCTGGCACGGCCGGTGATGGAGCAGATGCTGCGGATGCAGGAGGCGCGCAGCGGAGCCGCTGAGACGCCGGCCGTGCAGGGCAAGGAGCAGACGCCATTCGAGCAGACGCTGCTGGAGCGTCCGCCCATGCGGCGCACGACCCTGCAGCAAACGGCGTTGCGGCCGGGAGCATAGTCGTGGGGACTCCTGTACTTGCCGCGGCCGCAAGGCTGACCCGCGTGCTCGCGGCGGAAAATGCAGCGCTGATGGCGATGGATATTCCGGCTGCTGCGGCGTTGCTGGACGAGAAATTGGCCGCCGCGCGGGGGCTGACGCAGGCCTCGGCGGTGCGGCCGGCGATGCGGCACGCAGACGAGGCCGGGCTGGCACTGCAGCTGCGCGACCTCGGCCAGCAGAACCGGGCGTTGCTCGAGCACGCGATCGTGGTGCAGGGCCGGGTGCTGGACATGGTGGCCCGTGCGGCGAGGCAGGGCGTCGCGCAGGCGGCAGGGCGCTATGGCGCGGGCGGCACGGCGGCACTGGACCGTGGCGGCCATGACCGGGGGGCGTTGGCGCTGCACATGCGGGCGTGACCCGCCGTGCGGCGTATGGTACGCGGGTCCGATGCAAATCGCGTTCGCCCTTCCCGACCGCGCCGACACGGGGAACGGTCTGGCTTATGCCGAGTCTATGGCCGCAGCTCTGCGGAACATGGGGCACGCGGCGGAAGTGACCGAGGGTTTTGAGTCGACATGGACGCCCGGCGCCGTATCGGTGATCGATGGGCTGCTGCTACCGCATTTGCTGCCTCGGCTGGATAGGTTGGTCGAGGTCGGGGCGGTGGCGCTGATCCATCATGCCCTAGCTGCCGCCGGGCGGGATGCCGCACAGCGGATCGAGGTGACTGACGCCATGCGTGCGATGCTGCCGCGGCTCCGGCGCGTCATCGCAACGAGCCAACCCGTGGCGGACCGACTGGTCCAAGAGTTTGGCGTGGCCGCTGTTGATGTGGTCGAGCCAGGCATCGGCGAGCTGACGCGAAATGCGGCCACGAGCGATTCCTGCCGTATCCTGTCCATTGGCGTGCTGACGCCCAGGAAAGGGCACGATGTGCTGCTGCGAGCGCTGGCGCGGCTGTTGGACCTTGATTGGTCATTGACCATCGCCGGTGCAGCCGGGCGGGACCCGGAATACGCCGCGCGCCTAGCTGCAATGGTCCCCAAGCTCGGATTAGCCGACCGGGTTCGTCTTTTGGCCGATCCCGATGCCCTGGCGCTGAACGCGCTCTGGCAGACGGCGGACTTGTTCGCCTTAGCGACGCGGTGGGAGGGCTATGCGGCGGGCGTGGCAGAAGCGCTGCGCCGCGGCGTGCCGATTGTCGTGACCCAGGGCGGCGGTGCGCTCGTGCCGGCCGATGCAGGCGCGGTTTGCGCGCAGGAGGACGAGCCGACATTGTCAAAGTGTCTGCGCCGGGTGGTATTCGACACGGCGCTGCGGGCGGAGATGGCGGAAGCGGCCTGGCAAGCCGGGCAGCTCCTGCCGGGTTGGCCAGCGCAGGCGGCGCTGCTGGAGCGGGTGTTGAGGAGTTAGGCCATGCCGTTGCTGGGCTGCATCGCAGATGATTTTACCGGGGCGACCGATCTTGCCTCCACCCTGGTGCGGGGTGGGATGCGCACCGTGCAATTGATCGGCGTGCCGGCGCCGGACGAGCCGGCGCCGGACGTGGACGCCGTCGTGATCGCGTTAAAATCCCGCACCGTGCCGGCGCGGCAGGCGGTGCAGGAGAGCTTGGCGGCGCTGGCATGGCTGCAGGCGGCCGGATGCCGGCAGATGTTCCAGAAGTATTGCTCGACATTCGACAGCACGGATGAGGGCAATATCGGCCCCGTAGCGGACGCGTTGGTGGCGGCGCTCGGGTGTGGTTTCGCGGCCGCCTGCCCGGCTTTCCCGGCCAATGCCCGCACCGTGTATCAAGGGCACCTGTTCGTCGGCTACGCGCTGTTGTCGGAGAGCGGGATGCAGGATCATCCGCTGACGCCGATGCGTGACCCCAATCTCGTGCGCGTGCTGTCGCGGCAGACGGATGGGACCGTTGGGCTGGTGCCGTTCGCGACGGTCGCGCGCGGGGCCGCCACGATCCGGTCGGCCCTGTCGGCCTGCAAGGAGCAGGGCCGGCGCTATGCGATCGTGGATGCGGTGACGGAGGCGGACCTGCTGGCGATTGGTGAGGCGGTGGACGGCCAGGCGCTGGTGACTGGCGGATCCGGGATGGCGATGGGATTGCCGGAGAACTTCCGCCGGGCGGGGCTGTTGGGCGAGGACGACGCTGGCGCATTGCCGGACGCGCCCGGCGCTGCGGCGGTGCTGGCCGGGTCGTGCTCGCGGGCGACGCTGTTCCAGTTGGGTGCGGCCCGGGACCGGCTGCCGACCTTCGAGCTTGACGCGCTGGCCACGCCGGACGCGGCGGCTTTGGTCGCCCAGGCTTTGGATTGGGCCGAGGGCAAGCTGGGCGACGTCCCGGTGGTGATCGCGGCCAGTGCGCCGCCGGACCGGGTGGCAGCGCTGCAGGCGCGTCTCGGCCGGGATGCGGCGGGAGCTTTGGTCGAGGAGGTTATGGCTGGGATCGCTGCCGGGCTGGTGGCGCGCGGCGTACGGCGGATGCTGGTGGCGGGCGGCGAGACGAGCGGGGCGGTGGTGAGCCGGCTGGGTGTGAAACGGCTGCGCATCGGCGCCGAGATCGATCCCGGCGTGCCCTGGACCTACGCCGAAGGTGCCGCGGCTCCGCTGCTGCTGGCGCTGAAGTCGGGTAATTTCGGCGGGCGGGACTTCTTCATGCAGGCATTCGAGCAACTGCCGTGAGTGAAATGGAGCTGCGTGACCTGCTGGTGACCTTGGCGGCCAGCCTGTTTGCCCGCGGCTACTCGGTCGGCAGCGCTGGGAACATCAGCGTGCGGCTGGCGGACGGGTATCTGATGACGCCGACCAACTCCTGTTTGGGCCGGCTGGATGCGGCCCGGCTGTCGCGGCTGGATGCTGGCTTCGCCCATGTCGGCGGCGACGCCCCGTCGAAAGAAGTGTTTATGCACCGGGCATTCTATCAGGCGCGGCCGGATGTTGGGGCGGTGGTGCACCTGCATTCGACGATGGCGACGGCGGTGGCGTGCCTGGCCGCCGTGGATGCGGAGAACCCAATCCCGCCGCTGACGCCCTACTTCGTCATGCGCGTGGGCCGACGATTGCCAATCGTGCCGTATTACCGGCCCGGCGATGCTGCCATGGAGCCGGCGATCACCGAACAGGCGCGGACGGCACGGGCGGTGCTGCTGGCAAATCATGGGCCGGTGGTCAGCGGGCGCACGCTGACGGATGCAGTTTATGCAGCGGAGGAGCTGGAGGAGGCAGCCAAGCTGTTTCTGACGACGCAGGCAGCGCCAACCCGGACGTTGAGCCCAGCACAGGTCAGTGACCTGCTCGCGACATTCGGCTGAGGTTCAAGCAGACTACTCTCGACAGGCCTGGCGGCAATTTGCCCTCCGACCCTAGCCAGCCCAGTCCGTTCCCATGCCGAACAAGCAGTCGCCCCGTTCGGCGCGGCCGGGATGGCGGCGGCATAGGATGAGACCGGCACGGGCGAACTGGACGGCAATCGGTGGGAGCCAAGGGGTTTCCGGGGTGTGCAGCCGGGCGGCTGGCTGCCCGGCTGCCACATCGTCGCCGGGGAGAGCGATAGGCTCGAATACGCCAGAAACGGGAGCGTAGGTCCAGTCGGCGGCCTCGCCGATCGTGACAATGCGGGTGGACGCCGCGAGTTCAGGCGCCGCATCCAGTAAACCAGCGTGGGCCAACAGGCCGCGCAGGCCGCAGCGGGCAATATTGAGCGCTATGGGAGTGACGGTGCCGGCGCCGCCCAACTCGGTAGCGATCGACAGGATCCCGTGCAACTCCGCCACTGCACCCAGGGTGCGCAGGCCTCCCTGCCCTTCCGCCCGACCCTGCAGGTAGGCATGCGGGGCACCGAAGGCACGAAGGGCGGCGACGGTTGCAGCAAGGCGCGCCGGGTCGGCGTGCTGGGTGGCGAGCGCGCAGGGCAGATACGTCAGCGACGAGCCGCCGGAGTGCAGGTCGCATACCAACTCGGCGCGGGGGATCAGTTCGGTCGAGACGTAGTGCGCGATCTCCTCCGTCACCGAGCCGTCGACCCGGCCTGGAAACAACCGGTTCAGGTTGCCGTCGTCGAGCGGCGAGGTGCGCGTGCTGGCGAGCGATGCGGGCAGATTGAGCGCTGGCAGGAAGATGATCCGGCCTCGGACCTCGGCGGGGTCGAGCGCCTGGAACAGTTCGGCAAGCGCGATCTGGCCTTCCCACTCATCGCCGTGATTTCCTGCGACCAGCAGCGCGGTCGGGCCAGGGCCGCCGTGAATGACGCCGACCGGGATCGGGATAAATCCATACGCCGAACGATGCACCGAATGGAACAGCCGGAGCGCGCCATGCTGCTTGCCCAGGGCGTCGAAGTCGACCTCGGACACGATCCGGCTCTTCATTGGGGCACTCCGGTCAAGTGACACGCGACGAGATGGCCGGGTACCGGTTCGGTCAGCGCCGGCTCCTGCACGCGGCATACCGGCATAACGGCCGGGCAGCGAGTGTGGAAGCGGCAGCCGGTTGGCAAAGCGAGCGGGCTGGGCACGTCGCCGCCGACGCGGGCGCGCTTGCGTCCGCCGGGCCGGGTGGCGGGCGCGGCGGCGATCAGCGCCTGGGTGTAGGGATGCAGGGCGGCGGCATAGATCGCTCGCTTGTCCGCGACCTCGACGACGCGGCCCAGATACATCACCGCGACCCGGTCCGAGATATGCTTCACCACACCCAGGTCGTGCGCGATGAACAGATAGGTCATGCCCAGCCGCTCCTGCAGATCCTGCAGCAGGTTCACGATGCCGGCCTGCACGGAGACGTCGAGCGCCGAAACCGGCTCGTCCAGCACCAGGAAACGCGGACGCAGGATCAATGCGCGGGCGATGCCGACTCGCTGGCGCTGGCCGCCGCTGAACTCGTGCGGGAAGCGGCGTGCGGCACGCGGCGGCAGGCCGACCTCGGCCAGCATGGCGGAGACCCTGTCCCGGGTTTCGGGACTGCGGCGGGCACCGTGTATGAGCAGCGGCTCCATGACGATGTCCTCGACCGTCATGCGCGGGTTGAGTGAGCCGAATGGGTCTTGGAATACGATCTGCACGTTGCGGCGGAGGCGCAGCAGTTCACGTCCAGCCAGCGCTGAAACGTCGTTGCCGTTGAACAGGATGCGGCCGGCGGTCGGCTGATTCAACCGCACCAGCAGGCGGCCGAGGGTGCTCTTGCCGCAGCCCGACTCGCCGACCAAGCCGAGGGTTTCGCCTTGGCGGATCGACAGGCTCACCTCGTCGACGGCGCGGAGCGGGATGGTCGTGCGGCGCAATATGGGACCGGTGCGCAGGCTATAGTAGCGAGACAGCGCGTGGGTCTCGACGAGGGGCGTCATGGGTCTCTCCCTTTCCCCCCGGGAAAGGGTCGGGGTGTCGCGCAAATCCTCTTTGAGGATTTCGCTGGGTTGTCTAACAGACGGAAAGTTCGGCGCTTGCACAGCCCTCACCCAACCCTCTCCCGGGGGGAGAGGGCTTCAGCGGTTCTTATGCATGCGGCTTCGTGGCCGGGCGCGATGGACAGCAACGGCGGGGGACGGTCGTCGCAGGCCGAAATATGCAGAGCGCAGCGCGGCGCAAAGCGGCAGCCCGGCGGGCGACGGGCCGGGTCCGGCAGGCTGCCGGGAATGGCCGGCAGGCGGCGCAAGTCCTGGTCGAGCGCCGGGACGCAGGAGAGCAGGCCGCTTGTGTAGGGATGCGCCGGGCTGTCGAACAGCGCGGCGACCGGCGCCTGCTCGGCGATGCGGCCGGCATACATGACCAGCACACGGTCGGCGGTCTCGGCAACGACGCCCATGTTGTGGGTAATCAGCAGGACGGCCATGCCGCGCTCGGCCCGCAGGTCGAGCAGCAGGTCGAGGATCTGCGCCTGGATGGTGACGTCGAGAGCCGTAGTCGGCTCGTCGGCGATCAGCAAACGCGGGTTGCAGGACAGCGCGATCGCGATCATCACGCGCTGCCGCTGTCCGCCGCTGAGCTGGTGCGGGTAGTCCTGCAAACGGTGCGCGGCGGAGGGGATTCCGACGCGGTCGAGCAAAGCCACGGCACGGGCGCGAGCGGCGGCGGGGCCGATTTGCTCGTGGGCGCGGAGCGTCTCGATGATCTGGTCGCCGATGGCGAAGACGGGGTTGAGCGAGCTCATCGGCTCCTGGAAGATCATGCCAATGCCGGGTCCGCGCAGGCGGCGCAGGCGGCGCTCCGGCAGCGTCAGCAGGTCCGCGCCCTCGAACTCCACGCGCCCGGCCACGACGCGGGCGGCCGGGCGGGGCAGCAGGCCGAGGATGGCCAGGGCGGAGACCGACTTGCCGCTGCCGCTTTCGCCGACCAAGCCCAGGACCTCTCCAGCGTCGAGGGTGAAGGACAGGTCCTCGACCGCGGTGACCTCGCCGCGGCCGGTGCGGAAGGCAACGGTGAGGCCGTTGACGGCGAGCAAGGTCATTGCTGCAGGCGGAGCCGGGGGTCGAGCACGTCGCGCAGGCCGTCGCCCAGCAGGTTGAGGCCGAGCACCGTCAGCATCAGCGCGGCGCCGGGAATGCTGATGATCCAGGGCGCCTCGACGAGGTATTGGCGGCCCTCGGCCATGATGTTGCCCCAGGTCGGCGTAGGCGGCACGGCGCCGAGGCCGAGAAACGACAGCGTGGCCTCGGTCAGCACGGCGTAGGCGAACAGGAAGCTGAGCTGGACGATGAGCGGCGCCATGGCGTTGGGCAGGATGTGGCGGCACAGGATGCGGAGGTGCCCGGCCCCGGCGGCGACCGCGGCCTGCACATACTCCATTTCCCGCAGCACCAGCACCGAGGCCCGGACGATGCGGGCGGTCCGGGGTATGTAAACGATTGAAAGTGCAAAAATGACGTTCTCGATGCCGGAACCGAGCACCGAGGTGATGCCGATGGCGAGCAGGATGGCGGGGAAGGCCATCAGCGCGTCGTTGATCCGCATCAGCACGCCGTCGAGCGCCTGGACATAGCCGGCAAGTGCCCCGACCAGAGTGCCGAACACGGCGTTGATCGCCACCACGGCGATGCCGATGATGACCGAGAGCCGGGCGCCCCAAAGCACCCGGGACCATAGGCTGCGGCCCAGGTTGTCGGTGCCGAACGGGAAATCGGCGGAGGGCGGGCGGAAGCGGGCCCGCATGGCGATACGGGCCGGATCGGTGCCGGCGGCCCAGGGTGCGGCGATGGCGGCGAGCAGCACGACGCCGAACAGCAGCAGGCCCGTCAGAAACAGCCGGTGCCGCAGCAGCCGCCACAACGTGTCGCGCAGGGGACGCGCCGGGCGGTCCTCGGCTTCCTCATCGTCGTCAGGCGCCAAGACGGACCCGCGGGTCGAGCGCGGCGTACAGCACATCGACGAGGATATTGACCCCGACCAGGACGGTGGTGAGCAGCAGCAGGCCGCCCTGGACGAGGGGATAGTCGCGGTTCAGCACGGCCTGGGTCAGCAATTGGCCGAGGCCCGGCACCGAGAAGATGCTCTCGATCACCACGGAGCCAGAAACGAGCAGGCTGACGGCGATGCCGACGACGGTCGTGATCGGGACCATGGCGTTGGCGAGCGCGTGCTTGCCGATGACCATGAGCGGCGTGAGGCCCTTGGCGCGCGCGGTGCGGACGTAGTCTTGGCGCAGCACTTCGAGCATCGAGGACCGGGTGATACGGGCGAGCAGGCCGACCTGGAGCAAAGCGAGCGACACAGCCGGCAGCGTAGCGGCGCGCAGCCAGCCCCAAAAATCGGCGAACGGCGAGACCCAGCCGCCGGTAGGCAGCCAGCCGAGATGCACCGCGAACAGCAGCACCAGCAGCGGCCCGATGAAGAACGAGGGCATGGAGATGCCGAGCATGGCGCCCAGCATAGCGGCCTGATCGACCATCGAGTTCTGCCGTAGCGCCGCCGCCACGCCGGCGCCGATGCCGATCAGCAAGGTGAGGACCAGCGCGTAGCCCGAAAGGATCAGGGTGACCGGAAGCCGGCCCAGCACGGCGCCGGTGACGTCGGTGCCGAGCAGCAGCGAGCGGCCGAGGTCGCCGTGCAGCAGCCCGGCATACCAACGGCCGAGTTGAGTCAGCAGCGGCTGGTCGAGGCCAAGGTCGGTGCGAATCTGCGCGACGTCCGCAGGGGTGGCGGAGACGCCGGCGATGACAACGGCCGGGTCGCCGGGGATCAGGCGCATGAGGCCGAAGGTGATCAGGCTGACCAGCAACAGGGTGGGCAATGCGCCAAACAGGCGCGAGACGATTACGCCGATCAGTTGGACAGCCAAACGTTGGACATGCGGGGAATGCGGAAGGGCACGAAGTTCTCGACGTTGCTGCGGCTGGCCTGCACCTTGGTCAGGCTGCCGAACGGCAGGGCGTAGGCGCGGTCGAGGATGACCGACTGCATGCGGGCATAGGCCGCGTCGCGCGCCGCCGGGTCCGGCAGGGTGTTCATGTCGTTCCAGGCGGCGACGATGTCGGGGTCGTCCTTGCCCTCGAGCGGGCGGTAGACGGCGCTGGGCGGGGCGAAAAACGCCATGACAGACAGCGCGCCGAGCGCCGGCTGGGTACCATAGCCGGTGTGGAAGTAGTTCCAGCCGGTGTCGCCGCGGAGCTGCATGTTGACGGAGGTCGGCCAATCCACGACCTGGAGCTGCGCGTTGATGCCTACGGCCTTCATCTGCTCCGCCATGACGACGGCGGCGCTATACATGGATGAGTAATCTTTGTTGGTTAGAATGGTGACGGGCTGGTTGGCGTAGCCGGACTCCTTGAGCAACGCTTTGGCGCGGGCCGGGTCCTTGATGTTGTAGGTCGCCTTGCCGGCGTCGCTGTAGCCGGCGCGGCCCGGGTATTGGAAACCGACGTTCAGGCGGAAGTTGCCGTCGGTCGCGGCGTCCATGACCTCCTCGACATCCAGCGCCGCCTGCACTGCGCGGCGGAACGCCAGGTTGTCGGTCGGCGGCTTCTGCATGTTGGCGAGCGAGATCTGCACCCACCAGTTTGGCAGCGGCAGCAGCCGGATCTTGGGATCGGTCTTCAGCGCCGCGAGCGACTTGGTCGGCACGTCCTCGACCGCCTGCAGCTCGCCGGTTTGCAGCCCGGCTACCCGGGCGCTGGCCTCGGTCACGATGCGGAAGGTGACGCTGTCGAGGCAGGCGACACGGTAGCCGCCGAAGCCGGTGCGCTGCTCATAAGCGGTGTTGGGCACATAGCCGTCGTAGCGCTTGATGCGCACGAAGCCGCCGGGCACGAACTCGTCCAGCATGAAGGGGCCGGTGCCGACGGTGCGCAGCCGCAGCGCCGGGTCGTCGCGCATCTCGGAGGGATGGATCACGATTGGCACGCTGAAGGAGGACAGCGTTTCGAGGAAGGTCGGCTGCGGCTTTTTCATGCGGATCACGAAGGTGCCGGGGTCCGGCGTTTCCCACTTGTCGACGTTGGTCAGGATCGAGCGCTCGAGCCCCACCTTGCTGTAACGGTCGAACGACGCGGCCACGTCCTCGCTCGTCATCGGCTTGCCGTTGTGGAACTTGACGCCGATGCGAAGGGTGAAGCTGTAGCTGAGCTTGTCCGGCGCCTCAGTAACGCTGGCGGCGAGGTCGGGGATCGGATTGTTCTGCTCGTCCCGAGTCATCAGCGCTTCGAAGATGTTCATGGCGACGTTGCGGGTCGAAATGGTGTTGGAGGCGTGCTGGTCGAGGCTGTTGACGTTGGCCTCCTGCCCGAAGGTCAGGCTGCCGCCCGTGCGGGGACACTTGAACGGTTCTGCCGAGGCGGTGCCGCCGGCGAGGGCCGTTGCCGAGAGGAGGAAGGCTGCCCAACCGTTTAGTCGCATCGCCAACCCCCCACGCGCACGGATGCCATGAACGTCCTGCATGGGTTGCTAGGCGTCAAGTGGAGTCGTTATGCGTCGACATCTTCGGGTGCGGGGGTCAGTTCGACGCCGATGTAAAGCTCCGCAAGCGGGATCTCGACGCCGATTTCAGGCATGCGGATGATCGCGTCGGCTCCGGAGATCGGCTCGCTGATCCAGTCCTCGCCCTTGCGCGCGAAGACGACAGCACCAGCGTCGGTTTGTTGCAGGATGATGTAGCGTTGAATGGATGGGGTGGCACGATATTCGGCGCTCTTGACGATCAGGTCCTCATTCACGCTGCTATCGCTAAGGACCTCAAAAACGACGGCGGGCTCGGTGACCACCTTGGAGCGAGGCGGGACCGGGGTGCAAACGACGAACGCGTCGGGGTAGCGGATGCGGCCCGCGACCTCGATCTTCAGCTCGCTGCCATAAGGCTGGCAGGACTGCCCGCGCAGCCGCCCTGTCAAGGAGAAAAGGATATTGCGCAGGATGGCGGCATGCGCGGCCGTGCCGCCCGTCATAGCGACGGGTTGGAACCCATCGAACTCGTAGCGCAGCTCTTGCCGGTCCTCCCAAGCCAGGAACTGCTCAATAGTCATCGGCGTGCGCAGGGCAACGTTCATGGGTGTATCCTAGCAGCTTTGCAGCGAGCGGAAGATGCTTATCAAAACACGCCGTGCAGGAACCAGCGCAGGCCGCCGGTGGCCGGGTCCACGCCGTTACCTTGGCGGAACAGCCAAAAACGGTTGCCGTCCTCGTCCTCCACGCGGAAATAGTCGCGCACGGCCGAGACTTCGGCGTCGCGGCGCCACCACTCGCCGTAGATGCGTTCCGGACCGTCCGCACGGCGGATGCGATGGCGGCGGCGGCGCCAGGTGAAGGCGACCGGCGGCTGGTCCGGCAGCATGGAAATCGCCTCCACCGGGCAGGGCGGGTTCAGCAGGCGGAGCGGCGCCGTGCCGGGCCAGGTTGCGCCGCCGGGTGGCGTCAGCGGCGGGATGCGCCGCACCGACCGCTCCGGCACGTCGCTCTCGGCTGGCTCCGCCCGATAAACCCGCTCGGCGCCCAGCCGGTTGGACAGGCGGTCCACGAGGGTGGACACGTCGGCGGCCAAAATGCTCAGCGCGCCGCTATCCTGCCGCCAGTGCAGCGGTTCGGCCAACGGGACAACCAGGCGCATGGCCTCGATGCCCAAGCCGGGATCGATTTTTTCCAGGTGCTCGTCCAGCAGCCGGGCCAGGTGCCATATGTCGCGGGAGGGACGGGCGGTGCCGATGCTTACAGCCTGGATCGTGCCATCCACGCGTTCGAACAGCAGGTCCAGCCGGCGGGCACCCTGCCCTGTGCGCTCCATCTGGCCGCATAATGGCGTCACCAAATGCACGATGGCCGTGGACAGCGCGTCGGCGGTCAGCAGCGGTTCCATGAACACAACCCGGTGCTGCAGCGCATCCACCGGCATCAGCGGCACGATCGGCTCGTGCACCCGGCCGGCGAGCTGGTCCAGCCGCAGCATCAGCACAGGGCCGAAGCGGCGGACGAGGCTGGTGCGAGGCAGGTGGTCGAGGTCCGCCACGCGGTCGAATCCCAAGCGGCGCAGCACCGCCACGAGGTCGGGCGGCAAGCGCAAGGCGGCGACAGGCATAAGGCCGCAGATCCCCATGTGCCCGCCGGCGGGCAGCACGCCAGGGGCATAGCGGGCGGCAGCGTGTGTGGCGCCGGGCGTGTCGGCCACGGCGGCGCGGGATGCGAAACCGCTGCGCCCGAGCCGGGCGACCAGGCTGTCCGCCAATGCCGCCTCGCCTCCGAACAGGTGCGCAGCACCCGTAATGTCCAGCCATAGCCCATCCGGCGGATCGGGCGCGGCCAGTGGGGTATAGCGGTGGCACCAGAGCGCCAAACGGTGCAGCGCTGCGGTGTCCGCCTCCGGCTCAGCCTCTAGGACCGTCAGGCCCGGCGCGATCGCGATCGCATGGGCCATCACCATGCCGGGCCGCAGCCCGAGCGCCTGCGCCGCCGCGTCCGCCGCCGCTACGACCCGGCGCCGTCCATCGTGCCGCGCCGTCACCGTTGGCTGATCAGGCGATACGAAGGGCTGGCTTCGCCGCAGCCGGTCCGTGGGCCAGTGGGGCAGCCATACCGAGATGACCCGACGCATCGCATGCCTCCATGATCCACGAGCCCGTCCTGCCGCCACGGCAGCGCGTGAGGTCTAGCCGCCACAATGCGGGGGCAAGGCCAGGCACGTTCGGCGCGTAGGGCAGCGCCGGGCCGGATGGCAGGGCGGTGATGCGCCATCGGGTTGCGGCGGCGGTGGCGCCCAATGTGTCCGGCCCTCCAGCCCGGTATTGGCGATGCAGCAGGATGGCCATGACGCAGGTGGCCTCGGCCGCCAGCTGCAGGCGGCGGGAGGCGGTGAGCGAAAGGGGGGCGGCGAGTTCGGCCACGACGCCGGCCAGGCCGCGATGGCGCAGGCCTTCCTCCATCACCAGCAGCATCGCGTCGCGCCCGGCCTCGGCGTATATCACGCGGTCCGGATGCAGTCCGGCACTGGCCAGGCCCGGCGCGAAGGGGCGCGTGAGGGCACGGCCATGATCCACCACCCACAGCACGGGGCCAACCAAGCGGGCCAGGATGCCGGCGGCGAACCGGGTGCTCGCGGCGCCATGCTCGCGGCCGAGACCGGCGCCCGCGACCTCGTGCAGCGCGGCACGGGCCAGCCCGCCCTGCGGCAGAGCGTCATCCAGCTCCGCTACGCCAAACGGCACGGCCGTGTCGTGCGAGGCTGGAGAGCTGCGTTCTAGACGCGAGATCACAGCGCGCAGTTGATCCAGCCTGAGGCGGGCTGGTTTGGGTGGAAGGGCAGCAGGAAGGGTCATGTTCCCACTTTGTTCTGGTTTGAACGCCGCCGTCAATGCCGCGTAACGAGTTTTCGAACCACCAATCGTCCGGCATAGGCCGGTGCAGGATCACATCAAGATTGAGGATCGGCGTGCAGGCGGTTGTTTGTATGGGCCGGTCGCTTTCAAATACGATCGAACCACCGCACCCAACAATTTCCGGTGTTCCAGGCGGCTAAAACCTTTTCACGTCCGCCACGTTCAGTCTTTGATAACGCAGGCAGGACGCTTGCATCACGCGAATACAGGAGGTTGCAGTGAACAACATCATCTACATCGTTGGGCTGGTGGTCGTCGTGATTGCGGTGCTGTCGTTTTTTGGACTGCGCTGACCCATCAGGAGCGCGGCGTCCTCAGGCGTCGCGCTTGCTCCGTTCACGCATTCCTTTAGCCGCGGATAGCACTGCCATCGCAGATCATCTGATCAAGCTAAGCCCGGCAGATCATCTCGTCGATTGCCTGGATTATCCGGTCCTGATCGCTTTCATCCAGCAGTAATAGAGGCTCTCCAAGACGCGCCTTGAACAGCGTCGCCATATTCAATACATCCGCAAACACGACTTGCTGCATAACCACAAGATGCGGTGTAAGCGCATGATCTCTCAATGCGCTATGGCCAACGCGGACCAGCGGAACAATGAGCCGGCCAACACTTTGGTCAAGGCGCGTCGACTGGCCTTGCACGACAAATGGAATGTCCTCGTTGCGTCCTGGATTTTTATAAACGGTGAACTGCGGCATCCGACCTACAAGGTCGAAAACTCATCCGATAAGAATCCATTGCGAGTATGAAAATCGTCCAAGGCCAAGATAACTTGGTCCAGGGCCTTATCCTCCGCCCGCCTGCGCAGTTGTTCCTGTTGCACATAGCCAGCTAGGAGTTCTTCGACGGTTGCCGACAGGTTCTTAGTCATTCGCTTGGCCCGAGCAAGAAGGTCTCCATTGAGCGATAAGTTGACCGCTCGCCGGGGCGCATTGCGATCGTAGTTGGCTGATGTTGCAGCGTTTGTCATGATTTCATCCTACCATGCGCATGGCGCCAGCCTCGCTCGACCTATGCCGCCGCAGCCCTAGCGCGCGCCTCCGCCCTCGCCTTCCGCTCCTCTTTCTTGTTGCCGCTCTTTGCTGCGCCGGCCAGCTTGGGCGCCTTGCCCTTCTTCGCCAGCAGCACGCGGTATTCGTCCATGTCGCCGTCGTAGGGACGTACGGTGCCGTCGTCGACGAGCCAAAGCTGATCGGCCACCAGTTCCACCAGATGCGGGTCGTGGGTGATCAGCAGCACGGCGCCGGGAAACTCGCCCAATGCGCGGACCAGCGCGTCGCAGGCGTCGATGTCCAAATGGTTCGTCGGCTCGTCCAGGATCAGCAGCTGCGGGGCATCCCGGGTGGCGAGAGCCAGCAGCAGGCGCGCCCGCTCGCCGCCCGACAGGCTGGCGGTCGGAGTATGGGCACGGTCGGCGTCCAGGCCAAAACGTGCGAGCTGCCCGCGAACCTGGGTGGGCGCGGCGAGCGGCAGGGCGCGGGCCATGTGGTCGATCGGGCTCTCGTCCGGGACCAGCTCGGCCTCTTGATGCTGGGCGAAATAGCCGACGCGCAGCTTGCCGGGCCGGCGCAGGTTGCCGGCCATCGGCGTGAGTCGCCCGGCCAGCAGCTTTGCAAACGTGCTCTTGCCGTTGCCGTTGGCGCCCAGCAGCGCGATGTGGTCCTCCATGCCGAAGTTCATGGACAGGCCCGACAGCACGACATCGGCGCCATAGCCGACCGACACCTCGTCCAGTGCCAGGATCGGCGGGGCGAGCTTGGGCGGCTCGGGAAAGGCGAACCGGGTGGGCGAGGCCTCGATGACGGTATCGATGACCGGCATGCGTTCGAGCGCGCGCAGACGGGACTGTGCCTGCCGGGCCTTGCTAGCCTGGGCGCGGAAGCGGTCGACGAAGGCCTGCATATGGGCGCGCTGCATGGTGATGCGTTCGGCGGCGCGGGCCTGCTGCATCGCGTGCTCGGTTCGGATGCGGACAAACTCGTTGTAGCCGCCGGGCGTGAGGCTGAGCTTGCGCTGATCGAGATGGGCGATGAACTGCACGGAGCGGTCGAGCAGGCCCTGGTCGTGCGAGACCACCAGCGCCGCGCCGGGAAAGCGGGCCAGCCAGCCTTCCAGCCACAAGGTCGCTTCGAGATCGAGGTGGTTGGTCGGCTCGTCCAGCAGCAGCAGGTCCGGCGCCGAGAACAGCACGGTCGCCAGCGCCACCCGCATGCGCCAGCCGCCGGAGAACTCATCGAGCGAACGGAGCTGTGCCTCCGCGTCGAAGCCGAGCCCGGCCAGGATGATGGCGGCGCGGGCCGGGGCGGCGTCGGCGCCGATGGTGTGCAGGCGCTCGAACACCGCGGCCACACGGTCCGGGGCCAGTTCGCCGCGTTCGGCGCGTGCGGCCTCGGCGAGCAACGCAAGGCGCTCGGGATCGCCCTCCAGCACGGTGTCGAGCAGGGTGGCAGCACCTGACGGGGCTGTCTGCCTGACCTGGGCCATGCGGGCGCGGTTCGACAGGCGGATATCGCCGCCGTCGACGCTGATATCGCCGGCGATGGCCTTCAGCAGCGTGGACTTGCCCGCGCCGTTGCGGCCCACGAGCCCGATGCGGCGGCCGGGGTCCACGGTCAGGTCGGCGCCGTCCAGCAGGGTGCGACCCCCCATACGCAGCGTGACGCCAGTGCAGGTCAGGAGGCTCATGCGAGCCTTCTGCCGCAATGCAGCAAAACAGTCCAGGCTTGCCTTGAAGCGGGGCTTGCCATGTGCCCCAAGCCGCGGGAGGCTGGGGCATGACATGGTCGATCCTTGTGCGGGACAGCGCCACAGGCGCGCTGGGCGCCGCTGTCGCGTCGCGGTTCTTCGCCGTGGGCGCGTTGTGCATCCATGTGGAGGGCCGAGTCGCGGCGCTCGCCACGCAGGCGATGGTGAACCCAATGTATGCCGTGCACGCCATGCCGCGGCTGCGGGAGGGTGCAGCGCCGGATACCGTGCTGGCAGCGCTGGTCGGCGAGGACCCGGGCCGGGCGCAGCGGCAGGCCCATATTCTGGATGCGTCGGGACGGATCGCGCAGCACACCGGCGAGGACTGCGTCTCCTGGGCCGGGCACGTGCGAGGCTTGGATGTGTCGGTGGCGGGCAACATGCTGGCCGGGCCGGACGTGGTAGCGCGCACCCTGGACGCGTTCGTGGGCGCGGCTGGCGATCTTACCGAACGGCTGCTGACGGCGATGGAGGCCGGAGAGGCAGCGGGCGGCGACAAGCGGGGCCGGCAAAGCGCGGGGTTGAAGGTTTGCCTGGCCGATCCGTATCCCGACCTCGACATCCGTGCCGACGACCATCCGGACCCGCTGGCGGAGCTGCGCCGGCTGCACCGGGTCAGCCTGGAGCGCTATGCGGTGTTCCGGCGATATTTGGCGGGGACCAGCAGCCCGTATGGCACGTTCGACCGTGACGTGATCGAGGCTGCGGTCGCCCGGAACGGACAGCCACTTTGAAAATCGGCGCCTTGGCCGGCCTGTTGCTGGCCGGGCTGTCGCTCCCTGCCCTCGCCCAGCCGACCACGCTCACGATCGGGCTGCGGGAGGATCCGGACGTGCTGGACCCGACGCTCGGCTCCGCCTACGTCAGCCGGATCGTCTATGCGTCGATGTGCGACAAGCTGATCGACCTCGACGCCAAGCTGAACCTCGTGCCGCAACTGGCGACGTCGTGGGAGTATGCGGACCCGACCCACCTCGTGCTGCACCTTCGGCCCGGCGTCGTGTTCCATGATGGCGAGCCGTTCGACGCCGAGGCGGTGCGCTATAAGCTGACCCGCGACCGCACGATCAAGGGCAGTATGCGGGTCGGCGAGGTGAACGCGATCGACGCGATCGAGGTCGTGGACCCGCTTACTGTGCGGCTGGTGCTGAAGGCGCCGTCGAGCCCGTTGTTATCGCAATTGGCTGACCGGGCCGGGATCATGATCTCGCCGAAGGCGGCCGAGGCGGCGGGCGCGGATTTCGGCAATCATCCGGTGTGTGCGGGTCCCTATGCGTTCGAAAGCCGGGTGGCGCAGGACAGCATCGTGCTGCGGCGGTTTCCACGGCATTGGGACGCGGCGAACTACCACTTCGACCGGGTCGTGTTCCGGCCGCTGCCGAACTCCACGGCGCGGCTGGCGAACCTGCAGGCTGGGGGCTTCGACCTTGTCGAGTATATCCTGCCAAGCGATGTCGAGGCGGTGAGGACGGACCCGCGGCTCAAGATCGCGATCGGGGATGGGCTGGCCTACCTGGGCATCGCCTTCAACACGAATAACGGCCCGGCGGCCAACACCGTCCTGGGGCAGAATCGGCTGGTGCGGCAGGCGTTCGAGCGGGCGATCGATCTGGATGCGTTGAACCAGGTCGTGTATGGCGGGCTGTTCTCGCCGACCGCACAGGCCAACCCGCCGAGCTCGCCGTTCTATGTGCCTGAGGTGAAGCCGCTGCCGCGCGACCTGGACCAGGCGCGGGCGCTGCTGCGGCAGGCCGGGGTGAAGCTGCCGGTGCCGGTGACGCTGACGCTCACCAACAGCCCGGACATCCAGCAGACCGCGGAGGTGATCCAGGCGATGGTGGCGGAGGCTGGGTTCGAGCTGAAGCTGCGGGTGATGGAGTTCGCGTCGTCGCTGCAGGCCGGATATGGCGGGGAGTTCCAGGCCTATCTGATCGGCTGGTCCGGCCGGTCGGACGCGGACGGCAACACCTGGCAGCAGCTGCACACGGGCGGCACGTTCAACTACGGCAAATGGAGCAGCGCAGCGGCGGACGCGCTGCTGGATCAGGCGCGCATCCCCAGCGATGCGGCGGAGCGGCGGGGGCTGTATGCCAAGCTGTGGGAGCTGGAGCGGGCGGACCTGCCGCTGATGTATTTGTGGACGACGAAGAACGTGGTCGGCATGAAGCGCGGGCTTGAGGGATTTGTGCAGGTGCCGGACGGGCTGATCCGGCTGCGCGGGGTGACGCTCGGGCGTTAGTGTGGCAGATCGGCGCGCTTGCGACGGATTACGCTGATGGCAGCCAAGGCAAAAGCCAGCAACGCCAGGGATGCTGGTTCAGGGACATTCACGGCCGTGCCGCTTGTCGCGGTGGCGAACCCAACCGTATGGTTATCCGACTCATAGCCGCCCTGCGCTGGGTTTTCTTGGAACCGAACGCTGTCGAAGGTGCCATTCGTGTCAAGGAAGTTAACGAAGGCGTAAAGCTGACCGTTATTGCTGTTAGGGAACTGAGAATTTGGATTGCCGCAGTATGCGTTCGCGGCGCTGCAGGTGCCCAGAGCCGCAATGAGGGCACTTGGAGTGAAACTATAGGCTAGAACATTGGCCTTGTAGAACCTCACCATCTATCAGTTTAGCAGGCACTCCCAGAGCTTTGGCAACGGCAGGGCTCGGAGCATAAGTCTGACAGCTGTGCGGA
>JAABUY010001594.1_pt1 | contig 29682 bp, 44 predicted proteins | sample 5560271 | NCBI WGS metagenome assembly JAABUY01 (sample SAMN10711886, study PRJNA513374) | rock metagenome | isolation source: Antarctica rocks | place: Antarctica: Victoria Land, University Valley | reverse complement strand
GGGGTGCGCGGCCGTTCTAGGACGGTCCGCGTTCCGGACCGTGTGGGGTGCGGCTCGGGCTCCTGCTGGCGCAGCAGGACGGCGAGCGGGCGGCCGGTCCGGGGGCGGAGCGCGCGAGCTGTGCTGCGTGCGGCGCAGGCGATGATGGCGGCGGGGCCGCGCGACGACGGCCTCGAGGAGGCGCTGGCCGCCGTCGCGGCGGCCGAGGCGGACGCGCGGCGGCGCGAGAGCGGCGGGCATGCAGGTAGGGCGCGCGTGCCGTGCGCGCATCGCCACTGGCTTAAGCTCTGCGGTGGGCTTGCGATGTGCAGAGACTCACATGGTGCTGACAATGCATCGGGTGCGCACATGGCCAGTGAGTGGGCAGGGTCCAGGGCGACAGGTCAGGACGCAGACGCAAGCGGGTGAAGCACATGGCTTCTGATTATTGTGCACAAGAACGCTAACAGAGTGCAGCCGTCACGGCCCCAGGACTGCAGAGCTGACGCCGCAGCGCCGCTGCCGCAGGCGAGCCGGACGACGAGGCGCTGCGCGGCATGTCGCCGTTCGCGGCGCTGCTGCACTCCCTGCTGCCCTGGTTCAATGGCGGCCGCGCGCCCGACGCCGACGGCCCCCCCGACCCTGAGGGCAGGGTTCCGGGCGGCGAGGGCGCCGCGGCGGGCGAGCGGGAGCTCCAGCGGGGCGACGTAGATGCCGGGGACGTGCGGCAGCTGGAGGCGCGCACGCGCCGACGGCGCTGGACCCCTCATAAGAAAGGCGCCGCGAGTTGAGCAGTGTGTGCAGGCTGGGCGCACTGGCTGCGCAGTGAGGCCTGGGCAGCTTCATCACAAGCGACCCTTGCAGAATCCCTCGTGCAAGGACGGCATGTTCATGAAGGCTTGATATCATGAAGGCTTCATGAATGTGCTGCTGTCCTTGCTTGAGGGATCTGCAAGGGTGGCTCCTCGCGGCTCGGCAGAGATGGCCGCCCGGCACATGCGCCTCTGCAGGGCTCGCGATGCTGCTGCCTGCATGGAACGGCCATGGTGGAGCCGCATATGACGCCCCGCACAGCCGAACTCTGGCGGGCTCTGACGCGCCGCGCGCGCAGGAAGCCATCCGCGCGCGCGTGGACGACCTGCCCGAGCGCGACATCCTGGCGCTGTTCCGGGCCGCACACGCGCGCGGGTACCTCCCCCTGGACGCGCACCCGGACCTGCGCGCCACCCTGGAGGCCCCTGCCGATGGCGGCAGCGACTCCGACCGCAGCGAGGCTGCCGCGCCGGACGCGGCGGCAGCCGGCGGCGCCGGCGTGCCGCGCGAGACTGCGGGCGACGACGTGGACTGAGCGCGCGCCTTGCGCCGAGGGTTGCTGTAAGCGAGCGCATTGGGCAGCATGGGGGAAAGAGCACGTGGTTGCCGGTATGCACCAATGACAAAGCCTTTCTTACTCTCCGGAGGACCGCAACAAAGGTTTATTGGCTTCGCGGCATAACCCCAGGCATGCAAACAGCGGCGGGCGGTGGACAGGACGCAGTGCAATGCGGCAATGGCCTAGGCAGCAGGCGCACAGCCAAACAGGCTGTGACGCGCGCGACGCGTCAGCGCGACTGCTGGACACACTGACATGTCGAACGGTCACGACACATATGCAGGCAGGGCAGCAGCAACTCATCCTCATCTCATCGTCTGCATCTGATGTCACACGCGTAGTCAAACGCTACGCACCCGGTCCTAAGAACACAAACAATAGCGCCCAGCTGCTGCCAGCTTGTACAATGGGGTGCAAGTGACGCCTTGCCAGGGAAGCCCAAGAGCATCCAGGGAGCCGCTCTCGATGCTCCGCACTCTGCCTGTCTGGTCACGCAGGCGCTGCGCACCGCACTGCCCACCCCAAAATGCAACTAGTGTACAACGGAGTGCAGATGGACCTGGCCACAACATGCTGCACTGGCCCTGCATTCCAGGCCGCCGCGCTGCCAGGGCCACGCGCCCCGGCCCCACACCCTTGCGCTGATGGGGTAGTAAGCCCATGGACAGGGCAGTAAGCCTATGGCCGCACGCCCCGGCCTCACACCCACGCGCTGATGGGGTAGGCCGCGCGCGGCAGGATCTGGCCCGTTAGCACGTCCAGGTCCAGGGGCACCCAGCGGCTCGCCGGGACGCACTCCCCGCCGCCGCCGCCTAACCCGGCGCCCAGCGCGCCATGCTCTGCGTGCGCATCGGGCGCAAGCACCCGCGGCGCCGCATGCTGGCAGCACGCCGCGCGCTCGCGCGGCGGGCTGCTGTCCGGCGGCGGGCGCGGGCCGCCGGCGGCCGCCGCGGCGCCGGCGCCGGGCGCAGGGCTGCCTCCGTCGCCGCCACTGCGCAGCGCCGAGCTGTGGGCCGCCGCGCCCGGGCCGCCGGCGCTCGCCGCAGGGCGGCTGCCCTGCGGCGCGCCCTGGGCAGGGCCCGGCCTGGACTCGCGCCCGACCCGGGGCAGGGGCGTCGTGGCGCCGGGCGGGTGGTAGCACGCGAGCAGCAGCAGACGCGCGACCGCCCTAAAGCGCGCCGGCCAGCGCGGGTGCGCGGCCGGCGTCCAGGGCGGCCGCTGCAGCGCCAGCCTGGCGCGCACAAGCCAGGGTCTGGCACCCTACGTTTTTACACTTCTCCTGGCTTGTAGCATGACCTTCCAGAATAAGATGCACAACGTCTGATACATCTGTAGCATTGGCAGGTATGGGGCTGGTGCGCCCGCTGCAAGGGCGCAGCGCCGCGAGCGCCGGACGCCGGCCACCACACCGGCGCGGGCGTGGGTGCTCACCGCACGGCGTTGTCGCTGCAGACTGCCTCGTGCGCCTCCACCGGAGAGTCGGCGTCAATCTGCTGCCCGCAGCGGCCCTGCTGCACCAGCTTCGCCCAGCTCTTCTCCTGCACCTGCGCTCGCGTTGAAAAGGCGCTCCAGTGCTCTGCCGCCGACCTCGCCGACTATGGCATCGCCTCTCAACCAGTGCAGCTCCATCCAAGTACCCATACATGCCGCTTGGGCCTGCCGCTCTGAGACCTCATGCAGGCAGGGAGACGGGTTAGCGGCCGCGCTGCAGTGAAAGAAACGTGGCAACAGCGGCTCGGCGGATCGAGGTTTACACATGCGCTGCCCAGCCAGGCGAAGGTGGTTGAATGCAGGGCGGAGGTGTGGGTGCAGTGGGGTGCACGGCGCGCCTTGGTGTCAGCGCCGTGCGCGATCAGCTGCTCCACCACGCGCACATGGCCCTGCAGGCAGGCCCAGTGCAGCGCCGTGCGCCGCATGCCTCCCTGCAGCGGCCCGCATATGCAGGTCATCAACGTAAAGCAGGCCCGCCCTTGAACATACTGTGTTGCGAGGAAGGCTTAGAAGGTCAAGGGGCACGTGGACGCGCACACTGTCAACCACGTGCGCATGCAAGTGAAAGCAAGCGAGCAGTGTGTGACAGATGTAGAATAACCAGCCCAAGTGTGGGGGGAGCAGGTAACGAGGTGCTCGGTGGCCGGGCGCGCACGAAGTCGAGGGAGTTGATGCGGGCGCCGCGCTTCAGCAGCTCCTCCAGCAGCTCCGAGTGGCCGTTGCGCGCGGCGATGTGGATCAGCTGCGCGCCAGCAAAAAGCAGTGAAGCTTGTTTGACAAAGACAAAGGAGCGGTGGAGCTGCGAGCGCAGCACAGCGCCAGAGCAGGGCGGTCAGCAAGCGGCGGGGCCGCTCTGCATGCAGGCTGGGCAGTGCTGGAGGCGCAGCGGGGCAGGGCGGGCACCTCGCTCTGGAAGATGGTGCGGTTGTGCAGCTGCTCGGGGTGCGTGTCGAGGTAGAGCAGCACGCCCAGCACATCTCCCGCGGCTGCCCAGCACACGCTTAACTGAGTCCAGTGCTAGTACAGCACTGCAAGGTCGTAGGTACAGACTGTAAGAGCCATGTGAGCGACTCCCTCAACAGGCCGGAGCAGCAGCGAGCGGACAGCACAGAGCATGGCACGCTACACACTGTGGTGGAGAATGTTGCGGAGTGCAGCACTGCACCCGCACAGCTCCTGGGAACGCAGAGTGCGCACTGGCAGCCGCAGCAGCCTCCGTGCTCACGAAGCCAAACATCGCGCCGCTCCGGCAATCTACGGTGTCAGATGTGAAGACATCCGCTGAGCCGTCACGTTGCGCGCCAGTGCCCCAGTGCCTCTTTTGCGCAAGGAAAGCTGGGGCAGCCCTTTTCTCTCAAATTTACTGCCAGGCTCATTTGCCAGAGCTGGTTCAAACCTGGAATGCAGGGGGGCTATGGGGAGCAGAGCTCTGCAGAGGCCACTGCCCGTGTGCAGAAGCACTCATTACAAGTGCTTGGCTGGGGGCAGGAGGCAGTGCAGCACACACACATACAGGTCTGCGAACGTGGGCATGAGTCACTCCCGCCACTGATGTGCGCGCGGCAACGGGAACCAGACTTTGCTTTCCCCTTCTTCTACCATTACCCGCCATACTTCACGTGCGCAACGTTCACCCGCTGCACATGTCCCCCCCAGCGATGCCCCTTCCTTGTGGATCGGAGCTGTGCCCCGTGCGCAGGTTGCAGCCCGTCAAGGACACCCGGGAGAAGCAAGTCCGCCTGTGGACGGAGCTCATCCTCAAGTACTGCAGGCACCACAAGGTCAGGCATGAGACCGTGTGCTCCTGGGGCGTTTAGCAGCGGTGCTCGACGTGGACGGTTCACTGACCGCTGCGTGCCTGCGCAGGAGTACATCCTGTCCGTGGACGCAGCGGAGGACCACCCCTTGTTCGCAAATAGGGAGATACAGAGTGCGCCGGCCTCTGCACAGGACCAGGAGGCTGCCTGGCGCTAGCGCAGTGCCTGCACAGCTGTCTTGCCATGGACACCACGCTACACGGTAACGCGCTGTGGCGCGGCGCCTGAGCGAGCCGCCCAGCAGGGCGCCTCAACCGGGACGCGCGTGTCTTGTTTCTGAACGAGCTGGTCCAGCAAGGTGGGCCCGCGTCGTGCTAGGTCGCACGAGGCGCTCCGTGGCGGCGCCTTTGCCAAGTTTGGATGCTTGTGCTCTCTGCTGGGCGGCCTGCCAGGACGTCTGCGCTTGTACCAGCAGGGTTGCCTTGCGCCAAAGGCCAATATGGAGGGGGGTGATGCATGCTTGCTTGCGGACGACAGGAGCGCCAAGGCTGAGCAGGTGCTCAGGTACGGCCGGCTGCGCCCTGCGTGCGCTGGCAGCACGGCATACCCTGGTGCTGGCCATGCTGGCATGCGTGCGGCGCGCGGCTGTCCGGCACTGCGCACAAGCTCAGCGCTCGGCACTGCTGGCACGCTGCAGCGGGCCCGAGCGGGGCGGCGCGCCGCGCAGGCGCCGGGCTCTGGCTGGACGGGCGGCAGAGCCGGTACCTGGTGCTGTGGCGCCCGCTGGCCGCGTGGGCGGACGCGATCTACACGTGGGCGCGCGGCGCGGGCCTGGAGGACAGCGTGACCACCGTCGACGAGCTCAGCGCCGGCGACGAGGTGGCCGGCACGGGTGCGGCCTGCCCCCAGATGCGCCGGGGCGCCATTTAGGGTTAGGGTCAGAGCCGGGTGCGCGCGCTCATGCAGGGCTGGGGGATGGCGCGGACCGGCCTGCTGCCCACGGCCCGTTTAGTGTCCTCGCAGTGCGTCGAGCGTCTGTGGGCGTGATGGCTCGCGGATGCCCCTGCCGCTCGCGCTCGGAGTGTCAGACAGCGTACGGGCCATGGTCGCATCCACGGCGCCAGCGACCTGTGCTTGCGCAGAGCTGGAGGGCCTGCCCCGCGAGCTGGTCATGGCCGCCCTGCAGGAGCTCGAGGCGCGCGGCAAGGCCAGGCGCGCGCCCTCCACCGCGCCGCTTTGCATGCCTCAGGCCTGCTATGTCAAGTCAGCGCCGTGTGCTGGGGACACAGCAGCTGTTGTGGCAGGGACCGTGCTGCTGCCTGTCACGTGTTGATGTGCACTGTCTGCTGTCAGTGCGCCACTGTGCCAGTGCACGGCGTCCTCCCGGGCAATCTCAACTGGCTGGCTGCAGGCTGGTCGCGACGTTGTAAGTAGAGGAGCTGTCATGCGTGGATGTGGAGCACTCGTGTGAAGCACTCCTGAGTCAGGATGTGTGTGGTGCAGGTTGTTCAAGGGCTCCTCCGCCGACGACGAGGGCGTCAAGTTCTTTGCTTAGGGTGGCTTTCTGCATGCCAGCTGTAGAAACATCTTTCTGCCTATCTCCCGGTTTCGTTTCTGTGCCTGGCAGCCACTGAGCACGACATTCCAATGCATCATGGGTCTGATCAGCACAAGGTGTGGTGAAGTTGACCAAAACGTGTTTGCTGGCCCAGGCACGAGCCCATCTTGTGCTGTGCTTGCATGCCAAACAACGTGCTGGGTAACATGCCAGTCCTGTCTTCAGTTGCCAGTGCAGGCCTGTGCTAAGTGGCTTTAGAGATTCAGGCAATCTAGACATTGTTGCAAGCTAGATTTACATCCTGCTACCTACCACCTGACATGAGGACAGTGTTTCACGACATTCCAGCCTCGCCAAACGTGTCAGCCATGCTCAAGCTGCATGCATGTTGACAGGCAGTGTGTGGTGTTGTCTGCAGAGATTTCGCTGAGGCCCAGTGCAGGATGCGGAAAATTAAGGACCAGGACAGTCTAACTGAACCTAACTGTATAGGAACACGAGAATTCGTGATACCAAGTTGCATCACACATGTACACACACCAGCCAGGCGCCTTACGCCCAGCAAGCACACTGCACACTGTTCACTGGGTGCCCCTGTCGCGCCGCGCAGGCGCCGGTCAGGCCGCGCGCGACAGGCAGTGCATCTTCAGCCCGTCGCGGAACTGCAGCGTCGCGCGCATGCAGATCGCCGCCTCCACGCCCTCCGCGCCGCCCATCTGCGACCGTGCCAGGCCACCGTCGGCAACATGCACTCACGCCCTCTGCAGCGCATGCAAGTGTCAACGTAAGGTCAGAATCCTACTGTTGAAATTTCCCCTCCGGCATGAGCGCCTCGATGGGGCAGCAGCGCAGCCCACAGCGCCGCAGGGTCCACCACACCCGAGCAGCTCCAAACAGCACGGAGCCGTGCTGCGAGCATGGCAGCAGGAGCGGCAATTGTGCCAAATGGCGAGCAGCACCAAGCGCGGTCCGTCCGGGCTCGGCGCACCCTACCCTGCCCTGCACCGCACCCTACCCTGCACCCAGGCCCCGCGCCTCGTCGGCCAGGCGGAAGCGGAAGTGGCCCAGCAGCAGCGCGAGCAGCATCTTGTAGTTGATGGTCGCCAGGCTGCGGCCCACGCTGGGTCACAGTTGCTGCGGCGCCTGCCGCGACGCGACGCGCCGGCGGCGCCGCTACCAGGGCGCGTCCGAGAGCGTGCGCAGGGGCAGGTAGCGCTCGGACGCGTCGCCGCCGCCGTCCGCGGCCACGATCTGCTCCAGGTCGCAGCGCACCACGCCGCGGCCGACGCCCATCGCGAACACGCGCGCCGCCAGCTCGTCCGCCAGCCGCCGCGCGACCTCCGCCGTCTCACGGCCTGCCGCGCGGTTGCGGGGCCTGAGGAGCTCGGTGCAGCGCAGCTGCAGGTCCTCCGATCATGTATGACTGCATAGGCAGTGCTGCAGGTGCTATACCTGGCCTCCTTGTTATAGCTGACCTGCCTGAGCCCAGCAGCGGGACATTCGCGGCGTTGCCAGCTTCATTCTCGCATGGCTGAAGATCTACCTTGCCTGATGTCCCACATGTCCCTTGACCTGTGGGTATGGGATGGCTTGCTTGCTCGCTTGACACCTGTTGCCTAAGCAGCCATAGTGGGCTGAAATAGGCTTTTAACCAGATACGCCCTGGGTGCGCCGAAAGGCGCGCGCACTCAGAGAGCCTTCCTCCTCCTCTTCTTAGGCTGTTCTGCAGATGCGTGCAAGCCTGGCATTGCCGGGCATGCATGTACGCTCACGCCAGCAGGCTTCTCGCTGCCAGAGACCGAGAACCCCCAACATGTGCACGCGCAGACTGGATGCTCTAGGTGTTGCAAGCGCCCAGCATCCCTGCCCTACCCCACCCCTATCCCTCCTGCCCGGTGTCACGGGGCCGCAGGGGCGCGCGCACGCTGCGAGTACTCCAGGCGCCCATCGGTGAGCAGCACGAGCACGCGCGCCGCGTCGCCGCCCGCACTGGCGGCGCGCAGCAGCTGCCCGGCGCAGCCCAGCGCCAGCGCGATGTTGGTCCCACCGTTCATGCGGCCCTGCGCGCGCGCCGCCGCTCAGCGCGCCCGGTTGCGCCTTGACATCACGCCCACCGGCTGGCAGCGGCAGGGCGCCGCCGCAGCTCGCTGCCAGGAGCCTTGCATGCCCGGGCCTCAGCATGCGGGCGCCGTGGACGCCACACGAGATGGGTGCAAAAAACCATAATCCTAACCCTATCCCACAGAGCACGCAGCCCCGCACCATCTCCGCCACGCAGGCCTGGAACGCGGCCGTCTCGGCGGCCTGCAGCGGCAGCTCCACGCGCGCCTCGCTCGCAAACTGCACCACCGCCACCTGCGCGCCGCGGCCGGCCGCTCGCCCCAGGCCGCGTGAGCGGGGGGAGCGTGCAAGGCGCTCGGCAGCATGCATTGCAGCATCATGGCCTTGAGCACCTGCGCCAGTGGCTTGGACAACGTTTGGAGGCGGCCTGGGAGGCGGCGCATCCTGCCCGCCGCATTCCTTGGCATGCAGACTGCTGTGCAACCTGGACCTTGCCTACAGGCGGGACAGGACGCGCAGGCGCCAGACAAGCCTGCAACCAACCCCTGCCCTGCTAGTCAACCACTGCCAGGCTGCGTGTGTAGCGCCCGCGCGCCTGCAGCTCCGGCACCAGCCGGTTTAGCTCCTCCACCGCCAGTGAGGTGAAGCCGGTCATGGCCTGGAAATCGTCTGCGCGCGGCGTGGCGCGTCGGCGCCGCACACGCGACTAGAACACATGTGCTAGACAGCAGAGCATGCAGACGTGCGGTGGGGGGACGCTGCAGAGCAGGCGACGCGGACGTCGGCGCGGACGGGCTTCCAACCAACGACCGCCCTTGGTGACCGGGCCACGCACGTCGCGTCAGCGCAACGCACACTGCACCGCACAGAGCCGGAACAAGCACGTTCGCACCGCAGGTTGAAGCAATAAGCACGTAGCGGGCCCAGCCCTGCTGAGGCACGCGCCCTCAGTGACTTCACACAGAGCGGTCAGGGCACCCTCGGTGACACCGCCGCACGCGCCGCGCCAGCGTCTGGGGCAAGAGCCGCGCCTGCCAGCGCCGAGTGCTGCACAGCCCGGGGCCTGGGCCCGGCACGTGGCGCGCCCTCGGTGACCGAGCCGCTGCCGTCCAGGAGGAAGACCACGTGCAAGCGCCCGGCCACGGTGTGCTTGGCGAAGCGGGCAGCCGCGGCCCGCATCTCCACGCCGCTCAGACGCTCCCAGCCGCCCGCCACGGCCGCGCTGAGGTGCTTCTCCTTGTAGAGGCGCTGCCAGCTGCCTGCGAGCTTCGCGGCCTCGCCCGCCAGCGTGGAGGGCTCGAAGCGGGCGTTGAACAGCGCCTGCCACCGCTGCTCCAGGCCCTGCAGCGGCAGCGTCCGCCTCGCGTGCGGACGTGGACGGGGTCACTCCCAACGAACCCCATGCCCATGGCTCGGCCCAGGCCCGGAAGGGGAGGGAGCTCACCGCCAGCTTGTTGAGCTTTGTGCAGACTTGCATGAGGGTAGCCAGACCCCGGGCGTCCAGGCTGGGCAGCAGGCACTCGAGCAGCTCCTCAGGCAAATCTTCCAGCATCGACAGCTCGCGCTTCGGCTTCGCCCGCGCCTCTGCCTCCACGCAGCGCTGCTTGCCGCTCCGCAGGTAGTGCAGCACGGGGTTCCCGACCGGGCCGGTGGCCAGCGCGGATGCTGCTGCCATGGCGATGCCGAGTGCCCGCCAATGCCGCTCGGCAGGGCCGGTTCCAAGGGCCTGTTCTGAAGCGGTTGTGGTCTCCGGCCCGCCCTGTGACAGGGTGCAAGCAGCTCCGACGATGATGCAGCCCTATTGTGCTTGTGACTGTTTTGGAGGGAAAGGCCTGGGGCACCCCTTTTCAAGTCCATCATCTACAAACTTGGCAGTGTCCTTCCGCCTGCATCTCTACAGCCTCCCAACAGTAATAAACCAAGCGCAAAAGCAGCGCAACGTGGGCGCGCTCGGTGGTGATACACTTTGCACAAGCTACAGGCCGGTCGCTGCCCTGGCGCCCATGCGCCTCAGGCAAGCAGCTCCTCAAAGCTCATGGGCGTGTCGCAGATGGGGCACGTCTCCTTCCTTTCCAGCCTGCGCGAGCGCGGCAGCCCCGCTGAGCGCTCGCGCCGCGGGCCGACTGCGCATGTGACAGACGTGTGCCGCTGCATGCAGGACATGCCGCCGCCGGGGCATGCATACCCTACCGGGGTGATTTGTGAGTGCTGCATCATCTGCCTGCTGCTCAACATGTGCCTATGTATATACATGTGCCTACATGTGCCTAGTAGGGAAGGACATCCTCATGACAGTATTGTAGCTTGCCATGCGCCCTGCTTGCGGAGGCTCGCACCACTCGTAAATGCAGGCCAGGTGGAAATGGTGTCTGCAGTTGGTCCATATCTGCGGGTTATCTGCGCACCCCCCCCCCGGCGTCAAGTCAGATACAAGTACCAAGGCTGCAGGTTACCTGGGCCCCCCTCGCATTACTCAGGCCTCAGGCTGCGTGCACCAGACAGCGCAATTGTTCATTGCTGGCACGCTGTGGTAGCCGCATGAACCCCTGCAATGCCAGCATTACATCAGCAGGGGAGGCAGCTGGTCCGTGTTGCAGAAAACAGTCGGGCATGCCCTCCGCACGTCCAGCACACTCTACAGAGCTGAGCAGGTTACAGTGCTCCATTGCTCCTGCAGGAGGACTGTGAGTCGCATGCACGCCGCACGCCGCACGCCATCATGGTGGCCACACGCACGCCGTCAAGGTGACGCCCCGGTGCGACTGACAGGGCTGCCTGCCTCTCCCAACCACTAGGCTGCTGCAGATTCCATGTCCGCCTGTCGCGGGGCGGCGCCGGGCGCGAGGATGGCGGCGGAGGCGCGCACCATCGCTGTAGCCCTCGAGGCACGTAGAGCAGAAGTCCTCGTCCTCCGACGCCAGCGACAGCCCTGCGCCGGCCGAGGCACTCCAGTCAGCTTGGAGTGTCGGGGGTAGGGACAGGCAAGCAGTGCAGAGTCGGCCCATCACAGCCAAGTTGATACCGCCAGTGCGACGTGCAGGCACCCTTAGGTCTGTTGAACCTGTGTCCCTGTAGCGCAGTGTCAGAAATCTTGGCATTGCTTCCGCCAAGAGATCAGCAGCAGTCACGGTCGATGCTGATGAGCTGGGACCAAGCATCGTCTCCGGTCCTCGCCATGCTGCAGGCTGCGAGCGCAAGTGGCAACCCGAGGCAAGGTAGCACAGCATTCCTATGCAGGCCAGACGCACTGCAGCCAGCTCAGCGGGAACGACCCGCACCCGACACGTTGCGCTGCTTCAAGCCGGGCGGGTCGGCGGGCGGCAGCGGCCCGCCGTCGCGGCCCGTGCGCGCCGCCGCAAGCTGCTCCCGGCTAGCGGCCGCGGCCTCCGCCAGCTGCTCGCGGCTCGCGCAGCGCCGAGGCCCGCGCGTGCCGCCGCCGCCGCCGGCCTCGGCGTCGGACTCGGTGCCGCTGTCGGAGCCCGCTGCGCCGCGGCGCCGCGACGGCCCCAGGCCCGGCTGCAGCTCTGCTGCGCCCTGTCGCACGCAGCACACGCGCGTGGGCCGCTGCAGGATGGCGGCGCACAGCTGCAACATTCCGTTGAAGCCTTCCAAGCGCATGCGACGGAAAAGCTTGCTGGTGCTGCTGTGAGCGCCCGCAGCGCTGCGCCGCCGCACGGGTTAAACACCGGCGCATGTCGGCTGCGCTCTGCTAGGGCATCCGCAGGACCGCAAACAATGTGGTCAGATATGCATCTCGAGGTCGCGCCGCCACCCCTGGCGCCCGCGCTCTGTGTGTCCTCCTGCCTGCATCCGCCAGTCAGTCTCTGTGGCGCTCCATCCGCAGCGGAGCTCCCATATCTGGCGGCTGCCTCGCCACGCGCTGCCTGACTGCTGGTCGTCTCCGTGGGTCCGTGCGCAGACGCGCGGGGTTGCTGAGGCTGACAACGAGCTGCTCGCCGGCCGCCACATGTGCGGCTCATCTATCCAGTGGCCCATATGATTGACACAATGTGATATTATGATGCTCAGGTCAATGCAGAACGCCCAGGTCAATGCGGCAGTGGGCAGCGCATCGTCATTGCGACCCTGAGGCGCATGATGGAAAGGAACAAGCAACAGGGGCAGGCACACATGCATGTGGCCTGCCGGCCGGGTGGCGCGCCTTGGGCGGCAGCGGGGGCCGGTCCGGGCTACGGCGCAGGTCCTCCAGGACAGTGGCGCTGTGCGGCAGCGGCGCCTGGTACGCCGCGGCTGCCGGCCCGCCCGCGCCCGACGCGTCCTCCCGCCGCTCATCGGTTCGCGTCTGCTCATACCTGCTCGCCGTGGCAGCGCGGCGTGAGCACCCATGTTCCGTCGTGGCACGTGCGACCTCGGCCCCACGCCCTCAGCACTTCCGCACGACCCGTGCACGGCGTGCTGCAATAGGCAGGTTCACTTTCTGGCAACGATGGGCGGACAGGGCAGCCATGGGCAGCACCACCCATGTTTGCCAAGAACGCCGTGGGCATGTATGCACGAACACCAGGCATTCTTGGCCACTAGCTGGTGGTGTGCTTTGAGCAGCACTGCACCTGTCCTCACCACTATGTAACGCAAGGGCCTGGCCCTTGTCCCCGACGAACTTGCGTGATCCCCGACACTTGGCATACAAGAAATAGCAGACTGCACAGCTTCAGAGGCACCAGGCTGAGCGCGACCCATCCAGTGAGTCAGCCTGTGCAGGTCATCCCTTGGCGCGAGGGCGTGACCGCCCTGCAAGGCTGCAGAAGGCGAGCGATGGAGCGCTTTGGAAAGTCACCAACACAGCCAGCTCTTCACGCACCCATCAGTGTTCCAGCAGAAGCACCAGCGGAAGGCGCGCAGCAGCGACGACCAGCAGCTGTCGCAGCACGTGCTGAGCTGTGCGGCGGGGCCCCCAAAGTCGTCCGACGCACCCCTCCACATTGCTCTGCACGGTAAGCTATAAGCAGTGGGGCCGCATAACGCGGGAATGCAGCCGACAGGGGCTGCCTATGCACAGGTGTAAACCTCCTTGCAGGCACGTCGACACGCCGTGTTTGCCTGAGACTGCACTACAGACAGGAGGGTGGTGTAGGCTGACTCGCTGTTGAACTACGCAACACCTAAGCGAGTGCACTGAGCAGCAAGCTTTGCTTGGAGTCGAGAGACACCCTACAGGGCACTGGATCTAGTGTATTTCTTTCTTTCTGTTATTGCAGGCGGGGGTCGTTGCTTTGCATTTCTCAAATGCTCTCAGCCTGTACAACCTATCTGCCTGGAACTTCTGCCAGGCGGCCATGAGGTGCGGAAGGAATTGTGGATATGACGGGCTGCACAGGTGGCTGCACACATGCTTTTGCATACAGAGGGCAAATGCGGACCCACTATCACACCACTTAAAGCTCCTTGATCTCGTTCATGCTCAATTTACGCACAGACTGTCAAAGCATGGACAGCACGTCCTGTCGTCTAGCAGGTGTACCAGCACGAAAGCAGCTGTCGCGCACTTTGAGCGGAGGTCGCGCCGTGCACCGCGGCGGAGCCCCTGTTGGAGGCCAGCCTGGAGGACCTGCGCCAGCAGGCGCCCGCGCTGTGCCCTTGTGGGCTGCTGGAGCACGGGGCGCGCCGCTCCCGCCGCGCGCCGGCTCAGAGCCGGCCGCCAGTCCTCACCAATGCTGACGGAGCGCCTGCTATGGCCGAAGCCCTGGCGCGCTGGCGTGCCGTGCCCGCGCAGGTGCCGCGACCTGTCCGGCGCGACGCAGACGCGCCTGCGGCTGCATCTGTGCTCCGGCTGCAGCACCGCGCGCTACTGCTCGCCAGCGTGCCAGAAGGCAGCCTGGCGCGCGTGCCACAGGTGCACGTGCCGGCGCCTGCAAGCGCGCACCTGGCAGGCGCGGCCGAAGGGGCATGGCACCGCAAGTGAAGCACGGGGCGATGGAGTGAGCTGCAGGAAGATTTGCGGGGTCGTGAAGGGTAGCAATGGGGTACCGCGCGACAGGCGTGCCCTGCCCCGTCGCATGCATGCTCGTGCACTGCACATGATGAGCGACTGCTTGCCCTGCATAAAAAGCAGGCCATGCGTGCATGCCAGTGATCAAGAGCTCAGCAGCTTGTCTCGAGGGCAAGGTGGGGCGCCCCTGGTGTATGCTCTGTCAGTTGTGGGCTTCCTGCACATGCAAAGGCACCTTGACTTGGTTGTCGCTTGAGGTGTAAGTTGCAGCTGCACCCTAGCGCCGCAAAGGCGCTCGCAAGTTTCTGCCCAGCAGCGCAAGGACATGCTGGGGTGTCAGCTTACGCTGCTGGTGCTGCGTGGCAGCCCTTTGTCGAGCATGTTCTGATGTCGTCGGTGGTAGTGCCATTGCCTGTCGAGGTTGCAGCGCGTGCAGACCATGCGGTGCTCCTCCCAAAAGCCTCCCACTCCTAGGCAAGCACCCGTGCTCTTTGCAAGAGCAGGCGACAATGTTACCTGACTCCGTTATTCTTGCGTCAGCACCGCTGAAGTCGACCTGCTCAAGTACTAGAGAAACGCACAGTGCTGTGCATGCCGTTGAGGATAGCTGTCAGAAACTTTTGACAAACACAGGTGCATGGGTAAAGCAGCGTCGTACGAGGCCAACAGTAAGGCTTACTGGGCCACATGCATTGCACGTCTAACACTCTGTCATGATGTTGCTCTGTGGAATTGCAGAATCCTAAGCGGAAATATGGTCACCGGGGCTGCCTTGGACCTTGTGTGCTGGGCTCATGGTCTGACGGAGCACCTGCATTCGTGAGACCACAGGCCGCCATTCGCTCCTGCATACTTACCCGCTACCACTACATCTTCAATGAAGTTTAGCTATACTCTAATGATGTGCTTCACACGCTGTGGAGCTGCTCACACGCACGCATGTCACCTAGAACCTCAGATGTATCTTAACACCAGATTACTCGGCAGTTGCCAATCATTACTCTGCAGAGCCACCCTACCCGGCCGCAATTGTTTAAAATAAATTTTTAAAAAAATTAGATCATGCCATGGCGCTCCCAGCCATGTAAGGTAGTCTGTCTCATTTACTTGGCCAGGGAGTCTCAGCGGAGCTTACATCAAGCTGAGCTATGTGACAATGAGCGCGCTGGCACGCCTGCCGGCCAGGGCCGCTGCGCGGGTCAAGGCACTGAACGCTGGGGCTCCAGAGCTGGCAGCCGCCGCCACTAGCCCCCTGCGCAAGGCCGACCTGCTGAGCCCCAGTGCAGCGGCTCTGCTGTCATCCCTGGCTGTCCCTGACCTCTTGCAGGCTGACCTGTTGGAGAACGGCCTGACGCTGCACGAAGCCAGGCTTGTTTACAAAGATACAACTGCTGTGGTCGCCACGCTGGCAAGTGTAAACAGGCGCACCGTATGGCGGGAGGTTTTCGCTGAGCCTGCGTCAAACGGGAATGCGGACGGCGAGCTCGTCCACCGGCTTGGTCGCGCGCTGCTGACGCTGTGCTTAATGCGAGCCCCGGCCTGCGCTCCTGCCTTGTGTGCTTATATGTACTACACTTCAACAACACATCATGACTGCGTACTGTGCAAGGCAGGCTGACCTGTCCCTTCCAAGTGGCAGAGGGGGCTGACCGCAAGGCGGCTGTCCGCGAAGCTGCCGCGAGGTGAGCCTGCACGAGCACAGGCACCCCCAGCTGCAGCTCGTGCGCTTGCAGCCGCCTGAGCTGCCAGTGTTGGCCGCACTCCCGTTCCCAGCTCACGCAGCGTGCCCTGTTGCGTCCAGGTATGCCGCATACGACGTGTATGGCATCCTCGCTGGCGTGGCCACGTCGTGGGCGGTGCTCGCCGCGAGCAGCCCGGACACTTATATCAGCGCCTTGGTCTATGCCATGTTCAACAACTGTACAAGCGTAGTGGAAAGGGTGAGGCTCTCGCCTGCGCACCTTGGCGGCAGGCCACTCCCCACAAGCTGCTCTTCTCTACACTGCGCAACGCGCAGGTGGTGCGGCTCTGGTGCAAGGTCGATGAGACGGACGCGTGGGGCAAGGCCGCCGCGTCGGCTGTCCTGACACAGTACTTCTCCGGCCTCTCAGCGGTGCTGCTGTGGCTCTCCAGCGCTCCGGCAGCCCTGTCGCCCAGCTTCCACAGCACTTGACCGCCAAATTGTCGCATGCTCCTCACAGGCGCGCACTGCCACGCGCCGCAGTCCCTGCAGCCCTTGCAGCCAGCCCCCTGGCTGACCCACTCCGGTGTGCCGCAGCACCTGTTCAGCACAACACTGATGTACGATAGGCTGCGCCTGGCCGGCAAGGCGCCGCACGCCGCGTACCTGAAGGGCTTCTGCAGCGCCGCCGGGGGCGACCTGCTCATCAGCGTCCTGCAGCAGGCGCTGTCCGAGGGCGGCGGCGGCAGCGCGGCGCAGCCGGCGCGCGGTGCGGCCCCTGCCTCGGCCGGGCCCGGGCGCGCGCGCGCATGCGCGCCTGGCACGAGCCTGGCTGCGCGCCTGCAGGCGGCCTCGACGCAGACTGCCGCGCGGATTTCAAGGCCCTGCACCGCATAGAGTGCGCGATTAAGGCGTACGACGCGCTGCGCGAGGGCGGCCCGGGCGCGCTCAGCCCGGCCGTGGAGCAGCGGCTGCAGGCCCTGCTGGTGGACCGCGCGATGCCGCTGCTGCTGCGCTGCCTGCAGACGTGGAGGGGCGGTGCGCGCCGCACCGGTCACCCAGCGCGCGGCGCCTGCTTGGCTGCATCACTGCTTGCGCTCCGGCGCTCGTGCGCGGGCTGCTTGAGCAGGCCGGAGCTGGCTGCTTGGATCTCGTCTGCCATGTGGCTTGGCTCGGCGTGCCGGTTGGTGCAGCCAGCTGCTGCTGGTCGTGGTGCTCTTAAGCTGCGCAGCCCACTGCATGTTCGGCACGTGGGCACGGCCGCGCCGGCTCTTTTGCCCAGAAGCGGGTCGTCGCGGAGGTTGAACGGGCCAAGATGCGGTCCCAGCGCAGCCGCTGCATGCGGCAACCTGCTGACCAGGCCCGCTGGCTGCAGGCTCGCAGCGGTGCTCGGCCGTTGAAGCATGCTTCTCCGGCGGCGTGCTGAGCAAGCTGCTGAGCATCGAGGAGCTGTGCAAGCGCATGCCGAAGAGGGATCGCATCTGCAGCATGCGCTGCCTGTACACCCTGCTGCTGTGGGCGTCGCAGCGCGTTGCGGAGCAGGCGCGCGCACGCGAGCGCGCCTCCCGTGGGTGGTGCAGGAGCAGGGGCCCGATCTAGGCGGTCACACCTGTGCCGGTCGCCAGCCCGCGCTGCACCGCTGGCCTGCCGCCGCGGCATGCTCTGGCCAGCCAGCGCATGCATCGCTGCGCCCTGTGCGTCAGATCACCCGTTGCTGGGATCGTGCGCCTCGATGCGTGTGTGCACGGCGGCGCTAGCAGCCATTTGGGTCAGGGAGAGTGCGTCACACAGTGCCTTACTGACGCCCATACAAGATCCAAGTATGAATGCAACATTTTTTTTTAAAGGCCGTGCTTGCAGCCTGAGCTCGAAGTTTGTCGGCAGCGGCACATCTCATTACAGCTCCCTGGCGCAGGACGCTCACCAGGACTGCGCGAGGGTAGACACATCACTGGGCACGCGTGAAGACGAAATTCGGATACTGCACCACATCTGCGACGACATCGCCTGTTGCCGCATGCCCTGGCTGGTCTGGGTGCGACCCCGGTCGGCATGCAAGAGCACTGTGTGCGTGTTGAGGGCACGCGCCGCCGCTGGTGACATGGCTGCAAGGCGGGTGGGCCACACCTGCACACAGCGCTCCATGCCAGGCGCACACGGCTTGGAGACGTAGGTCGCTGCTGTCCCATGTAGTCGTGCACCTCCATGACCTCATCATGACCTGCGCTTGCGTCATCGCGCCACAGCCTCTTGCCCGCACAGGCCGATGAGGAGGGCTCACGCGAGGATGCCCAGCGACTCGAGCGCCTGCTCCCGCTGGCCCTGTCGGCCGTGGAGGCCGCCCTTAGGCGCGGGCCAGAGGTTGTGGGCAGGGCGCTGGTATGCGACCCCGACAGAGCTGTGGCCCAGGCGCGGTCACGTCTTCGCCCTGAGCGCCTGAGAGCTCTGACGGCTGTGCAGGTGTTGCGCCCTCGCAGTCGCCTGGCAGCCGGTGCTCTGGCAGGGGGGATGCGAGGGTGCGGCAGGTCTGCCCGGCGCAATCTCGCCCCTTACTGCGTCCCAGCGCGCAGGCGGCCGCGGTTGCGGCTGATATGCTGCTGGCGGTAGGCTCGTGCGAAAGCCTGCTGCCGGCCGCGAAGGCGCTGCTCGCCACGCTGGCCAAGCTGCTCGCACCGGCGCATGTGCCAGGCGCCGCCGTGCGCGCCGGGCTCTCGGTGAGACGCAGCCATACGATGCATACCTCACGCGCGTCACACATGCCACGTGCAAGCATGCGAGCGCCTGAGTCCGATCTGCTGCCTGGGGTGCGCCAGGACGCGCTCATGGCCTCGGTCCCTGACCTGATATGTCCAACCCCGCGCACGCAAGCGGCCGGGCGCGTCCTGCCGGCGGCGCTGCTGCCGTATGCGGTGGCGCAGCTGCTGCCGCTCCTGCTACTGCCGCCCGAACGCGTGCGCGCGCTGCACGTTGCGCTGATCCAGCGCGTGCACAACCACTCCGACGGAGTAGTGTCAGGCTGCCTTTCGCGCAGACTGGTGCGTCCGCAGCCCTCCCGCTGACCAGCCGGGCGAGGCTCGTGCACTGTGCGCCGTGCTGCGGTGCGACACCGAGCTGAGCGCGGCGCCATGACCCTGCGCGTGCGCAGGGCCTTATCTGCCTTGCGGTGAACGGGCTTGCAGAGGGCAGGGCGGTCGCGCTGGCGTGCCCGGGCCTTGTGCCCTTCGCCGTAGCGGCGCTGTGCAGGATGGCCGACTTTTGTGCGTGCTTCCCTGCTGCGCGTGTCAGGAGCATGACCTGTCGAGGTTGCCGACAGAGCTGTGTGACGCCTCCTGCAGCAGCCCCGTGGTTCTGCCCAGCAGTGCTTTGGGTGCATGCTTCAGCAGCTTGGCGCGAATTGCCTGCACTCCTCAGCTGTGCCTGCGAAGCACTTGGCCCTGAGCCAGCGGGGCTTCTCTCGCCAAGCTCCTGTGGATGTGCCTGGCTCCCCTGACGTGCAGGCCTTCTCCCTGTGCATGCTGTGCAGACATGACGCCAACCCGGCACAACCTCGCAGATGCTCCTCGGCCGGGCGAGCGTGCCAATGGCCGCGGGATGGCCTGCATTCGCAACGAATTCTCGGAGGCCTGGCCCACGGGAGCGGACCACGGTGCCTTAGCCAGTGTGATGCTCGCCGTACAACTGTCTGAAATTTCGCCCGCGCTGGCCTTGGCGCTCGCGCGCGCCGGCGCGCTGGGCGCAGCCGCGCGCCTGGCGCAGCACTGAGTGAGCGCATTCGAGGAGCACCAGCGCGAGGGCAAGGCACAGGCAGCAGTGCGCTGCGTGCAAGCCTTGCTGCAAGCCGTCAACCGGCACTTGCCCAAGGTGAGCGCGCGCTCTGCGCCGCCCATGCTCTCTGCGCATGCAGGCAGCAGGTGATCCACTGACGCTGCGCGCGCGACGCGGCAGGATTGCCGGCTGCTGGTTGACTGCTTGCCGCCACTTGAGCCCAGCAGCAATGTATATCAGGGTGTTTTGGCCAGCCTGGCGGCTGCCGTCGCACGCTTTGAGGCTGAAACCGCGCAGCGCATCCCCGCGGACACGCTGTCGGAGGCCAGCCTGGAGAACCTGCGCCTGCAGACGCTCGCGCTGCGCCCCGTGGGCTGCTGGTCGTCGGGGTGCGCCCATGCAGTACGAGGCTGCCGTGGCCAAGTGCCGGTCAGCATCAGAGCCCCCGCTCACGAGCGTACCGCAGCCGCGCAGGTGCCGCAACCTGTCCGGCGCGACGGAGGCGGGCCTGCGGCTGCAGCTGTGCTCCGGCTGCAACACCGCGCGCTACTGCTCAGAGGCGTGCCAGAAGGCGGCCTGGCGCGCGGGGCACAAGAGTGCATGCCGATGCCTGTAAGCAGCGCGCATGACAGGCGCGGGCGAAGGGGTAGGGCATGCCACTGCGACCGAGGCACGGGGTGATGGAGGGGGCTGCACGCGGAGACGCGGGGCCGTCATGGGTACGGATGGGGATATCGCGCAACAGGCGGCCAGTGGCAGTGCCCGGCTCCTGTGCAAGCAGGCCCATGCACTGGGCAGGATGTGTGGTTGCCTGTCCTGACCCCCATTGGAGGTCATGCATGCGTGCCAGTGATCAGGAGCGCAGCAGCTCATCTTGAGGCGCGGTCGGGCGCGCCTGGTGCGTGCTCTGTCAATGCCGGCTCCCTGCACATGCAAAGACGCCTTGCGTTGCATCGACAGACTTGTTCGCTGCTCGAGGTCATTCACGGAACGACCAGGGTACAGAGGCAACTGCACCCTTGCAGCGCAAAGGCGCTCGCACTGTTCTGATCAGCGGCGCACAGGCATGCTGGGGTGTCAGCTCATGCAGCCTGTATTGCCTGGCAGCCCAAGGTTGGTTGAGCTTGTTCTGAAGTTGGCTGTGGCGAGTGCCAATTGCCTGACGAGGTCGCAGCATGTGCAGAGAATGCGATGCTCCTCCCAATAGCTTCCCGCTCCTAGATAAGCACCCGGGGTATCTGCCTGAGCAGAACTTCTGCTGCAGAGCAGGAGGCTGTGTTACCTGACTCCGTGAGTCATGCAACAGCGCCGCTGATTTGCCCCGCTCAGATAATAGGCGATGCCAGTGGTGTCATTGCATGACGTCTAGGAGCTGTCAGAAACTGCAAAATCTGACTGAACATGTATTGCATGGGTGAAAGCAACTTACTAAGTCACATGGGTGGGCCACGTGCATCGCACGTCTAAAACTCACAATGTTGCTCGTTCAAAATCTACAACCTGATTTGCTGCACGTTCATCAGGGCTGCCTTGGACCTTCATGTGCTGGGCTCGAAAGTCTGGCATGTTCCAGATTCCTAGCTCCTGCATACTTACCCGCAACCATTATAGCTAAGATCACACGCTATGGAGTTGCACTACACGTACGCATGCACGTCACCTTGATGTGTCTGTACAACACATCACTCGGCAGTAGACAGCGTCTGCTCTCAGAGCAGCGGACCACCCGCCCTACCCCGGTCACAAGTTAATTTACATGCAAAACAATAGAATGATGATGGTCCAGCCATGTGAGAAGTCTGTCTGATTACTTGCCGGGGAGTCTCAGCGGTGATCAAAAGGAGCCGTGCTCCGTGATAATGAGCGCGCTGGCAAGCCTGCCGGCCAGGGCTGCTGAGCGGGTCAAGGCGCTGAACGCTGGGGCTCCACATCTGGCAGCTGCCGCCACTAGCACTCTGCGCAAGGCCGACCTGCTGAGCCCTAGTGCAGCAGCTCTGCTGTCATCTCTGTCTATCCCTGACCTCTTGCAGGATGACTCGTTGCAGAGCGGCCTGACGCTGCGCGAAGCCCGGCTTGTCTACAAAGACACGACTGCTGTGATTGCCACGCTGGCGGCCAACCTCTTGGCCGCCGTGTTTGCTGCCTGCGCGCATGGGCACAGGCGCCAGTTCATGCAAACACAGCTGGGTGCAGGCATCGGCATGCGCCGCTTTTTAGTGACAACACAGCTGGTGGCAGGCCCAAGGGAAGGGCTATGAGCGCACGCGCTCGTGCACAGCGGCAGTATGGCAGACAGCCATGGTTGCAAGCTTGCAACCAGCAAGCTTGGCGTGACATGAGGCGTGTAAGATCTGCAGCACGCACTCCCCCGTGCTCCCTGCCCGGCTGCATGGCGCTGCAAGCAGGAGCCTCCACTTGCCGGTGAGGATATGCTGCGCGTCTTTGAACTCAGCATCACAATACATTGCAGCCATATACCAGCTAAGTTGGCTGCTTACGGGCATGCATGGCCCCCCTCTGGTGCCAGAGGTACGACTTGCCACCACACCCCTCAGGGCCCTATTTGTACATGGTCACCATGTCACATGGACATCCCCTTGCAGCCCCCTTGACCTGGCAACTCTGACTCATCCTGGACTGCAAACAGGGCCTCAGCAACTTGGTGTTGCTTAGAGGCATTGGTCCTGATACTGCAAGTCAGCTTCAGGCCTCTAGATCTTCGCCAGCAACTGACGCGCTGCACGTCAATAGATACACTGCAGAAGCTTCTCCCTTAAGGGGCCTGTGTTACAGAACGCACAATACACGACAGGGGCAGTAGGTCGCTGCGCCATCATGGGCAGAGCCAAGAAGCAGTACACCGCCAAAGAGGTCGCCCGCCACAACAAAAGAGATGATGCGTGGATAGTGGTGCACGGAAAGGTGGACAGCGCACACAAGCAATTTGCGCTCCGGTTGTGATGTTTACGGCATCGTTTGCAGCACCCCTTCTCTGCACCTTACAAGCGGTGTGCGCGCTACAGGTATATGACATCACCGCACACATCAACAACCACCCGGTAAGTACCACGCTGGGATGGCGTGCTTGGAAGCCGTCCGACCTGGGCACCTTGAGAACCGCGCGCACCTGTGCGTCCAGGGGTGGGAGTGCTCGTGCGGCATCTCCACCGTGCTGGCGATCATGCGCACGCTCGGGACCGACTGCTCAGAGGAGTTTGACGAGGTGCACCCAGTAAGGGGTGACGGGCAGCGCCAGTTGCCTGGCTTCTATATCGGGGACCTCGTGCAGCCCGCAGAGCCTGCCGCTGCCTGAAACGGCCCATGGCGCTCCTTCGGCTTCTGTCTGCTATCTGCACTGTCTGTGGGGTTTCCCACACCATGTGCTAGTGTTCTGTGCGGTGTGCATAGTTAGCTTCAGCTTGAACTTCCTGTTTGTTCGTCGCTTGTGAGGCCGGTAGGGACTATTACGCCGTTTAACCGCGCAGCTCGCAGCTACACAGTCCCGCACGCTCACCACTCTACAGTTCTCCCTTCCTCTCGCCACTCACATGCTAGTGCCCACGCCATCGGTCAGCCGCGTCTGCAGGGAGTCCAGCTCCGGCAGGTCGTCCTTCCAGCGCTCCCAGGGTGGCACGCCCGCCCCGCTCGCCCGCACGGAGCCGTCCAGCTGCACCTGTTGCACAACTCGCTCTCAGCGTTTCTCTGAGCATGCATGCGCCTCATAGATGGGTACCCCACATGCATGTGCCGAGTACACTATGCTCTGCGTCTGCATATTCAACTTTGCCATGCCATCGCCAGCCTGGAGAGGGCCAGGGTGCACAGGGCCGGCGCCTGCACATAGACGCCGTCGTCCTTGACGCCCGCAGCCTCGCGCTGCTCGCTGAGCCACTGCGCCCACTCCGGCACGCCAGCCGCCTCCAGCTCCCACTTGCGGTCGCGCTTGCGCTCCTCCCGCCGCGCGGCCTCAGCCTTGCCAAAGCCCTTGGCGGCGTCCGCCGCACCCGCGGCGCCCCTGCGCACAAGCATGGCCAGCCATCTGCTGCTGAGGCTACCAGTGCATAATCAACCCCAAAGCAATGGGTCTGGCATGCGTGCCGCGGAGTGAAAATGTCGTAGTCGGTCAAGTGGCCTCAAAATCCAGGCTCATAGCAAAGAGGGCCACGAAGCATCACAACTGCAAACTCTGCAAACATCCCACTCTTGCACGCCTGAGCCGCATATCTGCTCCGCACACCATACAGGCATCCTGCACCCGCTTGGCCCCACGTGCCCGCGGCCTGCGGCGCACCGGAACTGCGCCTTCAGCGCCTGCAATTTTGCCTGCGGGTCCTCATCGGAGAGCACCAGCGGCACGAGCGCCACGCCGCGCGCAGCCAGCGCGCCGCGGTGCGCCTCGGCCGCGCGCAGCGCGCGGTTGACGTAGCCCGCGCTGCCGGCCAGCAGCACGGGGCGCACCTGCCCGCGCAGCCGCGCCAGGGGCACCACGCGCTCGGGCCCCATGCGCACCTGCGCGCCCGCAGGGCGGGCCGGGGTTGCGGCCTGCGGCCCAGGCCAGGCCGGCCGCACAACAGAGCAGCGCGTGCTCCTGCGGACAGCCCAGGCTCGCGACCATGCAGCTGCGTCTGCATCCGCACACGCTCCAGCCATGGTTCAAACCGCGTTGAAAAGGCGCCCAGCCAGTTTGGCACAACAACAGAGCAGTGCCTGCGCTTGCGGCCCCGAGTTATTGCTTCGTAACATAAGCGACAGGCCAGGGCCACTCCGGCGTGTTGACGTCCTCCCTGACCAGACTGTGTTTTGCCTCAGCCCCCCTAGCCCGCACGGGCGGGAGGGCACACCTGCAGACGCGCGAGCGCCTCCTCGCGCTCTATCACGCGCCGGTCGCGCGCCTGCGACCGCAGGTCGCGCGCAAACACCCACGACAGCGCCGCCAGCGCCGCCGAGTTGATCGCAAAGTTGGTCAGCGACTCCGTCAGGTCCGGCGCGCCCTCGCCGCCTGTAGCAATAGGATGTCTTGAGTGACAGCGGATGAAGCAAGACGAGGCAAAAACACAACAGGTAAGGGCGGGCGTGTGCGGCCCCTGCTCTACCAGAGCAGAGCCGGTGCCGCGACGCACCCTCCGCCTGGCACAGAACCGAAGCGCCTCGCACACAGCTGATGGCAGGGTTGGTAGGGCCTAAATCTACCCTAACCCTCTCCCAGTCAAAGCCCCAGCGCACCCCGCAGGGACGAGATGAGGCGCCCCGTGATGATGAGCAGGCCCAGGCCGGCGCCGGCCGCCAGGCCGCCAGACGCCCAGAGGCGCGCCAGGCGCAGCGGTGCGCGCAGCTCGGTGCGCGCCGACACGAGCGCGCGCGACGACACGCCGCCCACTGCCGCGCCGGTCGTGTCCAGCCACTCGCGGCGCTCGCGCAGCGCGCGCAGGTCGGGGTCCTGCACACAGCCACGGCGCGTGGGCACAGATTTCCGCAGCCAGAAGGGTGCACAGAGGCATCATGCGAGAGGTTAGCCACTGGGTGTCACTCAGGTCTGGCTGCAGACTCGGGCACTGCCCGGTAACCCAGCACCACCTCCGCGCTTGCACAGACCCCGGCGCGTCACACGGGGAGGCGCTTGCCTTGGCAGCCACCTCGAACTTCAGCCCGAACTCGTTCACGGCGCGCACGACGTCGTCCGCCGCCTCCTGCCACTGCCGCAGCCGCGCGCGCGCGCACGCGCCGTTGTACAGCGCCGCCCGCGCCTCGTCCTGCACGGTCACCCGTGGCTTGCACGCCAGGCCGCTGCAGGGCTGGCCGCCACTGACAAGGTTGGGCTGCAGGCTGGAGCACGGCTAGTAGGCTGCTACGCCTGGACATACTCGCAACGGAAGAAAATAAGGCCTTGCCTGTGAGTGAGCGCGACAGCAACTAGGACAAGCAGCTGTGCAACAAGCTGTGCACACGGTGACGCCCGCCCAGCTAACAAGAAACAAGAGTGGCTGTCGCTGCTGAGTCGTAGCGCGGAGAACGGCATCTTCTTTCCTTACTGCCCAGTGGGTCACAGTGAAGCGCACCTGGTTTGGTCGCAAGGACAGCGCAGCCTGGAACAGCTCCAGCGCTGCCTGCGAGTCGCCCTTGCCGAACGCCTCCATGCCCGCCTCAACTGCCTCCTTTGCACTCCTGGGCGAGCTGTCACTGGCACGCCTACTTGGCGCTGCCGTGTCTGTATCTCGCGCAGCAGCTGCTACAGGCCTGTGCCGCACGCGGCCCGCTCGCCTCTTCCCACTAACCAACCGTGTGTGTGGGGGGCATTGCTGCGCTGCTGTAAACGGGCGTAAGCAGCGTGGCAAGGCTCTCTGGCTCACCAGGAGCTCGCTGGTATGCGCACTGAGAGAGGCCCGCATTGTGCAGTCACCGCGCGCAAGCTGCCCCTGCAGCTAATACCGTTCAAGTGCGCAGCCAGAACAGGAAGGAAAAGAACATAGGACTTGGTGTCCTTGGCAGGCAAGCAGGCAAACTGTGTGTGCATCAGCAAGCGCAACCCTGCCCTGCTACGGGGGTTATGTTCTACACTTTGCTGCCTGCCATATATGTACTGGACGGTTAAGAGCGCAATCAGGGGACACTCAGCAAAGTCGTCGGCTCTTCCAGCGGGGCGTTTGGCTGGTGGTCACAGACGCCAGTCGCCTGTTCACCAGCACACCTCCAGCAATCAGGCCGCAGTGGTGCTGGCACCTCGGACGACAGCAAGACCGTAGCGACGCTTGTCCGATACAGCTATGCAAAGCGGAGGCATTGACTTGCATAGCACCCCAGCAGGGGTCGCGTACCCTCGCTGCGCCAGTCTGCCTGCGCCCAGGCGTGCCGAGTGTTCATGCTGCTGCTGCGTATATGCAAGCTATGCTTGCAGGCCTAGGCTGTTGCAGCTTGCCTTGCTTGATTAACGGTTAGTATTGCAAGCAGGCACACCTGCACCTGGCGCTGCGCACGGCAACTTGGCCGCGGCAGGAGGCTGCTGCATGCCACAGGTTTGTGCGGCTGGATCACTGTTCCCTGTCTGCCACTGTGGCCTGACCGTGCTGTAAGCAACGACCTCCACCCCTCCCGTGATCTGCGCAGGTCCCACCCCCGCACGTCCCGCAGACGCTGGCGCAAGGAGGCTCGGGCCAGGGCGCGCCGTGCGTGTCAGCGCAGTCGCCGCGCCGGAGCAGCTGCGCACCGCGTACGAGAAGACATTCCCACTGGCCAGCAGCTACAAAGTGCAGGCGCGCGCCCCCGACGCGCCGCGCGCTGCGAGCTACATATGCGCGGCCGCCTGCGCCTGGGCCCTGGACTGCCCTCTCAAGGTTCCAGCTGCCGGCGCCTGGCAGCGCCCGCAGCCGCTTGCTCTTTGCCCCAGCCGTCCAGCACAAGCAGAGGCGAGAAGCACCTGGTGCTGCCTGCTCCTTGCACCTCGCCTAGACAAGCAGTGTGAGGCTTTGCGGACGCGCAGGCGCGCACTGCGGTGCGTCTCCCCGTTGCGAGCTATGCACGGTGTTTGATAAGCGCACGGCGCCCTGCAACGTGCCCCTGAGGCAGGCCCGCCCTCCTGCACCTTGCACAGGTGCGGCTGGAGGAGGGCGGGGGCGGCGACCAGCGCGTGCGGCTGTGGACCAGCCACCCGGGCCGCCTGGTGCTGCACTGGGGCGTGGAGGGCGGCGCCGACTACCGCGGCGGCTGGCGCCTGCCGGGCCGCGGCGCCTGGCCGGACGGCACTGTGGCGTATAAGGAGCGCGCGCTGCAGACGCCCTGGCGGTGCGCGCCCGGGGGGTTTGGCACTGAAGCAGGGTAGGGTTAGGGTAATGCACTGGCTCCTGCGCGCAGGCCGGCGGATGGCGGGCAAGAGGTGGTGCTGGAGCTGGCGGGCGGGGATGCCAGCGACTTCCTCAACTTTGTGGTCAAGGACGCCGCCACTGGCACATGGTTTGACTACAATGGGTCCAATTTCCATGTGCCGCTGCGCGCCGCGCTCATGACCGCCAGCATGACAGAGTCTATCGACGAGGCGCGCAGCCTCCTGCCGGGCAGGCTGGAGGTTGGGTTCCTTGCAGGTTATGCATTTGGGGTGAGGAGGGGCTACTGAACCTGTGGATGCAAGTGCACATGGTTTCGATCAGACATGCGGAGGTTTTACGTCAGACATGTAAGCTGTGGGTAGGTGTTTATACACGCTAGGTTAAGTCTGCTATCTCCAGACGCACAAGCACCCAATGAAGGAACGCACAAATGGCAGGCGCCTAGGCTGACACTTGCACTCTCATAAAAAAAATGCACCAGCCGCACGGTGCGCAGGCGCCGCTGGCGGCGGTGCTGCCGGACCTGCCGGGCGAGCTGTGCGGCATCTGGGCGTACATTCAGTGGGAGGAGGCTGGGTGCCCCAACCGCAGCCAGGCCGACAGCGATGCCGAGTACCAAAATTCCATTGAGGCGAGGTCCCGACGCCAAACTCCCGCTGCTTCCCTGCTGCTGCGATGAGCACACATCCTTCAAGAGCCTGTGTGCGCGCACGCTGCTTTCAAAACACACGGGTGCACACCACGAGTGTCACTCTGGGCCAAGGGCACTCGGCGCTCAGTAATAAGTTAGGCCCTACCCTAAGCCTAGCCTGGCGCCTGCAGGACCTCAAGGCGCACCTGCGGGCCGGCGTGACGCTGGACGAGCTGTGGCGCGTCGCGCGCGGTGAGCTGCGCTACGCGGACTGGCTGAAGCAGCGCGGCGGCCTGGGCGGCGGCAGCCCGGGCGGCAGCGGCGCGGGCGGCGTTGGCGCGGCGCCCGCCGCACCGCCGGCTGCGAGCGTGCCGCAGGAGCTCGTCAACGTGCAGGCGTACCTGCTGTGGGAGAAGGCGCGTGCAAGCGTGGCTGCCTCATTTACAGCATGGTTGCCTCTCCACGCTGCCGCGCCCGCATGCAGTTACGGGAGTCGCAGGGGCCTCACTGTAATCGTGTGCCAGGGGCGCTCACAGGCGATCATGATACATTTACCTGATGATATGGTGGAATGCTCGTCAGGAGCAGCGCACAGGCCACATGAGGTCATCAGAAGGCTGTGGTGTGATGTCCAGGGCGGCAGTTCGGGTGTGCAGCCTGACAGGCGCCCGGATGCGCCAGCTAGCGGCCGTGACAGCGGCTGCTGCCCAGGCGGGCCGCCCGGACGGCGCGGACTTTGCTGGGGACGCGCGGCGCATGCTGGCGGCGCAGCTGGCTCAGGGCAGGAGCGTGGCCGACTTGGAGAAGGCTCTCAGGTCGCCGAAGCGGCAGGCGAGCGCGTCACGTGCCTTCTCACATCATGCTTATGCTTGATCTAGTAAAAGGCAACTCCCCGACACTTGTTCGGCCCACTTGGGCCTCACCCTACCCTACCCCATTGTTGATCCCTACAGAAATATGGTGCATTCCAGTAGCCTGTGCTGCTCTGTCCAACAGGCCGCGGCGGCGCTTATGTCCCTCACTGCCCCTGCCGTGACAGGCGCCGGCACCGCGCGCGGAGCCGCGGGCGGCGCCGGCGGCGCCGGCGCCGCCCGCGCCGCCGGCTGCGCCGGCCACGCTGGAGCTGGGCGCCAGCATCGGGCGGCGCGGCGTGAACCCGCTAGACTTCATAAAGAGGCCTGTGCCGCTGCTGAGCAGCGAGAAGCGCGACGCGCCCAAGCGCGCGCTGGGCGCGCTGGAGGCCGCCGCCGCGCAGGACGAGACCTGCGTCTGGCAGCGGGTGCGCGCCATGCCGCGCCGTACGTCACCCCTAAAAGAAAAGTAATCAGATTACATACGCTGCGCGACATCTGTCAGCGAGGTGAGCTGGCGCACAAGGGACAGTGTGCAGACTCGGCGGGGCGGCGCCAAGCTATGTGAAGCAGGTGCGTCCGTAAGCGCCATCTGCGCAGGCGCCGGGATCTGGCCGGCGCATGGAAGCAAATGCGGGCACGACATGCAGCGGATGATGCTGGCCACCTCAGCCGCCGCCGTGCTGCCAGCGCCGCCGGCCGCAGAGCGCCGGGCGCCGCGCGCCCACCCGCCGCGGCGCGCGTGCAGACGTACGGCCTGGGCAACAAG
>JAABUY010001593.1_pt1 | contig 29698 bp, 43 predicted proteins | sample 5560271 | NCBI WGS metagenome assembly JAABUY01 (sample SAMN10711886, study PRJNA513374) | rock metagenome | isolation source: Antarctica rocks | place: Antarctica: Victoria Land, University Valley | reverse complement strand
CAATATGCAGCCCATCATGGCAGGTACAGTGCATCTGCCCTGTGCAGGTGACCAGGAACAAAAGGTCTGACTGGTCTGGACGATACAGGAATTGGCTGAGTCCTGCTCCCCATACTGAGCTTGTTTCCCTGATCCACCAGATCATATATGCTTTCGACAGGCACGTCACGCGCTTGGCCTGGCACCATCGGTGCACGATAGCTTCTGATTGTGAAGTGTGACAGTCCAGAAGAAACTGATAAAGGAGCCTCGGCAGGAGCGGTCAGGTTACATCAGATGGCTGTGAACCAGACAGGGGCCAATCTGTCAATTGACTGTGTTGAGATATTCGCAGGCTGACAGCACGGTGCTTGTCCTGTCCAGGTCAACGCTGCAGCCAGAAGGTGCCAGACCCGTCGCTGTCGCAAGGAGATCAGCCAGCTTTCTTTTGAACCGCTGAGATCACAGAGTGAGATGTCGGAACGTCTCCGGCAGCCGGCACTTACTGACTGCAGTGCAGAGCTTTGCCTGGAGCTAGCTCACTCGCTAGCTGCAGTTCAAACATGTGCGATAAGAAGTTACGCCGTCATGTACGCCTGGGGAAAACTGTATTCATTGAGGTTACTCAACAAGCTGTGCTGACTGTCAGACAATGTCCTGCATGGCTTTGTGACCTGCAGCACAATGCGTGCTCGCACAGCCCGAGGTACACATCATGAGCACATTGTGTCATGTCATGCAGCTCACAATTAATACATGTTCTGAAGCATTCACATAGTAAACAGATGGCAAGCACCATGATCGAATGCGGCCATGGAATGTTAGCAAAAATCTCGTTTCAACTTACCATGCATGCTGAAGTTTGCTGTGATTGGAAGCAGATCAAAGTTCAAGGGCTTTAAAGTAGGTGTAAAGTAGGTATCACACTCCCGCGTTTCCTACGCCACATGACCGCCAGCCGGGTCGCGTCCTTGACTGCTTGTTAGTGTGTATTATCTCAAAAACTCGCTGCCTTCTTGCAGTCACACCCGATGCGATTTCGTTCTCAGCTGTGCTTGCAGAGCAGACCACGCTGTGCATATGCATGACTTGATGTGGTGATCTACGTCCCGAACCGGTTGGCTTGCCTTTCAAAGAAGTCTTGCTGGTGTACATCAATATTTCTCTTACCATTAACGTAAGTGTCAAACAGCGATACTGGCGCCAGAGCTCGGAGCCGTAGATCTGCACCTCAAAGGCATGGGTTTCCTCAAGTCTTCCTCCCCAGCCGAGGTCACAGAAATTGCAGTCGAGCCAGAAGACATTGAATTCATGGACGAAGATCTTGAGGCTGAGGCCGATGGGATCATTGACGACCGTCCTCCTGGGTTTGATGGACCCCGCACCTGGGAGGAAGTTGAAGAAAACGAATCACAGAGGGTGTCTCTAAGCATATCAACCCATGCAGTGCCTTCAAATGACTCTGGAGAAGCAGCAGCTAGACTGGCATGGCAAGCAGCTGTCCTGGAGTCTGATAATCAAGACCCCTTAGGCCTGGGCAGAATTGACGGTCATGGTCTGCGACTGGTCAGTGGGAGCATGACTTATTTCGTGCCCTTATCAACTCTGTCATTGGAGCTGTACTGCAGACACATTACGTTCGCTTGTAGGTGCGTCAAGACAGAACAACTACCAAGCCAGGAGGCACCAGGCGCAATGTAAGCTTCTGCTTTGTGTCTGTGATCAGGAAGTGAAGGCATATTGCCAATAGTGCAAACTAAATCTCTAGCATGCATTGCAGGACACTCTTTTAGCAAGGCGGGGTAATCTGACTCGCCGCACCACAAAGGAAGCAGCAGATGAGGCAGTTAAGGCAGCAGTCACAAAGCCGTTTCTGGAGCTATCTGGCAATCTTAGCGATTACAGACACAAGGTTAGAGCGCAGAGTTTGATGTCATTGTAATCATGATGCTGCATAGAGTTGACCGTGCTTGCACATCTTGTCAAATTGCTGACCAAGTTGGCCCAAGCATGCAGCAGCATTTGCAGTTGTTGTTTTTGTTGTCGCAGTATGACTGCAGGCTCATGCAAGAGTCCCCTGTCCTGTGGTGCTTCATTGCCGGTACTACCATAAGCATTGGGCAAACATGTTGCGGCACTGTGGCAGTGTCATGGCTGCAATGCGAGTGGCACTGTAGGTGATGCCAACACAAGACAGCTTTGAGCCTGAGTTGTACCTGGCCATCATGCATGGCGACACCACTCTGTCTGACCTCAAGACAGGACGGGCAAATCTCAAGTTTGAAGTATCTGAGCGCACTGGCCAACTCAAGGATCTGGTAAGTCAGCCTGCAGCATTCTGTCTGCTTGGGCCCATTCAGCACTACAGACCATGTGAGAGACAATTTTGCTATGCCACCATTGCTCTGCTGCAATGCAAACCAAATCAAACTTTTGTCACACGTCGTAGTCACCATGGTCTAAACCTAGCACAAACCTCTGGTGCATTACAGCACGTCCCTTAACACTCTATGCATCATGTAACAGATTATGGTTTATACTTATCAACACACACCATTGTTGTGTTATTGGTAGGCTGCGCTTCAGAGCAGTGTTTTATACACGGAGCTACTCAGGACTGTACGTGCCTGACCCTACAGGGAAACACAATCATTTCATAAATGAAGGCAAAATGACAACAAGATACGCATAACAAGCTGCACTTCAGGCTGGACAGGACGACCACGCTGCAAGCCTGCTTTGCAGTACTGAAGCAGAACAACACAACAGCTCTTGCACATCCTGCTGTCCTCTGTTTTGCAGGTCAAGGAGAACTTTGAGCGCTTCATCAGCTGCAAGAGCACCATTGATGACATCCATGTCAGGCTCAGGAAGGCGGAGGGTGACTATGGTGACAGTGCAGATGGAGCCAGCACAGCAGATATGGTAGCAGCTGTCACAGATGTAAGCCCTCCCGCGAAGCCGCTATTTATGTATGTGCTGTCAATCAAAACTTTTTTGCAAGCTCTAGAGATCAGCTGCAAAGATGCAAGAGTGGTGCTGTTGAGTGCTGGCAGCAGGGTGCAAAACATGCCTTGCTAATGTGCATCTCCCATCCCCAGTGTGTTCACAACAAGCTCTGTTGCACAAGTTTTGCAACAAACTAGCATTGTAGCTTCCACCCGTTGTCAGTGGAGTATGGCAACAAATAGTAGGAGTCAAGATAAAGAGTGATTGCTGAGCAAAAGGACAGCGTTTCTCAAGCTTTTGGGCATGCTGCAGGTCCAGCAAGAGGCAAAGCGTGCAGTTGCCAGTATGCTGGAGAGGGCGGGTATGAGCGACCGCATCAAGAGCGTTATGGGCATGCTGCGGCGGTATGAGTCTCTTTTCAGGCTGCCCAGCAGAATCATGCAAGAGACCGAGTGTGGAGAGTTTGAGGCAGTAAGTTGTTCCCATCATTGTTGCAGTTCATGTCACAACCTGTGTTCATGGCAGTCTTGTCCATCACCTCTTGCAAGCTCAGCAAAGAGTTTTTGCTGAAATGTCTGTCCTCAATATCAAGGCGCCGCCCTAAGTATAGTTTTATCTGTTTGTCTGTAAGACTTGTGAAATGCTACCCTGCGGGCTCTCCGCACACTGTGTACATGCCGTGTAAGCCCTACACATTCCTGTATGTATGAGCTTATGTACGGTGTGTTGATGGCACGCTTGTGGCGTTGGCAGTTATACTTCACTGCGTGGTCTTATCACTTGGTGCATCTTGACATCAAGATGCACAACATGCTTGTTGACACGCGCTGTAACACAGATATGTGGCTCTCATTGGTTTGCATGCACTGTCATGGGCATGATGCAAATTCACAAACTACACTACAAAATAGACACCCTCAGAAAGAGTATCACCCTGTACTGAAGCTCTGGCAAGCTCTTGTGGATGCGTAAATGTCAGCAGTTGTTAGTGTAAACCTACAGTTAAAACAACCTGGGGACTAGTATCAGGCGCTTCTACTTCAGGACTTTTATTTCATTGTAATTCTGTCCTAGCTTGCAACATGCAGACAAAATTGGGTATCATAGGCCTTGCTTGCAGGTGGTCAGTGAGTACCGCAAAGCAAGGGCCATCATGGCTGATGTGGCTGTCGAGGGCGCAACCGAGGGAGTTTGGCACAATTTGTTCCTGGAAGTTGACAAGGTTGCTTCATGCAAACATACCCACTGTCATATGAAGCTGATCTCGACCTAAGACTCTCACTACAGCACAGTGTGTTGCAGACTCTACAACCGGGTTCTGCTCTGCACAACATGTGACAAGCAAGTCAAAAAAACGACTGACTGCGTGCAATATCCATATTACAAATGTCACCACTGGTTCATGCTGGGACTCGTTGTGTAGTTCAGTATATGCAGATGTGACAGCATGCTGTCAGTCACAGGCATTCCATGTACGCCCTTGCATGTGCAATGTCATGCCATCTACACCTGATTCCACCTGCATTTGCCATATCATGCATTTCAGACCTGGATTGCATCTGCATGTGCAATGTCATGCATTCTACACCTGGATGGCTCCCCATGTGCACTAGCATTCCTGCCATACCTGCAATGTCATGCTGCAGGGCGTAGACATGATGACGGCCAAGCTGACAAACTCTCTGAGGGCAGCCGATGTGACGGTGCGGCAAGCTGCTGATGCTATCAAGCACTTGTTGCACCTGCATGCAGAGGGCGCCAGGTCCACCAAGAACCTGGACCCTGTCAAGCTGTACCTTGAAGCTCAGGTCAAATTGATTTCCAGTTTTCCATTTTTCAGATTTCCTAATGTATAGGATTTCAGCTTTTCAGATAGGTCACTTTGATTTGTGCTAGAGTGTGACATCTTGTCTTGCTACACTAACATCCTGCTGTCACGTCTGCAATGCTTGCTGACAGCAAGTCTGACATTAATATGTGAACAGGACTCGCTGCCAGTTTTCCTGGGCAAGCAGAGGCTGCTTTGAGGTTGTCATTTGTCGTCACCTTGTTTTGGCATATGCAGGCAGCTCATTCAAAGAGACTGTTTTCTGCTGCTCATGAGGAGCACGCCATTGCCATGAAACGCTTCAGGCAGCAGGCAGCAGAACAGGAAGCATCAGACGTCCAGTGGGAACAGCTGCAAGGGGTGGGTCTTGCATCAGCAATCCCTGAACCCATCACTCATCTGTCACCCAAACCCTAAACCCTGCATCACTAAACCCTGCATCACTAAACCCTACACCCATCACTATGCCAACAGAAACTGTCTCCAGCAACAGCAACGTGCCCTAAGCAGCTGATTTGCAAATGCTTGTAGGCAGCCACCAGACATGGCACAAAAGTGCATTAGTTCATTGTTCATTTGTTCAGCATTGGCCAAGACAACATGCATCAAATCGAGCACCTCATACATGTTACGGAGCTTGTTTTAACCCTGCATACCGTACATTGCATCTTGATGACAACGCTAGTACATGGACTGTAGAGCCACGTGATGCCACTGCAACACCCAACTTTGTTTTGTCACGACATTGTCTGTCTGTGTGAGACTTGGATGACTGAATATGATGCACAACATGACAGATGTGTGCAAACACAGGAGCCAGTGGACCTGGACGCGCTGAAAGGTAGCCAGCGTGTGACAGCAGCTCAAGCCAGGTCCCAGCCAGCATCCACTTTCGCCAGCACGGCACCAGACAGCACAAACTCTGCAGCTGAGGAAATGCTGTGGCTTCAGTTTCTGGCAAAGATGGCCGGTCATATTGTTGCAAATCTGCCCAAGATATGGCAGATGACACAGGTAGATGCTGTGTAAGCTTTGCTGTGATGCTGTGTCAGCAGAATGCTTTGTCTGTTGATCACTTGGCATGAAGAGCTGTTGTGAGGGTGAATGAAAATATTGGCATGCCATCAGTACTACTTTTGCCCCACACCAGCTATGTGGCGTAGTCCACAGGCTGCCCATGCCTGTGGACTTATGCTTTACCAGTCCACTTGCTGCTTGTCAAAAGCTGCATGTCACAAATGTGACATCTTGTGGCTTGATCAACCATGCATTGTTTTGTGGCTGACAAAAATTGCACTCTTTTAGTAGGAAGATCTCACAAAATTGTCAGAAATCCCAACCAATCTTTGTGTTTCGATGTTTACAAAAGCATACGTACACTCATGTTTGCAGGAGCATTTGGCACCTCTTGGCAGCATCAGCAAGCAAGCTCACGGCATGGTCAGCAATGCAAGCAGCCTTGCCACCTCTCTCTTAAAAGGTGTTCTGGATGACTTCAGGTACATTGTGCCTGCCTCAATGTTTAAGTCGTTTTTCGCACAACACGCATCAATCTCACGTTCACACACACACCTGCTCCTGGAGTCTAAATCACCATCAAAGCAATGACAGTGCACCAGCAGGCGCTGCAGCAGCAGCATCAGCTCAGCAGCTGAAGACTCTATGTTGTGTTGAAAGCTTTGTGTATGTTTTGCAGCGAAAGGGCAACGGCTGTGTTGGGGCAGCTAAGTCGAGCTGACACCAAAGGTGACGCGTTCCTGACAGGTGTACAGCTGATAGCACACGGCTGCCAGCGTGCCTTTGAAGTCTCAGAACTGCCTGGTCTGCTACCAGCACTCACCAAGGTAATATCAGTTTGCTTTGTGCCCTATTTCAAGCTAGCAATATGACATCAATGCTAAGAATACAAGCCAAAAACAATCAAAACTTTTAGTGCACTGCATTGGGCCTACAAGTTGACAACCATGGAGTGTGAGTAGACTATATTCATGAGCAGGTTCCCTGAATGCATCTTATGATCTTGCAAGCAGACTATGTTGTCATAACTGCAAAGTGAACGAGCCTGTTTGGGCTCTTTGCTTGCCACTCATCCCGAGATCCTTTGGCTCACTTTAAGCAGCCACTTTGTGGTGGCATGCAGATCTTGCATGAGTCAGGCAAGCTGTGTGTGACCAGTTTGCGGTCATCCTGTACTTCTGCCATCACAGCTCAAGCTATGAGAGAAGGTTTTCAGGCACTGCCCATGCAAGCTTCTGCGTCAGGTGGGACTTCAGCTCATAAATGTGCAGCTTGTGTACTTGTCTGTCTCTTTGTAAAGGAGCATGTCTGAGTTCCACTCTCTACTTCTGACTGCCTGCCTTGCCGTGTCTGGCCTCTCAATTTGACCCAACAGGCATGTGGCAAGCAGCGTTTGGCATCATGTGGTATGCAGCAAATCTCATATGGACATCAATATGGTTTTGCCCAAAATCTGTGGTAAGCAGCAGTGGCATTACGAAGCATGCAGCAAATCTTGTATGGGCACCAGTGTGGTCTGCTCAAATCAGTGGCAAGCAGCATTTCCATCATGTAACAGCAGCAATTCCCATATGGGCATCAGTGTGGTCTGCTCAAAATCAGTGGCAAGCAGCATTGGCATCATGTAACATGCAGCAAATCCCATTTGGGCATCAGTGTGGTCTGCTCAAATCAATGGCAAGCAGCATCGGCATCATGTTACAGCAGCAAATCCCATATGGGCATAAGTATGTTCTGCTCGAAAATCAGTGGCAAGCAGCATTGGCATCATGTAGCATGCAGAAATTCTGTATGTGCAGTATGGTCTGCTCAAAATCAGGCCAATACCTGCAGGCGGGGTCCACAGCTCAATACCTGGATTGATGTCAGCAGTGCTTCAGAAGGGCTTGGAGCAGCTGAAAGCAGTGTACACAGAAGCTGAGCAGGCCGGAATCACCTCTCTAGGTACACTCATATTTTGACAAATGCTGAAGCTGCACATCTTGCCTTATGGCATATGTTTGCAGCCAAGAGTAAGACTAAACTACTTCTGCTGAAGAGGCGTGGTATGTTGCCTGCCGCTTGTCACTGCCTGAGCGATGCCTGTAGCTCTCGGCTGATGTTGCATTTGTTCACACTGCTTTTGGCCATGTTCACAAGTTGATGGCTTGTAAGTTTGGATCACACACTATGTGTTGACGGTTGTGAGATGCACAGCATCCAGCAGTGAATGTCAGGTCAGCAGGATTCATGGGTTTGGGTCTGATCACATTTTCACCAGCGCCACCATCACCAACTCTTCATCGGTCCTTAAGGGACAGGCTGCACAGGGACCAACCGTGCACCATTACCATTTTTGCAACCATCAATGGCATTGCAATGCACACCTCTGCCTCACCATATCAAACATGTGCATGTTGACACTTTGCTCCTTTTGCAGGGCTACGTGTCCCAAAGACAGGGTTTGGGGTTTGTGATTTTGACCACAGTTTACTAATTGATTGATTGCTGGATTGATTGACTGATTGATGAGGAGGTGATTGAATGTGCAGTGGCCGAAGCTGCAGCTGACGTGCACCTCTGCTGCTGCAGAGTCTCTGTCTGGCGAGCTCAGGGCAGCCTTGCATGACTGTTGTGCGACCTTTGCTCACACCACACACCAGGCATCCAGTCTCATGCCTCAACAAGCTCATGAAGAGGTTGAAGAGGACAGCCCTAGTGAGCAAGCAGAAGTGCATGCAGAACCGGCCGTGACTGATGCCAAGCTCCTGCTGCTGTATAGCAACTGTGTCCAAGTCCGTTCAGTGGTTGTGAGCAACCTGCTTGATAGGTCAGTAGCTTGACGTAAACCTCTCTCTGTTTGCAACATGTAATCTGTGGCCCACACATGATCCATGCTCAGCATTGTGCAAAGACAGCACAAGTACTCTTTTCGTGATGTTATAGACAAGAGGATGTGTATGCCCTGCATTTGACTCATCTCCAGAGCGTATTGTGTTGTTGAATGCAGATATCAGTATTGGCTTGCAGCTGATGGGCAGCAGGATAAACTTCAGGCACTGAGCGAGCAATGCCAAGAAGATTTACAGCAGGCAAGTCACAGCTGACCTTTTGAAACAATCATGCTAGGAGCCATAAGTTGGCTGGCAGTTTCAGCTGCTTTGCTTGTAAGGCGCGCTTGCATGATATTTGCTGGCATGCTATTGCCGTGCATCCTGCTCTTGATGATACAGCATGTAAGCTGACTCTTTGCACCGTATACTGCTTGATATCATTGCAACTTCCTGTGTTGATGTTGAAATGTTCTGCAGATATCACTGCAACTTCCTGTGTTGATGTTGAAATGTTCTGCAGTAATTAGCCCTTTAATGATGCAGGTGGAGGAGCAAGTAATGACTGCATATATTGACAGCAAGTCACGCCAGCTCGATCAGGTGCTTGATAGCTTTTTCCAAGAGGACATGGCCGTCTGGCCCCAAGCACCGCCGCCCACACAATTACGGGACGCCTGCTTGGAGGTGCTGTTCAGCCTGGTAAGTGTTTGTGTATCAACAAGCCACGTGCCTGGCCCTGGCACCTAATTCTGTTTCCATTGCAGGGACTTCAGACACATAAAAAGATCATGTCATCTGGATGTCTGCTGACTTGCGTCGCACGCACCTGATTGCCTGTTGTTGAAGCCCGCATTTTAATGATCATCATTGTTATGCCATCTGACAGCCCTACAGCTACTTACACAGCAGCAGTCAATCTGCAGTGTGTGCACTCTGTAAGGGCACTTTGCAACCACAATGTTGTCATGTGCATGTGCATCACAGTAGAACGCTGTCGTACAGCCCAGCTGGATGCCATTGCTGCAATGTAACAGCAAGTGTTGAACGGAAGTCAACCTTGCTTCTTGCTCCCGTGGTGCAGATAGCAGTCCGAGCAGAAGTTCACCTGTTGCCAGCTCCTCAGCGTCAGGAAGTCTTGCAAAGCCTGCTTCAGCATACTCTGGAGTGCTTCAAAAAGACCCTAGCTGTGCAGCTACCAGACATCAGCACTGGCGGCCTGCTGCAGCTGCTACTGGAACTGCAGTATTTGCATGCAGCGCTGGCAGCATATATCTCTTCCCGCCTTGAACAGACCTTTGTTGAGCTTGGAGCTGTGCTGACAGAGCGCATCCAAGAAATGCAAGAACAGGAGCAGCAGGCTCAGGCAGAGCAGCTAAATGTCTGGCTGAGTCAAGCTCAGGGGTCAGATATGATGGAATGTATGCAGACAAGATTGGCTCAAGTACTGAGCTTGTCTAGCGCTGGTCAGCAGCATAATCTGCGTGCATTGCGGACATGAGTTGCTAGATGCCCAACACTTGCTAACCACAATATTTAGTAGCTAGTTCTGTAGCAGCTGGAGTTTTGCCTTGACTGTAAACATTTAAATGTCAAAACTGTGCTTTGGATCAGACTGTACCTGCACATGGTGAACCAGTTGCTGTCTTGCAGTGCATTACAATGCATTTATTGCGTGTCATTGATTGATATTGCAACTGCAGTCACACAGGCAGTTTTCATTGGCCTGCCTGATTTGTAAGAATTAAAGCCTCAATGTTTTTCTCTGTCCATGAACCATCACAATAATACACATGTCAAGCATCACAACAGAACTAAAACCCTTCTACAAAACTAGTTCTTGATTTTGACCTCTTTGCATTTGACTTGGACTGCAAGACACTTCCTAAGTGAGGTGGTCCAAATGGCAAACGAGCTGCGTCCTGACCTTGTTCTGGCACTGCAGGATTGCTTGCACCTGCTGGTGATACTGTCTGCCTATGCACTGCATCATTCTGCTCAATGACATTCTGTCTTCGTCTCTTTGCATCGATGATATCTATCAACTGTCGTTGCCTGCCTTCATTTTTTGCAAACTGGACAGACTTTTTGCCAGACTTTGCATTTGGTTCATTTCTGTCAGTGGCAGCAGCCTGATTCTGTGAGTGCATGAGGCCTGTTGCAGGACTAGCTGCAGATCTTCTGCCTGTGGCTGTGAAAGCACCTGCTTTTCCTTGGGTTGATGCAAGCTGCACTTGAAGTGTGCTCTGCTGACCAACTGGTGTCTGATGTCCATCTGCAGCAACAGAAGGCAGTGCTTGAGATCATACTATTTCTGCAAAGGTATGACCGACAACTTGCAGAAGGCTAGACGAGCCTCCCTCCACTGAACTCAGTACATATAGTATGCTGCTTCAACTTTGATTGTTGCACAGCCCATCATTGTGAACGCCTCTCAATGTCAGAAAGCTTCCCACGACAACTCGCGGAAAGGATAGGCACATGTGTTTGTTGGATTTGAGGTGAGTTCCTGATTGCAGCAAGGTCATACTGTTGCACCATGCAACATGGCAGTGCTGACCTGCGGAAGTCGTTGCCTGAAGCCCAGGTGATGATTGTGAAGCACGTTGCTGGCCCTGTGAAGACAGCCACAATGCTTCCAGTTCTGCTATATCATCACGCTCTTGCCCTGGGCCCTGCATTTCCAAAATCAGAAGTTATGATCAAAATAATGATTAGAAGCGCAAAGCTGTGGTATGACATGTCACAAGACAGAGCCATGTGCATAGCTGACCAGCTCATGACATGTCTCACATTTACACGTGGTCAATGTGCATTGATGATGCACAAGCTATGTAGCCCAGACCAAACGATATACCACAATAGTTAGTGTGTCAAGTCGGCAGAAGCACTCACCACGGCAGCATAGTAGCTGTTGAGGGACAGGAAGGGCTGCTGAGCAGGGGGCATAAGCAGTGCGCCACACCAGCTGTGCGCAGGGACGACCGGGCATGCCAGCTGGCCCCCACCAACTGCTCTGCAGCATCACCTCAGCAGATCTCATTTTGAGTGCAAAAGCAGAGAATCATCTACAATGACAATAATGAAAAAAAGGAAAAACTCTTCAACACAGTTTCCTGTCACTGTAAGGGGAAAATTTAAAACGGTAAAATGATGGTCAACAGGAATTCCTGCATGTTCAGTTCCATGTGAGAGCATGCCTGTCTATGTAGAGCATGTGGTCGAACCCATACTGTCAAGACAAATCAGTCTCGTCGCTGCAATGCTCCTAGCAAAAGTGCAGTTGCCCCACACGCATCAGAAAACAGCTCTGACATGTCACAGTAGCTAAACAACCATCTATGTGGCATGACGCCCTCAGCAACCTGTCCACTGTGGCATGAGCGCAGATCAGGACAAAGCATGCAAGGCTCATTGAGGGTTAAAATTGCTCTTTTCCATCCCAAAAGGTCTATACTTGTACAGAAAATGTCCATACTAAAGTGGAAATCTGAACTCAGAAACACGTGGGGAGACTAAACATGCGTTTCTACATTGGAGGGATGTTTTAGCAGCTATCAATGTTTAACTTGTTCAACGTGTGACTCGGTCTATTGCTCTATATATGACTACTGACCTGTCAGCCAGAACCAGGGGTATGGTATGCCTGTCACAGTTTGTGTCCAGGCCCTGTGAGGGGTGGGTGAGGTGCACTGAGGCCTGACTGTCAGGCAGCTGACTGCCATGCGCGCTGCTGTGCTGGGTAGACCTGCATACACCCACTGCTTCAGTCCCCACGTGTTTGCTTCGGTCCCCACATGTCTGCTTTCAGTCCCCACAGACTGCTTCGGTCCTCACATGTCTTGCATGAGCTTTGCTGATGTGACTGCTGGTGAATGCCAAAAGCGACTAAATCGTCTACTGTACCAGCGTCTCGGCTGGTCATGAGACATCCACAAGGTGCTTTGCATCTAAGACATGGAGCAGTGTTCACAAGCTGAGCGCCCACTCTTGTGATATGCTCATGCAATATGGAGTTCCTGTAGTGCAGCAAGCAGAGCCAAACCTGACTTCAGGGCCTAAGCTTGCTCCCTTCCAAGAGGCCAAGGGGACCAACTTATCCCCAGAGAACGCCATCCCGGGTTGATCCGGATCCCCACTGCCTTGACAAGCTGCCTGGATAGCAGGCTCCGCAGCAGCTGAGGCAAAGGTGAGGAAGGTGGCGGCCTGATCACATGCGCTGCTGCTTGCTGCCCCCCTTTGCAGGCTCCTTCAAATGCACAAGCTCTGAATGTATAGGCATGTACAAGCGTGTGTGCGTGTGTGTGTGCGTGCGTGCGTGTATGAGAGGTGGCAGCCAGCGTATGAGAGCTGATCAAATGCGCTGCTGCTTGCTTCTCCCCTGTGCGTGCTCCTGTGCACACGCTGTGGTCAAGGCGTGTGACCGAATTTAGAGCTTTCAGCCGACATCTGCTGCAACAGGTGCGGCAAAGTTCAACACCATCAAATTTGGTTTCCATAGAGAGGGACACCCAGTCAAGAGTGACAGACTCACTTGTGGGCTGCAGTGACGATGGGTAGGGCTCTGGCAACAGCAGCTGCTGTGGCAGGTGCTTTAAACCTTGGCCCAGGCACAGCCGCATCAAAGGCCGCGTTCCTGCCATCCGTGTTTGCTGCCTCCCACCTCGTCCTCGCCTCCAGCTCATCAACAGTTGTGGCGGCCTGCAGCGCATCACACCGAAACTGGACAAACTGGCTGAACGTGAACAAATTATGGCCACGGACCTAAACTTTGATTGTGTTGAGCTGTAGCCCATACAGGTTGCCCAAGCATCAATATATAGCATAAATCATTGCATAAAGCCAATTATGTACCCTGCAGAATGCTGAACCCTAGCCAGAATACTGAACCTAGGCAGAACACTTACCTTAAGCAGAACACTGACGGTAGGCAGAATACCTACCCTAGACAATTCGCTAACTCAGGCAGCACACTTGCCTGCAGAGTTCTAATTTGCCACACAAGGCTTTCAGTCTGTCTTCCACTGTTGTAGCTTACATACCTGCAGTTCTGGCAGTCTAACTTCCAAACCACCTTCATCAGCTTCTTCAGCAGCGTCCGTCCTCAGGGCAGCTTCCACACGTTCATTCATGTGGTCAAATCCCCATGCATTGCCTGCCAGCTCAGCATGCTTGTGCTCAGCTGCTGAGCCTGCCTCTGAATGTTGACTCTGGGAAGGCAAGCTGCCCTTGGAGGCAAGCTGGGTAGCTGAGTGGTAGCTGTGCAGGGCTGCTGTGAACAGGGCATGGTGTACTGAGACATCAGTCTGGAACAGCCCCTTCTGATCAAACATGACCTCAAACTTGTTTGGTTTCCAGCGTGGGTCGGCTTGCCGCCTCCTCCTACACTCAGTCACACAGCGGTGTTCCCCTGTTTGAGACGCACAAGGTGACCCTTTTGGACAGAACTGGACGCATGCTGTGCATGTAAGTCAGATTGAAAGGGCTTTTGTGACCAGGGATCACAATTGACAGCTAGTGCTGTTGACTGCACTACCATGCTGCAACAATGGCTTTGCCCATCACATCAGTCATTGAACTCTTGATGTTTGCAACAGACTGCAATCATGGCATGCTTACTTGACTTCAGCTTTAGGAACGCGCTGCCGGAAATCTATGTTCTTCAGCATAGATGTAGGGGCCCCTTCTGACAGAGCCTGCTCATGGGCACCCACCCCCTTCACATCTGCCCTGAGCCTAGCCAGTGCTGTCGGATCTTCCCTTTTTGCTGCCTTTCGTTTCTCCCAAGCTTTTGGAGCTTGCCCATCAGCTGTAAGATCTCCATTGGAGACAGGGGCTTGTCTTGGCCCTGCCAGACCACCTGCACCTTGACCTCGTTGTACTAAAGGCTCTTGCCCATCAGCAGCAGAGCCTGCCTTTTGACTTCCCCCCTCAGCCTGCCCATCAGCTGTGTCCGACTGCCTTTTTGCCTTTGGCCCTGGTTGCCTGTCAACAGCCGGTGCATGGGCCCTGACAGCAGCGCCTGCCTTTAGAGGCTGCCTTTCAGCAGCCGGATGGCCCCCAATGCTGACTGGCAGAACTGTGGGAATTTGCTGTGGTGTCTGCTGCTGCCGCCTCAGCTTAGAGGCATGTCCATCTGGCAGAGCAGCAAAGAAGAAGCAAGGGTCCAAGAAGAGGTCTCCCACAAAGGATGATCTCAACATCAACATGTCAGGCTGCTGCTGCTGCTGCTGATCTGGCTGCTGATGCCCTCCTTCTTCTTCTTCTGAGGGCTGATGCTGGTTTGTTGCTGGGAGGATTGTCATGCCCTGCAAGAAGGTATGACACTCGTGATGCGTCATACTTGCGTAGTCATTGCTGGGGCAAATGGGCGCTCCCTGCCTAACGTTGTGAAGAAGTTATCAGTCATGCCAGTTATTGCTGGCATTTCACATGATCAATCAGGATTTTGCACAAAGGTTCATCACCAGCTGCATTGACAGCAATGACTGCCCAATCCTGAATATAAAACCGTAGTGATCTGAAATCACCAGATAGGAGATTCTAGATGAGAGATTTTCCATGGAATTGGAATAAGCTTATGCGATGCATGCGCCCTGGCCATAACTGCACTCACATGCTGTAGCCGCACCAGCATGTTGCATTTCTGCCATGAAATAGAAAACATTGGAGGTGCTGAAAGCAAAAGGCTGAGGTGTGGCGAGGGTACCAATACCTGCAGATCTGGGCACTGCAGTATCATCCGCTCTGCTTCTTTGCCGTGTACGGCCGCCAGGTCGGTGAGCGGTGGGGCCTTGGTGGGGTTAGACATGGGCTTCAGGGGGGGGCAGATGGTGCGTGCCAGATTCCAAGTCTGCACCGCATCAGCTATGCCAGGCCTCCAGGCAAAGCCTCTGCCACCTGCAGCAACTATAAATTTGAATGGTAACGATGTTAACTGTACTGACAATGGTAACGATGATGATGATAATAATGACAATAATAGTAGAAATAATGATAACAGCAATGATGATATCAATAAGCGATCACTGCAAGATATTGAGTAACATTCATCTTTCATGGTGCGCAATTATACTGACTTGCAAGTCAAATCTCCAGCCCAGCAGTGTTGCAAGCATGATTTAGTGTTGGCTATGGCAGGTATGCAGGTGGCGTAAGTCGTTCGTAAGGTGTATATGGGCTGCGCCTGCAGGTACAGCACTTTGCTTATCTGTAACAACAACTTCGTTTCAACATAGCAGACCCGAAACCATCGCTATCAGGCAGATCAGTAACAGTTGCAGCCCTACAATGGCTGACTTGCTGCCATGCACTGCAGCACACATTGCATCACAACATGCTTTCAGGCACAGCACAGATGGTTGAGCACTACACGTAGAATAAAACGCTCCATCATGCGCAGTGGCAGCTATGCCGGGGGTAAGAAGAAGACTGACGGGATCACCTTCAGCAGATGTTGCTGCCTCTTCGGCCTCAACCAAGCCCCAGTTCTCACGCCGTCTAATCTTGATTGGGCCCCTCCTAGTCTTCTTTTTGGTTAGGTCCTCTGGGGGCTGGGCTGTCACGCACTGCCCTGAGGGCTTCACCATGAATCTGAAAGCCATGCACTCCCCCAAGGCAAGGCTGCTGCCCACAATAGCCCCGGTCACCTGCCCTGCCTCATGCCCTGTAACCTGTCATCCGTAAAGGATGACTGTTGACGCCTTTTTGATACCTCATGCCAGCTCATGTTGAGTGCCGCGTAATATGTACGTAAACCTTCTGTAAACCTGTGTGCTCACTAACACCTACATGTGCCTTGAAACGCTCCAAAAGTCCCATGATGCGTCTGCAATGAGCCAGAGAAAACAAGAGACCTGGCCACTACGTATAGGTGGTTCAATGAACTCTTTACAGACTGCCTTGCTCAAGCCAAGCCTGCTCTTCTTCTCAAGCCTAGCACCATGCAGCTGTGTAATGCATTTGTGTCCATTCAGACAAAGACAACATGCACAGGTCAGAGACAGACAAAACAGGAAAAAACATTACCACATGTTACCTTTGATTGCCCGCCAGGGGGGGCGCCCAGGGGGTGAGGCCCCTGACTGGCCTGGGTATGAGGCCATGCCTGGCTGCTTCGTCTCTGGCTGCCAGGCTGCCCCTTCCAAGGCATACTGCTGCTGTAGTTGGCATCTGCTTGGCTGGCCATGTGGTGAGAGCTGGTGCCTGCTTGACTACCCCATCCTATGCTGTCCTATATGCAACTGACTTTGACAACAATGCCTATACCTTTTTTTAATTTGGAAAAATACTTAACAACATTGTTGGATGGGCATCTGCATTATCAACAGCAGATGGCCTATGGTGTTAGCTCTGGGCTGCTGCCTCAGCAGTCTCCCAGTATGATTGCCAAATATATAGACTGTTTTTCCCTTTTTTATCCACAGCAACAGAAAGGATCAGCTGGTGACTGATGCTCAGTGCCACTGGAAAGTTATGACCCCAGCCAGTCTGACAACCATTGCCAGTGTTCATGTTTGTCAGCATGACTCCTCTGGATGTGCTGTTTGGCATGCACCCTGTGATCTGAAAGGCGCACAGCATGAAAGGCACACAAGGCAGAGTCATGATAACACAGGGGGGTCACAGGCAAATGATTTGGGCCAGCACAATGCCACAATGCCTAAACTTCACACGCAAAGTATTGATAAATAATTACACATACTGGCTTTTTAGGATGAGCTTGAAAACGCTGACTTGCAAAACTGTGCACTTTTACGAAGTGAGTTCAGCTAGCCAGCACTCTAGGAACCTGCCGGGACAACAATCAGCAAATTGCCGCATCAGGCGACAATACCAGCAGAAAACATTCACTCCAAGCGTCTTCCATTCTGATAATCAGCGTGACTCTCAACATACATGGCATGACATCCTGTGCGCAAACAGGAGGTAGCAAGACAGGAAAAGCAGTGAGACCACAAAGTGGTGCTGAATTTGCTGATTGCCTGAGTGAGTACTGAGTGCAGAGTGAGTGGTGATGCCCAAATGAGTGGTGGTGCATCATGAGCGGTGACGAAGAAGGAATGCTGATGCAAAGAGAGCGCTGATGCAGACTGAGAAGCTGTACAGAGTGAATGCTGATGTAAAGTACAATGCAGAGTGAGTGCCGGTGCCGAATGACTAGGATGATGAACCAAAGGATAGTATGTCACTGACCTGCCACAATTGGGAGGTTGATGCGTGGGGCCAGGGGCTGGCCCCAGCCTGCCCTGCCTCAACCTCCCCTGACTCACCTGTGTGCAAGCAAGTACTGGCTCAAGCAGTGCTGCATCCAAGGATGCTCGACAATGATGGACTGTCAAATTTCCAAATCCTCTCATTTGATTACCATTATGCTATCATTATCTAAATGATACTAGTCAAGTGTTGAGGATGTGTTGTGCAAAACAACTCTGCCTTGTAGAGCCACAGCCTTAGAGCCACTACGATGCAGCTGCAGAAAGATGCCACAGCTTACAAACTATCCTATGTGCATGACATATCCACCATAGCTCTTGTTGACTCGTCATCATGCAAAGCCACATCATACACAAATGCAGGACGCACAAAAGGGAACAGCGATGTTTTATGACCTACTTGGTGCTTGTGAGGATAGAGCAAAGGCAAGCAGCTGTGGCGGCTCTGTGTCCATTGTGTGTGCCCAAGACAGCACAGGCGCATTCAAGTGGCGAGTGTCAAACAGCAGTACATGCTGCTTGGTGGATGCTGCAAGATAGCTGCTTTGCTTTGCACCCGGGCCCTGCACCATTGCACACAAAGTATATTGTAAAGTTTTCGTCGTACTTGTGACAATGGTACACTGTACTTTGACATATGGTTTTCGTTATTTACTGAACATTACTGTCACGTTTCCATAATGACGACTGTGATGCATGCGACATTAGACACAGCCGTGTCTTTGGCTATTTGACTTTCGCCCTATCACCACTGGATCGCCTCTGAAGGCCATCAACTTGCACAAAATAAGCTCTAACTTGCACTTGCATGAGTCATGCCTGGGTCTCTCATAAGTCAGTCATTGGTCCCTTGTGCATCTGGTGATTAGGCAAGACTGCATCAACTGTCTACTGTATGGTATGCACTGTCCGTGTGTGTGCTGTCCCCTGTGTGGTAGACACTGTCCATGTGTGTGCTGTCTACTGTCTGGTATACACTGTTTGTTTGTGTGCTGGTGTTTGTGTGCTGGCTGTGTTTTGTTTGAGAGTGCTGCTGCAGCAGCACATGTGCAGTGTCTCACATGTAGGCTGCTGAAGCACAAAACAAAGTCTGCCAGAAATGTGCTCAATATCTGTGAAAGGCGTGAAAGGAAAGAGAGTATCAAGCAGAGCACACGAATTGGCTAGGGCACCTGAGAGGGTCTAGCAAGCCCTAAGAATTCATCTCCTTCAGGCCGGCTGTGCAGCAGCACAACCCTAGCATCTCGGGCCAACCCTAGCAGATGGCACTGCACCAGATTCCTGCCGGCTGTGCATGCTACCTTGGTGGGGTGGGTCCATTCACACCCCATCCTGTTGGCCGGATCAGTCTTCAAAGCAGAGTGGCCACCTTGGACTGCAGTATGCACCTGAAACAGTGGACACATATATAGTGCAAACCAACCTGACTTCTCACATGCAGGATGGATTTATCACACAGAACCAGGAAGCACAGAAGGCTACAGGGTAGGGTGCAGAGGCATATGTCCAAACAGCTATTTGTGTGCGTTGACCATCTCCCAATTACAGCGTTGCCAACTTCAGCATGCCTGCCTGATCATACTGGGTGAGCTCAAATGAGTCAAGACAAATACTACAGCATGATTGCAATGCTCATGTTATGTGCGCCGCACAATGACTGATGTAGTGCTGTGTCTGGAGCATACGTGATGACATATTCTCCGCTGCTCACAGCATCACTGTCCATGTTTGTCAGGTCATGAACCACACCGTTGCACTGCAGCAAAGCATGCAAAGTGAAAGAGGCAATGAGCATGAATCCCAAACAGCCAGGAGACCATACCTCAACAGAGGAGCCAGCAGGAGCCATAGGGCACTGAGACAGTGTGAAGATGTGCAAGGATCCATCATCACAGATAAAGGCTGCTTGGCAGGGGTCGTAAGGGCTCCAAGCAACATGCCTCACTGCTTGCTCACTCCTGACTGTGGCCACTAACTGCAGGCTCCACATACTGCACATACAGAGCACAGTGTTGCCTTGTGAGCTGCATGCGAGTCCTCAGGCGCATCCCTAAGGTGCATGCAAATCCCAAGGGATGCTTGTTAAGCTAGTGCAACAGGAGGGATGAGAGAGGTATGCCTAAATGTTTTCACAGGAGAATTCCACGGATCTGAGGCATGGGTTTTCACAGGGAGCAGCCATGGGAATCAGCAGGCAACAACCTGCAATGCTTGGTAGTACTGGTAGGCGCTGACTCACGGCTGACTCAAGGGTTGCTGCTGTTTCAGGCTTCTGTCAACAAGGTAGCTGGCTATGCTGTATGCTGTCAAAAACACTGCAGGCCTGTACTCCATTGCACTCATGCACATTGATGCAAAGCACCATACGTGTGGCATGCAGACAATACACTCCAGCCATGATTTGCAGGTCATGGTGCACAAACGTGTTTGGACTCTTGTTAAATTTCATCTTGTGTTGGTCAGCAGAGACATCAGAAATAAACACCCATGCAACGTACAGGTCACGACGGCGCAGATATTAGTCAAATCATTAGCATTGCCATGTGATTGACATACTGAGGGCCTGCATGCTGAATGACACAACCAGCATAGATCTGCAAAACAGCAGTCTCTTGGCATCTACATGCTCCATGCATTTGTAACACCGACCAAATGCAAACACAACTTCATGACGCATGGTTGACGCACCAGGAACCAGCAAAGTAAAAGACAATAGCAGCATGACAAATGCACAGTGGCCATGTCTCAGCATTTGCTCTGCGCTATTGTGGCAAGAGTGGGGCATGCTGAGCAATCGCAGCAGCTCACCTTTCCCCAGGACTTGCAATGGATGCCTGCATGATGGCAATTTGATGGGGTCCACGAGCAGCCAACAAGAGTTGCTGCGCTGAGTGTCTCTTTCCGGAGTCAGCCATGTGTATGCTGCTGCTGCTGCTGCTGCTGCCGCCGTTGATGGCCAGCTGCTGAATTGGTTTGCCAGTGTCAATACACAGCCGCTGTAGACACTGCAAATAATGGACAAGGGCTCTTGTTTTGGCAGCAGCATGAACTAATGTCCAGGCTTAAATCACAGCAGCAGTTGCAAATTGCAAGGATATTCCCAGCTTCCTGGTCTAGAAGGAAAGAAGTTCGCTACATATCAGAATTGCCATCAGTGTTCTGAAATACAGCTCTCATGCACTTGTTCATTGTGCCATTTTGCAAACGACATTGGTTCGTTATGCAAGGAACTAATGCAGACAGGTCAACTGCTCTTAGCTGGCCTCCGTGACCTTTGGTCATGATGACCATGTAAACCAACTTCATACTACGCATACACCAGGAACAATGTCTGGTAAGGTTCAGACCAGCACCCAGCAAGTTCTCAACAGGCATGCAACATGTGTCAGCCCACCATGATGTCACATGGAGACTGCCCTGTGCAGCTCAAACAACTTCCATCTGTGCATGTCCATCTGACTTTGACTACAGCACAAGTTTGATGTTTTGTCCAGTCAATGAAATGGAAAGAAAAGAAAATAAAGAAAACAATGGCTTGCAAACATTGGCCTTCTTGGGTCTATTACTGCATGAACAGGTGATTTACATTGTTGCAATGTGTGCTGACTGTAGAACGCGACAGTGACGTGTGTAGCTTGTAGTACCTGCATGGGCGCTGAATGACGGTCCAAAACACTCATTGCCATCTTGTGACCTGCCAAGCCACAGCAAGTGAAGACAAGTGACTGCTGGGCATCCTGGCAAGCTGCCATTCTGTTGCCTAGGTAGGAGCTTTGTTGGTCCAGGAGTTGGGGATTGACATCTGGTGTCAAATGGTCTCGGAGCAGCTCCCTTGGAACAACTGTGTCAGGGAACTGACCAGTGAACCATTTCAGCTGATCCTCGATCATATTGTACAGCCTGATGGCACCATATGATGGTCTGGCATTGCATGAAATAATATGGGTATTGTATAAGGTATGTTCTGTGTTTGGGTACACATATTGATCAAGACGGTACACATATTGATCAAGACAACAGGTTTTGGGCAGTGATTGATACAGCACAGATACAAGATAAATCCTGCAATTTTGGCAGCATGACCAGGCAAAAAGCTTTACCTGATAGGAGCAAGGAGCTCGCCTGGTGACAGCCACTTCTCTTCTGGCAACTCATGAGTTGGCAGCCAATACATTGTTCCGCTTGAAAGCTGACCCGCCCCTGCATCTTCTCGGTGGAGCTTCAGTTGTGGAGGCTGAAGCCTGAAGCAACAAACATTTATTGTGAGTCTCCACTGACTAAAACGTGATCAGTAATGTAAGCTTGCAACCACGACAGGAAACCTGACCCTGGACTGAGGAAGCTGTTGTGTAAGTCGAAGCCGCCACTCCTGCCAATCAGGATTGATGCAGGATTCACGTTTGTCATCCCGTCTGACTAGTATCAGAGCTGGCAGTCAGGAGGCAGGCTTAGGGGGAGCTGCCAGCCCGACACAGCTTCGAACACAGCCAACTTCATACCAAACCCGCAAAAAGGGTTGCTCTGCTGCCCAGTGCAAAAGCACGGTATGATTGGCGGTCGCGCTAACATGCCGATTAGATTAGCTTGCAGTGGCTAGCCACAGGACTGCCGACGCAAACCAGGCGATTGCGTGACCGCAAATGCAGTAAAGCAAGTCTAGCCATGACATGTCATTGCATGGTTCAACGTGCGGGCATAGCATGTGACGATGAAGCACAACATTAGCAGCAAACCTTCGCAAAAACGTCATGCTGTGTGCGCGTTGGCTTAACTGGGTTACTAATTCGAGCATTTCATGGCTCCGAAACACCAAGTTTGTCGACCATGTTTCGGTCAAACACGTTGCCAAGCCACGTAACAAAAATTCAATGCAACACGATCGCCTCATTCACGTTGTGCAGATGATCTTCATGTGTCCCTTGGCACAACTCAACTAGTCGAACGTCAATCAGACATGCATACTGGTGACCTGGGTACCTCTGTTCGCGCAGGCTTTGCGTCACCGATAATCAAATACCGCTTAGCTTCATGCCATCATGATAAATTTGTTCATTTTGCTGGTACTCGCAAACGCGTGAGTCATAATGTTGCCGCTTGTCAAAGTGATAGAGCGTTGACAACATGCAAAGCTCCGGCTACCGACAGCACGATTAAACGGCCGCGGCAAAGTCAGCAAAACGTTCAGGAAACAGATGTTGTTGTCATTGGTTCCGGAATCGGAGGTCTGTGCTGTGCAGCATTACTGGCAAAGTACGGTCTCAAGGTGGGTTTAGCAGTCTCAGTACATGTGAGTAACCAAGCGTACAGACTTCATCTTGTAAAAGCATCTGGCTGTCATGCCAAAGCAATCCACACCAGATTTTGGGTAAGAATGTGAAAGTTTGCTGACATGTGCAGGTGACTGTTTGTGAGAGTCACAACATCCCAGGAGGTGCAGCTCACGCCTGGGTGCAAAAGGGGTATCACTTTGAGTCAGGCCCTTCCCTGTACTCAGGCATGTCAGGCACTGGCCCTGCAGCCAACCCTCTGGCTCTTGTCCTCAAAGCCATTGAGGAGCCCCTGGACCTGATCCAGTACAACCAGTGGAATGTTCTGCTGCCTGAGGGGGAGTTTCTGACTCAGGTGAGGTGAGGCCTCAAAGACTGTCTCTGCACCAAATCAGGTCAGATCACACCCTGATGCATCAGCCTTGTTGCAAACCCACCACTCAGCAGGCTACTAGTGCACAGTCATGATGAGTGCTGTAAAGCATGCTGTGAAGTCTGAAGATTGCTGTTAGTGCAGCCACAATCGGCTGCGCCTGCTCACTCTGCATTGGTATGCAGCAACATACGATCCGTGCTCATTATCCTAGCCACCGCATTGCGGCCTAGTCCTCCTGTCCAACACTATCTAATACACTGTTGTATATCCTCACATGCCTTTCTTACAGGTAGGGAATGATCAGTTCTATGAAGTCCTAGAGAAGGTCAGTGGACAGAAAGGCGTTGATGACTGGGCAAAGCTACAGAGGCTGATGGAGCCCTTGGCAAAGGCTGCCACTGCAGTGCCCCCCATAGCCATCAGGGCAGACCCGGGAGTAGCCCTGACAGCCATTGCTAGATACCTGCCAAGGCTGTTCTCAGGAGGACCAGATGCCCTTAAGCTGATTGGGCCATTCTCCAAGGTCAGACAGTGCTCTGAATTACCCCACAGTCTGCTCCTGCAGCTGATTCGCGTTGCATTAGTAACTTGTGCAAGCTGCCTTTGGGTGCAGACTGCTCTTGACTTTTGTCTCTTAGTGTGTTCGGATCATTTCAAAGAGTATAAAATGCAGGGGCATATGTTTGCGCTTTCACTGTTTGTGGTGCGCTCAGCTTGTTCTGGGGAGTGTGACCCACAAAGAAGTAATTTGTCGCTTTCGTTGTTTGTGATGTCCCAGATCATACTGAAAAATGTGAAATGTAGAGGAACAAGTCCTTGCATCCATTGTTTCATGCAGAGCTTACATGTAATGTGATGTCTAGTCATTACTGTGCTTCATGATGTTGCATGCTTCTGGAAGGTCACCTACACTCCCTTGTGCTTCATGTCACAGCAATCTTGTGCTGTATCACCTCAGCCCAGAGTCCTGGACACAACAGCAACAGCGCAGGTGATTGTGTGTGCCGCAGCTCAGCATCCAAAGCTTCAGTCCTGATATTGACACTTGACCAAGCAACGCCTGAGTACCCACACTGCTTGTTGTGCAGGTCACAGACGGACAGATCACAGATCCTTTTGTGTTAAATTGGCTGGACTTGCTTTGCTTCCTGCTGTCTGGGCTGCCAGCAAACGGCACCATTGCAGCAGAGGTAGCCTTCATGTTCAATGAGTGGTACCGCCCCAACTCATCCCTTGAGTTCCCCCGGGGTGGCAGCCAGGCCATGGTCAACGCCCTCGTCAGGTAAACTCATGATGCACTTAGCAACATCCACTGTATTCACACTCTAGGGTTTATCTCCATATCTTTATACTCTGAACTCTATACTGTCCAAATTGTCACCTGGCTCAGGCTGAGAGAAATTCTGAGGCTCCTCGTAAGAGACGGCTTACTGAAAGGGACCTTCAAGGAAGTATGGCAGCTATTCACTGTGCCTGATAGTGTATCTGTTATATGTGTGGTTGCTCATATCCAATACATAGGTTCATTTGGTCCGAGCAGGTAAAGACAGACAGACAGAGAGTCCTGCAGCAGCCGTACTATGTACACAGCTTGTTGATGTACAGACTTGAAGGTGTCAGCTTCAGACGTTTTTTGAATTGGAGAAGCCTTCTGGTGAAAGAGTCATTGAGCTCCAACGATCAAAGAACACGTCACAGGTTGATGCAGAAAATCAAATGCTGGCTGCGCAACTTCAGCCAAATGTAATGTCTTGGTGCCTGCAGGACCTGCAATTTGGAATGGCTGCAGGAAATTAAGACTTCTTGTGCAGCATGCAGGGGTGTGAAGAAGTATGGGGGTGAGGTGAAGCTGAATGCTCATGTTGACCAGGTGCTGATGGAGAGGGGGCGAGCCACCGGGGTGCTCCTGAAATCAGGGCAAGTCATCAAAACCCGCAAGGTAAATCCTAGGACATCAGAATCTGTAAGGTAATCCAAGGTCATCAAACCCCGTAAGGTAATCTCAGGTCATCCAAACCCACGTAGTACTCTCAGGGTGTCACTGCTTGCACGGTGAACCCAGGGCTACATGGGCACTGCTAAGGGTTCTCTGCATTTGCGTACAATACTAATGTTTACAAAATGCCACTCGTAGAATGACATATGGTCCTGAGTTCTGAGTAAATGAATGCAGACTTCTGTGACTATATATATTTAAGGTTTAACTATATACTCTAAACTCTAAACCTTAAACCTCAACCCTATAGTCACACATGTGGTTCAACTGAGTCACTGGCCTTTCTGGGATGGACACTGCCTTTTGCAGCCGCCATAAAAAGGTCTGGCTCTGCTGTAGGGTATTGGACTGACTCTCAATTTCAGATCATCAACAGGATGTGCACATTGCATGTGTTGCATGCTGGCCAGGCTATCAAATGTCGCTATATGCAATATCCTATAAGGGATACCCTATAAGTGGAACCCTATAAGTGGAACCCTATAAGTGGAACCCTATAAGTGGAATCCTATAGGATACACTATACAGGTTACCCTAGGAGTGATACCGTACACATGATGCCCTATGAGTGGTTCCCAGAAATCAATCAAATGTCTGTTAAGCAGGCCTTCACACACTGTAATGGTCAAGTTTTGCCAATGCTCACACTGCAAACGATGCAGGCAGTGGTGTCTAATGCTTCCATGTGGGACACCCTGCCTCTTCTTCCTGCAGAGGCTCAGCCCAAGTCCATGCAGCAGGCAGCAGATGACACCCCCATGAATAGAAGCTTCATGCATCTGCACCTTGGCTTTGATGCCACAGGTGAGGGCCTGGATTGCATGTGACTAACCATTACATGCTTATTGGAAGGTGGATTTTGAGCAAAGCGTTTTCAGAGCACTAATAGATGTGTAAAGGCATATAGTCCAATCACATGGAAGGCAGTGCTCATACAGGTGCAGTTGCTGTAGGTGAGCTTAGAATGTGTCAAAGGCTGAGCTCAGAAACCTTGCTTGGCTGTTTGTGCTGACTGGCATGGTGTTCAATGCCATCAGAGCTATGCCATAGGAACAAGCTTCATGTTTGCAAGTTCTCCCCTTTAGCAGCATGAAGGGATGTCTGTGTCTCTAGCAGAAGTGCGCTGTCTGTCTGCGTGCTGTATGTGCTTGATTCCTGTCCTGGTAGCCAGCCTGTTGTAGTTTTGTTAAAGCGTTCAACTCCTGGTGCACATGTCAAGCATGCTTGGTCTTGTGCTGCAGACATTATTGACTTCTGCTGGATCTGGAGTTGCGATCAATTCAGAATCTTTTCTGGGATTTGTGATACAGCCAGTTCAGGCGCTCTTCTGTTGTTGCAGGTCTGGACGACCTGGAGCTGCACCACATTGTAGTCAACACCTGGGAACATGGCGTGGACTCTGAACAGAACGTGGTTCTCATCTCAATCGCCTCGGTGATGGACCCAAGCCTGGCGCCAAAAGGCAAACACACCCTACATGCATACCTGCCGGCTACAGAGCCCTTTGAGATCTGGCAGGACCTGAAACAAGGCACTCCAGAGTATGCCAAACTCAAGGAGGAGCGTAGCCAAGTCCTGTGGAAAGCTGTTGAGAAGGTCATCCCGGACATCAGGAAACGCACAGAGATAGAAATGGTAAGGGCAGCTGTTGTGGTTGGCAAGGGTGTATGCCTTATGTGTTGGCTTGTCCTGCAAGAAGTTGCCATTGTGCACCCTTGTTCAACATTCTGCATGCACACACACATACAGAAACAAGATGCTTGCAACCATGCTCGTGTCAAGTGACAGGACAGGTATGTGATTTGAGCATGCATACCTGTGCCTCCTAGTGCGCTTGTGCCAATGCATCTTTCTGCTCTCCTTGCCAGCAGTGTATACGGTTATGACAGCGAACAAAGACAATCTCTGATCTGTTGACCGGGGCACCTCAGCAAGTCTCTCTGTCTGAAGGTGGGCACACCATTGACACACCGGCATTTCTTGAGACGGCATCGTGGGACCTATGGCCCTGGCATCAAAGCTGGGGAGGGCACATTTCCGTTTCAAAAAACACAGATCCCAGGGCTTCTTTGTTGTGGGGACTCGACATTCCCTGGGATAGGTCTACCTGCAGTTGCAGCCAGCGGGGCTGTTGCAGCTAACAGCCTTGTACCCATCTGGGATCATTGGAAGATGCTGGATGCGGCAGGTGTATAAAGCCCAGCATTAAACTTAGCACCAGTCTTTGATTTTGCCACACGCCAGCATCAGTCTGTCATTCCATTCAGCCTAGTGTAGAGAACTTTCAAGCGTATCAATAACATCAAAGCTGCTTGTGCTCCCAAGTGTTGAAATAAGCTGTGCAGACTTGCAAGCTTGACTTGACACAAGAGGACTTGATCGCAAACTGTGTGTTCGGTGAACCAAAGTCTGAAGCTTATATAGTACTCAACAGGCCGCTAGGAAGCGGGTTGGTAAATGCAGCTATCACAGAAGCTGACGAAGTGTTACTAGCATGTTCTAGTATGTTCATGAATGGCTTGACCGAAAATGTCTAAGGGCCACTGCATAATTCAACACCAAGCCTTTTCTTTTGCCTGATCAGCCAGCAGCATGACTTGCTTCAGGCAGGGAAGCAATGTGGTCTTTTCAATGACATACAATGTTGCAGAATACGGCTGATGAAGCTCCATTCGGGCTAATCTGCTGCTATTTACTGGTGTACATGCAAACGCTGGATGGGACGGCGTAGCCCGTGCAGAATGTAGGGCGATATTGCCTAAAGTAAAAATTGCAGTACCTTGCACCTGGCAGCTCTGGCTTTCTTGCTCATGCCAGCTGTAATTTTGTGGCATTTGTCATCGCAGGCTTCCTGATGACAAATTAGGAACCGGGCAAGACAACTGGCTGCAAGCAGGGATCCAACAGCTTCGGCGGGCGTTGGCTACAGTTGCGGCCAGCACCAGCCCGAAGCAGATGTCGACTTTCTCAAGTCCCGAGATGTTTTTGTCCGTGTACGAACACCAACGTCTTTTCACAACGAGTCTTCCTGCTCTTGCCAAATCAGAGGCTGATCAGACATTGCCACTCTCAGGACTCGACAGTGTTGGCAACAACACCGCGCTGCCAATCTGCCATGCAGATGCGACATGCCATGTTCCATGTTTCCGCAATACTTCTGCTGATTTCCGGCACGCCGACAGGTAGGACTGCAACCAATACTTGTCAGCCCCTCGTGACTGTCAGTCCAACACCTTGAATCCCATAGACAAGCCAGTGTCACATTCGGCCCTTAAAGTTACACAACTGACTTGCCTCAATGTCATATTTCTCCAAGTGCAGCATACCTGTGTCTACGCTGTTCAACAAAGCTGGCTGTTCTTGGCTGCAGGCGCTTCTCATGCCTCTAGAAAGCTACTCAGCAACGGTTGTGCAGCAGCATTCCATCAATGTGGGGGCGAGACGTGTCCAGCAGACGGCTTGATTTGCGGTGATGCAGCATACGCATGCTGTCCATCAAGATATGGCTGCCAGCGCCTGACGCAGCTGTACTGGCAGTGCCTTCCCAATACAGATAAGCCAGGTATGTCAAACATCTTGCTCAGCATCATTGCACACTGCCACAAACATTGTCAATGCAGGACATGGCAGCAGTGCATAGCATTAGCTCTTTCTACTTGCAGCTTCATTTACAGTTTAGTTTGCCTGCAGGGGTTGCGGTTACAGGAACTGTGCTAGCATCCTCTCCTTCAACTGGGGAAGTGCAGACTTTGTCTACTCTTTCCAGCAATACAGCAGGACAGGCTCTGGACAAGCAGGTTGAGCTGCCAGACTACCTGATAGCACGGGCTGCAGGGTTGCCTTCAGAAGCGCGTTAGATATTTAGATTTTTGGCAGTAGCTGACTACAAGTCATGTAGCATTGCAAGAACACATAGCAGGCACGTAGTGCTGGAATGATGGCATGTTCAAGTATGCTTGACGAAGCAAGCGTATCATGAACACCTGATGCTGAAATACATAGCTTGCTTGGGTTTCATGTAAGACAGTAGTTGTAGGTGATACTAGGAACAGTCCTAAGGAACTGGTCTCAAGCTGAATTGTATAATTCGGATGATGTCCTCTGCAGTATAGGCATCTTTCCGTTGTATGCTGCCTTGTAGGGTTGGGATATACACGAGTTTTGGGCCATCAATACCTGTATATACGTGTATTTATACGGATACGCGTATATATGGACTAAATACATATGATGATTGATTATTTTACAAATGGGCTAAAAG
>JAABUY010001592.1_pt1 | contig 29724 bp, 29 predicted proteins | sample 5560271 | NCBI WGS metagenome assembly JAABUY01 (sample SAMN10711886, study PRJNA513374) | rock metagenome | isolation source: Antarctica rocks | place: Antarctica: Victoria Land, University Valley | reverse complement strand
GGCCGCCAGCTCAGCTTCATTTTAGATGAAATTGAAGGTGAACGTAGACCATCAGAAGACGTACCCGATCTTTGGCAACGGTTGGTGGAGGCCTTGCCGGTAATGTAATTGCCCCTCCAGGAGGTGGAGGCGGAGGAGGTGGTGCGCCTGGACCACCAAAGCCTGGCATCGGCGGAGGCGGAGGGGGTGGAGGAGGACCACCGGGCATGTTGCCTTCGAGGTGAGACTGTCGCGCGACTGCGTAACCACTGCCTCAATGAAGTGCTGAATCTCCACAGAACTGACAAGAGTTTGATTCCGTTGTTGGCACCACGAACAGCTATGACCTGACGTTTCCCAGCCTGAGGTATATTTGTTGGTATCTAATTGCCCCGCAGAGGCTTCGCCGCCAAACGCGCGGAACACTATTCTACCCGCGGGCCAAAACAGTCAATATGGGATTGTGCCCTCCGTACGCAACTGCAATAGCACTTTTCTTATACCTATCATGGCGTCCCTCCGTTGCGTCCAGCCTCGTCTGCCATTGTATAAGCTGTTTCTGGGAGCTACCGTCCGCCCTCAAGCAAAATATATGCGATACAGCACAAGGTGCTCACCATTTCCAATTCTTTCTTCTTGCAGGAAACCTTGCAGATACTTTCCAGTCAGACCATTCGCAACCGCACAATTGCAAGATTTCAAGCCCACGACGCGATTCAACAATGCCTCGTTAACTCAAATGCTCGATATGGTCAATACTCTCTTGAAATCCTCCACAGTTCCAAGCCAGGCGTCGGTTGAAGGGGCGTTGGCAGATTGCGAGTCATATGCAAGGGCTCTTTACGAGAGTGTGGAGGATGCTGGGCCAAAAGACGAAAACACCCCAGCTTCTACCTTACTATCTCTAGAGAAACAGCAACAAGGCTCTAGTCGGCCAGCTCAATCCGTTGGGATGACGAGGGTTACGAGAGAAAAAGTGGTAGACAAGTTGTCTACACTCGCTTACTCCATAGTCTCAGATCCAAAGGTTTTCATTACTCCTACAGCTTTGGCTTCCTATGTCGCTACGCAATGTCTGATTGGCCGTCCCGAAACCCTTTCTCAGGTCTTCGTTCTATATTCAAGCAAACCAATCCCACGTCCAGGATCTTCCCCAGCGAAGTTCAAGCCTGCAAACCCATTTAAAGCTTCCTCTGCAGTCCCCTATGTCCTTGCAGACGCCGCCTTAACCGCAGCCATCGAGGCAAAGAACCTCCCCCTTTGCCTCGATATAATCAATACCAGCGTGTGTGCCACTGCATTCAACAGGAACAAACTTATCCGTCGTGCACTTCTGCCTGCCACGGCAGCTGCACTGGCACCTGTAGCGGCCTTTGTACTAGCTTCTCAGCTGTCCGTCTACCAAGACAATATGGATCAGACAGCGGCTAGGAACTTGATATTTGCCGGGACTCTAGCCTACATGGGCTTCACATCTGTGCTCGGTATCGTTGCGCTCACGACGCGAAATGACCAGATGAACCGCATTACTTGGGCCATTGGTCTGCCTTTGCGAGAGCGATGGCTGAGGGAAGAGGAAAGGGCACTTGTTGATCGTGTGGCCGCAGCCTGGGGGTTCCAGGAGGAAACGAGAAGAGGCGAAGAGGAAGGGCAAGAATGGGAGGCATTGCGGGAGTGGGTGGGACTTCGCGGGATGGTGCTGGACCGCGTATCATCAATGGATGGCATGGAATGAGGCAGGGGTTCTAATATCAACTAAGGAAAAGGACTAAGAGATACTTCATCATCTACAATGCCAAGCGTCAGGATCCAGCCGCAAGGAACTCGGGTATATGCCCAGGCCGGGGTCTCTATATAGTGGGAAAATGGACGTGCCGTTGAGGTAAAGAAGATTTCCCCTGCTCAATTTCCCCAGCTTCCATCGGCCTGAAGCGTCCGATAAGACCAGAGGCAGTGGCATGATCTAAAATCGAAAGCCATGAAGGAGTCTCGGACGGGAGATGGGCAAGCGCGGAACGCGATAGAAGATGGCATGACGCCACATATCTGGGGAAATGAACATAGTTCGATGTCTACCTAGGTGTTCTAAAAATTCGCAAGTCATAGAAACAACAGTAACCTACACTGTCCTCTAAATGCTCGCTCCAACCTGTATGATCTCACTCGTCCTATGCTCATCACTCCTCAAAGTTGGCCAACTGAGCTCACTGGCCTTTGCAAGCGTCAATTCTAACTTCGTTCCCATAACTTTGTATGTTGATTTTCCTTGATCTATCGGCCCGAATAGCGGCATTTCCTTCTCGTATCTCTTCTGGTCTCCAGTAGGTAGATCGAGGGAGATTGTGGTAGGGGACGTGAATTCCACTTTGGCGTGGGATTTGTCGATTTTCTTGAGGTAAAGCGAAGCGATTACGGTTGTGAAGGTTTGGTAGAAGTCGTGCCTGTTACAAAGAACATGCATCAGCCATCTGATTGAGAAGCCTCCAGAACAAGCATGTCAACCTACCTAACCTCCAACAACTTCTCTTCTTCCCCACTCTTCTTCCCACTCCCAATATACAAATGCCTACTTTTCCTCTTACACCCCTCGATTTTCATGAACTCGTCGAATTCTAGTACCCGCCGTTTGCAACATGTCCACCCTTTACTACCTTCGTGAAAGAGCGCATGGCCCGGGTGATAGACACATTCCTCGCCATCTCGTGACGAAGCTGTCCCACTGGCAGAAGATGAGGTGGTATTGCAGCCGCGCCGGCGGCAGGTTAGGTTCGGTGGAACAGGGATAGACGGGTCATCCGTATCTGATTCTGGGGGAGCGATGGGCACAGGCGGTTGTGCGGTCAGTGCGGGTTGGGGAGCACGAAAAGATGCTGTGACTTTGTTGGTGATGGGCACTGGTTTCCTAGTGGGTGGTGCGGGCTCTGGTTCAGTTGATTGTTTGGGCTCAGGCGCAGGCGTGTCGTCTACAGTAGAGTGTTTTCCTGTCGTACACGGCGGAATAGAAAGAAACTCGTCAAAGGTCAGAACGCGAGCTTTGCAGCATTGCCATCCTGAACTTCTATGTCAGCAATAGGTTGGTGGGAAAGTGACGTTATAGAAGAGGGAGCCCAGACACCTTTCTGCCCCTCATGGAAGACTGGAGGCCCTGGGTGATATTGACAATCCCCTTCCGTGTCTGTAAAGCTCTTGCCGCAGCCTTTATGCACACATTTTTTGGACATCTTGGGCTCTTGATAGTACTCGAGAGTTTGAATGTAGTGATTTATGAATGTTTGGTTGTTGTGTAATATAAGGTATTGTAGTTTACTAGAAAGCACGCCGGCATTCAATACAGGGAAGCTTCTAGTTAGATATTTGTCTTCCATGAGCCTTTAAAGGTCTCGCAAGTAGCGAAGTACGAATTTCAATGAAAGTGGAAATTCGTGCTACGATTTTGGCTATTTGCCGTTTCGATAATGCAAACCTAGGATCCATACAAATGTATACGAAGCTTTGAAAGGAATCATGAATACCTCCAGCATACTAAAGTTAATGTGGCACGAATGGACTTATATTTAACCCCACAAGTATATTCGTTACGAGCTACAGCCTTGAGGCCCCAGATAGAACGAGTATGATTTAGCTAGTGTGAGGACGTTGTGCCTTAATAAAAGGGAGCCTTGAACTTCGAACCGTATGTGGCACCTAGAATTCCGTTGGGTTTTTGAATGACATGAATGAATTCGGCATCCTCAAGGTCCTTCATACAATAATATCATCGCGGGTCCTTGGTCCTGCTTTTGGAAATTACTCGTCGAACTCTGAATTAGAAGAGACGTAGACGACGAGCGCCATTTTCCCATCGAAGTACGCAACCCCAGGCCCATAACGTCGCTACGCCTCTTATATGACGAAATTTTTAGGCTCATTCTTCGGAGCAAGCCAGCCCACATCTTGAGGCTGTCTTCGCCCTTACTGTCAGGCGTCGAAGGGTCAGGGACGGAATGCGCACGAAGGAGACGAGGCTTGGACGCAGGCTGTCTTTGGAGGTCAGGCGTTCCTTGGCCCAGAAAAACAGGTTTAGGCTTGCGTCTGATTTGGAGCCAACCAATCTCCGGGTCGTCGACTTCTTCCACGGGGGTGAGAGGTTCACAGGCAGAGTATGCGCGAGCGCGCAAATGTAGTGAATCATACTCTCGTCGAGCTTCCCCAAGGCTCTTCCGACCTCGCATTGGCATGTCACACCACAAACACATACGGCCGCCAAAACAGTTATGTAGTGGCTTCTTTGAACACCCTTCGATAACGCACTGCTCGAGTTTCGTACCTAGGCTGGAATTCTGCGCCGTCTTGCATCTCGAACACAGCCAGCCGTCAGGTACAGTACATTGGCAAAATTCTTCAAATTCTGCGCGCTTTGCGTACGAAACTTGCGTTTTGCTCTGCAAGCGATTGAGTTGTATTTCGGGATGCTCACTTCGAGCCCAACATTCAGCACACACGTGACGACGACGATTGGCGTACGTAGAATCCTGCTTCCCAAAGGCATTCTTGATAACGCATGCGTCACAGGTTGACAATGTACACCTCAGGCAGCCTTTTGAGACATATCCTTCTGTATGCTGTGGGTCCCAACACAGTAAGACAATGTCGAAGCTGGGCTTGAGCGACGCAGAACGAATGCCACTGAGCTCTTTGTCTACTTGCTCTGCCTTTTCGAGGTCCTTGTCATGCGGGGAAGCACAATCCATTGAGGTTGCGTTTCAAAAAACTCAGCAAAGAATGTGAGACACTCTTACTAGAGCTTCCAGCATCAGACGAGATGAAAGTGGAGCAGAAGCGTAGCTAGAGATTTCTGGCCTTACACAAGAGCATTGAAAAGGAAATAGAGGAGTAGAGCAGCTCGACTGAGAGAGAGGAGGCTGTAAGGCCTTCATGCGGCTGAACGGCCGAGGAGAGGCGCTCCAACCCTGGGTTGTATCTAGCGGTACAGCAGCCTTGAGGCACTTTATAGGAATGTCGACAGTACGTACATGTCGCCAATAATTCAGGTTCAACCTTGCCTGATAGACGAGGAGATAGCTTCCTCAAAGTTAGCTTACGGGTCATTTTCCGTTCAGGCCGTTCGACTAGCGGAATTTCGTTCATCACACTAACTTAGTGATAGAATATACGGAGGTGCAGTATACGGAGGTACGTCGTAAAAGCAGAGTCAACCTCGATCTAATAATTTACATGCTTTATCCGTCCTCGTAAAACTGACGTTCAAGCTTGCGGGTAATGCGGCCTACATCTCATCTTCTACAGCACACTGCTCGTATTACTCTTTTTACTCGCTCTAATTGTGGACTTTGTGAGACCGCAAAGTCAGTACTTGGAACTTTGGGCAGCAAGAGGAGCTTCGAATACAATGAAATCGACATCATGGCATCAAGTGCGAAGCAATGGAAAGATCTCTACGAGTTCGATACACCTGTGGTAAGGGAATAATAGTACTATGCCTCCCGTTGCAGGACTAATGAAACATCATGTGTAGGTCCACGTCCAGCGGGTCTTCCATACGTACTCAAAGCCTGATATCGCTACGGAAGCTCGGAAGCTCATGCATCGCTTCACCGAGGACGATGTCGAGCTACTGATTGACGAAGCTGAAGGTCATGGTTGATCTAGCCTTTCCTTGGAGGCTCTATCTAAGTGCTGCCATGTGGCGCAATAGGCATGGATCTGTGACTTTTGCAATTGAAATGTCGTTATCGACCATAAGGACCAGTCATTCTTGCCGCTCCGGACACAGCTCCCTTTGCCATGTTCAACGCAGAGTGGACATATGATCCTCTAGCTGCCGTAAGGGCAGAGGTCATATAAGCTGGCAAAGCAACCATATCCGCTACAACCGACACCTGATATCGTCAATCGAATGGCCGCTCAGTTGCGTGGGTTGGCCTACCATTTGGAATCCCTGATCAGCAAACTCCCTGGCTTGATCTCCCGATGTGGCATATATTCCACTGCTTATGTTATTCTCCTTCGCTACACGCTGCACTTTCGCGATAGCTTCCCTCAGCTCATCATGCATGGTGCCATCCAGGATGGGGTGCCCGATGTTGTTACCCAAGTCAAAGGGACCAACAAAAAGAACGTCGATTCCGGGTACCTTGGCTATCTCGTGGATCTATAAATCATCTCAGCATTCTACTTTACGCCCATGCGCATCCACCTTTGTGAAGGGTCATACATTATGCAACGCCTCTTTGGTCTCTATTTGTACAATTGTGACCAGGCTCTCGTTTGCCTGCTGCAGATACTCCGTTGATGTTTGACCCCCAAAATTTTCCATTGGAAATGGCTTTTCAGTCAATACGCACTTCTTTTACAACGTAACTTCTCTAAAAATTTACTTACTGAGCCGAAGCCTCGCTGGCCAGTGGGAGGGAACTTAGCCGACTGAACCAACTTTTCCGCGTCGTCAGCGGTGTATAGGAGTGGTACGATTACCCCATGAGCTGAATACCTATTGTTAACTCGGAGACCTAGGTAAAGAGACCGGATGAATCGCTCACCACCGGAGTCCAGGGCGCCTAGAATAAAACAGTCTATAAGCCAGTCTCGCAACGCGGAAAGCTAGAGATGTCCTACGCTTGACCATCCAACCTTCATTGGCTGCTATTCTCACGAGTGGGCTCACTCCACAGGCTGCGATGGCTGCGACGGCTTCGTGCATAGCACTGTCTACACAAGCGTAAAGAATGCTCGCATCAGTGCTGCCACTTCTGCACACCGCGACTGTGCCTTCGCTCCCATACCGTCGATATTGCCATGCTCAGTGTCAACCAGTACCCAATCGAAACCACAGCGCGCAATTGTCCTGGCTTGGTTACTCCCGGGCAGCATTTGCCAGGCTCCAAAGGTAAGGCCTGAACCAGTCTTGAGGGCTTTAAGAAGTCGATTTGCTGCTTGCATGTTGGGCTTCTGTTTTCTAATATAAACAATTCTCCATAAGGATTAAATTCCAAGTTTTTATTCGCAACCGTACAACCAAAGAACAAGCCCAAATTCTTGGTGGGGGCCGAGGGAGCCGTTTTGTGCGGGAGGGGTATTCGTCCACCAGTCCCAAATGTGATATGACGCACCAATGGTGAAGGCCGACAATTTACGCTAGACTTTTGGTTTAGAAAGAAGAGCATGATAACAATTTTTTGATTCGCTGGAACTTGCATGGAATGTCTGTGTACCGAAGAACCAGCAGAAATTTCCCGAAGAGGCATAGCCAAAAGCATTATAAGTATTTCTCCCCGTGAGGCAGATTTTCATAGCATTGACTTTCCTTCGCGTGGAAGAGATGTACAAGATCTTGAACCCCACATTGTACACGAAAAACATTACTCTGTCTACAAACCGCCGAAGTTATTTGGAATAAGGTAATCTACCTAAGGTACGTTACCTCAGGTATGGAAAATTACGGATAGGTCACGTGAGTGTAATTTAGATGTCGCTTACCCGACTGGTATCGTAATAATAATGTGCCAAGATGGTACACTGAGTTTATTACGGTATTGTTTGAATTTGGTGAGCCACTTTCAGCTTCTAATCATCTTCTACAACGAAAGGCGTTTCTTACTCGCTACACCTTCTGGGTCAAGGATATCTGACCGAAGGCTCGAATAGAATATAGCAGATGATGTCCCTTCAGCCATATGTCAACAGTGAGTACCACATTCCACGCTTCTTACTGCTTAGACGACATACACCGCTAACACCTTATCCTATCTGAAGAAAAGGTTCTCGTCCTCACTGCAGACGGCAGAACTCTAACTGGCACTCTCCTTTCCTGCGATCAACTGACGAACCTTGTCCTGGGCCAAACAATCGAGCGCGTAATAAGGCCTCATGATGATCCGGAATCAAGCGCCGAGGTTAGCCATGGGCTTTATCTTATAAGAGGGGAGAATGTTGCTATTTGTGGGCTGATGGATGAGGAGTTGGATGCGAGTATTGATTGGGCGAAGGTGAGGGGCAATGTGGTTCGGGGCGTGAAGCATACATGAGGGGAAACAGAGAAAGTCGATGCCACGCAAGGATCTCCGAGAAAACAAGACGCAAACGGCCGGAAATGAGGTTCGAACGTCCACAATCAACCAGATAAAACCATTGAAGTAGGAAAAATGCTGGTCAGATAGGGAACGCCCAATTATGTTGGATAGGTGTGTTAAGGCATCTGGTTGGCCAACTGTAAAGTATGTCTGTTGAATCATCTCTTGTCAAGCCACTTAAAGATAACATCGGTACCATTTCCCGCAGTCAGCCCTCAAGCTCAACTCAAATAGAGCAGATCGATTAGGACTTTGAGACGTGTATAAGGGTAGTAGTCGGTCTGTGGACCTGTCATATGGCATTGGGTATTGATACCTTACGCGTCGTGATGATACTTGGCAATATTCGATTTTCTGCCAAAATGTTAGTGGTTCTATATATCGAGCTTTCAAACAACAAACGGACTTTTAAGTTCAAATGGGGACGGTAAACCCATATGCAAGCATGTGGTATTTGTAGTCATCGATGTCGCCAACAGGTATGCGAATGCGCGAATTCTCTAACCTCACCCGTCGACAGTACGCACTTTCCCTTTAGAGACTCTCTATTATTTACTCCTTTTCTAGTCCCATCCAAATATAGTACCTATAGAATATGTCTTTTACAATTTTCATTTGTGTATCAACTTGCTGCCTCGTGGTCATCAAGAGAATGGAAGCCATAGTTCAAATCTGTATAGAGGTATAGCCTCTAGACAGTCTAAGGTTAACGTCTTCGTAACGAAAATTATAAGGAACTCTTTTGAAGTAGACCTAGCACTCTTCGTAGCTCAGTAGAATCGGATCGTAGATAACTGCACGGTCTTCCAACCTAGGTCTCCGTACACCAATCATCAGGTTCACCTTCCTTCAACAAAACCCTTACCTAGTCTCAATTACTACAGGACTTCGAAGCTGCATCAGTCATACTACCTGCACTCCCTGCACTTCCGGTGACTACCGCTAATCTCCAAGGAAAAGAAAAAGAAAACTAAAAAGAAAGGAAAAGATGTCCTCCCTCTCCCGCCCCCTCACCCTTCTCGGCCTCCTTCTCCTCTCCCACGCGTGCGCTATCCTCCCTTCCGCTTCCCCCAACCTTCCACATGCCCACTAACCACCCCTATCACAGCTGCTACTCCGCCTACGAACATTACTCCCTCACCACCGCCTCTGCCTCAAATCCCCATCTCTCCACTCAACCTCCACCCACCGCCAACAACAACCTCCCCGCCGACATCTCCCTTGAAACGCTAACCTCTGTAATCTTGATCTGTGTCGGGCTGGTTCTGGGAAGCGAGGAGCTGAAACCGATTAGCTGGAGGGTTTGGGCGGGCAAGGTGGAGAGGGAACACGGGGCAGGGGGACCGTTTGGAGGCCTGGAGGAGAGGTGGGGCTTTATGGATGTCAGGGTCGGTTTTTTCTATGATATATTTGTGGGAACAGCAGAAATGGAGCCGTCTTGTGGGATGTGGGCTAACGTATGATGTGCGATGTAGGCAAAGAGGAGGGAATTTGCAGATTGGGTGCGGGGCCAGGAGGAAGTGGGAAAGGGCCAATGATGGGGTGGGACTGTAAGGCATTTGGTTTGGCATGGCATGGCTTCTGTGGTTTGTGGTTGGTTTGGATGGTGTTGATATTGCAAGAAGGAGCGAGAATATCGGTTCGCCGCAGTGTTGATTGCTAGAGATACCCTTGGGCTATGGAATTTTCGATAGATATAGAGATTAGAATGACTCTGGGCTTTCAATACGTTGAGATCTCTCGAAGTCTTCATGGTTCACTAAATCGCTGGTGATTTGCAGGTAATGGTCATGCAAATATGACGGTTGATGACCCAGGGTCGATGTCAGGGGAGTATTGATAGAGAGCTCCTCAGACTGACGGATTCAAGTTTAGCGATCTTGGCGGACGAGGAAGCAATGTGCAAACGAGCGGCTGATAGCCAGACATTTGGCCACGAACCGTTTTCGTCACAGACCATCAATATCGCTGCTTCTTAACGGGGCATCAATTCCATCCTCTCCAGAAGCCCTCGAGGATCCTCTGTCTCCTCTTCGCCATAACGATCTGGACCAAAATCCCTGAGATCTTGGATCAGAAATGCCCTTGCCGTCTCTTCCTAGAAATCATGGTCAACCACAGATACTCTCGGGCGGCAAGGCTTCGATATCTTACGGCAAGCTTAAGATCTTCTTCTTCCTTTTCCGACATCGTTGCACATGCAGCAACTAAATCTTCTCCCATAGCGCTTAACACTATAAGCTCTTCCGCCCTGGCAATAATTGCTGGGTCAACGCCGTTCAATGCCGCGCAGCTGAAATAAGAAAGTCAGAACCTCAGACCTACTCTATGGAAAGTAGCATACCTGGTACCATGACTAGAGCTACTCCGGCCAGGTTTGAAGCTTCAGAAACCGTCAATATAGAGCGTCAGAAGGCTTGGGGGCACGTACTTGTACAGGTAGGTGATCTGATCCTCGACGTCTGCTGCTTCCATTGCGACTCGCACTTGCATGTGACTGAAGAATAGAGAAGGCCGAGCCTCAAGGAACCCATTTTCGAATACTTCATGGAAATGCGTAGCTCCTAATACTTTGGGTCGCCCGTCACCAAGTTCAAGGAAATGCTCAAAGACACCGCAGGCAAGACCAGCACCATCTTAGTGTGAGTATCAGCATGTTTCATCCGAATTTTGCCCCGAGCATACCACTAGATTCAGTCCCTTTGCCAAACTCGTCAATTATGACCAAGCTTCTGCATGTTGCCAGCGAAATCGCGAGAGCGACTTGTTGAAGGTCAATCATGAAGGCACTTTGGATCTTTGATACAGTCTCCCTGGTGGCAATACGAGTTAGTATCTTGTCGGTCAGACCAATGACTGCCCTTTCTGCTGGCACGAAGCAGCCTACGTGGGCCATGTACACGATCAAAGCGATCTGTTTTAGGTAAACGCTCTTGCCGGAGTAATTCGGTCCAGTCATCATTAGCATACTCGGTCCCTCAACATGGCCAACGACACACTCCGCTTGAGAAACTCCCCCAGGAGGTAGCGAGTGATTTTCTCCAGCTCCGCCAACTAAGAAAGTGTCGTTTGCGATATAAGAGGGTACAGTGAGCTCTTGCAATGGGTGCCTACAGACCTTAAACTCCAACGATCTCCACGAGAGGCGGAATCCTTACCGGCCACCCTTGATGTTGATAATATTCCTTTCCGTCATGCGTGGTCTCGAGAACTTGTATATTCTGGCTCCCTGAGCTAGAGCCAGAAGGCTAACCGGTTAGTCTATAGCTGAGCAAGCCGCACGGGGCAGATCCACACCTGTCTAATTCGCCACAGATATCGGATGCAGAATTAAGCATGTCCTCATACCTTAATACCTCCTGACCAAGCTCATGAATGATATCTATTTCCTTGTCTAAAGTTTCCGCTAAAGGTAAGAGACCTCGATTGACAATTGAATAGAAAGGAACCTACCACAGATGATGGCGTACATATCCCCAAGCGTCTGATCCAACTCTCTCATCCGGAAGTCTTTGTAATATACTCTTAATCCCGTAGAGAAGACTAAGTCCCATTGTGTGTCTTCTGTCTCGCCTCCTTCATATTTTCCTCTGCCAGTTTCTGGGTTCATAGGCATGGAAATTAGAAAGCCTATCTGAGGGAAGAAAATCACGTTCAGATCCACATTGTACTGTCTGGGAATCATTGCTGCAATCTCTTGCGAAATTCGATTCAGCAGGTCCTCGATGCCATCGTAAGTCTGCTTCATCGTATCTAGATCGCCATCCACCCCGGCGTTCACCACTGTACGATGCATCTCTACTGACGATGAGAAGTCAACCTGGGATTCACGAGTAAGCCATCTTTCTTGATCAGAGGCGCACCGGTGTTGAAGACGCACGATTTGGCTGACCATAGTTCCAATATGAGCGAGCTGACGAGTTTCAAACTTTTCGAGCACCTACCACTTCTGCTAAGTAGAGCTGGGACAGAAGAACTCGAGCTTCGTTCACCTTGATCCAGATTGGAAGGTTCTCCGCGCCGGTGAGCTCACTACATGCATCCCGTATATGCAGTGTATGAAAGGCAAACTGGGTTATAGTCAGCATGGATCCCCAATTGTTATGGAGTTCTTCTGCTCTACGGATCGGAGGCTCGACCAAACACCGCTCTTGATCCCACCTCCCTTGCCCATACCGTTGCTGATACCCTTCCTCAGATGAATCATTACCGTCTTCATGTTCTTGATCTGCCCCAAGCTCTTGACTAACATGTTCAAAGGACCGCTGTTATCTGGCCGAAGAAATACACTAGCCGTATCAAGTCTCTCGTTAATTATGCCTACATCGAGACTTGGGCGCAAAAAATACTGTCGTAAATTATACTTTCCTTGCGCAGTGCGAGCTAGATGATGGAAGAGGCCGTACACGGAAAGCCCTTCCTTCCATCCCGAGGAAGCTTTGGTAGGTCCTTGGTTGTGGGATTGGGGGTGGGACTCAGACTGCAGTATCTGCAGAGAAGCCAGCGTATCTGCATTCACGAACCTGCAAATTTAGTAAGCCACCGCTAGTTTCGGCAATCGCTGCTGTTGATAATAACATACATAAAGCCGCCCAGGCTGAACATCTCCACTGTCAAGATGCGGAATGCTAGATTAGCATCAGTATCTCCAGGTAGGTAATATACAGCCTTCCTTCGTTGCAGATACGTTAGCACTGCTCCGGCACAGCCAATTGTAAGACGGCTTTCGATATCAATCTTGCCAGACAACCTCAACAGTATTCCTTGGCGTCCTGTGTAGCCAGTGTCATTGCCACCGTTTTGATCATCGTAGGCATCAGTATCTCCAGGAGTGAGGAAAGACACTTGCGATTCGGCGTCAGAACCAAGGCCAAGGTTCACCAGTTTGTTCTTTCCGGCTTCGTAGCCGAACTCTGGAGAAGGACGGATTTCTAATACGTAAGGCAATCGGAATTGATTCACTGCAGAGTAGGCTAAGCCAATTAACCCATAAGCGATTTTAGAAACATACCATCTCCATCGACTGATCTTCGACTCCTTCCTTCCGGGTCCAGATGAGCATCTACACTTTCGTCCACTCTTGTTGACAATAGTATGACGGTAGGCTGAACATGGAGCTTCACTGCTCTCCATTAGGGGTGATCGAACCCTAGATCCAAGGCAACTCACGAATATCAATAACCTCAATCCCACCACTCTTAACGTCCTCCATCATGTAAAGCTTCTCCTCCCTCGCGACGTAGTAGCAACAGCCTACAATTCCTCTATCCCTTAAATCGACAGCCATGACAACTTCGTTGAGAGAATCATTGTCCTCTCGCACCGAAATTTCATCGTCAGGCTCTGCCAACACGTCAACGCCTGACGGTGTATGATGTGGTGATGAGGAATTGAGGGTGGCGGAACCAGCTCGAGAAGATGGAATTACAGAATTTCTCCCACTGCTTAACGGACGCATGCTAACCCTCCTCTTAAGTTGTTGCTGTGGATGTCCTCCGGGCTTTATGCGAGGGACTGACGATGATCGTGCCACTGAAGATGAGCGGATGCTGTCGCTCTGACCGACAACTGGGGTGACAATGGAAGAACTTCGACGGCGTTTTGAAGGTATTTTGAATGCCATTGCTAACAATTCTCATGTAGGTACGTAATTCATGTGAAAAAAGGGGAAGCAGAAGGCAAAACAACATGGAGCATGGGGTTAACATCAAGCGAAGGTGTACCAACATAAATACCAACGAGTCAAGGATTCATCTTGATTGAATGCCAAGTGTATACTGGAACCTCCAATAAAATAAGCTTCTCAATTATCGTTGAATGTGCTGAAGAGGCCAATTAGCACAAAAGGAGTGGTATATTTACTGATGGATGAGCTGAGCGGTCAACCCGGCTCTTTCACCAAATCTTGACTTATTGCTCTCAAAGGCTATCGGCAAGGCAGACTACGAGTGCAAATACATTCTTGGCGGTACCAGTAGACGTGCACCATCGTTATGTGACTATGTAGAGATCACCTACATAATGACACAACCATGTACCGACATCTTACAGACTCACTCCGGTACTTAAACCCAAGGCGATGCTTATGTTGTAGTATAGGCCTAAGACTTGGAGTTATCCTTCTCATTTGGAATGACTTCCAAGCCGTTTCCGGCTTCGGCCACATGTATCTTGACTTTTTGTCCGCTCCTTATTTGCCCTCTGATGATATTATCTGCCAACTTGTTTCCAACCTCTCTGGATATGAGACGATTAAGCGGCCGTGCTCCATAACGCGGGTCATAACCTTCGGTTGCCAGCCAATCTTTTACCTCGTCATCGACACTTAAAGTGATGCGACGATCATCAAGACGCGCTTGCAGTTCTTTTAGACGAATATCCACTATATCCCTCAATGCGGTCTTAGGAAGACGGCGAAACACTATAAAGTCGTCGATGCGATTGAGGAATTCGGGGGAGAAAGAAGAACCGACTACATCCATAACAGCCTTCTTGGTTTCGGGGCTGATATCGTCCCCGAGCCCTTCATGCAGAAGTAGATCCGCACCAAGATTTGATGTTAGTACGATTAGCAAATTTCGAAAGTCAACTCTCTGACCTCGAGAGTCTGTAAGAAAGCCCTCGTCGAGGACCTGTAATAGCAAAGCAGAGATGTCTCGATGGGCCTTCTCGAATTCATCGAACAAAAGCACGGCGTAAGGTTTCCTCCGCACAGCCTCAGTGAGTTGTCCAGCATCTTCGTACCCTACGTAGCCCGCAGGAGAACCAATCAAACGAGATATTGTGTGTTTCTCTTGGAATTCGCTCATATCAAATCTGATCATTGCACTCTCGGTCGAGAACAGGAAATTTGCAAGCTTCTTGCATAATTCCGTTTTCCCCACGCCAGTAGGTCCTAGGAACATGAAAGATGCTAAAGGTCGATTATCCCCCGAGAGCCCTGCGCGCTGCATTCTTATTGCGTTCGCTACTGCGGTGAGAGCTTCATCTTGTCCCCGGATGGATTGGCGCAACGAGTCTTCCATATGCACGAGCTTCTCGATTTCACCAGACATCAGCTTGGTGATTGGAATTCCAGTCGCTTTGGATACCACGCTAGCGATATCGTCCGCTGTGACAGAGTCATGTATCAATGTATGACCCTGAGCACTGGCAGCAGAGGTTTCGGAGCGGTCATGCGGTAACCGAGCTTCGAGCCGAGGAATTGTAGAATATCGCAGTTCACTTGCTTTTCCAAAATTACCCTCTCTTTGGGCCTGATCAAGTTCAATGCGTGCCTTTTCTAGCTCTTCTTTCGCATTCTTAATGGTCTCGATCTCGGCTTTTTCCTTATTCCAGATTTCCGTCAATCTTGCAGCTTCCTTCTGCTTTGATTCCAGGGAGGACTCCAACTTCTCTCTTCGCTCTTTACTCAGGACGTCCGTCTCTTTTCTGAGGGATTCTAACTCAATCTTTATGGTCATGATTTGGCGGTCGAGCTCCTCGATGGCGTCGGGTTTGCTCTCTTGTTGTAGTCTTAGCGCCGAAGCAGCCTCATCAACCAAATCAATGGCCTTGTCAGGCAAGAAACGGTCGGTGATATAACGGTTGCTGTAGGCTGCAGCCGCCACCAAAGCGCTGTCTGTGATACGCACCCCCTACAAAGATGTTAGAGTTATCATAGTGGTTAGGCAGGACCATTAGCTATGAAATAGTATCGCGAAGTGTACTCCTGAAACAATAATCGAGACTCATGTACAGAAATATTGACTCTGAACATATGCTTACATGGTGCACCTCATATCTTTCCTTGATTCCACGAAGAATGGACACTGTGTCCTGCACCGACGGCTCTCCGACTTGTATTGGCTGGAACCTCCGAGCAAGAGCGGCGTCTTTCTCTATCAGTCTATATTCGTTCAAAGTCGTTGCGCCGCAACACTGAACCTCCCCGCGCGCGAGCGCCGGCTTGAGAAGATTACTGGCATCAACGCTTCCTTCGGCTTTGCCAAGTCCGAGTAGGACATGTAGCTCATCCACGAATAAGATCACATCGTGAGCCTCTTCCACTTCTTTCAAAATTTTCTTCAAGCGTTCTTCGAAGTCACCCCTGAACTTAGCTCCTGCAATGAGCTGGCCGAGGTCAAGGGCGACCACACGCTTGTTTTTGATGCTCTCCGGTACATCGCCCCTTACGATACGTTGTGCGAGGCCCTCCAATATTGCCGTTTTGCCTACACCAGCAGCACCAATAAGCACAGGGTTGTTCTTCGTTCTTCGAGAGAGTATCTGTATTGTTCGGTAGACTTCGGCGTCCCGGCCAATGACAGGATCTAGTTTCCCTTTTTTTGCACGAGCCGTCAGATCTATTCCATAGAGCTCCAACGCCGACTTCTCGTCCCCTTCACCAGGGCTCATGTCCATCCGGTGAGTGCCCCCAGGTGGATGCGGTCGTCCATGCGCATAACCTCGAACAGCGCAAATCTTTGGAACAGTCCAACAAGGGTTTCCCAGAATCAGTCGATCGACTCCGAGACATGTGGTAGGGAAACGTCCATGACTGAACGGACCCCGCGTATTGATGCATTTTGAGACTGTCCAATTCGATGTTTGCTGTAGCCGTAAAGCCTTCATTGCCACGTTGATCTATTGATAGGCAGCAAGACAGAGGGGGATTACAGGAAAAGGCGGAGAACATGATGGAAATTCGTAGTCTGCCAATTACGACATGCCATGTTCTCGTGGTATTCCGTAAACGCGTGGTAAACTTAACAGGTAAAGTTTCCGCCAGATAAATTACACGCGCGAGTCGCTAGCATCAACTATGCTAGCGCCCCTTATCCCTTCCGCATCCACAAAATTTGGAGCGTGCAATTCAAAATCATAATCCCTACAGCAAGTCCTACTGTACTGCAACCACACTGCATATTTCCTCGTCAAAGTCGCAGACTATCACAATGGGTTTCGCGGATTTGCAGTCAGAGGATGGCCTTAGCAGTAACTTACTATTTCCCGATCCTCACCGAGCCTGCTAACACAATTCTAGTGCTCAACAACTGGTTGACGACTCGCAGCTACATTACTGGGTATGCTACATATCTCAGATTAATGATACGCTCATATAGCCCCTTTCCGTTTTCCCCTGATGAGAACAGTTTTGGTCCGTGTTGAGTATGGCGGCTTAAGACCCCACCTATGACTACTTCCAATGTGCACAGCATACCTCTGAACCTTTCACTATTACACTTGCGGCTTTGTCATGTTCTCGATGCATACAAGTGCCTAATAACATCAAAGCTATGGTCCATCACAAGCAGACGTCGCCTCCTTCAAAGCCCTCAAAGAGCGCCCTGATGTCACCAAATATCCCCACGCTTATCGCTGGCACAAGCACATCGCAAGCTACATATCCGAATTTTCTTCGCTCCCTGGCGATCCTTCTAAGGCATACACAACCTACGGTCCCGAAAAAACTCAGAAGACCATCAATCCCAAGGATGCACCAAGTGGTGCTGCCGCTGAGGAGGAAGAGGATGATGACTTGTTTGGAAGTGATGATGAGGAAGAGGATGAGGAGGCGAAGAAAGTTAGAGAAGCGAATTTGGCAGCGTACAAGAAGAAGAAGGAGGGGAAGACAAAGCCGGCAGCGAAGAGTATCGTCACTCTGGATGTTAAGCCTTGGGGTATGTTCGCCTTTTTCGATGGGGGTAATACTGCACTAACGCACCATAACTTAAGATGACGAAACCGACATGAAAGCACTCGAAGAGTCTATGCGCTCTATTGAGATCGACGGTCTAACATGGGGCGCTGGCAAACTTGTACCTCTTGCCTTTGGGATCAAGAAACTGCAGGTCAACTTGGTCGTCGAAGACGAGAAGGTCTCGATCGATGACTTGCAGGCTCGGATTGAGGAAGATGAAGAGCATGTACAGTCAACGGATGTGGTGAGCACAATTCTTGCATTACGTTCAATAGCCCCGGCTAACGATTATTTTCCCCTGTAGGCTGCCATGCAGAAATTATAGACAATCATCTAGCTAGGGCTATAGTTCATATAGCATTATGACCATAGTTTGTGCCTTGCGCGGTGTTTCTATGCTTGTTCGGCGATTCGAAAGCCACGATAAATAAATAGTGGACCCTCAGAACAAGTTACAGAACCTACTATACATCTGATCGGTTGCTGCGGAGATACAACGTAGCTTTGGGATTTCCTCCAGTTTATCATTTTGCAAAATGGTTTGTCTTGAATAGCTCATGCGACAGACGATGGATTTAGCGCGCTACGTACTTTGGAATACGCCGCTCCCTTCTAACACAATATAGGTACATGAGCTCACAAACCATTTCCAAGCAGGTCAAACGAGTCTACATGGTTCAACGGTAGCTGAAGCTGAAACCTATTGAGAGGTGATATCTCAGGGTGCTAGAAAATGATGTCAGGCAGATCAAGGACCACAAAAAAAGTTGGTGAATATCTCTAAAGGAACCGTGTCCGAAAGTAATCGTATTGCTCGTCAAGTAGTTTCGTGTCTTGCATAAGCCGTCATCTGCTTTAAAGTATGGAGTAGCTTCTCTAGGCTGGACTTTGACATAATTATATAACGGTAACCGATTCGTCGAATCCGCCTTTAACTAGGGTAAAGGTTGAGTCTGGGCCCCTCTAGGCGTACCTTATTGCGTGGACGAATGACTAGGGGCGAGGTGGTAGACGACAATCCAATTTGTTATGGCACGACTACTTCTTTTTACCACGGACACTCCAATTGCCAGAACAATAGCGAGACCGAAACTTTTGGCCGAAGCAATAGTTCAATTGAATGCTATTAATAACTAGCGACCCCAATGCAAAGAACACCTTTTTGGTGACCTATCAAGAAACGTTCAGAAGAGTGAATGGTTTCAAGATGTCCGTGAGGTCGTTTGTAAGCATCCTGTAGATGAACTCCCTAAATAGAACGATGAATATGAAAGGTAGTTGGCAATCAAGGATCACTTACGTACAACGATTGATCCCATGTTATCAGTGCCCTGACCACTGTAAGATGAGAAGGAAATGGAGAACGGAATGAATGTATATGGGAACCAGGCATGTGCAAATTATGCTAGGATGAGGCTTGGAAGTCAGTACACAACGCCTATTTTCAGCAGCTTTGACTATTAAAGGAGAGAAAGGAAAATGGTAGGTGATTGTGAAGGACGTCATGGCTCTTTTTGGAAGCGAAACGAAGAGACGTGAGCTATCCCAGCATGAACAGGAGTAGCGAAATACTGAAACTTCGTACGGAATACCTTATGCAGCTTTGGATTAGTGATGATGATTTTGATGAACAATGCCATCACTGATCAGGCGAACGTGATACTCGTAAGTTGGATAAACCAACCTCAAACATGGCGCCGACAAGCCGAGAAGAGATACAGGCCAATAACCTCCTTCAAGCAACGCCTTTAGAGCATCGAAATCGCCTTGTGAAAGGGCTCGGGCAATATATTTTGACAAATTCTGATACAGGATCACCTGGTGAGGTTCTTGAGGTACCTTGCCGCAAACGATCTTTTCAGCTCCGTAAAGCTTTGCTGACCCCTGACTATGTACATCGCCGCGTGGCACGCAAGGATTACCAATTTCGCTCGCCGCAACTTGCAAGTCGTTCTCTTTGGTCTTCTAGTGTCGTCGTGTCGATCGTTCTTTTGGTAGGGCTGCGACTTGTTTCAGAAAGGGGATAAGGTACCTACCACCTTATTCTTCATTGGTGGGAGAAGCGAAGCTCGTCATCCACTCAAGGAGGGGTTAATTAGGGTATTGAGTAAGCAGCTCGTCTCTGCAGAATCGGATCGCACTAATGCAGAAGCATCCCTGCTTAGCACACGAGGCCTGAAGAAACACCAGTCACACCCGATAACAGCAAGCATACCCGGATACCTTATGGTAAAGGTAAAAGAGGGTGGTCACAGTACAGGGTCTTACCGTTTGGGCAAGTCTGCAAAAAGCGGTGTCGAGCTGTCAGCCAGGACCTTTACCTTACATGCTCGTTATCATGATTCATGGATGTGTCATCAAGCCCACGACACCGGTCCTTCCGCCACGGGCTCTCCCTAGTAACCGTTCTCGAGTAGGATGTTGGGCATGTCATAAGGTTTGTAGTCTGCACTAAGCAAAACGGGCTCTAAAGCAACAACGAAAGACAGAGTTGAGCATGGCAGACCGGGTACCAGCCCTCCGGGTGGATCCCAGTGCTGTGTCGATGAGTAAGCAGGTAGGTACTGAACACTTGGTGAACGACTACCTTACCTACATACATGATCTGCTGAGTAATAGAGGAAACCCAGGTGGCCAAACACCAGAGCAGCTACTGGTCCTACAGGTGCGAGGACCGAGACTGAGACGGAGACGGAGGCACAATCATTGTTGACCGCTTTGTGGTATGACCCTGCTAAAACAGCCCGGAGCACCTGGAGAGATAGAAGCTTTCGACCACCAAACTATCACGAGTTTATCTGGACGATTTCTCCAGACCGCCATTGGTGTTTGGTTGGACAGGGAGACGGAGCTGCACAGCCTACACTTGCGCGGGTACGTACCTTGAAATTACAGTAATAGCCATTAATAGATATACCTTGGGCCACATTATCCTCAATTATCATTCGACTAACGGAGCTTAGCATGCGCTCTTCTTCTGGTGTTTGTTGCAGGCTTGCAGCCGATCCTTCAGCCCTATAATTTGTGCGTATCGCAGGCTAACACACTAACGTAGCAGCTGTTGCTATTTGTCGATAACGCCTCCGTGAGTCCCTCATGTCCAAACGATTAGTTCGCCGGCAGCTGGATTGTCGCCATCACAAGCCCCGAGGTTCGTAATAGATCCTGCTGTCTTCATTGGTCCCCAATTGCGTCGCATACAGCAAGCCCACGCTCCATTGGTACTACCATGCACGGTGTACGAGTAACCCGGGCGTAACCCTACCAAATTGGATATGACCCTAACGTTCCTTCGCCGAACTGAACCCTCCCGGCACTTCGGTCCTGATTCCTCTCATCCTGGACCCCACACGCCGAGACTGCGGGATGATTATTAAGTAGATCCATAGGCAGGGGAGACGCTCTCGGTAGAGTATGGCAGACCATGTGTCTGCAGGGATGTGAAGGAGTCGCAGGCCAGCTGCTGAATATACGAGCAAGTACCAAATATGTCCATGGCAGCCATGAATTTATATTAATACCGTCCCTTCTGCCTTTCAGTATTTTCATCTGACCATCAGGCTGAAATTCCTTTGTACCACCGTACATCATACTCCGGAAATTTTGTTGGGTTGACTCTTTCGTAGCACACCATTTACTTCAGCATCCTTATAGACGTGATGCAACGCCAAGACAGCTATCCGTATGCTCCATCTAGCCATGGCTCTTCGAAATTCTCCTCCCCAAATAGTACCAGCAGCGCTTTCAGCGCCAGTGCCAATCCGAATGAGGATTGGACCAAAATATCGGACCTAGCCGAACGCAGACGGATTCAGAACCGAATCGCCCAACGCAATTATCGTAAGCACCGCCTGGCTCCAATTTGAGACCTTACCTTTAGGAATCAAAGTTGGGATAGATTCCTAACAACAATTAGGGAAGAAGATAAAGAGACGCCTTGAGGACCTCGAGAGAAGGGCTGGCTCATCATCCATATCCCCGGAACAGTCCCATGCGGAGTTAGCCTCCGTAGAGCAGATGCGGCAAAACAATGAGAATGGAATCAAGCGGCAAAGGTCAAGGAACGAGCGTTCTGCACGAGCGAGGCGAACATCACCAGATCCTCCACCAACGCAGTACTCGAGGATGACAGACGATCGATCCCCAATGTTTACTCACCAGTACCAAAGGGATGCGTCAGCTTCTCCTCCACCAACGTTCACATACTCGTACCCGCTACCCGACCCGGTCATCCACGCACCGTATCCGCAACATTCTTCATACCACAGTTTGCCGTCGCCTTATTCAGACTATCCCAATCAACAAGTGTACCTGCCACCGCTACCGGTAACCCTACCTAGCATGTCACCTTACGAACTGGGCTCAAGCAAAAATGACAGTCTCTTCGAGAGCGACGACATGCTCAGTCAGTTCAGCATGAGTTATGCGCCAATGACCTCAATGGACATTTCGACCTCACAGCATTACCAAGAATCAGATCCAAATGTAAATATTCCTGATCTTTATTATCAGTTCTGATAGTCTTGATTCGTCTAATTTCCTTCCTCGGGTTCCTCTTATCTCGAACGTTAAACTCCTACGCTCTTTCTTCTGATCCAATAGTGTTGACGAGTGGTCACTGACCGTATCCTGCCAGACACCACCGCTCCTGCACTCACATTCCTTTGAGTATTCGAGAGCTGGATCGCCATCCATGATATATCCGGGTACACCAGTTTCTATCCCAGATTCTCCGCACTTAGTCATCCGATAAGCACTGCCTTGAAGAGTTAGCGCCGGTAACCATGAATGTAAAGATAGCCTGAACAATCAGTTAAAAGAGCCTTCTGAAAGGCTGTCATAGATATTGGGTGTTCGTGGAGCGGTATCTCTAGTACTAGTGGTCCTTTGTCGTATGGAGTTTAAGAGGTTCCGAGATCCCTTGTGATATATCAGACTTCTTTGACAGGATGTTCATATATGTATATAGGCACATTAGTTATGCACATGGCAGTAGTTGCGGACTCAGACAGCAAGCTTTTAGTGACACAGCGAACAGCTTCACACTTACGTCCTTTACGAGACTGGAGGCTGCCTTAGGTTCCAAGGCAACTCAACGTAGAAATTCGTGTTCGCAGACGCCGTTATTGACGGGGGCTGATAAGTCATCATATATTTGATGAATTGCAAGATTGACATAACGAACAGTTATTCCCGAAGCCTGAGAGTGATTATTGTTAAAGCTACAACAAAGTGGAGGCCAGGAGCCACTTCCAATGTTTTAGGGCAGCATTTTAGTCGTCGGCAAGCTCGGGAGGATCCCGGTAATAAATACTACGGCCTTAACATTAGTTCTAGTGGATCAATGTACCAAATTCTGTAACATGAAATTGTGTAATATTTAAACTCTAGAAATCGTCTGCTGCGGTGGGATATCAGATCGCAACCACAATCATGACGTCCAGACGTAAAAGACAACGGCTCTCGATCAGTGGTCAAGACGCTGTTACTGCCATCCATGAGGAAGAAGCCAATCAGACAAAGGAACAAGCTCTCGGCGCAAATCAACCTACGAAGCAGCTACAAGCAAGGTCCTTGTTTGTACGCTCATTGCCGGCAGACGTCACCACGGCAAGCTTGACCGAACATTTCTCTCAATCTTTCCCTCTGAAGCACGCAACAGTCGTTTTAGACCCTGTAACGAAGCAATCGAAGGGCTATGGCTTTGTCACTTTTGCTGATGTTGAAGATGCACAAAGCGCTAGAGAAGCTTTTGATGGGTCCACGTTCGAGGGTCGAAAAATCAAGGTTGAAATCGCAGAGCCCCGCCATCGGGATATACACGCGGACGAGTCAACCGGGCACAAAAGAAGGCTATCCTCAGCAGTGCCGACCGAAGCCAAGACCGAGCGAGATAGGCAGAGATCAGAAAGTCACAAACCGCCAAAGCTCATCATCAGGAACTTACCCTGGACTATTACGAAGCCGCAGCAATTGGCGGCACTCTTCAGAAGTTTTGGCAAGGTGAAGTACGCCACACTACCGAAGAAGAAGCCCGGCCTCTCGGCTGGGTTTGGCTTCGTCGTCATACGCGGAAAGAAAAACGCGGAGAATGCTTTGAAGGCTACTAATGGGAAGGAGATTGAGGGACGGACACTCGCAGTTGATTGGGCTGTAGAGAAGGATATTTGGGAGACGCTAAACAATGGCGTTGAAGATGTCGAAGCTCGGATTCAGAAGCGCAACGGCATGGGCATACAAGGTTCTCAAAGTGTCAAGTCTGAGGGCGAGGAAGATATACATACTAGCAATATCGCACAAAGCGATGCAGAGCCTAATTTATCTAACAGTCAGGACAGTGAAGTTTCGGTCGAGGACAGGCCCGATGAAGCTGTAGCTACTAGACGGCAAAATAATTCTTCTACCTTGTTCATTCGCAATCTTCCTTTTACAGCCACAGACGGTTCACTGAAAGAGCACTTCGCCACTTTTGGTCCAATACGTTATGCGAGAATAGTTTTAGATCCTACCGCAGAGAGGTCAAGAGGAACAGGTTTTGTTTGTTTCTTCAACCAGGAAGATGCCGACGCGTGTCTGCGAGAATCTCCCAAGTTAGAATTTCCGCCAGGAAAAGCGAATCCCCTATATAAGAGCAAAGCCGTTCCATCGGTCAAGCAGTCACTTCTCGATGATATTAATATCGATCAGTCTGGCCGCTTCAGTCTTGAGGGTCGGATTCTGCAAGTCACCCGAGCGGTGGATCGAAATGAGGCTGTACGGCTTACAGTTGCCGGCAACTCTGTGCGAGATGTACGAGACAAGGACAGGCGACGACTATACTTGCTATCCGAAGGCACAATCCCATCGAACAGTCCTCTGTACGATAAACTTACGCCGTCAGAAATCAAGCTACGAGAGGATAGTGCCAAGCAGAGACAGACTCTGATCAGAAGCAATCCAACACTTCATCTTAGCCTTACTCGACTCTCAGTCCGTAATCTCCCACGCAGTATAACGTCAAAAGATCTTAAGGCCTTAGCAAGAGAGGCTGTCGTCGGCTTCGCCAGTAATGTAAAGTCTGGAATCAGGCAACAACTGTCGAAAGAGGAACTCTCTCGTGACGGCAATGAGTTGAAGGAGGCTGAGAGAGCACGAAAAGCCAAAGGGAAGGGAATCGTCAAGCAAGCAAAGATCGTTTTTGAGGGCAGGGAAGGCGCGAAGGTGGCCGAAAATAGCGGCGCAGGTCGTAGTAGAGGGTATGGGTTCATCGAGTACACTTCACATCGATGGGCGCTCATGGGCCTTCGTTGGTTGAACGGCCACGAAGTGGGGCACACATCTTGGGGTGTAGATGAGGAAAGCATATCGAGAGAAGCCGTGAAAGAAAAGAGCAAGCGGTTCATTGTCGAATTCGCGATCGAAAACGCTGAAGTGGTTGGAAGGAGGCGCGAAAGGGAGGTTAAAGCACGTGAAAGATCCAAACTCGTTACCGAAAAAAGAGAAAAAGGAGAGATACCTCAAATGACTCCCAAGGCCCTAAGCAGGAATGCCTCAATGGCGAAGACTAGGAAAGGGTCCACGAAAAATCGTGTTTCTGATACAAGGGATAGCAACGCTTCGAAGATTTCGACCGCAGCTTCCAATCATGGTAATGCGGTGGACCTTCAAAAGCTTGCGAAGAGGCAGAAAATCATTGAGAAAAAGAGGATGATTCGGAGGTCGAGGAAGAAGGCCACAACAAACTAAAAGTGATTTGCCAAAGGTCCCCGACGGATCAACATATTCGAGAGTCGCGACATGTTTCAGTGTAAATCGGGCAGATTTTGACCAAGATACTATCTTGGCATGGTTTAGCATTAGTCCTATCAATCTTCCTAGAGGACATTTCGAATCTCCAGTGACTAAGGTGATGGGGTTGCTCGGGAGCTTGCATTGCGTACGTGTGCTTGACGCAGATACTTTGATGACCAGAGATGTCTTTGCTGGTTAGTGCTTGGGCAGAGGCCTTTATTGGGCCTCGAGTAAGAGTTATTGTACCTAAAGTCTATATGTGCAGCAAGCCGCCAATACAACGGCTCGGGACCTCCCCTTGCAGGTTTCCGCTTTCTACTTCTGATATGTCTTGCAGATACTCTACACGCTGATAAAACCGACGCTCCCATCATGGTCCAGATATTGTCAAACCTGTCACAAAATATCTCACTTCGCACAAGAACCGATGGCATTTATCGACGATATCTGCTGCTTGCAGCAGGCAAATAACAGATATCACATTCATCGCAGTGTGCCACGACTCAACAAGAAACCCTTCCCCAGATAAGCAGCTTCACCCTATAGGGTAGATAAATAGAAACCCAAAAACCATTAATTCCAAATCGCTTTGCAGCCTCAAAGTCACTGAGAATCAACAAGAGGGCCACCCAAAGAGAATAACTCCAACGATGAATCCAGCTAGCCCACTCAACGAATGTAAGTAGCAAAGCATACACACACGGAGACTCCGTCTACACGAACGAGTAAAACTATAAGAATGGTCGACAAATCGCTCATGCTTCGTTTCTCCAGTATTGTATGTACCTTCTACGCGCCGCCACCAATCTCTGCCTACAGTAGTCAGGTACCCCCAGAGCTACTATACCAGATCAAGAAACAAATCGTCAGTCTCCAACGCTCTGCGCGTCAAGGACGAAGCTTTACGGCCAATAGAATCAGCTACGATGTGTAAGTTCGAGCAAACTACGTGGGCCTGTGGCCATCAGACCCATTTTCGATGCTCTCCATGCCACCATGCACGTACCTGGCCTACTTGCGAAAGTGTCAAAACGCTTTATCGCGTATTGGAAAACAGCCATTTCGAATGCCCTGGGTGTCAGAACGCTAAAAAGATACCAACCGACCTCTTCCAGCAGCGCAACTACTCTGTCGAGGTACCGGAGTCGCCCAATCAAGAGCGCTGGACGGCGTTTTGGGAGGCCATGCGGAAGGAGTACGGTTCTCCGCAGCAGATTCAAAACCGGCAACAGTGGCAACAACAGCTGGAGCAGTATCAGCAGCAGCAACAACAAGAGCAACAACAGCAGTCACGTCACCACCTCCAGCATCCGTATTCCGGGGTCCGCTAAGGCATCAAAACCAAGGCATCAGTATGAGAAGCTATCGTGGACGTCTGATCTTGTGCGATTGGCACGGAAACAACTAGGGCAAGCACACATGAAGCATGGCTTCGGATGCTGTTGGTAATTTATTGGGGTATGGATATGGCGGTAGATTTTCTTTATGGTAAAGCTTAGTGGGTGAATGTAGTTGGTTTTGGGGTTCGGTTGCTGCAAACCGAGCGTAACAGGTTGAGTGGTTGGATTCTTTTTCGACGGGCGGTGAGACATTTCAAGATATTATTATGACGATTGAGCTTAATGGATGGATGCCGTTCGTTTCTAGCCGATTAAGCTGCTACTTTTGTTGTGGTACCCGACCTAGCAACAATCATAAACCTTTTGTATCAACAGTGTCCTTCTCTAGCATTGCACAGCAATTCTGAGGCTCAAATAAAATCGTATATTGAAGAATATTTGGGCTTCGCCTTTCAGAAATACTGAGAACAGAGTTTCTACCTGCAGCATGCAGGAATTGATGGTTTTGCTCAACGTCGACGTTACTTCAGACAACCTTCGGCACCTTTCGGCACGCGCATCTGGTGCCGATGCCATCGTGCTTTGCGCGGCGCAACAACGTGTGGGCATGCAAGGAGCCGCTATCACCATGCAGAACACCTGAAGAGTTACATTAATCAGTCACAAATACATGGGATAGCCAATGAGAACGTCCCGCTCTATCTAAAGTCAAAGTTTCCTCAGCGGACAGTCGAGTCTGAAAACTGATTACCCAGCTCGTGATACTGTGCAGCCATGTGGTGTACCCAATGCTCCCGTCGTACATCTAGCGAGGCCACATACAATGGTTATTGTCCATGTCGACGTAATATCTTAGCCATAGCAAGGTGACCCACCCTGACAACGCTTTCCTATAACTAGCTTGAAATTTTCAGCGTTGCACTTTGCCGACGATGTTATACCTCTTGCTGAAGAACGTGAACCAATCATGCAGCACTTTCTTGTCTTTATCCTCGAGATCTTCATACTCGGGTCGGCAGTCCTCGATCTTCAATGACGATTGGGCCAGAGCCCGGGAGGCATCTTTCCCTGCGAATACTGCCAGGATGCAAAGGTTACCAGCGACTCCACTTTCATTCCAGAGCTCTTGGGCCTGACAGCTGCCAACAGAGCTCTAAGAGAATCATATTATGAACCTACCATGGTATGAAGCCTTTGGCGCATAAGCCTTGTTCGCAGAGACATCAAAAACCGTGCCCTTGATCGCTACATACGTAGGATGATCCTCGATAGTCCCTGCATTGTTTGGTCGATTAGCTGCTGCTCCCCAGGGCGGAGAATGGCAATTTGAAATCGCATACCGTCGCATTTTGCTAGCTCTTCGACGCTGATAGGATCGTCTTTTGGCGGATTGAGCTTAGGAGGATCTTTAGGGTCAAAGCTCCGGGTACCCTCTTGCGCTGGCATTTGCGATGGTATAACGAATGGCTCGTGGAGGGCACTTGCTTGCAGTAGTGTAATATAGAGTGGCTCTCCGGGAAACGTTCGGATATCTGCCGAGGAGTTGTTGTGGCACAATGACAATGATAAAGATATCGGAGATTGAGAGTGAATATTCCTCGAGGTATCAGATAATGGTACTTTGCTTGTCACTTGGACAAGAAACAAAGACGTTTGGAGTAGTTCCCTCGATTGAGTTGAAGACGACTTCAAGGTGCAGTAAGGTACCTTAGGGTTGCGGGGCATGCGGGGCACTAAGATAGCGCCCGAGATAAGGGTTCTTCTTATCAGATGAGGCACGTGCACCCGAGGTGTCATGTCCCACAAAGCATCACAGCCTTGTAGGCTTTGGACCAGGCTTGGCAGGTACTTGTCTCTTCTATTTGAACCACCTACCTGCTACCAATCAGATCTATGTATTCGGCTCGTAGAAGCGGTTCCTCTCTATGACTTCACAGGTACCTCTATCATGAGTGTCAACAACGAGAGGGCTACGTCTGCGGCCGCCAAAAGAGTCGTCTCTCCCGGGTTGTCATAAATTGGGGCGACTTCGACAACATCCGCACCGATGATATCAATACCTTCGAGACCATCAAGAACCGAGAGGAGTTCTCGCGTCGACCATCCACCTACTTCTGCCGTTCCAGTCGCTATTGCTTAACGTCAGCTGATAATGTCTTTGTCACGGACGAAGTCCCAATGGAAGATTCCGGCAAGTAGGTAGAGAGTTCAGGAAAATTGATGACCCTGGATTGTTTGAGATGGCTTACCTGGTGCAAAAGCAGGATCAAGTACATCAATATCAACGGACACGTATACTCTTGTGCCTGCAACGCGGTCTTTGAGCTTCTCGATAATGCCATCGACCCTAATGCGGTCAATGTTCCTGGCTTTGACAGTCTCAAAGCCACACCGAACGTCGTTCCGCATGTCTCCCTTGCGCCTCACCAAAGGTGCTCGAATATCTGCATGAATGAATGAGTTGCGAATTAACTCTTCTTCGTGGGCTAGATGCAGGAAAGTGCCTATTACAACAGCTTTTAGTTGTGACACTCGGTTGAAATACAAGTGATTGATCTTACCATGGTTTACGTCACTAGATGAACATTGCACTTTCAGCAATCAATTCCTCAAGAACGCGTGAGTTTCGATCGTCTTTTCTTCATGAGCTTACGCATAGTCTGAAATACCTTCACCTGTGTGAATTGTCAGTTACGAGCAGATTTCAATATATAGCAACCTACCAAGTATCTTAGAGTTCCAGGTATCTATACGGTCGTCAGTCGTCGTCAGTCATTACAATATGTGTGATATCTAAGCAGTCAAAATACTCTGAACTAACCTATATGAGAATCAAAATGAATGATCGACACTTTTCCCCATCGTGACTTTGTCGAGCGAAGCG